>Ga0181612_123744_pt1 | contig 35034 bp, 13 predicted proteins | sample HoacroProtozoa21_FD_119630 | JGI IMG/M metagenome (GOLD analysis project Ga0181612, IMG submission 119630) | Hoatzin crop microbial communities from Cojedes, Venezuel. Combined Assembly of Gp0051906, Gp0051904, Gp0051908 | reverse complement strand
TGTCACTGGGCACCACTGAAAAGAGTTTGGCCCCGTCTTCTTGGCACCCACCCTTCAGATATTTATAAGCATTTATAAGATCCCCTCTCAGCCTTCTCTTCTTCAGTCTGAACAAGCCCAGCTCCATCAGCCTTTCGTCAGAGGAGAGATGCTCCAGTCCCCTCATCAACTTTGTAGCCCTCCGCTGGGCACTCTCCATGTTTGGTTCCTGATCTGAGCAACAAGTGACTTTATATGAAACCAGGGAAGAGTAATGCTTTCTCATGTTCCCACCTCAAATGAGTGAAAGCAGCAAAGCTTTTAAATGCACAGCATTTTGTGTTTATTTTTTTGTTAGATCAGGATTATTTTTCCTATTTTCGTTTCATGAGAGCGGCAGTGCTGGTGGCATAACAGCATTGCTTTTGGTAGAAGCAAGTAGAGGTGGTAATACCTTGAAGCTTTCAGTGGTATTTTGTGCATTTTTCATAGCAAAAAGTAGTAAAGAACTTTTATTTGGGCTTTCCAAGCATAGCCTTTGAAGGCTTTTGAGAGATATCGCTGTTTCCATTCTGCTTGGAAACTGAGGCAGAGACATGTGATGCGAGTTGTTCAGGGTATCAGGAAAAGCTGAGTCCCAACGAGCCGGGTCCTCTGACCCTGAGTCCCGCACCCCTTGGAGCGGAGCCTCAGAGCCGCTGCGCTGCAAACCGGCCATGAAAGCCTTTGTTGGGCGGGGAGCGCTGCAGGCCCTGCGGGATTTGCACACTAATCCTTCGTGTGACAGCACTCAGATCTCGGGCTTGCAAACACGGGAGTGATGAGTGTGTTATAACTGTTTGGATAGATAAAAATAAAATAAACTGTTAAAATGGCTCCATTTTTTGACTTGTAAAAAAAGTCTTAACAAGACAAGATATTACCAGTGCTAATAACAGCTCTGAAAGGAGTCAAGATAGCAGTACTATCAACATGAGCGTTTGTGGTGATCCTTCACAAAAAATAAGCTGAGAAAGAATTTTTATTCATTCTGTCCCCTGGGGACACACTGGCTAGTGATGACTTGTCGGGCTCAGCTATGTGTGGTCTAATTCACTTTATTTGCCAAGATCAGTCAACACTCATTAGAAGTAAACTTCAGCACTTAGTTCAGATTCAGTAAATAGGTTTATTAGTTTAGGTGAAATACTCTTAAGTCCTCAGCCTCACCCAGATGACACAGTAATCTGGGTGCAACAAGGAGAGAAACTCTTTGTAAATCCTTCTGTTATTTCTGTGTCACTGAAATGGAGTTCAGTTTTCTAAATTACGGGTTTGGCTCTATGTCCACGGAGATTCTGCTGTTACAGACCCAAGATTCACTCATTTTATCTAGGTGTAAGTTTAATTTTAGTGCAAAAAATTATTTAGTCGCGTGATTACAGCTGTCTAATGCAAACCTAAATGTAGACTGGAGTCTGAGTTTTTAAATACTCTTCCATACTAGAATGACTGGAATGAATTAATTTATAGAACATAGATGATCTATTAGTAGACAAAGTACTTCAACACAAAGGTTTATGGGTTGTGTTAAAACCACATTGCACTGATTACACATATGAATGCGTTTGTACTTGAGCTACAAGTTTGTTTCAGGAAGCGGTTTTTAACCAGTTCAAAATCATGATGGGCTGACACTGAGGAAAACAAAAAGAACAGTTGTCTCTTTTGTGGAGGTGGTCTTATGTACTGCTTGGAAATTTGGTACCATCCAGCAGCATTTGGTACCGTCTGAAAATATATAAAATCATAAATAGTTATTCAGTGCAATAAATAAGGAATATATTTCATATTAAATTTTGAATTTGCTTTATTGGTATAATTTGGTGATTGACAGTACTTCAACATATGTTCTTCTCTTCTCCATGCTTTTCCTTAAAAAAAGCATCTAACAAAGTCTTGCAATCAGTGAGCTTGTACCAGTGTTACAGAATCGCAGCCACAACTACAAGAAGAATCATGGTAATTCAATGAAAAATGTTCTCAGATAAATTACATAGGAACTGGCCTGTGAATGAGGCATTTAAAATTATTTTGAAAAAATCAACAACAAACCACCCCAAAAAATCCTATAGCATGCTTGGAAGCAGGTTTGCTTGGAAGAAGATTCTTGTGTTAGTGCTAGTGTAGCTGTTATGACCCTCAAGGCCTCCTCTGAAATTGGAAGGACACGAAGCCACTGGTGGGATGTTGGGAGGTACCGGGGACTTCCAGCGGATTGCCTGCAGTTTTGGATCTGCTGACAAACTGACAGTGAATTGTGCGTATTTGTTTGCACGTGGACATGTAAATACGTGCTATGAGTTTTAAGCATGTGGAACAGTCCATTCTTAGTTTGGGCATTTTGCATGTGAAAAACGGGTGGAAGGTGAAAAGAAAGGTATCTGCAGTTCGTGGTCTCAATTGAATTATAGCTATCAAGGTGAGGATTCTGGTAAGATTATGAATTTTTGTCTTGTTACCGAAAATTGTCGCTATTTAGGCAATTGGAAAAAATGGAAACCTATGGAAGAGAGTAACGCTTGTGTGTAGTCTGGCTCTATGAATATGTTGAATTGCTGGCCGCTTTCTTCCTGTCATCTCTTGTAGCTATTCCTGAACTTTAACGATCTGACTTGAATTCAAGTTAAGGTAATTAGTTATAACTTTAAAGTACAGCAATAATTATAGTACATATATTATCAACAGAGCTTCAAGGAGCTTGTTAAAGAATGTAAATTTAATTTAAGCATACATAAAATGGTAGCTGGGATCCAGGTATGGCGGCAGCCTCATTATCCAATAAAAATAAGTGTTGTAAAGTACTCATATGTTTTGCCCCAGCAACCTGACAGCCATTTACTCTGCAGGATTTGATAGTAAGAGAGCAAATGAAAATAGGAGTTTCTAATTATGGTACTTTTCCTTTAAGTTGGCATCTTTTATTAACCTCATGCTCCCATTAGAGCAGGTGAATGGAAATTATCAGATCCATATCACATAAATTATTACAGTGCTTTTTATGTTATAAACAGACAATAGAAAATCTCACACAGTTTCAGTATGAATTAAATCTATTTAATGACTGATTTTCAGGCTTTCATTTCAGAATTTAATGTGGATATAACAAATACAGTGAAGCATCTTGTTAATACCTTCTCAGGTTAACATATTGATAGTGTGGTTGAGGAAAATGAGTCTGTCTGTGGCAAAAATAGGACCTTAAGCACAGAAAGCTATGAATAAGTTGAATTTCTTAGCATATGTACATGGCCTGTTGGCAATATGGAGAGGATGGAAGGATTTTCATTAACATAAAGCCATTTTAGTTTCTGAAGGGCTCAGTGATCTAAATCCTCTCAGTATTTGTCTACGTTTCAGTATTTACGTCTAGATATAGGTCATGTTCTACATCTATCTGAGGTTTTCATACAGCCTTCATGTTTCTCATGTTTTATGATACACCTAGCTGTGTGATAAGCCACGCGATTTTGCGGACGGGAAACTGGAACTAGAGAAAGTAAAGGCACATTCCCACTACAGAGGCAGTCAGCATGGTTCTGTTCCCAGATTTGTAAATGCTGACGAGTAGATTTGTTCCCTCAGGTGCTGGGTTATGTGGCTTCGCTGATTCCAGACTTGGGGTGGAATCCCCACATCCCTGGCACCGCACCGTGGGGATGTACTAACTCAGTCGTAGCTACTCTGCAATCTGTCTGCAGGAGGCAGATTCGCCCAGAGTGGCCCATGCAAGGTGTATAGGGTATTTATGGTGGAACGGGAATGGTATTTACATAATGTCCTAGCAGACTGGTGCACTCAGTGGACAATAGTCCTGCGTGATCTGTTTCAATAGATCCATTTCTATTTTATGCGTGATTTTTTGCAAGCTTTCAGACAAAGTCGTGAAACAACAATAAATTACCCTTGATGGAGTCCAGGTGCTCTGATTTTGGTACTGATAAGTATATACTTATTCATTAAAATAGTTTTGAAGAACTTCCCATTTCTTCAAAGCACCAAGAGATTAGTCCATCTTTGAGCCACTGAAGCATCAAGTGAATACTGGTAAATTCCACAGTGTGCACATCCACCTCTTTCATGAACATAGCATCAAAAATACAGGCCATGTCATGGTATGGTTTATTGTAAGCTACAAGTACTACTTAATAAATTAAATGCTGACATGTTTGCTAGAGGAAAGACTTTTGACAGTATCACTGTAAAAAAAAAGATGATTTTCAACACCAAATACTTAAAGCAGCTTGAAGCCTATGAAGCCTAAACTGCTGCATGATAAATTACGCCAGTAATATCCCTAACTTTTTGCGGAGAAGAGAGCTCACAAATTAGAATAGGACGGAGTTTTTTATTGTTTAGATTAACCAAAAGCTTAGTGTTTGAGACATTGTTCGGAAAGACAACATTAAAAGTTTCTCCATTAATCACAACAAGGACATGTGAACTTAATTGCTGACCTCTGGAGTGTGCCACCAGCGCACATACTATGGGTGTCAGTGCTAATACCCTTTCCTTCTCAGTTTTGTTTGGGAGGCAATTAAAGTATTGTTAAGATGACATTCCTGAAATGTAAATGCGTATTTGTTGAAGATATTCAGTAATTCACGTCAAATCAAGGAATAGCTCACAGAGTTTCTGTAGCTGATACTTGTTCTAGGAGAAGTGCAGATCAATCAGCCGCAGCTGTGGCCAGGGCAAGGCAAGGAGAGACACGGTGCTCAGCGCTTAACAGGCAGCAGTAGCTGAAATCCTGCACCACAACCTGGGTTTTGGACTGGGGGAGGGGGGAAGATTACACCTCAGACTTACTTTCATTGTGAGGCAGTGAATAAGTTGTTCTTTACTTTGCCTGTCTCCCCTCCATTCTCTCGGAGCAAATATTTGAAAATGTAAGAGGAAAACAGAGATCTTTTAGTCACCAACTAAGTCTGTGGGTTTTAGGCCGTTACATAGAAATGAAATGGTTCTTCTGACTTGTTGTCACTTGCGTGTATGAGAGGTGATCAGCATCCCAGGAACCTGTCTTGTATGACCCATCCTTGACTGGTTTAGAGAGAGACGTAGCCCAAAGGATGCTGTAGCTTTGTCTCAGTTGCCCATAAAGCTGAACTACAAAGGGAGGGTGAGCCTAGCCTGTAGTTATGGGTATGTGCTCTCCAGAGGAGACAAACGGGGTCTGACTCTCCTCCGGATAGGTAACGCTACGAAGTGCTGAAAAAATGGTGGATTCACTCTTTCCATCTGTAACTCTCAGTAATTATGTATTTGTTATTGTTAAACACTTGTCAGATGTTTTTGATTGTTCTAAATGAAGATAAATAAAACACATACTTGAGATTGATGGGAAGAACAGTTTCATCCCTGTTGCTGGTTAGAGATCATACAGGAATATACATACATAACAGTGCATATATTATTGTAAAATAACTGCATATTCTGTTCTCTATCAGCATTCAGAAACCTTAGGGAAAGGCAGTTCTTCTAGTCTGCTTCTGTCTAGCCTAACACTAAGCAGATGGCTTTTAGCATGATTTATAAAAAGACATCTGAAAAAATATGGTTGATATTTAGTTGTGGTTTATACCATACATGGATGTTTATTCCCTTTCTGACACATGATATTTACAGTGAATAGCAAAGCAGTGCAGAGAGGCACTGGTTACGGAACCATCCGAAAGAAATGATCAGTGGTGCTGTTGGGAACCAGTAATGGAAGGAGTGGTGAAGAGTGCCAGCAAGCTTTCGTGCAGCAACTACACACCTTGCAAGATACTCAGTTGTGAACCATGAAATAGCTACTGTATTTCTTGAAACGTGCTGATAACATTATTTGTTGTTTCCAGTTGTTTCTCTTAATCCAAATGCATAAGCATCTGATTTTTGTGAGAAATGAGGCTGAGGGTAGCTAATCCATACCTAGTTCCTAATCTCAACTCTGACTCTGAGCCCTTCTTCCTTCCCCAATAGTAGGCTTAGATGTAATGGAGCCCTTGAGATAGGTGATAACGTCGTGCTGTCCAAGTGTGACATGTATGCCTCTTGGTCGTTTTCATATCCATGTAGAATAAGAGTGTTATTTGTGTCCAAGCAACTCAAACTAGGACAAAAGTCTGCTTTGCGACAGGCAGCAATAAAACACTGTTGCTTAGACTATAGAAGGTGGGAAATACTTGTCTCTGGCCTGTGCCTTCTTCACCAGAATTTGTTAAGCAGCTATTCTTGAGATGCAGATTCTTGTATTCCCCACAAAAGCCAAGTTTTATGCATAAGACACTCAGTAACTTTTGTCCTCCTCCTTCTCAAATACGAATACTTTTGCTGAAGAGGCACTGAATGGTAGGAAACATACCATGGTGCGGATCTCTTTCTCCTGACTGCACAGGTGGAAGATCTTCAGCCCAGATGTTTCTCTGTGTTGGTAAAGGAAGGCAATTTGGTTTTCACTGCTGCCCACAGTATATTCTCACAGGTCACCACAAGTTGTGTTCCAACCACTCCTTTTCTGATATGCGTTACTCATTTTGACAGAAACAGCTGCTGTCACTTATACGAAGGGATTCTGTGGTGGTCTAGCTTCAAACAGCTGCTCTTCTCAGGTCTCCACCACCTCTGCCTGGTTCTGTGTCTCCTTTTCTTGTTGGGTCTCCCTGTAACATCCAAAAATCTTGATCACTCTGTATTGCTATAACTGAAGACTGCTGCCGAGGTATGTTGATGCAAAATAATTGCCAAGGCTTTTTGTTTGTTTTGCTGTGTATTTGAGAATAAGCAGGGCACCTTCAGAAATGACCTAAAAGTTAAAAAACATCAACTATCAGTAATGATGCCTAATGATGGTTTTGGGGTACAAAGTAAAATAGTTAATTATAAGGAACAAAATAATCCCACAACTTGGTAGAATCTCACTGAACAAACACATAAGGAACATCCAGTGGAGAACAGCTCCCAGAGGTGTACAAAGAGTGGATTACTTGTGGGGGGAGAAGAACAAGATGAGAGGAGGGCAAGGAGTTGTGGGATTTGGAAAATGGGTTCGTGAGATGTCCCTTCAGTGGCCATGGTTCTGCAATACATAGGACGTTACTCATGATGACTTACCTTCATCTCCTTACAGTGCAATTTCTGGTTTCAGTGATGTGGACTGGTAAATGTAGCAATAATAATTGCAAGCAAAATTTTTTTATTCTGTTAGTGCTGAGATTGCTTGGTTTTCATCTTTGCATACAAGTGAAAAAGATTTTCTCCAGTGTATCTATCCTGCTTTGGAAACCTCTTCAACAACTTTAACTTAATATAACTATCATAGTATACATTCTCATAGTTTGCAAACATAGAGTGTTTTTCATCTTTTGATGCTTTATTAATACTTTCTCTCCCTTAAAACCTAATCTATTCCTGTACCGTTAACAGAAGAATATAATCTTCTGTTGGAAACATCTGTTGAAAATTCCCATTATGTTTGTGTGTGTGTGTATGTGAATGTGTATAAAACAGTGCATTTTAAATAGAAGTCATTATGAAAGAGGAATTCTTTGATTTGTTTCATTTTGTTTGGTCAACTGAAGAAGAACATCTGTACCATCATCCTCACTGCAATTTTCCACCCTGGCAATTACCCACATGAGCAAAGATCATGTGCTGGTTTAGAGAGCAGCGTATAATTGTGCAGGGTTTCTGTTGATCTGGGTAATTTAGTGGAAAAACTCTGATTAGACTAAGCTTGCCGAAAGGTAGGAAGGGACACATTAGATAACTTACCTGTAATTTAGATTTCTTTTAAGCTAGGTACAAATTGATGTTTTTGTGTACGTAAAAAGACATTAGAAAGAGATAGAGATGTATTATTCATAGGTACTGCTTCCTAATGGAAGCTAAAACTTTTTTAATGTGTAATACATTCTCACTAAGGCAAATATATCCAATATTTCTTAAATGTCAAATGTATTTAAATATTAAAAAAATAGTAGAATTATTGCTTCATTAGCAATATATTTTAAAAAATACATGCAGCATTGTGAGTTGTTTCAAAAATGCATTATCCAGTTAGCAATTGAATAAAATATTTATGAAATATTTATCTGACATACTGACATAAAGTATGATTCTTTTTACAGAGGTCATAACGTGAGGTCAAACTCACATTTCCATTCATTCATAGCCACAGAACAAGGTTACTAGAAGGTCGCCTCTTCTGAATAAACAGAGCAGCAGTTACAGTAGAAAACAATGATAGCTGCTCAGTTGAATCTTAAAGTGTTTGTTCTTTGTGCAACTGCAGAGCATTACAACAATTGTTGAATCATATTATTTTGTGCATTGCAAGCTAGGGTAAAGACTCCAATTCTAGTATCGTTACAATCATTGTGAGGATTGGTGCTTGGAAGGGTACTGGTAGGGCCTAATCCGTCCTGTTCGGTGTTCTGTCGTTCGTTTTGCAAGACCTTTGAGACAACTATGTCTGAAACATCAGCTGCAAAACTTGTTATTTGTGAAGCTAGAGATGCTCCTGTTGTCAGAAGGTCTGAATCCACTTTCAAATATCTTGTAGTCTGCTGCGATGTATGTGCCGTTTGGCCATTATCAACTGACTGGGGAAATGGGCCTGTCCTGACGTTGGTGAAACTTTTAAGTGCAGGGATACAAAGCCTCTGAAGAGGGTTGGAAAATGAGCCAACAGACGAAATCAAGCACAGGTGCAATCAGGAATAGTAACTGGAGAGCAGACAAGTACAAAAGAAGAGCACAGCACGCAGGCGTCTCCTTCCTCTTCGCTGGTGCTCTCCTGCAGGGGATTGAGGCAAATCTGACTTTCGGGGGCTGTTGCGTTTGTCTGTTGGAATTTGCTCTTTCCCCAAAATCTTCTTTTGAGGTGAGTCGAGCACAAATGCTTCTCCCAGAAGGCAACGACAGAGGACAGAAGGAAGCTGGAGTGGACACCATCAGTTGTTCGCTCACCCTCAGTGTGTACCAGGTAGTGTTTTCACCAGTGCCAAGTTACTCTGTCCGTCTGTCTTCCCTTCCTTCAGCCTCCCTCTGTGCGGAATGCTACTTGTGCTCGAAAGGTTTTTTGTTTTATTTTTCTTGGTAATGACAACCTGAATGACAAGATTTCTTATTTTGGACCACGTGCTTCTTTTCCCAGTAAATTATATAGTCAGTCATGTTGTACTGTATGACCTTTGACTATCTCAGCATTGTAGTATTTTACTGTTCCTACTGCAATTGCTCTATACTGCAATAAAAGACTACAAGTCACAAAGCAGTCAAGAGTAGTGTGCCCTCCTTACTTAGTTAAACTCATATCTGAAAATTCTGCTGATGTTACCCAATTCTTTATTCAATTTAGGAAGCATGTCTGTTGTGGACCCTGACTTTTGGGGTTTCTGATTTCCTTTCTTCTCCAATAGCATTTTCTATTGTTATTAAAATGCTCAGGGACCTAATCTTCAGTGATGCTCCTCAGCCAGAGCTTCAGTAGTTCAGTGATGAATAGATGTGAAAATCAGGCTTCTTGTGTGCATTCAGTGTGCTTTCAGTTGAGCATTGGCCTTCCAGAAAAGATATGAGGATGTCTTCCTCAGATAGTCTTGCAGAAGTGCCGAAGAAACAGATTTTGCTGAATTAGTGAACTCTTCAAAATCCAGTATGATTTCTATCATCCAAAGATACGTAAGGATGCATATGTTTCTTGCTGGGTCGCTTTATTCCTGCTATTGTGATAATGGTGATAAGCCTTTCATTTTCCCACTGTCAAGGAAAGCTTTCATTTCATAGTTGCTGAGTGGGGCACCAGTGTTTCCACTGCACTCTTCCAAATGACATTCAGGTCTTTTCCCTGACTACCATCATTTAATTTATTACTAGTATGTATACATGCATGGATAGTTCAAATGTCATTTCCTAGACAGTAATTTGCACTTCAGGCATTTAATTTCATTTGCTGTTGTGTTGTATGTTTTATAGTTTCTGACTGGCTTTTCGCTCAACAAAATTCTGCCAGCATGAAATAATTGGTATGGGAAAAGCCTGCACACATGGATTATGCATAAAGGGGCTTAATTGATTAGCTTTGCAAAAGATCCAAGCTTTGTGTGGTGTACGTTTGCCCCAGTTCAGTCAATGATACCAATTTTTTATGGATGGCTCAGCACATCACAAAAGTGCCTTCTATTTCCTCGTGGAAGTGGATGCTCAACCTTCTCGGGTACAGACCTGCTAAACTGCACTTTGTAATTCTTAAAATAGATGGCAAACTTGAAGTTTTGTGAGCTTTGGAATTTGGATGGTTTTCTCTTCAATTTTTTTGTACCAAAGGTACTGTTTTTTCTGTTCATATCTGTGCATTTTTTTATTACAGGACAGTTGAATGCCAAATTGAATGAGAACTGGTACAGGGTTGCATAGCAGCACTACTGTCACTTCTCAACGTAGCCTTTTCTGTACCTATTTTACTATACAATATTCAACATTCACTTTTCATTGTATGAAAAATGTAGATGACAACCTAAGATAAGATATTGGTAAAGGAAAGTAAAAAGTGGCTTGTGTGGTTAATAAAAATTATGAAGACACTTCTGAAGTGATTGTTTCATAAAACTACCCAAAGGGAAAGCTCTACAGAACATTTCTGCAGAAGCTTTTCAAATCAAAGAGGTATTTTTTTCAATTTAGATTTATCAAATGGTTCACATAGTACTTTATTTCCTTTGTGCTTCAGCCCAACACTTGAGAAGAGAGTTACAAATGTAAATAAACACAAATCAATAGGAACGCTGTTTTATTATTTCACTGGGAATTTCTGAACAATTTGAGAGCAACTTGCTACAAGTTGAGCAGATGATTAAGTTTAACCTTGATCTTAAGCCAGCTAGGGTGGCTCACATTCTATCAGCAAGGGATTTAAATTTTCTCGGACACATTTCAATTGGCATTTATGCAACGTGTACTCGCAGATGCTGAATTCATTCAGAAATCCTGAGTGCCATCTGTTTAACTCTATTTCCTCTCTATTAAAATATAATAAAATGAAGCCAGATCCTTCTGGCTTACTAATATATTTATCTTTCAGAATACAATATTTTAATTACCATATCAATAATGTGTTATTTTGTGCTAGATATTAATTTCTGTGTTTAATTCAAAGTAACCTTATTTTCTTTGCTCTTTTCGTAGCTGTTTCCTCAAAAACATTTAAATTGGAGATTTCAGGCCTAACTTTTACATCTGACATAAAATGTCTTTAGAAATACTGGATGATCGTTTCAGTGTTTGCAGAACGTGAGTTCCACTAATACTGACTCACATGGAAAAAGAATTAGTTACTAAGTAACATTCAGCCCATTTCTGAAGAATTTGGCTATCTTTAAAAACATGATTGATTATTATTGGTTGACCATGTTGCCTAAGGTAGACGTGTGTAAATTCTAAATACATTTTCTTTTGTGATAAACAGTACATGCACATGCAAGTACATTATATTTGTTTAGAAGCATGAGAAATAAAAGTTATTTTGATGGAGTATCCGGACAGCATGGGAATCTATATATAAATGTACAAAAGCATTCATTTTAAGAATTTCCAACCTCTTCCTATGCTAAATGTAAAAAAAATTATCTTGAACGTATTTTGTAAGTGGATAAAGCTGTTTTTGAATCCCTGGTATCTGATGTGGGGCTCGCTCTTATTGCATGCCAGGCCTTAGTGACTTGGGATTTGACTGTTGCATTCTGAAGAAGATGATACATGGTCCCTGATGTATAAGCACAGGTAGCATGAAGCAGTGCTGAAAGCAACTAATGTAATTGTACCTCCCCACTCAGGTGCGAGAAAGTAATAGAGAAGGCAGCTTCCATTCTGTGAAAATTAGGATTGTTAGTGTTATTCCAGGTTTGGGGGATTTTTGTTTTGTTTAGTTTTTGGCTTTGTTTTTTTTACCTGAATACCATACTTGTATTTTAACAAGATTGAAAATCGTTCTCCCTGCTTTTGACATTTACAGGGAGAACTGACAGGTTTCTCCCTGACTGAGGAAAATTTTTAAGCATATCTTAAACTTATTGTTGCTCTCGAAACACTGGGACATGCTTAAGCACTTTTCTGGCTTGGATTCCGGTACTTCTATTTTACTTCTGTATTGATGGAAATCGTGGAACTGGTTTAAGGTATGAATTTTCATGACGAGTAGTAGAAGGTTCCTCTTTAAAGCTTCTAGTTGTCTCCTAATTAATTACCTTTTGTTTACGTTCTTATAATAGAAGCTGTTTAATATAGTAAGAGTTTTCCAAATTGCTATTTAGGTCATACCCCTACTTGTGCATGTGCCACTCTCTTCATAATTTTTTTAGCACTATTTCTTGCTGCATAAGAAAGAAAATTGAAATATGCTAGCTCCACTTGTTTTAGAAGATGTAAGTCTAGTAGCACTGTTAATATTTTTTAGGTACATTTGCATGTATCACTGCTAAAAAGAACTCCAGTAAATTGCTATAATAAATTCCTGTGATGTAGAAAAATAATTTCCTAGAGTTGAGAGCTTTTGAAAAGGTGAAGTAAACTAAAAGGATAAAACTTACTTTTTGGTTCTTCAGTGTTTCACTTCCAAAAATGCTATCACCAGGCTTTTAAAGCATAAAAACTTAATTTCTAAGTGGATAAACAGTGTCAAATATGACTATTTCATGTCAAATAATGGAGCAACTGCCCACTTTTTTGCCATGGAATTGTGAAAGATGTTTATAATATGTGGCTTGGGTTTCTACTTAGGTAGACAGTCTTAAATATGAACGTTTAATGAAAAAGATAACATTTCTACTTGTTATGATGAAATTTTATTAGTAGTTTCTCTGTTGTATTTCCATATTTTTTCTACTTTATCTTAAATCAACTTGTAATTTGGACCTGTATTGTAGGAAAATGTAAAACTTGTAGAGGGTAAGCAGATTTGAATATAAAATAAATAGCAAGTACAGTGAGTTAATATGGTGAAAGATACACAGTAAATCTAACCATGAAATCACATACCTTCTTCATATCTACACTCTTTTCTCTCTCTCTCTATTTTTCTTTTCTGCTCTTCTCCCAATGTTTTCTTTGCAGCATAAACTGACTGCTATTTGAATGTAATTATTAAGGTTATAAAGATAATTTGTGAAATTTTCCTGTTTTACCTGTGCAAGATACTCACCTTTGACAGTGTGTTTACAGTGCTGTTTTTATGTAAAGCTTGTTACAACAATGCCTCAGCTTTCATCATTTCTCTATGGTGGGTTAGATTGAAATAATAGTAATTCCGTTGCATACTATGCAATTAGCCTTGCTAGATGATATTGGATCTAGTGATTCAGTTTCAAAGAAAGGGTTAAGACACCATGAATATCTTTTTCCTTTGAAGTACACTGTTGAGACTTCATCTGGGGACGAAAGGGCATGGGCTTCTAGGGCAGTGGGGACTAAAAGAAGAATGCTCATCTCAAGTGCAGGCAAATCACATTGTTTCCATCTCCCTGCAAATAATGCCCTATGAAACACTGAAGCTTCAAAGAGCTGAGAGTTAATCAGATAGATGTTGATGGATAGAGCAGGTTCAGTGTCCAGTCACACCAGAGGAAAAAAACCCCGATCCCTTCTGGAAAAAAGAAACATATAAAATATATGTGCACATAATAGGATTTCCTAGGTATTTATTTCTTGTTACCAGCACTGCTAAGCTAAGTGTATTCCCCTTTGGAAAGTATCTTTTTAATTATCCATCTGTTTTTCCCTTACCTTTTATTATTCTGTCTGTATTCGTGGTTCTGTGTGCTTCAAATGTTATGTAGATTAATTTCTGTTCTGGAAGTCTTCAATTATTTATACTGTTTTGGAATAATGTGCATTTCCATTGTTTACAGCTCTGGTGGTTCTGATTATGTAGCATCAGTCTTGTTTTGCTGAGAATGTCCTCTGTTGATTAACTCTCTGGATAGTTTGATAATGGCGTGTACCCAAATGATGTAAATACGAATCTCAATTGTGTCTGTGAACCTTGACAGAATTTAGTGAGGTATTTGTTACTGCTGTTTGAGATGAATATGTATAGAGTTACCACTTTGCTCTTTAACAAATTTTCCTCTGAGAGATCAGATCATTTCATCTGTTGTACCATTTTACATGCTAAAGTAACAAAAGCTGCCTGGGCATTATTCATACAAACTTACGGTGAAACAGAAGTTTCACACAAAAATGCACTGCTTCCTTCTGCTTACTGGTAAAAGCACTCACTTTTATTCCCTGCTTAGTATTACCTTTTTAAGGCTTCCCATTTAGACCAGGTGCATTGATTCAGTGGATCTGTGGATATATGGTACTATTATTTCTGTGGCTTTAGTAAGGACACAACAGATCTACTCCTTCCCCTCAACAAATCCAAAATATACAAATGTATTTTAACATTTAGCGGTAGTGTACATGTGTTGGGGTTTTGGTACTACGTAATACACTCCAGGTATTTCAGTTCTGAGACGAGTATCTCATTGCTGTAAAACCAACAAGAAATGTTGCACAGAAAACCAAGTACTTATATATAATGTTTGTGTAAACATTAGGAATGTCTATATTTAAAGGCTTTTTTTACATGAAGCAACTGTAGTGCCTCAGTCTGAAAGCTCAGGAAAGCTGCTGAGTAATTGCTTGTTATGGTAAACTACTGAAAGATGCCAATCAATTTCATTCGAACACATAAGCAACAACAAAGCACTTTCTTTAGCAAAGACAATTTCTGCTTTTATTTTAGAATCTCTGATATAAGTGAATATGGTGACTTTGAAGATTCTTATTTGCTGTTTTGTATTTTGTAGTTTCCTGACAAGAGAAGGGTTGTATCGTCTTTCTCTTAGCCCTCTTGCTCCTGGTTGGTTTTGTAATCACTGGCCAAAAATCTAATAAACGGATACATACACTGAAAGAAAACCTGTAATATGAACTTAAAACTTATCTGTCCTTTTTGGCCTCCTGACTGGGCAAACAGTATGTAAATATTGACAGTAGGTATGCAGCTCCTCTTATCCTGTAGTCGTTTAGTGGACATGCGGGAGGAAAGGCATGGTGCTGTTGAAAGAACTGGTGGACAGGCCATGGTGTGGTAGCTAGAAGACATGGGGAGAGGAGAAGGTAAGACTGTTAGAGTGGGTATTAATAAGGAATTTTTATGATATCAGATGTTCCTAGTTCTGCCATATGTACGTGATGTCTACAGTAAGTAGTTGCACATAGCACAACCCAATAGAAGTGTATTTATGGAGGGAAATGGTTGACCTGAGAAACACTGTCTACACTGTGCATGTTTCTTGAGGACTCCAGTTTTGTCTGTTGCCTGAACATCCATTGGAACCTGGTGATCTTATTCTGGTCTAGTTCCATCCACTCCAAGCAATTCCAAGCCCAGTCCAAGACACGAATCAAAGCTAGCTTGATAGAGAAGATACGGAGATCTCCTTCACAGTGCAGTCCTGATCCAAACTGACATACTGACATAAATGCATGCATGGAGGAAATTCCATTTTGCTTTTGAGTTTGTTTTTTCCGCTGTTTGGAAGCAAACTGAAGATCAGCTAGAGAAGCTAAAATTAATTTTTCGTTTCTTTTATTATACCTTGTGTTTTTACTAGAGGCTCCGTAAGTATGCAAATTGGAAACCTAATAAATTACTTGACATTCTGATGTGCCTGGTACAGCTTCTCTGCACTAGGTAGGCAGGAAAACAGAAGTTGAAATTCTTCCTGACTGTAGACTGCTGAAGCCAATGCAGTTTTGCACTAAAGACACTAAAAGCAACGAGTAACAGTAAATAACCTCCACAGTGCCATTCACCAGTAAGATTTAAAGTGTGAACAATGAAAGTTAGCAGCACCAAACCAGATGGAGTTTTTATTTACTAGAAAGTCCTATAACAGCAAAAATCTATTCTCACAGTATATCGTTAAAACAAATATAAGGATTTGGACAATCCAGACAGTGTTTTGGCGTTGGCTTTTTCCCCTGAATTCAGTTATTTCTGAGTGAATTGTTAGAAGACACTAGTAGCTTTTGTCTTGCAGATTCACTGACTTCTCATTATCTTGTTTACCAAAACTAGTCACAATGTATTTGCTTTTTAAAATTTTCCTGAAAATATATCACTCATTTTTATGCACCCATTGATATTCTAGCTATTCTCATAAAGTTTTTAAGCTTACTTTTTGTGCTTAAACATACAAGAAAGAACTGGTCCACTGAATGGATTTGAAAATTTAATTATATTCAGAGTTCATAGAGATATAAAAGAATCCTGGTCTCACACAATAACACATTTGCTTTTTCTCTCTATAGCAATTCTTAGTGGAAATCTAGGAGTCTTGTGGTTTACCAGGAGATTAACGTATATGGGCTGCTTAGGACTGATAAGAATTGAATTAATTGAGTTTATAGGTCTTTGTAGAGTGTATCATGGCACCCATGGTTCAGGTTTGTAATGGCAAGGGAAATCGAGCATAGGTACGTCTGCTAATGGTACCTCAGCTCGTAGGGAATCAAGAAAAAGTGTGGTCTCTTGAATTTTGTCTGAACTTAAGTTTCATCATTAGGAGTTAGAAATAGCAAAAACAAGGAGAAAACAGCCAAAAGTCAAATTACAAAAATTACATGTTACAATTTCTTTACTGCCATTGTTTCCTGGGAAGTTTCTAAGGAGTTGCACTGTACTGCAGTTTCTCACAGGGTGTAAAACAAAGGTGGAAGCAACATTTCCATGAAAGGCACTCACCGCCTGGATCCTTTTAGACTTTCACAGCCACTTCCATTATGTTGGTTTGTTTTGTCTTGAATGCATTGGTAAGTTCCTATTTTAGACAGACCAAGCTAATATTACTGCCATCCGCTTTCCTTCTCCTTGGTGGTGGGTGCAGACACGTTGCCTTGCATGCCGCGAAGTCCCTACCAGCCCATGGTGCCTCACAGCGTTACAAGGTTGGACAGTGCTGGATGCCAGCATCGCTTTTATAGCTGTTATTAAAGATGCTATCTTTAGCCGCAACACTGAAGTTACACAACTGAATGTTCCGTGCGTATTAAAATATTAATGAAAACAGAGGGTTGAAAACAATGAGTGTGACCCAATATAAAAGGAAGCGTTTAATCAAAATTAAAATCTTCAGTAATGAAATCTGGCTGGCTTCATGTGCATTTGTGTTCACGCTGAGCATCACCCTCTGTTTCCTTTTGTTAATTCTGAATCAGACTTCTGGCTGCTGTTTTACCCCATGGGGTGATCCCAAACTTCATGCGCTCGTTCCTGCCAGCAAGAAGGCAGACTCTGCTCACAGGCAATGTTTCTCTGATTTTTACTCAGTAGCACTTTTTACACATTAAATACTAACATATTGATCAATTGGCGTGTTGCCTTTGAATATCTCATAGGGATTGAAGCCAGAATAAGGGTTCAAATGCAGAAGTACTCTTCTGCATAATGTTACTGTCTTTTGCCATTTATGATAGTGTATAAATCTCCAAGAGCTGCAATTCAGAGTTCCAGCTTGGTGAATCTGATAATGTCCATTTGCTTACAATACCATTTTTCATTGTTGTAGCTATTAACTTCGTTACTTTTTGTAATGCTCTGGGTAGAATTTTTACAAATATTTGAAGCCTTTGGCTAGTTGTCTAAATGAAGAGCTATCACTGTAAATCTTCAAGACATCTGCCTAGAGATTTTTCAAATTTGGAGCAATAAAAAATTTGAGTGTATGATATTGCACTGTGCTTCTTTATACTGAGAAAGCAGAATGATTCATAACTTAGAATATGCCTGAAATAGAACAAACGTTCGCCAGTACCATTTGGGATCTAACTCAAAGCAGTTAATTGAATTAGATGAAGACTATATTTCTGTATGACCTCTGTATAAGGCGGTCTGCCATATTTCCCTGAGGTGATTTTCTGGAATGTTTTCCAAAACCAGCAAAAGTAATTTGAAAAGTATGTGATATTTGGCATAAATGTAATTTTGAAAAAGTTTACCTGTTTTTACTGCAGCAATCTGTTGTCAGTTTACATCTTGAATGTTTTAGGAGCTAAAGAAACAAGGTAACGTTACCATAATAATGACATACTCATACATTTGGACGTGTAGAGTATAATTAAAGAAACATCCACTAACTAAGGTATATCCAGCTGTACAGCAGTCTGGAGAGCTGAGCAAAGATGGTGGAATTCTGTGGTCTGTAGTTCGTTTCAACAGAATAAAATTGCATGGAATAACAACAGAACAATGGAACAGAATAAAAGTGTGTGTAATAGTTCAGCAATGTTTTTGAGCAGCGTGGCTTAGCTGTAGTCTCTGGTGCCAACAAATGCTGGGTTTTGCTCTGCTGTTATTTAGAATTAGCCACTCAGCTGTATGAAGTGCCTGCATCTTGCACCTTCTGACTGACATTTCAGGCTTGACCTCAGACGTGATGGTGAAATATCATTTTCCAGAATATTAGAGAAGTGACTTAGCTGTTTGAGTGTGATAATGATACTGTATGTTCTCTGATATTAAAATGTCGTGGTTTTCAACTGCTTTAACAACATAATGGGATTTTTTTTCATGGAAACAGTCCCTTCAAAAAACGTTGATAGTAGTGGCACAGTTATAACATGTTGAAATCTGAATGCTAAGCAGAAGGACGTGGCTAAAATTGCTGTCTTGAGGCAAGACCTTAGCAAAACGGTAGCATAGTGCACATGCAGATTTTGGGCTATGCTGCAGAAACACTGTTATCGCAGATATGTGAATATTTATTGCTTTGAAAATGTCTACTCTGATAAGTTTTTGGCTTCTTCAGAGTGAAAGGATGATTATAAGCAATTGTACAAGCACCGGCCATTGAAGTCTTGCCTGTACAACAGAAACAGTGCTGCCACAGTTTCATTGGCAAGTCTGTAAAATAGTTCTATCTCCTCTTTTAATAACAGAAGTTAAAACAAATAAGGTTCTTTCAGATTTGGCCCAGTGAGGGATTTTCCAGCTTAGAAACTATGGGAAGAGAGTCAGTTTTTCACATCTCAAGCCAGCGTAGCTTGCTATTTGGCAGCAACACCATTTCAGTCAATTGCAGTCTGGCCCCATTTGCTAGTGCCTTCTATCCCAGCTTTAAGCTTTCATTGAAAACTGGCTAAATGTTTGCCTTTGTCCGTGCTGCCTGTATTCCTTCCTTTATTTTTCTCCCTGGAATCCTGAGTTACAGGATACTAGCATTTCTGGGTCAGTTTGTGTCTTCTTTCTTAAAAGGGAAAACAATTCAGCTTGTGAAATAAGGCTTGATAAGTGGTACAATAAGATAAGAAGATAGTAGTTGAAGGGAACACGAGCATTTTGGTGAAGCGTCGTCTCACCTCTTCCCTTTCATTGTTTGGTCCTTAGCCCACTCTGTCATTGCAGTTACCTCTTTATGCTTAAATTTGGAGACCCAAGACAAGGTCTCACTGCTGTATCTTAATCTGATTCTTTTTTTCTCTTATAATCTGCATGGAAGGAAGGCTGGTGCAGCTAACAGTTCATTGCAAACTGAACATCAGGACCTTGACTTAGAGTATACGGAAAAAAACACTGTGTTTACAGAACACACCCAAATCCTTGGATTTAAAGAGGTAAACCCTTCTTTGCCTAGGGAAAACTAATTTGTGATCTCTCAAAGACACAGTTCCTCTGCAAGCTGTGTCTAAAACCCCTTGGTTTGTGTCCATAAGTCTGGAAATCTTCTGTGTTAGTCACACTAAAAATATTGTCTGTAATGAAGCATGATTCAAATAACCCCAAAACTCTAAAATGAAATAGACAAAAAAATAATAATAATAGTAAAGCAGGTAACTGTAAATATTTAGGACAAGTGAATAAATGTCTCTGCAGTCTGTATAAATGAAGCTACTCTTCTAGGAGGTAAATTCTGACTTGTAGGTAGTAAATGCCTTCTCCCAGACCATAATATGTGGAAGATGTTGGGAGGGATCACGTTTTGTACGCAGTCAATCAAATTAATAATTAGGTCCATTCTCCTTATCTATTTCCAATTTTCAATCAATGTAAGGGCCACTCTGAGAGTCGCATGCCTGAGGCATCACAGATCCTTCAGGGTTTAATTAGGATTCCCAGTGCTGCAGCGTGCTCTCTTAGGCCTGTCAGTTACCCTGCTCGCAGGAGTTAAAATGACTCTTCATATGACTTATCAGATTTGATCATTTAATTGATTCCCAATTCATCATCTAATTCATTTACATTTTCCTTTCCACACATGGAAATACTGTTATGGGATGACAGCTATGTTGCCCAGTAAAATTCCTGGCAATACTCAAAGCCCAAGTCTTCAGCTAATGAAATAAAAACAGACTGATTGGGAGTGGTTTCCGTAAATTTTTGTAATTATCTTCAATAACATTCAGCCAATGGTTTTTACAGAAGTCTTTTTTGGAACCTGCTCCTTAAGCATGCATTTCTTTGTATTAACAATTGTAAGGTTCTTAATGGCTGAATGAAAAGTAACTAATGACAATAAATATATTTATTCTGATGTCTTTATATGCATTCAGTATGTTTATTACTAAATGCCTCAACAATTAATTGCTTTTGCAGTGTAGCACATTGCTCAACTCACGCATATCGCTTGTATTTGCCATCAGCACCTTTTAAAAGATGTGATCCAGTAGGTGCAGCACTCCCTGATTTCTTTCTACACTAATGGTTTAGAAGCATGCAGGCGTTGTTATATTTGCTAACGTGTATTGCTTAATATAACAAGGAAGGACACTTTTTTCTCCAGGGAAGGTAACTATTGGCCTTCAGTAGATACTAAGATCCCAGTTTGGTGGTGCTGTGTGAAAAGCAATCAGTCAAAAACACTCCTCTTTGGAGAGAATACTTTTCAAAACAGCGGAAAGTTGACAGTAATTGAGGCTGTATATTTCGTTTAAGTTTTAGAAGTGTGGTCTAATTTCACTGCTGCTATTTCATACATCTTACTGCACCTTATGATCAGTCTCTTTACGGTGAGCAGTCTCTTCTATCTGGACACCTTTTCAATGTGGATTCTTAGACTGTGTAGTCAGGGAAGTCCCGTCTTGTCGGAGGGCTGACTCTGTGAGAGAGTTAAACTGTTAGGCCACATGTCTAGTTTCTTTTTAATTATGAATTCATGGGATTAGAACATTTATATAAACTCTTGAATCCCATTTTTCATTTTCCTAATCTTACAGCTTTTAACAGCAAGTGCACATAGTTGTTATTTTGTTCCTCATATTAGATGTAAACTTTCTTTGTAATACTGTTGTTTCGTTTGGGGACAGGGAAGAGAAACATTGAAATATTTGTAATATATTTACAGGAATTAAAATAACATAATTGGTGGTTAATAAAAAATTTAAATCTATTACACGTTTTTTTTATAACAATATTAGCCAAAGCAAGGCAGTGACCCTTTAGTAGGGTTGCATTGCTCAGCTTGAGCACATAGTTTGAAGTTAGCGCATTTTTGTTTGCTGGGAGGAAGCTTGTTCGTTTGTTGAGGTCTGGTTGGTTAGTAAAGCAATGGGAGCAGCGAGCATTTGTTCTGTTTATTCCACATTTTTGAGGCACGTGCAATACAAAGGAGATAGTAAATTGTCTTCATTGAGAGAATGGAAATTGTTGGGATCTCTTTGGTCATCTAATTGTGTGATGCTTTGATTCACTGGTGTCTCTCCAACAGCTAGCCTTGTGAATAGCGTGCTTTTCCAGGGCAGTGGAGGAGAGTTAGCTGGAAGCGAGTCTGGATGATCTCTTTCAGAAGAACTGAAATACATTAAGATTGCCTTAATCTGATTATGAAACTACACCCCAAACTTCATTTCTCTCTCTTCCTCTGTTCACCGGGTCAACATGGCTGTAATACCTTGGTTGATTAGGAATCCTGGATGTGTTTTGGTGTGCTGCTTTGAACTGATCTAGCATGAAATGTCTAGCCAGTCTGTCTGGAATAGACCTGTAATCAAAATTTCCAGGAGATTTTCTTATTTCCAGTTCTTAAATGATGCCACCTGTTAAGGTAAGACGTCCACAATGCATGATGCTAATTAGTGTTTTCCTTACAAATTCGTTCTCTTCATTTATTGACTAAAGCATTCTGCTTGCTTACTTTTTTCTTGTATTTTCTTTGGTTTTCTTTATTGTCCTTGACCTAGATCACAGTTATTTAATGATAAACTCTAACAATAATCTTTCTTAAATATCTGCAGTGTGTATATGCAGAAAAATCCTGCCTACCTATCTCCCATTTCACCCAGTAAAGGCTCCCTACTCTTTTTCATAGTAGCCAATGAAGAACTTAAGAAAGAAAACAATGGGTGCTGCACTTTGAAAAGCGCTGTTTAGTGTTTAGACAAAAAATACTGTCTCTACTTATGCTGCTTGTCAATAAAAATTTATCCTCAAGTGTTTGCTAGTTCCTTTCTTCTCTGCGAAATATTCTCTGGGGAAAGTGTAATTGCTTTATTGATTGAATAGTACACGATTTTAAATAGTTGTACGAGTAGTTGACTTTTAAAGTGGAGTTACAAAAGTTGCTCTTGAACCTGATTAGTTCAGCAAGCATAGCATAAAATTGTTTTCAGCACAAACACAGGAGTTCAGAGTTCACATAGCAAGATCACGGAGTTGTCCTATCTGTGCAATGACAATAATTACAGTCATTATTCATTTTATTTTAGAAAATATTGGAGTAAAATGTTAGAAAACCTTACATACATTATGTTAGAAATGTAGGGGTTTTCTGATATCTATGAAGATTCGACACTGATTTTATTAAAAAAAGAAAAAAAAAAAGGCAAGCATCCTCTTATCTATTTTAATTCCAGCTGCATATATATAGAAAGAGGTGCATGTGGTGAAATTTGACCCTTCGGTGACTGAAAGCACAGGCTGTACGGGATTACAAAGTATACTTATATTCTCAAAAGGAAATATATTCTCAATTTACAGTGAGCCTTGAGTAGGAAGCACAAAAAAGAAAAAAATGGTTTTTTTCAGTAAGCGAAGAAAATTTTAAATTTATAACTTTATGCAAGATTGCCAGGTCTTGAGGCAAAAAACCAGAGCATGTATCTACTTTGCAGTTGCAAAAATAATTACATGATGACTACCTGTGGAGTAATCTCTAATGGATTACATTTAGGTTAGTATTTCATTGTGTAAAGAGACAAAATTATTCATAGTAAAAAAAAAAAACAAACCCAACAAAACTTGTTTTGATGTCTCTATGGCCTGGACCTTTGATGTCATCCTAAGGCATTCTGTTAATTTGTGAAAGGTCTTCCTTTACAGACAAGGTCCTATGCTTGTAAAGCTGATCTGAGAGGAAGAACAGTAGAAATTACTAAAGTAATTAGGATTTGTTATGCAAGTAGTGGACTTCTTTGTTGCTTCAAAGGTGCTAAAAGCCATCCAAGGTGCTATCTGATCGGCTTTCCTCTTAAATTTACAAGGTCTTTCAGACTTGAAAAGCACTTATGGTATATTAAGATCACTTCACTTGATTTTTTTTTTTTTTTTTTTTTTAACTTAAGGGCACTTCTTTTTGTATATCTCTTAGCTTTATCCAAGTGATACAATCTTCAGCAGTAGCAAGAGACTTGTTACTCATGGTCAAAACACCCCTTTTATTGTGTTGCTGTGGAAGTGCGGTGTAGCAAATAAACTCTTCTGCACTTTCATGTGCTGTTGGCACTGGGAACTTGATATGCAGGGGGGTTTAGTAACTTGGTGCAACTTCTGTTTGTTCTTCTGTTATTTTCTTTATTTTGGAGAAGTGGAAAAAAAAAAAAAGAAGCAATAATATGACCAGTGGCTCTAAGCCAGATCAAGTCTCTATTAAAGTAAATAGAAAAATTTCTTTGACTTCAACAGAAGCAGTGTCAGCCTAGCCACTCATGCTACAGGATTTACTCTATCTGGATGGCTTGAGGACTACTTGGGAACACAAGAAGTTGCATCTGGTTATTAATGCCATATTCAGTATAAACAGAATAAGTATATGTAAGGTTTTCAGTGTATATGAGTAGTATTTGAATGCTCCCATAACCAAAATAATTTGATGTATCCAATTTTGATGCACCAGTATTTAAGGCAATGAGGTAAGGAAGCTGTGAGAGAATGCAGGTTAAACTTAATAAAGTTTTGTTGAAAGCAGAGGGAAGCTAAAAGATTGCTCTTTTGACTTACCTTTCTGAGTGACTGAAAATTACATCATTTCCCCTTCTGAAAATATATTATTTCCTGTAGATGTAACCTGGATTAATTAAATAGCTGAGAGTATTGTCAATTTTCCCTAGTCCACAGAAGGAAAATATCCATGGGTTTTGCTTTTTAGAGAGAGAAATTCTTTGTTCCTAGATGGAGCATTCTTTCTCAGGTTTTTGTATGCCAAATAGTAGGTGTGCAGTTGTTTCGTTTTTAAATAGACTGTCTAGACTAGATCTGCTCAAGAGACCTAACTCATCCAAGTGAACATGTTCGTCCAGCAGCATCTCTTTGTTGTAGACTAGATGACCTCCAGCAGTCCCTTCCAACCTCAATTATTCTATAATTTCTTCATTAAGTCCCATCATTCCTTTGTATTAGTTTGTATTGTTAAAGGGATAGAGACATTTTATCTTTGATTATCCTCTCTCAGTGCATCCAGAAACCTCAAGAATGAAACTGAAATATTTGAAATGTTAGTGCTTCAGTCTGGAAGGGCATTGGTAAATTCAGGGGATATCTGTTGAGGTCTGCGATGTACTTCAGTCCTGTTGGTGCACAGATGGTTTTTGGTACTTCCAGACATTATATCCTGTTTCTAGAACAGTGGTAAAATATTCTGTATTTATTGGTTTTGATTCCCATTTACACTTCCATATCAATCTGGAACTTTCCCTGTTGTGTATTATGTTATAATGAGGCATGCTGGACACATAGGTGTGTGACTGTAGCTACTGAATTGTAGGATACCGGAATGTGAGGTAGATGTACTTGAAAAGAAAACATAGAAGATAGTCCTGCTGATTATTGACAGGGTTATATTATTGCCAATACTCCTCCAACACAAAGAACAAGTTGTTTTTGCTTCCTCCCTTCATTTTAGATTATATAGCATTGCGGAAAGTAGGTGTGAGAAAGGTATATCCCTCTGTCCCGGAGAAGATGCCCCATTTGCCCTGAGACCATTTTAAAAGGTCTTAACAGCATGAAAGACCTTACAGAAAGGAATGGTTTGGTGGCAGAGCTGTACCTGCCAATCTGTAAGCACACCCACATTCCTCAACGTCTAACGATAAATCACACCTCGCTTTGAAGCAGCGTGAACAACCAAACCATTATTCAGTAGTGAATGTCCATATATCTGTGGTCCATGGCTTGGGGGATGTATTTTTTGCTGCAGATTCTTGGCACTATTTACTGTTGACACAAGATTGTTGAAGGTAGCAAGAGTGACAGATAGCTGCATGAAAATCCTGAGAGTCCTTTGGTTGTAATGTATTTATCCATTACCATATCCTTTGTTCAGTGTGGATGGAGTAACAGCAGTGGAGAGGACTAGAATGTTACATTTGTTATCATTTGAGTTATTTATTTTTAGATTAAACCTAATGCCACTTACTTGGCAAGACTTAGGAACGCCATTATTCTGTTGAACTGTGTCCCTGTGTGGTGGTCTGCTGAGCACAGTATGATGCCTCTCCTCTCCCAAAAAGCAAAACAATCACACAGCTATTGATAAAATTCGTAGTGGGTGATGGGAGGGAACTGGAGTTTCCTAGGCCTGGGCTTGGCCAAATGATGAGAATGAATAAATTCTAGTAATGAAGCCACAATAAAAATGTTTCCTTTGGTGATAAAAGGTAGTAAAACTGACTTCTTCCAAATGAAGTATGTGGCCCTGGCTCAGGCTAAGGGGTGACTCCTAGAGATCAGGTTGTTTTTTTTTCCTTGAAAAAGATACAAGCCAAGTTGCAAAGATGAGCTTGGCTAAAGCTGCACAAATTTTGGCATCTTATAATGTCAACAAAGAACAGGGAAATTTAGCTAGGTTGTTCATCTTTGCCATAAATTCAGGGATAGGTGCAATTCGTAGGGCCAGTGGCCAATCTTTAATCAAAAACCTCTGAGTTGTTGGCAGGCTGACCTTGTATCTCAGAAAAAGAGGGGCCAAAAGCAATCTCTGCTGTGCTTCTCCCCAAGTGACCTTCTGCCTGAGCAGAAGACATTGTGCCTTCAGCTGCGGTAGGAATCGTGTGCTCACACGCCAGGCAGATGCTGTGCCACACACAGCCGAGTGAGGCAGCTCTTCTGTGTGGACAGTCCTATGTCTGTGTCAGCCTTCCACCTCTGTCTGTGTTGAAGTCACTCGGCTGGTATGTTGGAAGTTAAATATGAGTTGTACATGGCTTTTCTCTGTTGCTGTGTGGAAGTACCAGAGGTCGTCTGCAGATGCCAAATTAAATTCATGAACTGAATTGTTCATTAAGATAAAGTTCAGTGACAACAGGGACCATTAAAGGCCAAAACAAAACACTTTGTTGTGCTTGCCTGTATCGTTGAGCAATTTTTTACTTCATTTTCTTTATTCTTTCAGTTCTACGGGATGACTTCAGACAAAATCCGTCAGACGTAATGGTAGCTGTGGGTGAACCTGCAGTGATGGAATGTCAGCCCCCGAGAGGTCACCCAGAACCCACTATATCATGGAAAAAAGATGGGACCCCACTAGATGACAAAGATGAGAGAATTACAGTAAGTATAAAAAGTTTTCAACCAATGTAAAAATCAATTAATCTAGAACTACTAGTCTCTTTAGCATGCGGGCATCCTGCCGTACTGCACTTTCTGGGATCTGTCCTTCCCTTGCCTTGGAGGCAAAGCTAATTGGCATTTAGCTTGGAATGCGTTCTCTAGTCTCATACTACTTTATTGCAGGGTAGGCATTTGTTTGTTGAAGAAGGCTATGCAAAACCTATGTTCTTCTGTTCCTCAGAGGAATTAGAAGCTTGCGGAAATGAAATTCATTACATTTGTCGCTCTCCTGTAATTTTCTTCCCTTTTATCCACTTACAAATTTCTGCAGCCTATGATACCTGCCTGCTTTGGTTGGAAAGAGGAACTACTAGTAGTCTAAGTGAGAACTCTTGTAACTCTGTTGAAAAGAATCTGTGCAGAAAATTGTCCGTTGTATTAGGATAAGAAGGCTTTTGGATATAGTCACATTTCTTTAGAGAGATAGTGGCTTATCCTGCCCTCTCAAATTAAGCTGTTTTCTCATTAGAGGTGTTCTCATACTCATTTGTATCCGTAGCTTGCTGAATACAGTACGCGATTACTCAAAAGTATGGATAAAGCAGCGTCTCAAATCGGAAAACTATCCTTCTTTTAATTTTTGACATGTGAAACAATAAGCTATTCAGCCTAAATGGCTTGAAGAAATGGCGATGAAAAATAGAGTTCAAAAGACATTTATGTGCTGCAACATGGTGATACAAAACATCTTTCCATATAGTGAGAAATGGTGTCATCTGAAAGCACATACCGTACAGGATCCTGTTGGTACTGGGAGGGCTGCTAGCGTAAAACAAGGTCAGAGGCACATGCAATTTATAAACCTGAATCATATGCTGGAAAGAGGGAAATTTTTAGTGGAGGAACACCTAAACCCCAGCAATCTAAGCAAAAGATTACCGTATCTGTTTGAGATTTCAGTTGCCTGTTGTTCCATTTGTTTTTTACAAACAAGGCAAAGCTCAGGCATTCTGTAGTGGTGGCATATGCATACATTTAAATTTTTAAGTACCCTACCAAACCTATACTGATTGCTGGCTATTAACTCAGTTCCTCCCAATCATACTTGCTAAGAACTTGCAATTTCCTTTTCAAATCTCCTTCCCACTGTGACAAGTCAATTGACCTGAGATAAAGAGAAGATTCCAGTGCTATTTTGTTTTTCAGGAAATGCTTTCTAAACTTACATTTTCTATTGCCATAATTTTTCTCTTGAAGGATTTTCAGGTGTTGCCTAGTAAGTACATTTCTTTCATTATACATGAAATCTGCTCTTCCAGCTGCCAGAACAAAGACATACCCAGAACAGAAACAAGTGTCACCTACTGGCAGTGCCACCTGTGTTTATTAAAACTGTGCTTAGGATGGAACACAGACCCTCACTTTGGTTTTCTTTTCTGGTGACTGTGTCAAACACTCACCTACATAGTACTCTTTCACCATGACATCTGGTGGAGTTATCTTGCGTTATCAGTTTCTGCTTCCAAAAACAAACAGATGAAAATGAGTTTTGATGTAGGTGTAGATATACACTTGTTTCACATACCCAAATGAGTTTTTGTTTTCAGAGGTGTAGATTAACAGTGCTGCGATAGCTAGCTCAACTGCATTCGTTTACGTCATATTTGCCTGGCATTGTCTTAAGCAGCACTATTAATATCATGGCTGATTTCTCACACAGGCAAGAGACTGAAGCTACATTGTAATGCAGATTTGCATCGACTTACAGCTGTAGCAGGATCTTGCCAAGTGGATAAATATGCATTCAGATGTATGTCTTGACAGCTTTGCAGCAACCATCTGTATTATCTTGCTAGTGGCTGGGAGGTGAGGGGAGACTGGGACCTGGAATGGACAACATGCTAAAGGACAGATAGGCAAAAAATATTAATTTTGAAACCTGACTTAGAATTATTCCATTTCTGTTAACTTATGTCCTTTAGGTCATTTCCATTTCAGTTTAGTAACAGGAACATAAAGAATTAAGAGTACAACAGCTGAAATGAGGATGAAGTTGTTGGGCTTTAAGTGGTAGATTTCATTTTTACATTAAATCAACCTTTTTTTAAAGAAAAAAAGAGTTTTCCATTTCAGTTCCTGTATTTAAAGTGAACACCTACGTTCATTTGGTGGCAAAATTATCACTGACTCAGTGAGACTGGGTTTCAGGTAATATAACTTGCAGGTGTTACCTTCTTTTTTCAAGCCATGAAATTACCAGATCAGAAAATGTCAAACTATATGTGTTGGTGTTCAATATATATGTAATACCAGTGGGCATTTAATCAATGAAAATACTTCGATGGCTTCCATCCAGTTGTTTTCATTCTTAAAGGCTTGTTGATCTTTTACTCATTGCCATTTTAAGAGTTCTGTACATGTCAAAGGCTGTTCAAAGCATTATGTACTAATGCTTTTCTTTCTGACAACACATTTGAAATAAACATTCAGATTGTTCTTTTTCTGGAAAAAGGGATGACACTTGACCTCTCTTTTTTGATTCATATCTATACTTTCTTCAAAAAGATAAGTCCATGAAGCAACCTTATTCTTAATATATGGAAGCTTTTTTCCTCATCTGCAATGACAATGTTGATCTTTGAGTCAGCAGAACTGGGCTTTACAGACTGAGTATTAAGGGTGCCAGAGAAACAGAGGTGGTAGCTTGGTTCCTAACAGAGAGTTTGAAGCAAGAGATGTAGACAAATAGCAGTTAAATAAGATCCAAGTCAAGGCACAACTTCCTCTGGAATGCAATAAAATGAAAATATTCTTTTGTCCTGTCAGGGTTAAGGAAATCAATATGTTTATGTAGGTGAGATAATAAAAATCAAAGTAGTCTTTGCATATTTTTGGTCCATTTGTAGGGCAAATAAATGTGCTTTGAAGAGAAATAAATTTATATGTCTTTCAGGTTATAGACAGTAGTGAATGGAACAAATAAGGGGTATGGGCACAGCTGTCTGCCATGGGGATTATGGAAACAGGCATTTTCTTTGAGCACAGCTCTCAGTACTGCTCAGTTTTAGCACAAGTCAGACTCGGTGTAGGCTCTTCCGTGCACACGTGTCCACTGGGTGCATCTGATGAAGAATCGTCATTAAAACATTTTTTTTCTCTCTGCTCTTTAATATGTTGTGTATAAACAGTTATCTCAGTGCACTGGAGCTAAACATGATTTTTCTCGTGTGCGTTTTTTACACCACAGTATGAAAGCATATGCTCGATGTGGCTAATCCCTCTCCGGGTATTACAAATGAAGTGGGAGTGACAGTCTTGCATGTAAAGCAAATGCTTATCTTTAATTTGATTTGTTGAATTGAAAAACAATTATATGAGGCCAGAGCAGAACTAGCGTGATTCTGTGCTCATCTAGTTAATTTTTCTCCTGGGATTCCTGTGGAATCAAGAATCCCTCCTATGATGTATATAGCTGAAAAGGAGTGCTTCAGTGCAGTCCAGTGAATAGCTCTAATTTGTCACTACGAACAATGTAAAAATAAAATGTATTTTTCCAGTTTCTGAAAGGTTCCATCTGCACTAGGAGAGGCTGTGCGACTCTCCTCTTGGAGGTGAGATGCAGTGGAGAAAGAAGATGCAAGGTGCTGTCTGATGAATAAGAGAGAAGGGAGCTCACCGGGCTGGGGAAGTTCCTCGTTCTGTTTCCAGCCCTTCGTGGTGTTTATGGGTTTGGAACCGCTGTCTTGCCAGGTGAAGTTCATAGACCCGTGAATTGCTTGGAGCGAGGATCTAGGCCAAGACTCCTGGCTCCTAGGTGTCCTCACCAGGAAGAGGGCTGCTCCCAGCGCCATCACTCTAGCCACCTACTTTGCATGGCAGCCCAGTTTCGTTAGGACGTAGCCACGTGTTTCAGGCGCTTACCCTGGCGTCGAAAGCTATGAGCTTGCATTCCCCCAGGCTGAGGAGGAAGCGCAATCGGTCTCCTAGTTTCTGCTGACTGCTGTAGTCACTGGGCTTGGTCTTTCCAAATGTATTTTGTCTAGATGCCGTTGGCAGGAGCATCAGTGGCGGTGAGTACCATTAGCAATGACTTGCTTGGGCGCTCACAGCAATTTTAGTGAATATTGGTTGCTTGTAAGCCTGTGAATACCTCCAGTGGGGGAAATGAAGTGCCTCCAGTCACTTCTCAGCCATCTTCCTGTTGTACCCCAAAACCTCCCACTACTTTTCAAGCGGTGTCCCCACTGCCTTCCTACCACACACCACTGCAATGACATTTTCACCTCATTCCCCATCCATTTCCTCCATCTCACAACCTGCCCTTACATCCAGCCAGCCTTTTTCTCCCACCTGTCTCGCCCCACTCTATCAGCTGATTAGTGCTAACTGCTTGTGTGGAGGTAACAATTTGGAAGCTTAGACAAGGAAAACCTCCAGCTGTGTGCTGTAATGTGAAGGCACTCTTCCTCTGGCTTTGCCCTTGATGTAAATGGCTGGTGTGCTGTGATTTGTGCTGAAGGCGGTGTCGTCTGCCTGCCTTAGGTTTGCTCAGAGCCTCCCTGGAGGAACTGTGTTGCTGCTCCATCTTCTTTGTGAATCCCATATGCGATTGCCTGTATAGAAGATGCTGACATCAGTAATCTAACCAAGATGGTGGGGCCTTTGAGCATATCTTTAGGCAAAAACTGGCAATAATTACAGACTCTCAGGAGCACAAAGCATTCAAAGAGGATTTTGTGACTCTGCCATCTAGACAGGGGAACCTCCGTGCGCTTTTGGATCTCTCTCTCAATTTGTCCCATATTTTAAGGGCAATGCCTGCATGATTAACTAAGCCTCAGTAAAATCAGGAAGCAGTCAGAGTGCCTGTAATTATCAATACTTCCCCAGTGGGGAGAGTGTATTCGTACCTTGCATAAGGTCAGGAGCAAACTGATGTTTGAGCCAGGTTTGGAGGTCAGGGTTTCACAGCTTCTGCTGTTCCTGCCTCATGACCAACAGTAGCCCATGCTTCAGGAAACTTCCTAATTTTTCACATGAAGTCGCTGTGTAGGAGGTAGAAGAAAAAAGCTATGCATATTGAACATGAAATTTTAATAGGTAAAATCTTTTACATATACATGAAAAAGGATGCTGGTACCTAAAAAAGAAAGCCTTTGTAATTGAATACAAAAAGCAAAGCCTTTGCATTGAATCTTTGGTGCAGCACTGTGATTGCAATTTCCTCTCCTTCATATTAACTCTTACCTATCATTTATCCTGAATCATCCTCATTTGATTTTTAAAAGAAAAAGCTTGAGAAGCCATTTATCTTTTCTTGTTCAAGTTTCTTAGCTTTTAAGATCAAAGTTACAGGATGAATAATGCATACAGTCTTTCATTCCTTTTTTGTGTGGCTGTCTTGTGACATCAACAGTTTTGAATGACTTACACTCTTATTTTAGATAAGTTGTAACTTGAATTCTTGATTCCTGTTTTGTTTCCTGGCCCTTAAATAGTACATCACAAATATGAAGCATTTGTTGTGTCTTGCACAATAGTATTTTTACACAAGAGTGATGAAAATCTTTTCTGCAAAATGTGAAAACAAAGCCTCTGATCTTCTGCTGTGACAGGAAAACCTCCTTAAAGGTACCATCCACAGGAAGACGTTTTCTTTATTTGCCCCAGATCTTTTGTTAATGAATTGTCAAAAAGAACTTCGTTCATTCTTCTTGGTGGAAACCATTCACAGTCTCATTGTGCTTTGGCAAGTTTAAAACTACATAGGTGATCCCAATGTGATCTCAATCATAACAAGAAAGAGAAAAGAAATGGAAGAAACTACTGTGCCTATCGGTTAAAAAGGAAAAGAGAAAAGCGTTGTTTGTATTGGAGGGAACAGTGGAAAAAGCAGAAATTAATTTGCTGTTTAGGAAAGAGGCCTTCCCTTCCAAAGTTAAATTGCAGTGGGAAAAATTGCAGAGGAGAGGTGAATCAAGAATAAGGAAACAAAAACTGATCAAATTTGTTTCTGTGTGCTGTGCAGGAGTAACAGACTTAACCCTTTAAAACAGCTACGCTCCTGACGCAAACCATACTGTTGTGGTGCTACTCCAAATTAATTCAAGATGTTTATCCTTATTTCTTTCTTCTCCACTTCTCTTTTTTTGCTGACCTCTCTTTTTTTCTTTAGTTTATTAATCATTAATCTCTTAACATTTTAATCTCCCCAGATTATGGATTTTAGATACGTAGCAAAAGAAACGCATATTCCTGTAGAAGACGTAATGCTTAAGGTAACATAGTCTGTCCTATGGAGAGCTGCATGAAAGATCATGGCCTGGGTGCACAGCACACAAAGCAATGGGGCTGAGGGGAAGGGGAGGAGCAAGTACCTACAGTTCAGGGTTTTGTTTCATTTTAATTGTTTTTCTTTTTTTGGGGCAGATTAAAGGGCAGGCAGCAATTTCCTATGTGCCCCAGGAGGGTTAGAAAGAGAAGTGTATTTTTTCTTCTGATTCCCAATATGTATTTGTTGCCCCCCAGCAATTTCCTTTCTTCCAGTCCTTTTTCTTCATTCGGTTTCTTTTCCTCACTCCCTGAGAGGGTTAGCTTCCCACTCTACCTCTCTTTTTCCTTCATCTGCTGCTCCCCACAATGGTGGCTTCCTTGAGGATCAAGAGTAGTTTTTGTCAATGCTTTCTGTTTCTTCTGATATTAATATTGCTTCCTCTGGCAACACAACTGGAGCTGCTGTGAGTTAATTTGGCACCCCAAGGTCAAAAAAATGTAAAAGATTGTGAAAGATAATTTGGAACCACACAGCTGTCCCAGAGGGTAGCGAGAATGTCTCTAAATCCTCCTGTTTCTTGATCTTAGTTTTTCCAAAGTGTGATATTGTTTTTCTGCATTCATGCTTAAACCTCTGTTTCAGGGTCCCTGTTGCTTCTCTTGGAGTCTCTATGCTCTGCAAATTCCACACATCGTTCAGAATGTGTCTTCTGGATAATCTCCCTTGTTTTCTGTTCTGACCGTGGCATGTGCTTCTGTTGTCTCCTGCGCTATCATCAGGGCACCTTTCTCATCTTCCTCCTCAAGTCTCTCTGCGTGCCTGAAGTTTCCCCTGCTATGTCTAAACCACTTGGGTTTCAACATCTACACAACCACTCTTTCTGTGCTAAGGCAGAGAGTTCTCCTGGTACTTCCTGCTATGCTGCTGCTTCCACTGCCATTGTTTTACTATCACCGGCATATCTGAGCTCTTTTTAGTGGTATGTTAATCTTTGATTAGCATTTGTCACCTTGTTCTGTATCTTGTTTGTGGGTATTTTGGCTGAGCCCTAAAAGCATTGCTGCCTTCTACAGAGAACCCTGCTCATCTTGGAAGGGTGTAAAAAATCTGACTAATAGCCTAGGCTAACAGAAAAAAGAGAAAATATCGGATGTACTTTTATTTTTGTATTAATTTTCCTCTTTCTTTTCTTCCATCTTATTTGGAGTCTTACCATACTCACATCATTTTTCAGACTCAGCTCTTTGAGATGAAACTTTTCATCTCTGACACATCCATGAGTAGTTTCCAACTCTGACCACAGCTGTTAATAGTGACAGCTTGTATTTCTACAAGCACTGAAGTAAAAGTGGATTGAAAATCCTACCCTATTACGAGATTCTCTCCTCGCAGCTTTTTGCAGGTTTGCTATTTTAAAGAGCATAGCAATGCAGACTTTTTCAGGCAGATGTGAGCTCATTCACTTTGCTCTTTGAATCGACCAGAAGCCATATGGCAGCGGTTAATGTGGCGCCGAGCCTGAGCTAATAAGCCCTGCTGAGAGACAGGCTGGATCACTCCAGCACGGTGCTGTACTAATATGGCCACACAGCTTCTGTCACGCCGAGGGTAAGGGCAAAATGAGCTTGCATTGGCTTGAAGTCACCACGTGCCAACCCAAAGCAAATGGCCTGAAAACACCCGTGTGGACATTCCCTTCCTTCTCTATAGCTCTTACAGTCAACTGTCTGAATACTTTCTTCATTAGCGTGATGTTTGCTGCAAGAAAAAGTTGAGGAAAAAGCTCCTTATTTACTCTGAAGTGTTTCACAGAATCACAGAATGGTAGGGTTTGGAAGGGACCTCTGTGGGTCATCTAGTCCAACCCTCCTGCCGAAGCAGGGTCACCTACAGCAGGCTGCACAGGGCCTTGTCCAGGCGGGTCTTGAATATCTCCAGAGAAGGAGACTCC
>Ga0181612_164850_pt1 | contig 35041 bp, 19 predicted proteins | sample HoacroProtozoa21_FD_119630 | JGI IMG/M metagenome (GOLD analysis project Ga0181612, IMG submission 119630) | Hoatzin crop microbial communities from Cojedes, Venezuel. Combined Assembly of Gp0051906, Gp0051904, Gp0051908 | reverse complement strand
TCACATTGATTTCACTGCTTGCTTTGAGGACCAGCTGAAAGTCTGCAGAAACAAGTCTCCCCTTCTTTTGCCAGTGTATGTACTTAGGTCCCAACATGCAACAGGAATTGGTTTATGAAATCTGATCTGCAAACAACTTGGCACTCTCCTAATTCCCCACTGCTATCCCCTTCAGAAGAAAAACAAAAACCAAACACCCTAAGAAATTCTTTGTGTTTGCAAAGAAATGCAGCTTCCCCATGTAGAGATCTTGAAACAATCCTCTGATTACCATTAACTTTCAATGTACATCTTTAAATTTGGTCAAAAATAACACTTGTAAATCTAAGCCACTGTGTAAAAATAGTTGCAGCAATAACAACAACACTATTAATGAAGATGGAGATCTTTGTAAGCCATGAACAAATTTTGATTTTACTCTAAAATTAACTTGTGAAGAATAAGAGCATTTTGTAATATTTGTGTTCATTGTTTACTTGCTCCATTCAGCTTTCTGGATGATATTTGTAAGAGGAAAGAATGAGTCACTGTCTTGTCTTGGGATGAGCCCTTGGGTATAGTTATATGCAATCATATGAGCTGGCACAGACAGGAACTTGGGGGCAGGTGGTTTTCGGCATGCAGTGACAGCAACATTCACCAAGTAATAATGGAATCTCTATTTTGGGATTAAATATAACATGAGAAAGAAACATGCTTAAGAACAGAAAAGGCAGAGACAGTCTTGATAAGACAATGCCCCTCCAAATGAAAGGCTCCCTGACAACCCTGTTGACTTGAGAAAGGACCATGAGTGGCTCTGTGGCTCCTGAGCGTTTGCTAAGACAGCATTTTAACTCAGGAAATTTATTTCCCTGCAGCCACTAAATGCTCACTCTTTTGAGAAAAGCTGTATGGCCTAGAGAAAATTAATGCCTGTTGCTGAAAATTTCCCATAGAGTGTCTCTATTTCAGAGCTCATTTAACTTTACCTCCCAGGAGGCCGAGAGGTAAGCAAGTGTGCCTCAGCTTTTAACATTGCCTTCAGCATCAAATAAGCCTGGGGCCTTAGGGTGGGGATAAGCTGTGGCCAGGATGGCTTTGGTGGGGTTTTCCAGGAAGGCTTAAATAAAGGCTAGATCATGCGGAAAATCTCATTTGTACAAATGCCTGACAAACCAATGTCACAAATATTAATAGAGGCCAGATTCCAAGATACATTTTACCCTGAAATACTAATAGAAACAGATGGGTTTATGATTTATAATTCCTCCTTCCTTGAAAAGTTGCAGCCTTGAAGACCTTGCAAAGACTCAGAAGATAAAAAGGAGACATAAACTATCTAGCTATTTATGCCACCTATTCACTTACAAAAGTAATAAATTTTGTGTACCTTGAGCAAAGAGCCAAAAAAAGCACAGAGACACTTCTACATGCAGAAACCCCGAACACGCTGCCTTTTTCTTCATCTCTCTGGCCAAACCCCACTATTTCTGACCTTCACTTTTTGGGCAGCACCCTCCGTACCCGTCCTGACTCTCAGTCCAGGATTTCAGATCTCTTCTAATACCCTGCGCCAGCCCAGAGCAGACCCAACAGCTTGCAGAACCATCACCTGATGCAGCCTTAGGGCCACTTACAAGTAACACAACTCCAAAGGAGATATGCATAATTCACACCATGTGTTCACGTCACTCAGCACAAAGACAACATCTATTTTTCTTAAATCTGTACCGTGTTTTAGAAGAATTTGGAGATATTCAGTGCTCCAAGTTTTTGGAGGCCAGTTATTAAGGATCAGCAGAATTGATTCAGCAGGCTGGAAGGGAAGTGCAGAATTTAATTTTCCTCACTTCATATATAAACTGGCAAGCATTAACAACCCACATAGACTCAGGGATTACAGACACTAGTAGGGCAGATTTCTTCCTTTGCTTTTATGTTCAATATAAAAGGCTTCAGAAGCTTCAGCACTGGTTCTAAAACACACTGAAAACTGAAGAGTTCCTTGTACAAAGGAACTTCATCTGCATTTTAGAATATCTTTCCTTTGCACAATACAATCCTGAAATTGCTGTAGGACATCACCACCACAAAAACCTTTTGCATTTTACCTTCTGCACCAACTCATTTGCTAATGTCTCCCAGTAACTGATCTAAGCCTGGCCTCAATCTTCTTTTAATGAAAGAGAAGGAAGAGGATACTTTCACAGCTATTATTAGCTTTTAGTGCCCCTCTCCAGAATACAGAAACCAGAGACTTTAATTCCCTGGGCTTTCTTACAGGCCCAATGAGACACTTATCTTGAAAAATCGGCATATGTAAAAAAATTCTCAACGCGTGAAAAACAATGTGATGTACAGTGATTCCTTCACTTCAGTATCTACATTAGGAAAGAACTTTAGACTAACACAGAAAAAAAAAAAGAGGGCGATTATTTAACGTTCACACTTAGAAAACCAAATTTTCACTCCTGTAACTTTATCTGAGGCTTTGGGACAGATACCTGGTATTTGCTGAAAGCATTTTTTTGCACCAGCTTAAAAATCTATGTGTATCATGAGCACCTTTTTGTCATCCATAATCTTCACGTGATGCAATTAATGCTCTTACCTTACTACAGGCTAAAATGTTGCATTTCCAAGAGTTTCACAGCCATCAATTCCTGCAGGGCAGACAAGCAGTGAATTCTGTCAGCAGGCACCGTTCTGCTCAGCACAGTATCGGGTTTGGAGCACGGGGTAGGTTTCACCCAGTTTATCAAAGCCAAGAAGCCGATGGCAGGGATAGGACCAAGGACCTTCACTGGTCCTGCAGCAGAAAAATGCCAGAAGAATGAATGCTGCAAATGCTCAGAAAGTAAGAAAATCTGCTTCCGTTTCTGAAAATGAATATTGATTTCCTTATGTCTGTATTTTTGTAAATATGCAAGGAATCTGCGTTTTTTTAGTAATTAGTGAAAATAAGCTTTTAGGTGAAATATTTGCTAAAAGGTGGCCTAAAATATTTGATGACTGTGAAAAACAGTAACATATGCAATTGCTTCCCTAACTAGATAACTTGATAGTTAACTATTACAGCGTAATTGATATATACGTAAATGGATTACGTGCTTAAAGTCCAGACTGCATTTGTTAGATAAAGTAGTTACCTGCACTCAAGTACAGCACAGATTGTGATTTCAGCTTGATTTTACTCTCATATTCATTATGCAGCCTGAATAATTCAGAGGGTCATTCACAGGTAAATTCACATTTCATTTTGAAATATGTAGGAATACATATATTTTAAGATCTAATGACATCTAGAGAGAGAAAAAAACCCTGCAATATTTATGTGCAATGTTAATTTAGGTTTACTTTTCCCAACTTCTTTTGCAGTAAGTTACTAAACCCCTACTTTTATGTTTGCCTGATTAAATAAAGGCAAATGAGAAAATAAGGAACTTTTCCACAAACAATCCTTCAGTCTCCAATGAGGGGCATTATTTTTACATAAAAATAATTTATTCTTGGCACAAAAACAAGTTTTCCAAGTATATGAATACCTACGGCTTATAGTTTACACCATGAATTATAAACATCAACAGTTTTCACCTAGCTGTCTCTTGGTAAAACACTAATTAAATCCAGATTCTGGAATAGGGCTGGATATCTTACTGTCTCTGAGTTTTCAATGTCTTTTACACTACAGAAAGCTGCTGAGGGGGAAGGATTGCTACTATTTTCCCTAAAATAATTTCTAAATTAACTGTCCATGCCCCCTAAAAAGGAGGATTTATGCAAGAACAAATATAAAAACCTTACTTTATCCGAGTCATCTAAACTTTTCTCATCACCATATCAAAATTCACACAGGCAGCAATACAAAGATATGTCATCTGATTTTTGTGTCATATTTGTTCTCTCCACTCTGATGATGTAGCACTGCACACACATTTGTGTGTTTCTCAATAACACAGTTTAAATGCTAAGAGATTATTGTTATCTATCATAAACTACAAATGTATTTATAATACAAGAAATCTTGTTTCTCGCTTTTTACTAAAACAGTTGCAGTCCTTTTTGCTGCAGTGCTTTCAGTAATACTAACTCAGTATGTTCATTAGTAAACTTGTTTACCTATGACTGCTAGAACCACTACAACAAGCATTGTTGGTAAATTGATTTAATTACCTTGGATATTTAATAGCATTTCTTTGTGTTCATTGGTATTGAGGGTATTTTTGTAGCTGGAGTTTCTTTATAAATAATTCAAAATATAAAAACCTGGTACAACACAAGACAAACTCAAAAAATGTGATTGGTTCACACTTTTCTCTCTATGACAGATAAAGTACTCTTCTAAAGGAAACCTCCATCTACCTACTCTAATTTGCAAAGAACTTTTCCCTCGGATATCTGGGGAATAATAAACTTCATTGTGTGGCAAGAAAATTAATAAATTAGGCTTAGTTTGCAGAAGAAACACTTCCATTATTTTAGAAATACAGTAGAATAGTGTTTATGTAGCCCTTCCCATTTAAGGCAAATAAACTTTTACTTCATTATCTTAATGAATTGCCAGGAAAAGTAGTCCTCTATGTTATGTTTCTCTAATCCACTTGTGTCATTTTAAGAAGACACTGCTTTGAGATTCAGCCAGAAAGCACCAAGCCACCACAGAAAATCACAGAGCGTCAGCATCCAGCTCCAAACATCAAACTCCCTTTCACAACATGCCATGAGTTCTGTATCTAAACAAACTTAATCCAAAGCGGGCTTCTAATAAAATATGCTGCAGTAAACTGGTGTTGAGCCGATGCAGCTGAGGTCAATGGAAAGGCAGTTTTGAAACACAACTAAACAAACAAACAAGGGGAAGAAAAGAAAAATCCCTTTATAAATATTAACTTTTCCTCACTACAGGAGGAAGCTCTTCAACTTCAAGCTCTGTGGTTCTTCAACAACAGCAAAGAAAACCTGAACACCTACTAGGATGTCTTCATTAGCACTACGTGCTTACTGCAGGTGTTGGGGAGTTTTTAACAGGGGCTATTTTATGTGAACACCCCTGCACTTCAGTTTCTCGGTTTTACACTTCTAGACACATAAAAGAATTTCTACTTCTATGCTATCTTTAGTATCAATGTTCTTTGCCAATAGTTTTCTCCTTTTTCACAATACAAAAGAGTGTAGGAGATTAAAATACTGTACCATGGGATGAAAAGAAAAACACCAAAAGAGCATTTTATTAATGCCTGCTGTTACCTCCTTACCAAGCTTACTGGGACAGTACCAGCTGATTTTTCAGTCCTTGAGAAAAAAAACTATTTTTTTTTCTGTATGTCCGAGAGTAAACACTACAGGTCAGTTTACAGCATCTCATGTGTTACCTTTTTTTTTCTCCTGAACAAAGGCAAGAAAAGCAAGTGTGTAACTACCACGATGAGGCTTGCTGCAATACTAGCTAACGTGAAGAAATTTACTGAATAATTCTTGTGGTCAGCAAACCAAAATACCATAAATTAGACGCACAGCAAGCCTAATACGTTCTCGCTTCCACTCCTTTCTGCCACAGACTGACGTGCCTTTCAGGGACCTCAGAGGTCTCTAGTCCCAAGCCCTTGCAGAGGGTCCCTATCCAGACCAGGAGCCCAGGCTCACCTCCAAGCAATCCTAAAATCTTCCAGTGATAGACATCCAGTGCCTAACTGTTCCCATGGTGAACTGAGTAGGGCTTTTTTCTCCTCAGATCCAGTAGGATCTTCCTTGTTTCAACTTATGACCATACAGTCTCCTAATGGTGGCTCTCGCAAATCTGTATGCTAACAAATAGCTGCCATCATGTGCTGACCTCTAGTATACAATAAGGTAACGGTTAGATTTCTCTTCATGAAATCTTGACATTATCTATGTTTTACCTTATCTATGACATCCACATCCGTGGTTATTAACAAAAGTTAATACCATTCCACTGAGACAGAAACATCTATCATCCCTGTTTTTCAATGGTGAAAAATGAAACTCCCTGTAATTGAGTGGGTGGGAGAAAATTATCTTTGGGAATCACCTGCAAAACAGAGAACAGACATGAGAACTACGAGATGTCTGTGTGTTAGCCTAGTATGCTGTTGTAGCCTACAACTTGAAAATGAGAAGCTAATGCTAATGTGCAAGTGTGAAGATCACTACACTCTTTGTAAACCAAGTTGCTTTGAGACCCTTCTATCCAAACACCACCAGCTGCCTTAAAATGGCAAATGTTAGATCATTTCCTAAATGAATATACAGATGTTTATAAAAGCAAATATAATTGGAGGTTCACATGGCACACGAACACATAGTGGTCATAGAAGACAACCGAGCTTTTGTAATGAACTGAGTTAAAACCAGAAAATTTCCATGACTGATATCAGTTATTTCTGGGAGACAATGCCTGCTGCCAGTGGGTTAAAGTCAGATTGTTTGTAATACATACATTTTACTACTTGCAAAACTGAGGAGGTGACAAGGAACAGCTGTAAGCTAGAAAAGGGGAGAAAGAAAATATAGAAAGCAAATGTTGTGAAATTAAGCAACACAGGAGACCCAAGGTAATGTACAACAAATTGACCTGAACACTTGCATATTCCATCCCAAGTCAGGCTTTCTTTCAGCTGTTTAAATATCTAGTAGCTATCATACACTTCCCCTGAGAATCATTTTCATACAGGAACACCTAAAACAATCATTCTAAATAAAACGTGTCCCGCCTTGTTTGTGCATCATTTAATTTCATATACTTCAGGGAAAATTGTACAAGTAGCGTCACCCTGCCAGGTGACAGCTTGCCAGTGAAAATAACTGGCATCGTGCTTTGAGGTACATGGAGTTTGAGGCACACGGTACTCCATCGTGTGTTAATAGGTAAGGCTAACAATCAAGTCAGTCTAATGCTGTCAGACCTCCAGGTCAAAATATTACCATTCCTACTAAAACAGAAGATCTGGAGTTGAATGATAAGCAATAAATTTATTATGATAAACTGTGTTTATTGTGATTTATGGTATGCATGAAAATGGCTGACTCTTGATGCTAGCTTTCATACTTACACTATTTTGTCCCAGAGCTGACAAACGTTTTCAAGCCACACAGAGTTTAAGGACGGGGTAAAGAGATCTAACTGTCTTTGTGCATATGTGCATACAAAAACTACACAAAAGTTAGTATAAAGTGTAACTTAATTTTTTAAAAATCCCCCCAATGTTTTACAGATATAAGCTGTATTGTACCACATACTGCCTATCTTTCTGGTTTTCAAAACACTTCCCGGTAATATACTCTAAAGCAAATGTTACAGTGTAAGCAAATAAAGAGTTCTGCAATTTTTTTTCAGTCTTGCAGCAGTTGACACACTTTTTTTGTTTTTTTGTTTTTTTGGTTTTTTTTACGTTTTGCAGTAAATATTTAAGATTCAACAGTGGCAGTCATAATAAAAGCAACTTGCGAGCAGGTTGCCTGGTGCTAGACTATTAACATATTCACGTGCAGTAAAAATACCCAATATTTCTGGATTTACTAACAGCTTGCAGGCAACCTATTGCTATGCATGCAAACGCAAATAAGGAAAAAGAATTCAAAAACAGCTTTATCTAGAAAGTAAAAAAAGAGCGATTCAGGTAAAAGGCAGTTTGAAGGTAAAACTCAGCTAACAATGGGGCTTAGCAGCTCTTCCAAGTAGAGCTATCAACATCTACTTAAGACAAGGAGATTAGGGTTTTCCAGAAAGTAGCTGAGAAAGACAACAGCAGCCAAATTTCTGTCATTTATCCATCATTTATCTATGTGAAGACCTTCCCTTTTATTTCATAGCAGCTTAGTTTCTCTTGGAGCCTTTTGTTAGGAAACACACACAATGCTTTTTGAAATTCCGACACATTTCTTTGTCCACAGACTTGATGACAGCTCCATGGAACTGCAATACAGTTGTAAGGAAGGACTCACCTTCACAAAACGAGTTTGGCAGTCTGCTCAAACTTCTCCATAGTGATACAGATGCAAAATATTCATTCCAGTTTCCTATTCTGGCCTTATTTCCTCTGATTATTTCTTTTATGCCTCTATTTCTAGTCTTTAAGGCTCTGTGGCCAGCTTTTTGCACTTGGCACACTTGCAAAAGAATTTATTAGTTCTCATGCCTGCTTCAAATTGTTCTTCCAATTCTTTCTTGGCATGCCTTACTGTTTAATCTGCCAGGTATTGATTTGTTCTGTTTTCTTCACTTGGACATAGCCTCTGCTTTCTGAAGACCTCTTGTATTTCTAGCAACTATCCATTCCCTGCTTCTAGCCAGAAAAGATGCCTTTTGGAATTTCTAATATGTCTTCTGACAGTTAGCACGTTCAGAATATCCCATATGATGCCTTCAAATTGTATCCATGCCATCTGCAAGAATTCAAATTGAGGGCTGTTTCTAACAACTTTCCCTATGAAGTTCTTCACTTTTATTAAATTAAGCACAAGAGTAGCATAGCATACATACAAATATATGTTTGTCTTTGATTATTTTGCCAAGCAACTTTTCTGGTTTCAGCTATGTAGGCACCCTTGCATTTTTCTGTATCTGTTTTTACACGTGTTTAGAAGAGTTTTTGTTTCTCTTCAGAAATAGGGAGCTTAGCTTTTATTTCTTCTGAATACCTGAGAGAAAAGAAATTCACCACTGAAGCCATTACATTTATACAAAAATAGATAGCTTAATTCTTAAAAGATATGCAAGCAGTAGATGTGCAACACAGGGAAGAAAACCTGCATTCAGATTATATACAATATTTTTAACAGAGTGTACTAGCACTATTGTAAAACTTTTGAAAGTTCAGACTCTTCACTCTAGAGCTTGCATTTGAGAATATTACAGAGATAATAAAAATAATGCATTTAGGCCAATAGCTTAGTAAATTAAAAAGCATAAGAAACCTTTATGTGCTTGCAGGACATTTCTTAGTAAGGAAGTCATGCTTTTTGATGGACAATGCATGAACACAAGTAAGAAATCAATATAGATTAAACGCTTCTTTTCAACCTATTGCCAGTGGCTGAGGTTTAGGTAACCAAATTTAAGTAACAAAGACTAAAACCTCAACAAACGGGCAGGTTTTATAGAAAAGATCCTTTCATTCTTGGGATCCCCCATTTCTAATTTAATCCAGGCTCACAATGCATTTCCGTTTGTGTTTTTCCACAGTTCTCCTGCTTATGCGCATAGCAATTGGATAAGAGGAACAGCTGCATGTAATTTCAAAAGTTGCATCAAATACCATATTACCCGGTTCAACACGCCTGTGTTGACCTGTGGTAGACTAGAAAACATTGCAGTTGTTGATGAATACAAATCCATGGAGTAAAGGTAAATTCTGCTGTCTCACCCAGACACAATCACTCATTTCCATCCCCAAACCGATCATTTGGATCTATAGGTAACCAGTGACACCTTGCAAGGCACAGGAGCCAATGAACTATACAACTAAGTGAGAAGGGTAGGCCCCTTTATGATCATCACTGTGTGAATGTAGCAAAAGGTAATTCATGGCTCCAAGTCTCATGGTACAAAAACCAAGACTTAATGGAAGCATATCATAAAGAGGGCAACTGGCTAAAATTTGAAAAGTCCAATCCCAATTTGCGATGTCCTCTCAGGGTGTCAATATAGTCCAACTCAAGTTGAGCTTGCTCTCCACATCTGTCTCATTCTTAACCTGCTAGCTGTTCCCATCAGTGTGATGATTACCAATTCCAGTGCTGGTAGAAGCCCAGCTAGGTAACAACAATCACATCTCATTTTTTGTAATTATTCAAAATGCTATACAAGGATAATAAGTTCTCACCATTATAAAGATCTCAATGACTGAAAGCAGTACTTTAGAATTTCCACATTCAATTATTTTATTTTCATAAAATAAAATTAACATTAGAAAACTATTTAGGTACAGAGGTTTTATAAATTCTTTTGAAAATGAATGTTAAATGAAAGTTCAGCAACACAAAGGCAATTAAGGGAAGTAACCTAGCTAAAATAATATCTGATCTTCATTGACTGGTAATCTAAATTAAGTATTAGTCAAAGACAATATTCAAAAATACAGTCATCTTGTACCTTATTCAAAATGATCAGCATCATCCACAAGAGCCAAATCTCAGTATCATTAAAAAATTCTTTAGAAATTGCTGAAAATATTTGAAATGTGCAAAGGCAAAGAATTCTGCCTTTATAGTATCATTGAACTTACAAAAAGTCCAGGATGAAGTGACAAGAAACAGTTTTGTAGCTATTGATACAGACATTTCTCTGGAAAATGTTTCTGCTTTTACTTGCACAGAATCAATGTTCTGCATGCAATTGACACAGTCCATAAATATAGCCATTCTCCACCCCAAACATTTTTTTCCTTTTCTTTTTCATTCTGCCAAAGTAATGCCTTATTCTCTATAAATCCTGTTTAACAGTTCTGCCAAGACTATAGCTATTATTTCCATCAACTGAAATTTAAATTTCACCAGGCATCTCCTCCACGGCAAATTGCCAGAGCAATGGAAGACGTGGAAAACGCTGGCCAGAAGAGTGAGAAGGGCAGCACTGTGCAAGCAGAACATGTTTAAACATTCCTAGCACTGGTATCTGAAATTTACACCTAGATTAACTTAAATCCTCCTGTAAGCACCCCTAACACTTAGTTCCATCTTTGTTTAATATAAAAAGGATTAATTTTACTAATAGAAAGCTTTTTTGGTGTTTATATATCAAGGTCACTTTAAAAACTGAATAATTATGCTGTAAACATAAAAGTTCACATTATTCAAAGAAAACAAGGAACACTCATGTGCTACTGAATATTTTGGGAAAGGAATATTTTGCTATTCTCTATTCTCCTGGGAGAGTTTATGAAACCAGACTAATCTTTTTCCTTTTTGTATTTTTATAACCCTCAATCTGTTTGTAAATGGCTAGTCTTAACTAATGCAGAGTTGCTTACGTGGATTTTTTCAATGCACAGATTTGATGTTCTCTGCTGTTAGTGCAGCACTAGACTAGTTGTATCACAGTATCATAGTATGTTCGGGGTTGGAAAGGACCTCTGTGGGTCATCTAGTCCAACCCCCTAGCTAAATACCCCAATGAGGTAACCCTCAGACCATATGTTAGTTGAGAAAAAATGAATTTTCCTGGCTAAACTACCAATCATATACTCATCAGCCTCCCCTAGAGCAACCATAGCTATTTCTTAATCACAGAAATTGCTGAAAAGCCGGCAGATCGGAATTGTGATACAGGTACATTAGAAATGACATGCACAGAAAATTTCATAAAGTCAGTAAAGACTTGTCCTTAAACAGTCAAGAAATACAAATCACCTACCACACAGAACATTAATCCCAATCTTCTACTAGTCTTTAGTTTCACGCGCAAAGATTTTTCAGTAATACAGTTTCGCCTCCCAAGTTGACTATATGTATATGTTTCACTCTTTGACTCCAGTTCATCTCCTCACCTCCACTGCCAATTGGTTTTCACGCCCAAATCACACAGGCAGAGTTTCTTTTCATTCTATCCCAGTTCTTGTCATCTCCACCTGACTTTCTCCAAGCAGTGAGGCAACTAACTCTCATCAATGCACTTCTCGCTTTTCAGCTGCTCCTTTTCTGTTTGACACCACTGCATGGTGCTTTAAAAAGATTTCAGACAGCTGTAGATGAGTCTTTTCATAGTCAGTATTCCCCAAAACTTGAATCAAGGTGTTTGTGCTTTGTTGTACCATTGTAGTATGGTAATACCATTCTGAAACACACAAGCCCAATCCATAGGAGTCCAAGTGTGGTCTTGCAGAGTGTGTTTTAAACTGCCAGAAGAATGTTCCATCATTTATTGCCTTCCCTCCTAGCATACAGCTTGAAGGTGTTGTTTTATCGTTGCTAGAGGAAAGAATACTGCACAGACAGGATTACCTGTGTTTTTCCGTCACTACCCCAAGTAGTTTTTTTTTTTCTAATCGGCAACTTCCTCTTTTGTATTACCAGATCTATGATGATTAAATCTTCCCACACAGACCAGCAGAAACTTGGCCCAAAAGCTCAGATTACCCAAATCATTTTAAACATACTCACACTATTACTTTCTATTTGTACCTCTGTCAATTAAGTATCAACAGAAAATTTATGTTACTTTGAAACTAGGCACGGTAGCAAGTCATTCAAGCAGAGGGCAGCAGCCAGAGGCATCCCTGGTGAGATGGTGTTCTACCACTGCTAAATACGTCTCAGTTTAATCAAAAAATGTCCTTCATCGTTTCATTACTATATTTTTTTGTCTTGCACTACTTTGCAATATTCAGTCCTTGATACTTTCCCAAACGAATTTCAAGTCACTATAACAGCTTTCCCACCTATCACACGGTACAGTCTTCAAGTTTTTAGTTACTGTATTGAATACTGCCTTGCTTTAATCCCAATCTTCTACCAAACAAATCCTCTCATATTTCAAATTACAATCATAAAAATTCTACTGCTAACACCACATTCATTGCCCTACAAGACAAAAGATAAATTCAAGCTATTGCTTGAAGATATTTGGTCAAGATTCAGAACTTGTACATAGTACATTTATTTGCATCAATAGTTAATTGCTGTATTGAAACATGAATGGAGGAACAGCCACAGCAGCTCAGAGGAGAGCTCTGCCTAACCATGATATGTCTGCTGGGCACCCACAGCATGAACCCGGGGAAGAGAGTAAGAACAGGAAAGGACATAGGGGTTCCTCTGAGGAACAACCTCCAGCAACTTGCTGTTCAGACTTCTGGAAGCTGAGGTTATTGTCTCACAGTTACTGGGCCCATGATGGATTTCCCCCTCATGACACCGTGCAGGCACTTTCTCAAGTCCAACCTGGATGGCACCTTTCAAGGCAAAAAGTTCTGTAACATAACTATTCACGTGGGACAAATTACCACTCTTGTTTATTTTGACCCTGGCATCTGCTAGGTTCACCACATGCTCCCTATTTCTCGTGTTCAGGAATTCATGCTTCTCTGCCATATAGCATTCAGTTTTCGCTTTTCCAGACTTAAGAGTGCCAGCCTCTGCTGTCATTCCTTGTAAGCCCTTCCACACTTTTATATGATCTTTGTTGCCATTACTCTCTACCTTCAACAGGTCTTCACTAACTCCCTTTTAGTGACCAAAACTGCACCACATAGACAGCTGACAGCCATTATGGTTCCTATTTTGCTTTCTGTTCTTTTTCCAGTAAGTCCAAAATTTAATTTTACTTTCTTGACAGCCAAAGCACACTTAGCCATAATTTTTAGCTAAAACAAAAATATCCACTCTAATCCTCACATTGTTTCAGGGCAGCAACAGTTCACTGTTTCATCTGCACTGGATACCATGGCACTCACTGTTTCCTCACACAGATGCCCAGGATCAAATCTTTCTTCTGCAATCACTATCCTAAAAGATTCAGCATTGACAACAAACTTCAGAGGAGCATAAGATCCTGTGGAGGAATCCACAGACAACCATCCTCTGCTCTGAAAACTATTATTCTTGTCCTCCATTTCTGTCTTTTAGCTAATACTTTGCGTCCTTGAGACACAAAGTGTCTTGTGTCCTTTGTGTCCTCCCCCTCCAGTCCACAGCAGTGTGCCACACCTCTGGAATTACCAAATTCTGGTCTCCTTTCTCCACTAGATGTGGTAATTGCTTCCAGAGACTCCTGTCTTCACTTTGCAAACAATTTACATTATACTTAATGTCTCACTTATCCTTTCTTATTAATTGAAGTATACATACATCTAAAAGACAACTACATACTATTAATAAATTTGTGTGCTATCACATATCTCTGCCAGGTTGCATTCCCCATTATCCCTTGAACATTTGTCTGTTGGTGGTCAAAAACTTCAGTCAACTTTCAAGATACTATGCTTTCCCTTCAGAGCACAAAAATGGTTTTCATGCAGAATCCTGCTTTATCTCCTTTACCCACCACTGTTTTCTCAATTTCACAGATTACTATGAAAAGTAAGGAGGTCCTGACACATCTTTGGTGCCAAGGGCCTACCTATACCCATTGTTTGGAGATCAGCAGGACTGAGCTCTTTGAATGAGTATTAATAGCTTGGGACTCCTCTGTGACCATCACGATCCATTGCCTTTTTACCACCTTCTAGCTAGATGCTAATTAGCTACTTCAAAATGTATTTTCTTCTTACACTGTTTCCTGTTTTCTTTGCTAAACTATTCCCATACATAGAGACATCTGACTGCGCCTCATTTGGTTTTTTGTCTTCCTTCAAAATTAATATTCATAAATCAGAAATCAAACCTGTAATAATTCATTTTCATTACAATGAATACAGCCATTTTATATTTGTCCTTCTCACCCACATGCCTGCATTTCTTACTTGCTCTTTTCTTTGTGTACTTGATTTCATCCCTTGACACAGAGTTTTAAAACTACCTTGGAGCACTGCTTGCTCTTTCTTAAATTTTGTGATTTCTGATGTAAGTCATCTTACTATCACACAAGTATTGTCTCCAAACCTGGCCCAGGCTCCAACAGTCAACCCCTCTCTCCCGTCACACACTACCTTTCATATGCATGTTAAGGTTTGCAGACTGGTTGGCTCCTCTGCCTGCTCCCTGGTCCCTAGAAGGAGCTCTCCTTAGCACCGCTTCACCTCCTCCTGCTCTCAGAGCTGACAGTGAAAACCTCTTTGGCAATTTTAAGCTAGTGTGCACACTGAGAGTGCCAAGAAGACAGACAAAGCTAAAAATCAGATGATTTTGATGATGTGGCTCAGACTTTTCATTACATCTGATGGCAAGCTCTAGTTTCTATTTTTTGGCTGTGTATTGCTGTCTGCATCAAACATCCTCACTACATGGAAATGGGTTTTTTTTGTTTTCCAGTGAAAATGTCTTCTATTTAGATGACTGTAGAATAAAACAAACAACTAACTGTGTAGCTCTGTATAAATCTAGTGGAAAACTATAGGCACCAGGCAAATAAATGAAGTATAATACAAATAAGATGAAAAAAGTGCTTTAAAAATTGCTACTATTTCCATTAAAATAGAAATGATCTATCCTAAACAGTCACAGAGCATATATAACCCCTGCTATTATTTCAGTGCTCAATATTTGTTACATTCTTATCAAGACATCCACTCCCAAGGAAAAAGCCTCCTCCACAGCTTCTAAGAGACAATAAATACATTTGAAAAGCAAAATCAAACGTCATAAGCTGTTTAGAGAACTCCCCCAGTAGAGGCGTCCTTCCACTTTCTATCAAGGTATAAGCTGTGCAAGGACTATTTGCCTCTCTATCTGCCAATATACTACTATGCATGGCTAAAATGAAGGTGCGTATAGCTCTAATGGGCCTACCACCAGCACGATATAATAGATTTTAAAAGCCTGCCCATGTTTGGGGTTGGTGGGTTTGTTGGGGTTCTTTTTGGTGAGAGAGTAGAAATTCAGCACAGAATAAATTAGATTTTCTACTTATAAAATAAAAATTAGGCCCTCTTTATACATCAGCTGGGTAAGATTTTGTCATTAAACATCTTCCTCTAACCAGAGTACAAAAGTATACCCTCCTCTGAAAATAATTGTGGCACTGTTATAAAATCATGATTTGTTGAAGTGATGCTTTGCTTTTTTTTTAATTGAAACAGAATTACATAAATGAACACTTCCATATCATATTCCAGATGATTTAATCAACAAAAAAAAGAAACCTGAACACTATAATTATTTGCTTTCGGGGGGTCAGAAGTCCTAAAATAGATGTTGAAGCTACACAAAACTTGTGAGATTTAAAGCTGCGTTTGGCAGGCTTCATTCTCCCCAGCAGAGCACTACAAACACAGGGCAGAGGCAGTGGTACACTCCATAGTCTAAGGGAGGTAGGAACGACACTTAGGGAGGTAATAGATGAGCCTGTTGTGGGACACTCTCAACTAACTTGGCCTGCCTGAGCAATACAGCACGCTGCTGTAAATAAACCCAACTTTCACCACTATAAAATTATACAAATTTGTGCGTATTTCTACCAGTTGCCACAGGGCTGTCTTGGACACACGTGGCATCCACAGGGCATCAATCACAGTGCTCATGACTTTCCTTCAACTCCTGTGAAGCTCAAGGTTGAGGCTTCTTCAGGTCTGCTCTCGGACACAAGGAGGAAAATAGAAAGTGGGAAGTGTATGAAATCTGCATTCTCCACAGCGCTCCACCCAGCGTGTGACCTTTTTCTGAAAGGGAAACCCAAGGGTTTTTTTTCAAATCTCTGTTTTTTGAAAGAAATAGCAGTAGTGGTGATGTTGACTCTTAATCCTAGGAAAGGCAAAATATAGCCATAATTAGCCAAAAAGTACTTATAATGCTGTACGCAAGCCTTCATCTGTATTTTATTTTGATTCAAACAACTGGTAACCACAGTTAGGCTAAAAGGAGGTGAGGACTAGATATTCTGAGGCAAAAATTGCAGCATAAAACCCACCACAACACTAAGTAATATAGAAACCACTAAGACAATAAAGCAAGAGGAAGCCAATGCAATCTTACAGCTAACAACTAATGGGGGAAAAAAGGGCAGAGTTTATATTTCTCTTTTACATCTGGAGAGTCTGGGATTAAATATATTGTTACGGCAAACATTTGGGATGCCACCAAGGAAATATTAATCTATTTATCAGTGTTTAGAAGAAGTGTCACAGTATGGTGACATTTTTAAAAGCTCATTAATGTTCAGTTTTGCAAAAGTGGAGCTGTTTCCAATTCTGTTCGTTTGTCCAGAACTGGTAAATACATTGCTGTCCATCAGCAAAACTGCTGCTTTCAACAGTGAATTAAAACCAAAATATATTAAACAAATACAACTGTCACGTAAAATTATACATTTCACCATATTTATCAACGCTATGGTCTTCTTTTAACTTCAAAATAAAAGCAGTGTTTTCTTATTTACATATGGATGTTTTCTAAGGACTGTGCTTCACCCAATACTTTCACTATAGAATACAGACAGTGGAAAGCTGCTTTCCACAGTCATTCCCACAGGAAAGCATTACTTGAGAATTTTCACCAAGCCAGCACAAAACTGCCAGTCACCGAAAAGCGAAGAACAAAAGATTTTCCTGATGCGTCCTTTTCTTCCGTGTCCCAAGGGAAAGCTTCTAGGTTGATCAAACACTTCAACAAATATTTAGAAGTCTTAAGTTCTATTATTTACATTATTTTTTTTCCTTTTTGTGATAAAGATGGTGTGTTAGGATGGATCGTATCTTTACTCAATCTTCTTGAATTTCCTTTGCAATGTAATCAAAGAAACCCATTAGCTGAAGACCCTGGCTCACTGGAGTAAATAAAACTGGCTTACATCAGGTGAAAATAACAAGAAAGGGAAATGTAAGTATTTTTAAAAATTATGTACCTGTCAACACCAAAACTCTAATTTTACTTTCATGCAGGATACCTGTCTTCCCTATTTCTCAAATCAGTTGCAGACTTTCCTGCTTTGATTCCATCTTCAAAGAGAAATTTGGTATTTATTCTCCATGGAAGGAAAACTCGGTATCATGTTTTTTCAATGTCTTGTTACATAACTGAAAAACCCAACTTTGTGGGGATAAAATTAAATAATATCATCAGCAGCAATCTATTTACCAAAAGAAAAGAGTTCATTAACAGTGAGCAATGTTTGAGCTGGACTGAGCATGAAAGTGGGTAAACCTTTGTTTATATGTGAAAATGAAATGTCAAAGAATATGTTTAGGATTTTTCTTAGAGAAAGAGTTTGGTAGATCTGACTTTCTTACCACTTCTTTCATCAGTACTAAGCTCCGTAATATGAACCTTACTCAGCGTAGGCCCAAACTTTGTTTCAGTAAAGCCAGATGCATATCAAATGGAGCAATTACACCTTCTTTTAGTGTGGTAGGATATAAAATAAAGCACCAGATAATGAGCTCTTCTGATGTGTTGCCTACATTTTTCAGTTAATGACCACAGCTTATGCCTACTCACATATTTTACAAACACAGCAATCAAGGTCAATAGAGATGGGCAAAAAAAAAGAAGGCTAAAGGTCTGGTCACTTTGTAAAATAAAGGTCATGAGTGAAAACCCCAGGCTGAAATCTTGACTTTCACTGAACTGCAACAGAATGGAGCCTCCAAGAAACAAACCCTAACTCCAACCTTTGCCTGAGCAGATCATTTGCAGCACAGTCTCTCTGGAGTCTGAAAGGCCCCTGGCACCAATACACAACTTCAAAACTGTAAACAAAGATTAGGAAGGGAATCCCCACATTTATATCTAAAAAGAAGGAACACTAAATAGTATTTTAAAAGATACAAAGTTTAACCCAGTTCACTAAAGCTTCTCCTGCCTGCTTAATTTCCACTGGTTTGATTCATATAGCCAGGTTCTGACCCTAGGGATCTCCATGAGGGGCAGAGGGGATTATGTTGTTTAGTACTTCCAGTCATAGTGAGAATTTTGAAAAAGCCTAACCTACCATCAGGAAATAATTTTCCTTTTTTAAATAGTGAGAGATATAGGGGAAAACCTCCAGATAAATATTGTTTTCATAATCAGTACTGGACCAGGAAGATAAACATGTTAAATACATCACGATTATCACTTCTATATTAGACCTTCACCTGGGGGGAAGTTTGCTTTTGGAAAAACGGCGCAGATTAATGGATCTGACCTAGTAAAGACCAAGGCCTCCAGCAACAATAATCCTGGTGCATTTTGTTCTTCAGGTCTTCATCGCAGATGAGGTTCCTTTGTCTGCCTCCACCCACCCCCCTCCAAGCTGCTGTTGCTGCTCCAGTTCCTCAGTCATAACCGGGTGGCTCCCTTCCTTTGCATCTCCTCCCATACCAACACAAGCACAGATGAATTACCCCACACTAGAAAAAGCAACACATTATTCACAGAAAGGCAAACCTCTGCCTTTCTCCTGTGTGAAATGGTTTGGTTTGTCTTTTAAACATGGCAGCCACTCCATCTGTCACTTGGTTTTCCCCAAAATGCCAGTTGTGAAAGTTTGCACAGGTGAAGCCAGCATGAAAGGGGAACTTCAAGACAGTCATCGCAGACTGCTGCTGTAATCTAATTCTTACTCCAACACGTTCTCAGGTGTTCAACATGAAAAATGAAAATAAAATCCCCACTAACAATAATAAATTAGAGAACTTAATATTACCCTACAGGAAATGGTTCCTTGCAATTTCTAGTAAAGAATTACTAAGCACACTAAATGTCAGCATCAAGAAACAATTTTCTTGATTTACTGAAACTATAAAGTTAGCTACATGTAGTTCAAGAAGGGGTTTTTTGCCTTCTTCCTTCCTCCCTTAACCTACATAAAGTACTTGTCATTACTGGACTTCATGGATTTTACTGGTGTATAGTCAACTGAAATAGTTTATCTTAAAATTAATCTTTCTGTTTGAGGTTTTAAATTTTCATTACATCTTGAAAGTACTAGACAGACTGACACACAATGGATATAGAAAACATTAGGGCAAGAGAACAGGCACTGCAAGGGAAGCAATTGGGGCACGAGAGAAGAGGACCTGATATAATCCAGTTCTCTCCTTGTATGAGCAAACCTGGGGACTAAGTTAAATATCTGCAGGACAGATGTATAAGGAGAAAAATTACACTGTCCTGTCTTTAGCTGTGGAGAGAAAAAAAAAAAAGTAATTTTTGTGCTCATTTATATACTGGCCTTACTGCTAAGACTTACAGCACAGGTGCTATCTGTAACGGGAACACATGATAAGCAGAATCTTCACCTAAACACCATTAAGAGCTTAAAATATCTGTGTCACAGTGAGCTGTCAAAACATAATTAATAGCATTTTGTATCACTCTGAATGTTACAATTATGATTAGCAATGCTGTGTTTTTAAATAATGTATTTCAAACAAGAACAGTGTAATTTCTGACGTTGCAGAAACTGCAAAAACTGAGGTCCAGAGAAAAGCTGTAATATCCCTGCAGTGGGCTAGTGCTGGCAGAGCTGGCAACCGAAACCAGTCCAAAGTTCTGTCTTAGTTGCTCATACTGGCCCATCCATTAATAATCACTTGAAATAATCCATCCCACTGGCACTTTTAAAGCTTCTTGGTCTGAAAAACAATGTCTGTGTAATTCAAGATGCAAAATGGCAAGAAGCAGGTTTTTATCAACTCACAAAATAACTGTTCTACTTCAAGAAAGCATTTTTGTAAACAATACAGCTCCTAAACTACATTTTATTGTACAGAGACAGCACGTGGCATGAGAAAAATGTTTGGAAAAAATATACCACAGGCACACAGTATTTTGTTACATCTGTCATAACTGTTTGTACTGCATTCATCTTTCTTTTTAAAGTAACTAAAGCAATGCAAATAGGAAATCAAAATTTAAAAAAATTGAAACTTGCCCTCTAAAAACTACATGTCCTTGTTGACTGCCTCATAATAATTACTGAAAGAAATGTTCTGCTGTGGAGAAATACAGAGGTTCTTACATGTCCGTCACAAACAGCATACTTTGTGGTTCACAGGTGCAAAAATGAAAAGACTGAATACGTATTAAATTCTAATGCCAGTGAATTGTGCAGTACAGAATTACAGCCACAGTTTTCTGAGTTCTTTATCAAATTGAAGGAGTCGGAAGTTTCACTCCAAGGACTCTGCTGAACGTGTTCTTCATTTGTTAGTAGAACTACAAGGTCTTTTCCCTCTTCCATTTGTTCTTTTTGTTTTTTTCAGCCAAGTCATTAATGTTCATGCAAAAAATAAGCTATTTAACTTCTTTAACTATTTTTATTTATTTAAAATCATTACTCTGCTCAAATGGCTGGCATCATCTAGGGGTTGAAAGACACGTTTCTTGGTTTATTGGCGTGATACTTCACTGTATAACCGAGGAGGCAGGGGAAGCAACGGAACAGAGATGTTAACTGCCCAAACAAAGTTCTCCAGCAAACCAAGGAAAACAAGAGGATGGGTCGGGCTGAAATAACATCACCACTTAATCAGCACCAGGGTTTTATTAGGAACTGCTGTAGCAGTCAGAAATACACCTCCTACACTGTCCCCCCACCACATTCTATGCAGATTTTCTTCAAATGGTGAACAGACTTTTTGCAATATCTCTGTCTAATTACATTAGAAGATGTCAAGGACTATTCCTTAATCAACATCTAAAGATGCTATCATTATCCCATGATTTTGTTTATACTGACAGTTAAACAAGCTAAATACACACAACAGCCTAAACCCAGTAATAAGCATGGAACCAGCATACAAACTCCCCTGCTCACGCTGTTCCCTTTTATCTCCCCTCACAGGCCTCCTGCCTTCCAGCAATGGCTTTTCCATCTTCATTCAAAGAAAACTTTTGAGACTTTGATTTGAGGAAGTTCAGAAGACAGATTAAGCCAATGAAACTTCAGCTTCTTTTCAATACTTCTGCCTGCAAAATCTGAATGCTTAAGACTTCTCAAATTCTCCCCCAAGCATGAATACTTCCATTTAAATTCTTATTGACTGTGCTGGAGAAATGTAAGTTGGAATGGTTATGTCACTGTATGCCAGGCCACCAAAGCAGGTCTGTAAAACAAGAGGTGGCAAATGGTATACAGAAAAGCAAGCTAGTTCGGTGTATGCGTTTCTATACCTAACCCCTTCTTCCTTGGGTCATACACTGGTAATGTGTCTCCTGTTCATACACATATATACTGAGAAGGAACTCTAAATAGTCTAACAAAATAAAATAGAGAAGACTACAACCTCCATAATGCTCTGAATCTGCCCCATCATTTTTTAAAGTTTCTCCTTAAAAAGCAAATTTTTCAATTTCTATGCTTAAACTTGAGATTCAAAAATTCTGAGAGAAAAAAGAAAAAACTAAAGAAATTTTAAAAAAAGGCACTGGCCTTTACATCTCAACTGCCAAAGGATGCAGCGAGGAACCTAGAAAATTTGTGCTGTATCTCAGTACTTGTCTCTGCCATAGCTATCCTTTGATTTGAGATAGTCTGCAGAAAACATTGCTTTGTGCATTTGAGCACTACTTATCTCTGGAGGCATGTCTAAAGAAACCAATATGCAGTAAAAGCCTTTTGCTAGTCTAAATCTCTGAACATCTTATCTTCACCAGCTTCCCAGTAACATGAAGATGATTCTGCACTCATTCTTCCAGGCTTTGAAGGAAATTCAAAGACATTGTAGGGTGGATAGAAGAACATTCATGATCCTCATGAGCTGTGGCAGGAGTGTAAAATAGGCTACCCCAGAGGCTTCTGTGGAAAGATTTTGGGGTGACAATAGTCCTCAGGTCCTCCCAGCAGTGCACTGGGTGTCTGGGTGTGGGAAGACAAGCAGGAGGATCTGTCTTGTAGAGGAGCCACAGACAGGAACAGCTGATGAAGACCTTGGATGAACTCATCTTCCAGCTGCTCCATTTGCCAGTCCTTGTTCCTGCAACTGCCAGCAGAGCAAGGAGCACTCGATCACCATTCAGTCATGCTCTCCAACCAGTCTGGATATGAGGCCACTGAAACAGTTGTATGAGCACCACTCTGTGAATTATGTGCACACAGCAAAGGAGAAACCCCAGTGGCTCTGCATTAGTGCATCGCACTGGACTCTGCACAAACCTCAACCCATCTGTTCCTGCAAAACAGTGCAGCTAGAGCACATCACCATTTCTCATTACATAATCGCACTCCTCTGATTACCACTCAAATGGAGGTTTAATTCTATTTTATTGTTCTTTTGATCCCAACAATCTATCCTCATCATCCCTGTCCCAAGCTGCATGATTCTTGAGTACATAACTACAAATAAAGCAGTATTTGAGAAACACCTTGCCCTCTCATCCCAGTCTTCTTTGCCATACCAAGATTTAAACCGTATTTGTATACCACCATCATCAAGCATGTGCCACTGAGCTTCAGTGTAGACACAACAACAGTTCCATTTCAATTTAATACCAAATACTTTTAAGTAATGGTTGTTCGGCATTACATTTTTCATGTCATATAAGTAAACAATCATATGTCTGATTTAAACCTTGAAATTACATGCTTTCTTAAATTTCTGACTATTCCATGCTGTTTCTGTAACTTTTTTATTTTTACAAAAATCCATAGTAATGGATGACACCTGAATGGACCAATTTCTGCCACACTGTACTTCCACAATTATGTTGCCATTTGTGGATGACCTGGTGTTACTACTATGTACTGCAGGTAATTTTCTCGGTGCAGGAAACCCTAAAACTTCTAAGACAACAGACAGAAATGCAGCAGTGGATGGCTGTATCCGTTCTACATGACCCGCTTCACCTGACAGCCATTTAGTGTGAAAAATAACTTTGAAGAGTTATGAAAATATCCAGCCCCAAATTAAAATGCTAAGCATCTGCAGCTCCACGCAGCCTGGGATATCTGCACACCTTCATGTTTGAGGCTGGCCTGAAGATTTGCAGTTAGCACACCTGGAAAAAAAAGGGTGCAGAATGAAGTGTCAAAGTAAATTATGTGTCTGGAAATATCTGCGACTTGTTTAGCCTAGAGATATTGCTAACCCTGTCTTATAATCTAAGACGACCTCAAAGGTTTCACCTAGCTGTTCCTCATTTCCTGCTAAGCCAGCTGCACTGCATAGCCCCTCAGAGTTGCTGCTGCGAGCCCACAGGAACAAGTGATGGATGCCACAAGGCCTGAGTCTCCACATCCATACAGTCCCTAAATCGGCCAAAATCCAGGCAGTTTTTCTGAGCTCAGCAGGAGCTAGAACCTCTCACCTTGCAGTTTTGCTGCTAATAAGTATCATACCTCTTTGGAGAAAGCAACTCTGATCTTCAGCTACTGACAGCAAAAGATCCACTGTCACGCAGTGGGGCAGTCTGGGCTCTCTGCTACGCACAACACAGCATCCAACAGTTCCTGGGGGCTCTGGAGATGGCTGGACTGAGGGCAGGTAGCTCACAGAAAGGGTGCTGCTGGCAAACATCCTCCTGGGCTCTGAAGGACTTCCCCTCCAAGGAACTTGACCACCTGCTGCTCTGTCACTGCAAGCTTAGGCAAGGCTGCTCCACTGTGCCTCCACGAACCCCGGGAGCACAGGGATTCCTACAGCATTAAGAAAGAAAGCCTTTCCTTAAAAAAAAAAAACCACCAAAAAAACACACCACTAAAAGAACACCAACAGAAAAACCCCAAAGATTTGCACAGCATCACATGAAAGCGGGAAGGAATGACGCACTGCGCTATTCAAATGCTGGCCTTTCGTATCAAAATGCTGCCAAATGCAACTTCAGCATTTTGAGCTGCTGCTGGGGTTACTGACAGCAGGGAAAGCATGCATCCAGACCTGTTCTCCCGGAGCAGGGACCATTGAATGATTCCCAAACCGCAGGAAATCACCAGTTCCAGTCTGGTAATCTCCACCGAATTGTTAACGACCATGAAAGTTGCCAGTGTTGCAAGTACTAAGCGACAATTTCGTTGGCAATCACAGCCAAGGCTCTGAACACAGGAACAGCAACTAGGGAGAGAAATCAGTGAGTACTGCATTCACTGGAGCCACACACAAAGGAAGGACTAAATCAGGGAGCAGAAAAGCTGACTTGTAAGAAAATCAACCTCGCTGGAATTCTGCTCCCATTTAGGTAAAAAATAAACCCCTCTTTGATTCTAGACAAATCAATTCAGCCAATATTCGGGTCTGAGAAACTGCCCCAAATACTTCAGTCATTCAAGTAGTCTAAGGATTATCTTGGTCTCCATCAAGGTAAAAAAATCAATAGCATTTTTAAATGCCAATCAAAGAGAACTGATAGAAAAGCAGACTTTTAAAATGGTAATGAAAGAGAAAGAGGTTATTCAGATATAATCCCATTATAGTTCACCTCCAATACTGGGAGCTTTATTATTTCTGACTATACAACTGCCAAGAATAAATGAGAGCCCGAGCAAATGTCCCGTTACCTGCAGTCGCTCTGTACCCACATAGCTGAGCATTTACCAGCAATCTAGGCTTCTGGTCACACCTGCTGGGCTGTTATTTCGAGCTATCACAGGGACACCACCCCTCCCCTTGCCTACAGATTCGCTGCTACACATCCTGAATAAACTCAGCCGAGATGTCACAAATTCCACATTTTACATACTAATTAAAGCCTTAAGCAGTTATTACAAAACAAAACAAGAATCAATGCCTAAGCGAGCTAGGTACTACTGGAGCTATTTAGCACTCAGTTTTCATATTAAACAAAGACCTGGTAAGGAATTACAGTTCCAAAAGGTTAGGCATTTACGAGAACTTGATTTTCTTGATGCATTTTATTTCAATGTATAAATACATGTACAGATATGAAATTATGATTCTTTCTTTTGTAAATCCTATACGAGCATATGTCAAGAAACTGGTAAATGAAGATATAGATACTATGCATCACTCCAAGGCATCTGTTATATTCTGTCAAGGTACACAACAATGTCCTTTTCTCTATTATAGGCACTCACGCAGTAAATACCTATGCGAGGGTACATGTTGAGGTGCAATGTACAAATAGGCAGTGTTGGGACAATACTAAGCAGGTATCATCAGCTTGTTGCAACTACAGCGATGGCTTTGTAATGGGCCTACTTACAGAAAACAGGCCGCAAACAGCCATTCACTGCTTTGCAGCCGTGTGGTGAAGTTCTTCATGAGCTCAGTGATCAGCAAAGAGTAACTGTTTTTAATATACCCCTGTTGTATTGTTTTAATGAAAACATTAGGATTTATACTACCCTGTCATTACATATGGGCACAGAGACTGAATTGTAAAGGAAAGACATCTGCAGGTATAATTAAAGTTAAGAGCAATATATTTCTGGAACAGATACCTCAACTGATACAATTACCTGGGGAAAATCAGAACAAAATTAAACCTTCCTCTGTTAACTGCAAAAATAAGTTCTGATCCAGAAAATCAAATAAATTGCAATTAACAGATATTAGCTGGTTTGTCCTGCTCTGGCTTAAAGTTGATGCATTACTGATAGACCCTTTCAGGATGATGCTAACCCCTAACAAAATTATCCACCTCTCAACATTTACTCTCAGAAAGCTTGACTACACTTGTGCAGCAATAAAAAAAAGTCCATGTCACTTCTCACCAAATATTGGGATGGTCATTGCCTGGATGAAGGCAGCCCGTTCCTAACTGACAATGGGAAGCCCAGGTGTGTAAATGGGTCTTCAAGGAGGCAACATAAAGCAGTAACAGAATTCAGGATCTGATCTTCCGTGGTATGTTAGTGCACAGTGTCAGGCAGCAGAGAAGCAGCTGAGAGAACAGTAGGCCAGTCAAACAGCTGCTAAGGAAAAGACCTGGCGTAGGGGAAGACACTGAAGGATGGAAGGAAAATTCTCCTGAATGGTCTACTACTCACGAGCACAGACCTCCCTCCTGTTGCCTGCATCCTAAATGTACACATCTGACCTTTACATCTTTTCACTCCTTTATTACCTATAGTTATTTGGAGTAATTGTTCCTAGGTATTTTACACTTTCCATACACTAATTTCTGTGACCATAACCTCCTGTAAGAAGGCAAATACTTCAGTGGTCCTTGCTTGTTTAAATCTCACAAATCTCATCAATAATAAAACATTTTGCTGTGACAATTCACAATGGCTTATTTGAGCTTTAAGGCTTTGATGCCAAGAAAGAGGAATTTTTCTGTGATATACTAAATCCCCAATCAACTAAGAAGAATGCAAAGCTGCAGTTCTATGTAAATTCATTTTACTTATCCATCATCTACAGCTAAGTTTCCAAAAATACTAACTAATTCTGGGTGCCCTCTTAGGCAGCAAGCACTGGAGAACATAGCCAGCTCTAGTTATCCCCATGGCTTTACTTGTGCTGCTGTACAACTGTGATAGCTGACAAGATTTCTCTTCTTTAGGGAGCAGAATTTAGGAACAAATTCACTTTGGGTAGGAATGGCCCAGTGCTGAGATACAATTCAACTGGAGCTTGAATTGCAGAATCTAGAAAACTATAACTGTATCTTGAACAGGGAAAATAAATTTATGGAGGTACACAGGAGAGACAAATTATGGAGATAAGTATTGTATATAAATCTAGATAGGCTACATAATTACTGCATCAGATCCATGATTAATCATCATCTTCTGTTGAGAATAGAGATACTGATACATCAGCCTCTACAAGAGTGGTACAATTCAGGTCATATGTGCACTTCTGACGTGACCGTCCTCACTGTCCCCACTTCATAAAACAATGGTATGCATTGCAGAGAGGTTTGGGAGCATAAAAACTGGATTCCTGGAGGATAAAACAATGAAATCCAGGAAATGTCATATCTGTTCCAGCTGCTGAGGGCCAGCCACTTCAGGGGACCAGGCTAGAGCCAGTCTGCATGAAACCTCTTGTACATGTTGAGCAGATGTTGTGTCCCTAGCACTAACTGTTTCACCTTACAAGATGCCTTAGTCCAAAAATCCCCCAGCGGTCTCCTTGCTGGTTGACTGCACAGCAGCAGCCCCTGTGCCAGGGCAGGGCTCTGACAAGGGCTGTTCTTCCCTGGGGCTGGCCCTCCTCGGCCAGAGGAGGACACTGAGGTTGCTCCAACCAACTTTAACTTGCTTCACTTCAAAGATAAAACACAATGTCTCAAAAAATATCTCAGAGAAGCACACTTGGAGGAGTACAGAATAGTTTTCCTCAGTAAAGCACAAATTCCAGAAGTGCTGCCTTTTCCTTAAATGACTAAGCAATAGGATTATGGGCATCTCTGCTGAGTGATACACATGACAACTGCCAGTGAATAAAGCGTGAAAGAGCTAAGCATGCATTTATATTAATTTCTCAGATTGATACCAAGCACCAGTGTGTGCAGCAAAGCTTGAACTGAAGTCTTGTCATATTTTAAATACAATATTCCTATTTTCAGCTGAGTTTCTCCAAGCAGCGAAGCTCACATAGTCATACCATGACACTGCCTTTTTGTCCTTCCCCAAAAAATCTTTTATAGCAGTGTCAAAGCTATTAAGATGCAAATCACTTCATGAAGGCAGGAAGCCAGAAAGCGGAGAGCAATTCCCAAACATCCCTAGAAGGGAATGTGTTGCAGGTTACACTTCATGTTCATTAAACATAAGGAGATTCCATCAAAGAGACAGTTGTTCCAACTCTCCAGAGAGTGAAATGCCTTGCAAGGGTACCCAGAGCCCGACTGTGAGACATGAAGCCATAAGGACACTGGGCCTTACCCGTTCTGTTACTAAAAGCGAGACTTTTAGGTTCAGAAGCATTTCTGCTATTCATCTATAAAGATGATCTCTCCCTGAAAATGCTTTTAACAAGAACATATTAAAAAGGGATAAATGGACAAACATTTGATGCACCGATAACTTAATGCCATAAGACGTATCACCTGTAATAAAGCAGGTAGGCTCTTAGAGAGAAACGTCGTATAGTTGCTTTTGTACTCATAAAAGCTGGCACTGCCAGTCACTATATTAAAACCTGAACTTCTCCCAGCAGAAATATTTTTCCACTTCCTATTGAGTGTGGAAAACAGCATTTAGCTCTAGGATCATCTATGCAGTTATTTTAAACACATTGCATAAGCCAGTGCATAGCGGCACCAGGCAGAGACAGTCATTGCTGCAACCTTATTTTCCCTTAGTCTAATTTAATTTGCAAGACCTCTAGAGGGCAGTGAATAGAAGAAAATAAAGTTCCAGAAATAGCCATAAACATTAAATACAAATATAAAAATTGGGATCTTGTCTAATTACTTCCTTGTATTGAAAACCTTCCAGGTAATTCTATGGATTAATCGATTAGTGCAATAGGATTTTTCCAAGCCCAAATCCTATGCTCTCTGGCAGATTGCACTGACAGACTTTACAGCAGTGCGCTTCCCCAGTGATTTACTTTTTTCAAACAGAAATCACTTTCTTGCACCTAAGCTAATATATGCAGCAGGCCATCTGACTTCCAAGGTTCTCATGGGCAAACAAGATTTTTTTTTCCTCCCCTGATGAATGTCACACTGAGTCAAGAAAAAGGGAAAATACAGGGGAGTAAAGCTGACCTGTTTACCCAATATACAATACTATGAGTGTTCAAGTTAACATCATAACAGCCAGGACCTACAGCAGAAGATAGCCTCACAGATAATTCCTCTTCGGTTTGCAGGCATGCACTGGATGCAGCATCAGGCTTACTGCTAATAACTTCATTAAAGATTTGTCTATGACGTATACAATTAACCCATTAACAATGAAACATGTAAAATCTAGGATAAAACTTAAATTAAGCACGGTAAAAAAAACATTATAGTAGATACAGTATACTTTGTCTTTTCTTGCACATAAGAGTATCAATCAATACACCACCAGCCCATATGCTTATATAATTTCAGCTACGCTTTATCAACTTCTTATGGCTTTGTAAACCTTGCACAATTCTGAAACTGGCTATGCAACTACCACAGGCAGAGCTGTCCACATCCGAAGTTAACGCCCTGTTTATTTTTGGAATGCAGAACAGATCTGCAAATGCACCTAAAAACACCAGGAACTGAGAGTGCAACAAAATAATGCTTGGAAATTTGTGCATTAAAGTGTGATGCCAGGGCTCTTGAGGTCATTAATACACTTAAAGGACAGCGGCCTGTGGCCACTGGGGTGGGGAACAGAGAGCCAGTCTGGCCCCCACAGTAAGCCACCAGTCCTTGTTGTGCCCTGACGCTTGCTGAATACAAACTCCCTCCGAAAATCCAGAGAAACCAAGAACAGCAAGTCAGCACTGCATTATCATTCTTTTCAGGCTCCTGGGTGATTCACTGCCATTATAAATTGTCACTGCTCCCGAGAAGTCAGACACTGACAGTTTACTCTTACCTGCTACATTTTTTTAACCTTGTTCATGAATTTTTATCCTTCTCCTGTCCCTGCAATCTTCTCATCCCTTTTCCATCAGTGTTTCTTGTTGTATCAATTCCTTCATATTTTAGAAGGGCTAGCTAAGGGTTGCTTTTGTGATTCATATTTGCAAATATACACACTTACATGAACTTCTGAGCCTGCTTCATACTCCAGCAGAGTTTGCTGCAGTGTCACTGACCAATAGCCTATAGGAATGAAAAATTAGGAAAATGTTATCCATGCTCTTTTAACCAAATGCTACTAAATAATTTTCCTATTGTCCATTATACAGATATCTATATGTCACAGTAAGGTGGTGACAGCAGCATGTTGTACTATTGATGGACCCTGGGGGAATCTCCTTTCTCCTAGGAGAAATCCACTTTCGGTGATGGCACTCTACCTGTGGACTTTTCCTTTCTGCAAAGGAAATGGGTAAGGCAGAGCAAGAAAGCGGCGAGAAGTCAAACGTGAAAAGAAAAGATAGTTGCAAAAAAAGAACAGTAACAATATATCATGATTCAAAAAAGGTGAGCTCAAAAAGGGGCAAGAAGAAGAAACAGATGTGTGGCAAGGCCTTGGAGTAGCATCTTTGGATAAAAATGGCCCTGGGCAGATCATAAATATTGTTACAGCTTCATCAGTCGGTAAAGATGTCTACAGCTGCATCCACCTGCAGAATGGCACGGTGCAGATCATTAAGGAGTGTATTCTCTGATTTTTGAGGATGAAAGCCCTGCTAATTCAGGATCTTTCAGAAGCACTATTTTTATTCTTTAAAGCTAAAGCAGGTTACATTGCATTCTTCACACTAGCTGGATTGTATGTCTATTTAGCAGGAGGTTGCTACTATTTTACTATGCAGCCTTTATACTGATTTCTCAGTTGCACGTAAGTGCTCTTCAGAAAGATTAAATTGAAGTCCATCTTTCAAATAGCTTGAGAAAGTCTTCCCTCCCAACCACAAAGAATAAGAAAGGGATGAGTGGCTGAACCCCCTGTATGAGCAGGAAGGCCAGTAAAGTCCTGACTAATGAATCCCAATCAGACTCCTTCATCACAGACATAGCATGTCTCAGATGTAATCTAAATCACATACAGGTTGTGTTCTCTGAACAAGCGTAGCACTGTTACTGGGATGAAAGAGCGCTTCTAAATCTGGAAATCGTGAAGAGTTGTGGGAGCAGCACCCTGCCCATCCCCGCAGTGAAGATGAGCTGTTATTGCAAACTGGAAGAGGACAGGGCGTATTAAAGGCACAATTAAGAATGCCTCTGCTGGTGTATAATCTCAATTACACGCTTGCACACAAAAATCTTTTGCTCAGGTGTGAGCCAGAAACTCCCTACCCCAGGCATACAGGCTTCTACAAAGAAAACCAACAGCCTAGGTAGAATTAAAGCGCCCTCTACAAGCACATGAAGGAAAGCAGCCAGACAAGCAGCAGAGATAAATGTAATTTTTCTGTCTCTCCTACCAGAAAATAACCTTGTAATTGAATACAAACTAAGAGAAGATGGATTCTTTAAAGAAACGATTTGCTTATGGTTTCTTCCTCTGGGAGTAGTCCAAACGCTGTGCTGAAATTCATTCCAGCATTCATGAAACAGAGGTTTTCATTTTAAACAAAGAAGTAAATATAAAAGGATAGTTCTCAACCAAAGACACAATTGTACACAAAAATCACAAACCTAGATGCAGTTATGGTTTGTTACAAAACAGTAGCAGTATCGGTGCTTGCAGCTGAAGTCAGTGTGAGCTCGCAGGCTTTGCTTCATCTGCCTTACTGCTTCTAGTGCATTCAGAAGGTTATGTAGTATGAGTGTCTATCTGGGGAGCAGAGAAGGGAAAGTCTACTAGCAAGAGTGAGTATGTGTCAATTTATGATTTCTACCTGCTGATAAAAATAATTATTTTAAATTATGTAAGATTGTGATGATAACTGAAAAACAGAAAACGGGTGAACAAAATAATTTAAAAAGTTAAGTTCAGTACAGAAGTGAGGACCTCTGTGGTGCCAGCTAAAAAGCCAACAGGCACACACTACAGCACGAGCCCTCCCACTGCAACATGCGTATCCATACATCTTGCTCCCCAAAGTTAGCACTTTCCAGACCATGCTGGTGCTCAGCAACCAAAGGAATAAAATCCACCTTGATCTTCTTCTGCATGGGTTGGTGTTTTGGGTGCTGTTTGTAACGTACTTTCTACTCTAAGTCATTTGCTTAGATAACTGCAGGAAGACTGTTTGATGCCCAAGTCACAACTGTCTTCCTTCTCCCCAACTCTATCCAGGCTTATTCATTACCCTGCTACAGAGCTCCTCTTGTAAAGCAAAAGTAGCATCTGGCAAAACTCAGAAGTATTTGCTCCATTTCCTGGTCTTTCACCTCAAAATTCTTGCACATCTGGTTATGCAGAAGATTTGGTAAAAAAAGTACTATAGCAATAAAATGGCAAAGCAGCAGAAAACTATTTGCCTTCTTAGGCCACTGGCAAATTAGTTTTTTGTGAATCTCCTGTCAGTATCCAGAGAGAGGCAAGTCACCCAAATACAGAAACATTTAATCCAAAGATTTCTAAAAATAATCCCAAATCTATTTTCGTTCTCTCACTAGCAAGCACGTTGAGAAGCTCCTGGTAAGCATAGCCATTATGCTCATTAAAAATAGAAATAAAAACCTGGAAAATACAAGTTAACTTAATGTGATCAGGGGAAGGCTTCACTCCCTCCCCACCATCAGCACTACCATGATAAAGGTTTAATTGGAGCAAAATGAACTTCTGCTTTCATACACTATGATTTACAGTTGAAAGCAAAATCCCTCCATATTTGTATTCAAAATTGTACGGCTACCTCGTGTGTACTACTGAGTAACCTGGTGATGTCCTCTGCAGGCATAAAGCATTAAGAAAATCTCAGATTATCCAAACACTGGACTATTGGTGTCCCTTTGTCTGCCCACCTTCTGCTTGAACTGTTTTTTTTGGCAGCATCAGCTTTTTTTCTTCTCAGCCACACAGATACTCTTTTCCTCTCTATGCTTAGTGTTCATTTGGATATGTTAAGACACAAGCAGGGTCAAAGCTTCTATTTTCATGATCTCAGAGCAATCATCAGGTTGCTTGGAACTTCAACAAGTCATCAAGTCCATTTTCTGCTCCAAGACATGATCATATCTTTCTTTCCTTCCTGATCCATGTTCATTTAAAGTTTTTGGAGAGACATTTAACTTTAGTATATCCACCATTTGGGATATTCGACACCAGTCTCAGGCAACTTCTTCACTACTTGAACTGTTAATGACCCATCTCCCCAAAAGTCTAATACGAACCTTCCCTTTTGCAATTTACCCTCACTAATTTTATGTCACCTATTATGGATAAAAAGAATAAACTACCTTCTTCTATGAAGTAGCCTGTCATGTAGTGGAAGAGTGTTTTCAGAGCTCCCTTCTTCTTTCTTCATACCAAATAATATCAATTTGTTACTGCAGGGTGTATTTTCTAGACCTCTAGTTTACTGTTCTCTTCTGACTTCCCCCTGCTGCCCCATAGCCTTCCTGGAATGCACTGTCCAGATCAGGACACAGACCCGAGCTAAGCTGCTACTGCCTTTGCATAAAGCAGAACACTTACTTTGTCCTTGTTGCAGGTTATGCTTCATACATAGATCAGGATTGTGTTTGCCTTTGTTTTTTCCCCCATCACAATGGCACTTTTGATTCATATTCACCTTCTTTTCACCATCCCCTGCGTTCTCTTCCAACATAATCCTTAGCTATTTCTCTCTTTTCATTTGCTTTAAGGGTGGGATTTTTCTGAACAACGTCCATATTTTTTTTCCTTTTCTTTTTTCCCCCCAAGACCATTTCTGTAATTAGTATACATTGCTTTAAAAAAGCACCTGCTCATCACAAGTGCTACAAATGCAGTGCACAGGCACTATTATACTCAGCCCTACTTTGTTCTTTGAAAGATTTCTTCACATTAACCTCAGAAGAAAAGCAAGGTAATTTGATCGTTGCCTGACTCCGGACTCACCCAAGCTGATTTTTCACCTGGTTTCAGACAGAAACAGAATTTCCCACCTCTCTCCAACCTGACATCTGGACTGGCCCAATGTCTTTAAGAAGCTGACTGTAGTGTGAATGGCTTGGGGAGGTTTTTTTTGTTTGTTTTTGAGAGTGAGCTCTCATTCCTTCAGTTAGAAAACAGAGGATAATTAAGATAAAGCATTATCATAAATATCAACAGGAAGAAAAAGCACTAACCTGGCACCCAAATGAAGGCATTTTATAATTTTAAAAATACAAGAATTTAACTCTGTCACATTCAGATTTTGTCACAGTATATCATGTATTTTCCTGAACCAGAAACCATGTGGGAGACCCTGTGCACCAGATGGCAAGTAAAGAAGGACAACTACAGAGTACTGCACATAAGTAGCAGTCAAATGTGCAGGTACAGTATGAGGATGGACTTGCTCAGCACTGAGCAGAAAGACTGGGGAGACTGCAGAGAATCACGACTAAACGTTGCAATGTAATCCTGAAACCCAGCTGGCATACTGTCTGTGAGGAACAGGAAGAAGTTCTGGCTCTGTTCTAAACAGGTGCTTCCCAGGGAGACAACATGCCCAGTTTTGGACCCTGCACTTACATCTGCAGGCAGAGGGGAGCATATTTAAGAACACCACAAATACTAGGAGATTTGTAAAATACAACCTGTGAGCAAAGACTGCAAGAATAACAAAGACTTCATAATGATCATCGCATTCACTAAAGTGTGTTATGAAGTGGAATTGTTTACAAAGCAAAGTAATTGGGAAGAGGATAACAAAACAGATTTGCAGGCTCTGTCATATTCAGGTTGCCAAAGAGGTACAAGCCAACCACGATGGCCTTACCTAGCAGAATTACCAGGTAACCCCAGCCTGCTCACCACATGCTATAAAGCCACAATATCATTTCAGATGAGATTTTCAACTATTCTATCAAAATGAGTAAACAGAAAAACCTTCTTGTTTTGTCCAAGCTCATGTTATTTATACATAGCCCCAGTTATATT
>Ga0181612_136036_pt1 | contig 35049 bp, 30 predicted proteins | sample HoacroProtozoa21_FD_119630 | JGI IMG/M metagenome (GOLD analysis project Ga0181612, IMG submission 119630) | Hoatzin crop microbial communities from Cojedes, Venezuel. Combined Assembly of Gp0051906, Gp0051904, Gp0051908 | reverse complement strand
TGATACATCACTGTTACCCTACAAATGCAACTTCCCTCCCACCACACACACTGTAGCCCACTTGTTGCTGCTGAAGTACATGCGCAAGGAAATTGTTGACCTATGATTCTGTGAAGAGCTGCATTCAGTGTTGCTTGTGAATATGTTGATATCTTAACCGTGGTGTAAAATGCACCCTGACCAATAATCAGCAACCAACAACTCTTGTCTTTCAGCAGATCTCTCGGCTCTCCTCATTTTCCCTAATCCATGGAGTAAAGAAGGTAGCAACTGGAAAAAAACCCTGTGTCTTCAAAACACCATGTGAATGTTTTTAGTAACATTGAAAGTTGTTTTTACGTTGTTCCCATCTAATTGCACAAGCAGGGAACTTTCAGGTGTGTTTGAGATGTAAAAGCATTTCTAGTATGTGCTCACTTTGTTGAATTTAAGATGTATCTTTAACACAGTAATGAATATTTGACAGATGATGGCCATTAGTTAACAGCTGGGCGTTAGAGGGAGAGTGCAGCAGAACAAAGGGAGAAACACTAGCTAAGAAATAGGTTTCCCAAGTTGTTGGGTACTTGGTTTGAGAGAGATATAGGGATATACTTGAGCTTTAGACTGGTTGTAACCATACTGCTTTCTAGGATTTTTCTTTTTGATCTTGTCTGAAAGCAAAGGCTGAAAGGGGTGGGGTTGTGCTTTACGAGGGGGGGCCACCAGATTCTGGTAGCGTCGAAACACCTAGCTAGCATTCAGATTCTGTTGCTGAAGTTGTCACTATTTGTGCTCTCTTCTGCACATTTTGGAAATTCTGATGACAGACAGGTTTTCATTCACAGCAATTGAGCATAGCGCAGATGCTTCATGAGGAGATTTGTTGTTAGGAGGATCCTGGCTTGACTTTGGCTCTTAACTGAGAGTGAATCGGGCACAGTTTCTGTGATGAGGTCATGCTGAGCAAGAGTATGTCTAGTTGCAAAGGTGGGCTGAGTGAGTTTCTTTACAGAGCTAGCCCACAGTTGCTGGACAAACAAACCATGGGTTTTCTTTTAGTTGCTGTTTTGGAGTACTTAATAGTTGATACACTGTTGTTTTTTTGGAACAGATTATGTGTGACTCTTAGGTAATGATGATTATCAGCAGGGAGATGTTTACTAGGAAAGAAGCTATTGATTTATCCAGAGTTCTATTTACTTTGTTTTGAATTATACCGCTCGTATTTGGTATTTTCAGTCCCCTACATAGTGCTAAAATGGATGATGGATTGGACTATTTGTACAGCAGAAGTGCAGTAGCCTAGGACTTCTTGGGTTCAATGCAACTTTGGTCTATCAGTGGCTGCTGGTCAATGTGACTATTTTATTTGAACAAGATGTTGTAGTAGAAGTAGTAATAAAAATGTGATATTACAAAAAAGAATAAAAGGTTTCAAGATGGAATCCCATCAAATCCTTGGTGGATTTGTGCCTTTATTTTGAAAAAAAAATAATTGTATAGATTTCCTTTTGACATTTTCTCCTGTTTTCACAGGAGAGAGATTAGTATCAAAGAATGACAACAACTGCTTGACCAAGTGGATGCATTGTGCAGGAGGTCGTTACTTGCAGCTACCAGCTTTATTCCTTACACTTCATCCTTATTTGTAAGTTTATAATTTATTGCAAAATGATGGAAAGATACACAGCTATGGAAATACTCTTCCAGCTGATGTAGCAGAGCCAGGACTTAGGACCTCTGATTAGCTCAATTCTACCTGTGCCTGGCTTAGTGAGCTTGAAAAAGTCAATTAACTTTGCTCAGCTCTGGAAAGTGAACTGGACAAGCTGATGGAAGAGAGTCTGTGTAACTACATGATAGCCTGAGGAAAACATTTAAAAAGACAGGGTGGGGGAAAAGAAAAGAAAAAACCCTGTTGAAGTTAGGAGGCTGTCTAGGGGGATCACATTCTGCCGGAGGGTGTGTAAAGCCTGGGGGCAGGAGAAGGGCAATGCAGGCTGAAGCTTCGCTCTTTGTGCCATCTCCTTAGGTGTGCTGAGCTAGGTCAGTAAACGGTGTGGCTTGTGGGTCACAGTGTTGTGTAAGGACATATTCCTGGCACTATTAAAGTGGTGATAACCAGTGTTAAGGATGCTGGAAATCACAGGCTTTATGGGAAGCTCTTCACTTTTTAAACTGAGAAAATTTGTTTCTTTTTTGTTTTTAACGTTGTGGCTTTAACAGAGCTTTGATCTCTTGCAGTCTTCTAGAAGCGGAAGAACAACTTAGGTTTGATGTTTTGTGTGCCATCAACTGAAATTGGACCCATCATGAATATAACCAAGGGTGGACTGGTGCTGTTTTCAGCGAATTCCAATTCGTCATGCATGGAACTATCGAAGAGGATTGCTGAGTAAGTAAAATTCTGCAGGGCAGCTTAGGATCTTGGTGTTATTATCATGGGGCTTACTTTCCTAAAGACTGATTTCTGTGTTTAAGGAAGGTTACCTAGGAAAACTGCCACGGTTTGCAAGAATGTCGAGTGTGCTGTATTGTGCGGCTTGTTTCAACACATCAATGACAAAGAAAATAATGCGTTTGAATTGTTTGGTGGCAGGTTGTGATTGACTGCAGTATGTTGTAGAGAACATGTGGGAAAAGTAACGTTTGGATAGTGTTAAATAATCATGGCAGAAGTTTTCATCATTTTCTCGTTCTCCTTGTAGTGGAGTTTTGTTAGAAAGCAAAGCTACTGTTCAGTGTGTATTTTAGCTGGGGACATTTGTTTAGCTTTGAATGGATGAATAGCTTCAGCGGAATGGTTATGACTTAAGGAAATTTTTACCGTGCTACTATACCAGTATTAGGATGCATAACATTACCAGGAGTATTGCATGTGATGCGTTTCTTCCTGAGGCTTACATACCTAAGGTTAGAGATAGGAGGAGAAAGGAGAGTGCAAAGGAAATTACACATTGTAAGGACTTGGGGATAAGTGCATGGCATGCTTGATTGTCTCCTTTTTTTAGTGTAGGGGCTTTGTGTTAATGCTGAACTGAAATAAACACAGCAGACATCAGTCTTCCGTTATTCATCGAGTAGAGCTCGCTAGTATTTCCTGTTTGCTCTACATTGACTTTTTTTCTATAGAAAATGATTTAAAAGTGGTCTTTCAAGCATTGTGCATGTGTATGTTGTCATGTATATATGGCAACATATGTAACATATATAGAAATACATCTGAAAAATTAGAAATTGTTAAATAGTTTAGTAGTCAAGCGTTATTTTTTTTTTCCCTTGCTTGTTCTTCTGAGCTTGACTTCAAAATGACTTCAGCGTAGCCTGCAGTGCAGCTTCTGGAAATTGTAGACGTTTTGTTAAAAAATTTCCGCTATAATTACTGGTTTTATGCTTTCGGCTTTTCTTTTGTTGGTTTTCTTCTACGAAATATAGCCTTTTCAGTAACTGTTGCATTGTATGGGCTTTATATTTCTTTTGCCCTTCATTTTACCATACTGACTTCTATTTTTCTGTTCCTGCAGGCGCTTAGGAGTTGAGATGGGGAAGGTTCAAGTTTATCAAGAGCCAAACAGGGGTGAGCATTTAATTGGCAAAATTGGAAACTTACCTAACAATGATGTGCATGTATTTGCCACCCTTTTCTTGAAGTCTGAGTTTTGCTATTGCAAATATTACATATTTCTCTTCTTGGCAGAAACAAGAGTGCAGATTCAGGAGTCTGTGAGAGGAAAGGATGTATTTATCATCCAAACAGTTTCGAAGTGAGTAACTGTTTAAAGACGCTGTGCTAGATTTTGACATGGACCGTCCATAGGAATGCTTCTGTTTTGATTTTTCTTTGCATTTTATGTATATGATACAGTATAATAAGCTTAGATTAACTAGATAGAGGCTTCTCTTTGTGGACTTTTTGGGTTGTTTGGGCTTTTTTTGCTACGTGCACAAAGAAGACTTCAGCATAAGCTAACCTGTGTTTTAATTTTCAGTGAATATGTCAATGAAACTTTCCCCTGGGTCTCTGCAGTCTTTTGCCAAGTGCATTCTTTTCCTTATGTCATTCTCTTTAAAATCTTCTCTTTGCAGCTACTGTATCTCCAGCACCATTACAAAGGTCTAAATGGAGGAGGGGCACTTCCTAGACAATGTGTCCTGAGATTCAGAAAACAACTTTTTTTTTTTTTTCTAATGTGAAAAGAGCTTTACAAATGCTAAGACTTTTTTTCCTTATTTCTAATGGCAAAATAGATAGTAGGTCTCTTAGTTGATGACCAGTTCTCATCTAAAAAGATACACTCTGGATATTTTCATTTAGGGCAGAAAATAGCTGGTAATTGTGAAATGCTTAACCTGCTGTTGGCTTGAACAGTAGAGGAGTGTGTTTTAAAGTCTGGAACCTTTTTTTTTTTTTTTTTTTAAAAAAGCTTCTCTATTGAAAAATACATCTGTTTTGTGCAGAGGAGAAATAGATGTTGGAGATAAATTATGGACTACTTTGTTACAGCATCATGCTGTGTTACTAAAAGCCTCAAAATGGTATAGCAAAATCTGCTGAATTGCCAAAAAAGCCAGGTGAAAGAAATAATTCTAATTAATTCTAGTGAAGGTTTAAAATGCTGGGTCCGGGGCACTTGCTGTCCTGAGGTGCACAGCTGGATTCTTAGTGAAGATTGCCCTGTGACCAGACTCTACCCTGGAGTGAAATCGCTGGAGTGGGTGTAGATACTGTGCTGAGTACGGGGAGTTTGTGCATGAGATACAGAACCAGATGCTTCTCGTTGCAGGGATGTGAATACTACGATCATGGAACTCCTGATCATGGTGTACGCCTGTAAAACCTCCTGTGCCAAAAGCATTATTGGAGTGATTCCGTACTTCCCGTACAGCAAACAGTGCAAGATGAGGAAAAGGGGCTCTATTGTCTCTAAATTACTGGCTTCAATGATGTGCAAAGCTGGTAAGAATGCAGGCTGTTAGGAAACAATCAGGGCAGTGGGGGCTCCTGCTGTCAGCTTTTGGGTTTAGAGAGGTCTGTGCAGAAGTTGGGACTTTGTTTAAAAATAACTGCCAAGGTTTTTGTGAGTTTAAAACCCACATAGAAAGGATAATGTAACTAGAAATGTTTCCAAATGATGAGTTTGTAAAAAAAAACAAAAAACAAAAAACCAAAAAAACCCACACAAAAAAAACCCAAAACAGAACAAAAAAAAACCAACCCGAACTTGTAACAGCCATTTTACATTGTGTCCTGCTGAACTGGCAAACTGAGTCTGCTGGACTCTGCTGCTTTGGGCCGTGGTATGCATCCCTCATAATGGTGTTCTTTGCCTTTCTAACAGTCTCGAACAGTTGTGCTTTGTCATTTCTAGCCTGTTTTTTACCTGTTGGTTGAATGTGCTTTGTATCTGTCCTTTACACTTGAGATGGTGTGGAAGAACGAGAATCCTCATTTTCACAGCCTTCTGCACACTTTCTGCTCCTTTCCTTTGCTCCTGTCCCTGGGCAGAATGGGCAGTTACAGTGAGCACAGTGTGATCTGGTTTCTTATTTTGAGAGGAGTGTTTCAATGATTGGAATTTGGGCCCATTTTTCAGGAGTTCAGGACTCTAATGTTAGCTGTGCCAGAGTCTTGCTATGTGGTATAGGACAATTTATGTTGGTGCTTCCATCTTGCCGTGTGTCATATGGAGAAAGATCGTAACCTGCCTCAGTGTGGCACTACTGAGTCAATTATGTGGAGCGTTCTGAGGTTCTTTTAGAAAGGACACTGTAGAAATATCAAAACATGATAATGCCAGCGTACTTGAGGGACGTAGTTAGTATGTACTTTCACTAAGTGCAGTATGCTTGTTTTAATGCACCTTAGAGCTTTTGTTCTGGACAAGCTTCAGTTAAACTTTCTAGAGAAAGAAGAGTGTGTCTGTTCTCTCTTACTTTGCTTGATGTGCTTCTCTGTATGTTTTTATTTTTTTGAAGGACTAACTCATCTTATTACCATGGATTTACATCAGAAGGAAATACAGGGCTTCTTCAATATTCCAGTTGATAACTTGAGAGCATCTCCATTTTTACTACAGTACATCCAAGAAGAGGTGAGGAAGGCCTGCTATTACAGTTGCGTTTTTAACTTATTTTTTGTCATGTATCAAGGCTTCTGAAACAAATTTCTTTGAAAAGACTAACTCTTCAAACAGAATTTTAAAAGGGGAAGGGTCGTGTTGGGGCAGAGAGTGGTGTTGGGGCAGTTGGTTCTTTTCTTCCCCACAGGTTTAAGTTTTGCTTTTGTGAAGAGCTGGTGTTTTCTTATCCATGCAGTGATGCTGTTCTGTCTTCTTAGATACATTCCCCTAACTAGTACTAAAAAAAAACACCAAAGGATTTACTTGCTTTTGACATCCTTTTCCTTTCCTGTTTCCAGTTTCGTTGACTTTTATAGGATGGACTACTTGTGTAGGTGTAATTTATATTGCATTATGAAAACACTTTGGAAGTGAAGTTGTAAACTCTGAGTGAGCCTATCAATCGTCTAAAAGTGAGAACAGATGACTTCTTCTGTGGAAATCTCCACCTGCTGTTTGTTCAGCATGTCTTGACTTGAGGAGCTTAACTTCTGATGTTCTGTGCATCCATTTCTCCATCTTATTTTTATAAGTACTTTGAGAAGTGCCACTGGTAGCTTCATGTATACAAATTGTGCAAATGATAATTGTAGGTATAAGATGCATATTATGCCTCTGACTAATGAGAATTTGGAATAAAGCAAATGCTTTCTTCCTGGTGAGAGGAAAGGTTTAGCTCACTCTTACTTTTGAATCCAGGCTATTTCTTTTTATAGAAATGTGAATGCCTCAATTAAAAAAACTAAAAAAAAAAAAACCCAAACAAAAAAAAACCTGAAAAAACCAAAACCCAAACCAATGTGTTTTTGTTAAACCAGTGTTAAAATCTGTTTGGGGAATCCGTTACCATTTGAATCTATTGGTATCATTTCATTTGGTGCTAGAGTCAGAGGATGATAGAAATGTACTCTAGGCTCTGGATTTGTCACAGTCAGGCATCTTGTATAGCAGGAGAGAAATATTGCACATTGTCAGCACTTCATAGGTTAAAAAAAGAAAAAAAAGTGGAAAACCAAGTATAGAATCATAGGATGGTTTGGATTTGTTGCTTGAATGTATGGATTATGGCTGATCACAAGATAATGTTCCGGGTTTAGTCTTCAAGACATTTTGGTATGTGAGCTCTTAATAGTTTACAAAGAGTTGTTGCAGCTTTAAGTCTGGCACTGCGGTGCAGTCTAACAAATGAACATATGTAGAGACCTGCTGAAGTATGTGTAGAGGGGCCTTAAAAGATACTTTCAGTTTTTCATGTCTTCATTCGTCTGCTTGTCCATGAGATGACTTGCTAAAACGAGAGTAGCCTGAATGTATCTGATGGCATGGGATCTGTATTGGCAAGTACCTTCACCAGCCAGGTCATTTGTAGTATCTGTTCTTACAAGTTTCATCCGGTGCTGCTCAGGAAGAATTTAGTATTCATCTCAAGTTTGCGGTGGCAGCAGCAGCTTGCTGTATATCCTGCATTGTGAATGTCAAAACATGAAAAGTGTTTCAAATGGGAGTTGTGATGGGGTATATTGAGTAGTATGAAGGAGAGTCTGGCTTGATAAGAATGGAGGTTGCTTCAAAAGCATTTAACTGAAAGTTAGAAGGATGAGGGCTTGTAGTTGTTCCACGTCGGGAATGTATGCATAGGTGTGAAGAGAATTTCTTGGTGTTCTGGGATGAAGACAGTCCAATCGGTGAAATTAATGTAGTATAAAAATAATTGGGTGATTTTTCCTTTGTATGTGTAGCAAATGTTCAATCCTTAGTGCCTTCTCTCTTTCCTATGTGTACATGTTAATCTTACAGCGACATAGCGCTTTGTTACGGGGAGTTGTCAATGTCTTACTATCTTTTGGATGACATTTCTGGCTTTCTGACTTCATTTATGAAGAGCTGAGAACAAATTTGATAATTTGGCAGGAGAGAATGAGGCAGTGATGTCTGAACAAGATCAAAGCCTTTATTATGTCAAGTGACAGGCCCTGCCTTGTGCATACCTTCCATCATGTTAATCTTTGTAGCTTCTTGTATAACTAAATGTTTGTAAAGAACAGAACATGCTTAATTCCCAGTATTATAGGTGGAGTTGGTAGCATTGTGGATTATTAATGTTGCCTGACATGTCTTCAGAAAAGCTTTTGTTTTCAGTTGGTTAGGCCCATGCCCAAATTGAGAACGTAAATTTTCTTCCCTGTGCCTATTTCAGGTAGAGTGCTTTGGAAATATTCAGCCAGTGTGATTTGTATGTGTGAGGGTAAGATTGTGGAAGAACTTACCTTGCTTGTGTTTGAAAAAAAACCCCAGGTATTTATGTGCTTTAGAATTGATATTTAACGTCTGATAGCAAGGTGATGAACTGCACGTCAGGGTACCATCTCCTCAAATTTATGAAATTACAGCTGTAGCAGATCAATTTGCAGGTATTCAGTAAAAGGTCTTCCGTCCCTCAACACTGGGATTCTGAGGATTGGATCTGCTCTGTAGAACTTTGCTATTGCAACTGTGAGTGGCTGTGACCTGTCGCTGTGGCAGCTGACAGAAGGACAGACAGATTCTCTGTATGCTGCTCTCCGTGCCCAACGGATGGTCCCAGGGCAGCGCAGTGAAGAAAAGTGCTGAGTTTGCAAGGAAGGGGGTAAGATGAGATATTGGACGGAGCATAGATTGCTGTTGGTAAGGAGGACTGGAAATGCGAGTGGTGGAATGCTCGAAGTTATGGATGAGGAAAGACAAGTCTGATGTGAAGTCACTGTTTGCAGGGAAAATGGAGACGAAGATAAGCAGGTTTTGAGAGATGGGGACTAAAATGCTGGCTATCCGAGGTCAAAGGCCGGTATGAGAATGGGGCAGGGCAGGGGCAGCAAACTTTGGAGTAGACTCTGCTTGTGAAGATTGACTGAGGTACCCATCAGACCTCAAAATGAAAAGCAGACTTCTCGGCCTTAGCACTTTGCTGCTGTGGGCATTTGCGGCAGCATCCTCTAGTGCTGGTCTGCGTAGACGACGGTTTGCAGCAATATTACCCTGACTCCAGGATCAGTGCAGTGAGTGCGGAATTTTTATCCCTTTTGATGGCCTTTATTAAGGGTCATTATGATGTGATGGAGAGGTGTTACTCTTTTTTTTTGTGTACTCTGAAAAACAGTGCTAAACCTAGGAAATAGATGAAATGCTATGTTTCCAAGTGGTTAAATACTGCCATGTGCACATGCAAGACAGTTTAAGTTAAACAGGAAACTTTCATTTTGATGGTTTCCTGTTTCTTTTAACATTTGTCCATGTAGTCCTGATGTTCTTCTGAAGCAGTTACTTTTGTGCAATCTGTAGTATGACGTGGTGTTTATAAAAAGTACAGTTTTAAGTTAAAATCTGAATTTTCTAAATACCTGCTTTTACTGAGCTGTGAACTCTGATCATGTACCATGGATTCTTGAGGTTGCTTTCTTATGTTAGGTAAAATGTCCGATGCTTAAAATTCTTCTGGCAAAATAAAGTTCTCTGATTCTTACTGAGTTTAAATTTGTCTAAAGATATGAAGTAGACATTGCTATCTGTTATTTACTACAGATACCAGACTACAGGAATGCTGTAATTGTGGCCAAATCACCTGCGTCTGCCAAGAGGTGGGTAAGATCTGCTCTCTTGTGTTAGAGCAGGAAATCTCTGTTGCGTTTTTGTTCTTAGAATCAAGTGAAGGACAGATATCCAATAATTAGAAGATGCAGTCTTCAAATCCCTACCACTTCTGTTTTGTCAGATGTGTAGTTTTTATATCATTGCTAAAATCATAATAAATGTAATAAAGACAAGCAAACAAAAGGATGAGATAAATCAATACAGGGCTTAGGATAAAGAAGGTATTTAATCATATTTGTGTGTATTTACACTATAAATTTCGTGCAGTAAACAAAGAAAAATCTCTGCAAGTAGAACACCATTAATCTAAAGTAATGGCTTAATGTGGCCATAACTTAGGACGTGGTTGATCAGATCCTAAATACAGTTTGCTTGCCGTCTAGTGTGGTGAAACAGGATTTGATGTTTGAGATGACTTCGATTGTCAACTCCTTGTTGGCTGAACGATTGTTCTTAATCCATGAATCTTTTTGGTTGACTGTTCCTGAGCGCTTTGGAATTACGCTGTTCTCAACAGGTGGTGTAAGTCTTGGACAGTGCTTTAAGAGATACGGTGTTTGCTGTGCTGACAAACTAATAGTTTGTTGAAAAGTTACTTAGGCTTTCATGCTAAGGAATCATGATACTCTTTGTAAGAAAGGTTTTTGTTATTTTATATAGCAAAGCAGAAATGCTTTAATTTGTAGAAGTGTAGTGAGGGGAACAATTTTTGTCATCTTTGTTTTCCAGCAGTACTTTTCATGTAATTTCTTTTGGTTTGACCAATTACGTTACATTTGCTTGTCTTTGAGTGTTTCTTTACCCGGTGTCAGTGTTGCCTCTTGGGAGTAGGCAGACATTTGTTGAAGCATTTTCATGCTCGTCAAGTAATTGTGCATGCCAGCAAATAGTCTACACGTACCTTTTAACTGATCAGACAGTAACCAATTTATGTAGGAGAGGATCTCAGAGCTGTATTGTTTAGCTTCTTTGAGTGTACATGGGCGCATTTAAGAGCAGTATTTCAGGAGGTACGTTGTATTTGAAAAAGGGCAATTGAATGCTTCAGTCTAATCAAGGAGAATACTTCAGACAAACATCTACTTGTGGAAGAGAAGTTTAGAATGTTTCTGTGGTTTCTGAGCTCACTGGAAAATGAGTAAATCATTTTACTGTTACTTTGAACTTTACTCATTTTAATACTGCATTTTAAAGTAACTATTATGGTTTCGTTGATAGGATTGTGCCTTCTAAGTCATAACGCTTAATGTTTGGTGTCATAATTTACCTGTAGTTATCTATTTGAAAAAAATATCCTGACTGTATGATAACCACAGGGCAGGAGATTCTTCATTTTTAATTAACTGAGCATCACGATGGCCAAATTATTCTCTGGACTTTGAGTTGTTTGGATAATGAAACAAGGCTTAAGTGTAAAGGAGGTGATTCAGGCCACAGGTCCTAGATGCTAAAGTTAGAACCAAGTGACTCAGTCTGGACGTGCCAGTCTCACTTTGACCCGAAGGAGACGAGATCACTGGCTTAGGCTAGATACTGGACTCCTGGGTGTGCGAGGTAAGGTAGGATGAATCTGCCAATATTCACCTGCTGCTTCCAGCACCTGGGACACAAGCACTGTCTGTGACATTCCTGTTTTCCTGACTCTCTGCTTTCCCCAGTCCCCCAGCTTTACATAACCCCCCCACTTCTTTACATAAATTTCTCATTTTAGTCGAAGAAGTGCTGCGTGGTGAAGAAACTCTCTGTAATCTTGTAAAAATCCAGGCTGTTTAACTTTGAAGAGCGGTTTGTCAGGCGAAGTGATCAATCATCTGGATTCTCTTTTCTGTAGGATAGCAAAGGTTATGTGGCAGAAGGTCAGGGATATTGTCTTTATTTAGTGCACATCTTGCTAAAAATAAACAGGTGATCACTTGTTTTCTGTTGTCATGTGAGTATTTTTTTTTTTTTCCTATTAAATGTAGACACTCCAGACATCTAGGCTATTCTTGGCTACTGTTGGATGAGACCTGCTAAAGCATGGGATCTCAGGAATGCTGAAGGCTAGGAAATGTTTTTGACTGTTGAGCAAAACAGGAGCGAATTATCAGAATTGTGACCTGCAGCATTTATCCTGCTGCTTCAAGGCCAGTGTGGTACTTTCAAGGTTATTCTGACTCTCGCAAGCCTGGTGAAAACAAGATATTAAGGGGCAAGTGGTTTCTTCTGTTGTTTTCCTAAAATTTTAGGATCATTCCATTTTTTCCTCTGAAACATTAGAAATAAAATGGAAATAGATTAGGATTGTGTGTGGATTATTGTAAATTTAATGTGTTTCTGTTCTTTTTTTTTTTTTTAACCCTTTCCCTACAGGGCACAGTCATTTGCTGAGCGCTTACGGTTGGGAATTGCCGTGATTCATGGGGAAGCTCAAGACGCTGAGTCTGACATGGTGGACGGTCGACACTCACCACCTACAGCCAAAAATGTAGCTGCTATTCATCCCAGTTTGGAGATACCCAGTAAGTAAGCTTGTGTGTGAAAGTGTTCACCTGCTGGTTTTTGTGGGTTTGGGGAATGGGGCTGGCAGTGATGGACTGTGAAAAAGGAGTGCTTCTTTAGGGGGATGGAAGATTACTTTTTTTGTATTGGGGGGGAAATTCTCCTTTTTGATGCTCTTTGTCCATGGTTTTAGTGCTAGGCTGGATGTGGTCTGTGCCCTGTGTAGGAGGGGCTGTGTCATTACAGCTAGTCAGAAGAGCCCCTGACAGAGAGGCCCCACTCTTTTGCTGTTTACTCTTCCTCTTAGGATTTTTCTGGGACACAGAGCTAATGAGCTGAGCTCACAGTGGTTTTGTGTGTAGCTGTGTAATGTCATGGGCCTTGACAGAGGAACCTTGCTGAATGTGGATGGATCTATATCTGCGCGAGCAAAACTTCATTGCATAAACCTAGCTTGGATCTCAGTAGGGTGATTGAACTGATTGTGTCTGCAAGCCACTCTATTCTCTGTACTAAAGTTAAGAATTAATTGGGCTGGTTAAGAATTTGAGTGTAAATGAATGTAGTTAATACTGTGGCTAAACTTAAAAAAAAAAAAAATCATTTATGTATTGAAGTCCTGCTGTTTTTTCCCCAGTAATGCTGTGATGTTGGCTTCATTCCTCTCTATAGCAGTGGTGACCCGTGCAAAGCAGACATTTCCGCACTTCAAGTAAATTGTATAAACTTTCTCTTTCTTTCCCCTTTCTACTCCCTAAAAAAATTTGCCATTGATCAGTGCTGATTCCCAAGGAAAAACCACCCATCACAGTTGTTGGAGATGTAGGAGGAAGAATAGCTATCATTGTGGTAAGTAAGATGCCATAGCTTTTGATAAATTATATTTAATATGTTAAAGTTGCAGAAATCAAGTAGATTTTCTGCTTTGTTAGCAACTAAACTTTGGTTAATGGTGGGCTTTTGATACTGCACTTCTTACACCATGAGGCAGCATTCTGCACGCTTACTGAAGCTGACTGTGTGAACTGTGATCTGTGCTGAAAAGCAGCATTTGGACCTTGTTACTATGAATAGGCCAGATAAAACCTTGTTTGAGTGCTTGCCTGAAGGTGAGGAGTTTCAGGTGGTGCTTCTGCATCAGATTAGGGGAAAATCACCCATGTTTCTAGCCTGTGAGTGAGGAGATGCCAGTGGAATGCAGAGATGGTGCAGTCTTACGGTTTCTCTAACGCAGAGTGTAATCTCTGGGCTTGTCATGGAAGAGGGCAATCTTCTGTTAGTTTAGTTTTTGAAAGGATGTCAGTTGCCTTGGCTTTTCCCCTCATGGAGCAATCCCTCTGTCCCTTGGTGTTGCAGTAGGGTGGGACGCTCTGCTTGTCCGCTCTTTCGCGCTTACTGTCTAGCTCGGGTGTCTGAAGAACAGCAGCAATAAAAATGTCCCTTTTGCATTGGCTGGAAACTGCTACGAAATCTTGAAAAAGGTGTAATGTCCATCTGCCTGTGCTGTGTTGATCTGCCTGAGCACGTGATGAATCTTCACTAACTTGATCTTGTATTGACAGGATGACATTATAGATGACGTGGACAGCTTTCTTGCTGCAGCTGAGACCCTCAAGGAGAGAGGGGCTTACAAGATCTTTGTAATGGCCACACACGGCCTGTTGTCTTCAGATGCTCCCAGGCTGATAGAGGAATCTGCAATTGATGAAGTAAGCATGGATTCTGAATTTCTGATCAAATGATTTAAGGTTTTTTAAGCAAGCAATTTTCTCCTGGCTTGATTATTAAAATATACTGGCATGAAGAACTGAGCTGGGAGGTTCCTGGGTTCAAGCTTTCTTACCAGGGAATTGGTTGCTAGAATATTAGCATCTACGCATCCTTAAACTATAGCAGTGGGCAACTAGGGAAGAAGTGAGATGATGGACTGCTGGCATTAGCAGACTCTTCCTGTCAGTGTGGGGGATATTTTTGTACCTTCTTTTGGACCTGTGTGGCAGAATGAGAGGGAAGGAGGACAGTGCCATGAGTATCCATGGATACGTGGACATTCCCTTTCACAGTTCCAGTATGGGTGGTGGAAAACATAATGGAGCTACGTCTTTCTGATCATTTTTTCTTTCTGTAGGTGGTTGTTACGAACACAATTCCACATGAAATACAAAAACTCCAGTGCCCAAAGATTAAGACTGTGGATATCAGCATGATCCTCTCGGAAGCCATTCGCCGGATCCATAACGGGGAGTCCATGTCGTACCTTTTCAGAAATATAGGACTGGATGATTAATGCTGCTCATTCTAAAGAAACACCCTGGGCCAAACTGGAAGCGAACAGATAAAGAGCTGTGAAGCATCATGCTTACCTTAATATTTCTATTGAGCCACTTGTTTTCTCTTGGGTTAAGTATCAAGGTAGAACAGTTTTTTAAGAGCTTTTTTGGGGGGTTGGGGAATAAACATTTTACAAAAAACTGTTCTATTTACTTTTAGGTTAGTTGCACTATATACATGATGGAAAAACCCCACAAAACACTTGAGGCAAGAATTTGGCTTCTAAATCAAGCATTCCTTTTCCAAAGCTGCTTGCTACAAGTGCTTTCAAAGATAATAAAATGAAGTGACTGTATCATATTTGCATTTTAAAAGCCAAAAAGGTTGTACTGTTGTATGCAGTTAAGTGATTTTTTTGTAGGAGTGCTTTTATAGAAAAGCATATGAAATATGCACCTGTATTTATTTTCTGCAACAAAGAATAAAGACTTGTTTTGTGTGAGCTTTCTAAAAACGTTCACGTACTACTAGTCACTTATCTTCTAAAGTGTGTCCCCTTAACAATGATCCATAGGCATTACGTTACTGGAAGAAACCCAGAGGTGAATTGATTCTTCTGTGCTAACGTGCTACTTCGGAATATGAACAGGATTCTGGCTTCTCGGCAGTAAGGACAGTAACATCCGTTTTGCTTGTTGTTACAGTGAAACCCCTGCAGACGAGGAGGAGAGGCTGCTTTTCCCTAATAGTGATGCTCATTGCCATTTTTCAACCTGTCTTCTGCTGAGCAGCCTTGTAAAACGCCAAACCTGTACAACTGTTCACCTCGTGCTCGTAGGTGCTAGCACGAGTGTGTTTAGTTCAGTTGTAATTTGGCAGTCACAGTACGCTTCCTGTGCTGCTTTGCTTCAGGGAATGTGGGAGGGAGCTAAATCTGTGGCTGGACGTCAGGGAACAGCAGGGAGTTGGGAGAACTTGGGAACAGCGTGAGGGGGGCTGAGGTTCCTGGTGGTAAAACCCCAGTTGGCTCATCCACAGGTAAACTGCTTTTTCAGAGGTTTGTAGCCTGGCCTCAGTGCATGGATGTGCTAAAAACCACGGCTGTAGTGCAGAGCTGGACTTGTTCAGGTTTATTTTCCCAGCTGTCCTCAGGTACGCGGGTATGGAGAGGCGGCTGGCTGCCGCACAGAGCTTCCACTCTCAGAGGCTTGAAGTTCTTGCCCTGTTGCAGAGGAAATGGTGGTGGAATTCATGAGCATTTAGGGGTTTGGTGGGATCTTTCTCTGTCAATGTCCTACGAAGGAGTATAGAACTCCTAGGGTGTTCAAAAGCAGAAATGAAAATTAACCTTTGCTGACACCTCTTGTCTCTGAGACACTTCCAAGGGTTTTGGAAGGTTCATTTACTTCTAAGGCTAAAAGCAGGGTTTTTTTCCTTCCCTTGTCTGTCTGGGTACAGCACTGGGCACCATGGAGACCTGTGGCTGGAAGGCCCAGACATTGCTCAAAGATCTGCCGTTGTTGTTGGTACGTTCAGCAACTGAGATGGCGATTTTATTGAAGCAGCTGCGCGTTTCTGCTCAGATAACGCTGTTCTTCATCCTGTGAGCTGATTTTTCATCAGGTTATTCTGCTTGGTTTTTGCAGTCCTGTCCAGAGAGGCGCGTTCTGCCTCTCTGAAATGACCAAATGCCAGGCTGTACCCGGTTGTACTTTAATGACGGTCGGTTATTAAGCAGTTCAGCTATGTTAATAGATACACCAAGCTGAGGTATTAACACTTGTGTGTACTGTGAATGTGTTAATGCAGGTTAAATTCCAGCGGAGCGTGGGTGTGTCAGCGGCTGTGCTCAAAGAGAGGAGAAATACGCTGACCTGTCTCGGTGATGGGTGGATTAGTTGCAGTGTATTTATTTTATGATACATGGTTGGAGAGTGTGCTGCCACCTGAAAATGAGCCAAGCATCCGCTGCAGAGAACAATGTGATTACTAAACAGCAGAAAGCACTAAATTGAAAGGTTGGTTTCCCGCTGCTCGTTTCGTGTTGGCCGGTGGGAGAATAGCTTCATCTCTTCCGCGAGCCTTTCTGCTGGTGCTGAGGCTCCGCCTTGGACGTTCACGCAGCTCCTGTGTTTGGTCGGTGCTTCAGCACGTAGAAAACGCCCAACGTTGCCTAGTTCATGCAGCGCAGTTATTGTATTGATTAGGACTCAAGAATTTGAGAGCAGTCGTGGCTGTAAGAATGGGTTGCTGGTTCTTTGGCTTTTTGCAGTGCTGGAGTGGTTGAAAGGGGGAAAAGCACATGCGACTTCACTCAGACATTTTTTTATATCCCTTTCATCACAGCAGAGCTACCTAAACTCCAGGTGCTTTTCCCGGAAACAAAAATACCAGATCACCAGAAACGCCAGCTATTCTTGGAGGTGTTTCTCTGGGACCCTTCAAATGTAAAGAACACGTTAAAACCCCTGCTTTATCTGGTAATTGCTACAGCACTTAACTAGTCAGTAGGTCATGCGGCTTCCTTCCAGGCTCTTAGGATTTGCAAGAAGAATACTGGGGTTTGCTTTACAGGTCACAGAAGACAAAAGCTGTGGCAGTTTCTCGTCCGACAGTGTCTAGATTTAGGGAAGAAGCTGCTGGGAGCGCGTGCCCCGAGAACCTGCGTCGCAGCAATGTGTTCGTTGCAGGGGCAGCTGCGTCGGGACCAGCGCAGAAGCAGCAGAAAACCCCCAGAAAAAGGGGATTAAGTAGCTGCTGGTTTGTGAGACACCGCAATCGAGGCGCTCGCCTGGACCGCGCTTCCCTCGGGAAGCGTCGTGGGGAGGGAGGCGGGGGACAGCCAGGCTGCCCAGCCGAGCACCTCCAGAAGCTGGCGGGTTTAATGATCAATGCCCTCAGTGCTGCTAACGAGTTACTGATTCCGTGACTGGCTGCAGGAGGCTTTTGCCGAGGGTGAAGAAGGAGGCAGAGGAATGATGGAGGGCAATTCCACTGCCGGATCCTTCACCCCCTCACAGCAGTTCAGCGTCGCTGACCTTGTTGTTGTAGTGGTTTATTTTGCCTTAAACGTTGCAGTGGGAATATGGGTAAGAGCGTTTTCTCTTGTTTCTGCTTTCTTTTTTGAACAGTCTTTTTTTTCCAGGGCTGGCTTTTCTGCGTGGAATATTTTGAAAGCCTCTTATTATTTTCCTGTTGTAATTTGCACTTGTTACGTGTTTTGTGTGTTGTGCTGCATTCGCTCTGCTGTTATACAAACCCTCTGCCCCTTTCACCCCCCGCGGAAAGACGCCGGTAGCCTGAAAACGGGGCGGAATTAACCATGGCACAAACCTCTCCCCCGGTCTGTTGGGCGTAAGCAGATCTCCTCCTTGCCTGTTGAAGGGTGTTGAGACAAATGCCCTGCTTAACACAAAAAGCCCTCAGCAACCCGTGGTTGCAGACAAAGGCTCTACAAAGCCTTGCAAAAAAAAAATCGTAGCCAAAGCCGAGTCCTGTCAGCCAGCCTGTCTGCTCAGGATGGTGGCTGGGCGGGTGCATCCTCCATGCTTCCCGCTCTCGGGGTGCCTTCTTTGCTATTCATGGCTCCAGGTACTGGGGGTGCAGCCACCTTTTCGTGTAATTAAGCTCAAGCTGCTGAGCTCCCATTAATTATCCAGAGTCTCCTGTCTCTTGGCTTCTTGTCTGGGAGACTTGGTTTCTTGTCTGGGTTTGCAGGGAAGGGTGCTCCACGCTGATCTTTTCTCCTCCCAGTCTTCATGCAGGGTGACCAGGAACACCGTCAGCGGCTATTTCCTTGCGGGCAGAGACATGGCGTGGTGGCCAGTAAGTAGAGCCCTGTCCCTCTTCTGACACCCCAGGCAGCAGGGACACCCAGCTCCACTGTCCCTCCCACCAGATGCCCTCTTCTGTGCCCCTACTTTCTCCCCTACCTGCCCACGCTTCTCCCCACCCTGTAGACCTCCTGCCAGGACTCCGGTCCTCGCAGCCCTTCTCATGGCACCCAGGGTTCTGCAGCCCACCTGGCTCCTTTTCTTCTGGAGGGTCTCCTCACAGGCTGCTCTGAACTTGGGCGTGTTGGAGTCACGCGTTGCTCCTCGTGGCTCTGAGACATGGGTGTCCCCGGTTTCTTTTTTCCTCTCCTTTTATTTCAGTATGACCTTGACAAACTGGTTGTAGGTCCTTCCCTTGCACAGGGCCACCTCCGGGCAGGGTGCGTGGCCACTGTGGCAAATGCAGCAGCGTGTGGCTCTTCCTCATCCTCCTGAAGACAAGAAAGTCTGTCCCAACCCCCCGGGGATGCCCGGATGAGCTGAATGCGAGGGAATGCTGGCTGCTGGGGCTCACGTCTGCCTGGACTGGAGTCTGTTAAGGATTTTCCTTGCACAATCTGTACAAGTCCCTCATCACACATGGTGCATTATTGGCCACACTTCACTTTTAGGAGTGGCGGGGAGGTCTGGGCTCTGCTGCTCCCATTCAGACATCATTTTTGCTGCCTCCTCTCACCAAGTTTTCCCCTTGGGGCTGTGCTGCTGGGGAAGTATGGGAGCTGGTCCAGCTGGCACGACTGCCGTGGGGAGCCGGCAGCTGGGCACCCGCAGCACCTCCTCTGCTCCTCCGCAGATCGGCGCCTCTCTCTTCGCCAGCAGCGAAGGCTCAGGGCTCTTCATTGGGCTGGCCGGGACCGGTGCTGCCGGGGGAATCGCTGTCACTGGCTTCGAGTGGAACGTAAGAAACCCGTCGCGCTATTAAGAAAATTAATTTCTCAAGTTGTGTCGCAGAAGATGGCCCATTTCACAGTGGCTTCATGCAACGTCTTGAAAGAGTTGGGAGGAGTCGTCCGGGGGGTAATTAACGCAACCCTGCTAACTCAGCTTCTCTGGCTCACGTCTAGTGTATGTGCAGTGAGTTTGGAGCCAGCCGAAGCCCATGCGCTCAGGGAACAGGACATTTCAGAGCAGAGCTTCCTGGCCCAGCCCCTGCGTGACCCTCACAGGGAGATGGCCAAAGAGGTCACCCAGTCCCGTTGCTTCCAAAGTCCTTGGGTTTCGCAGCAAAAATGCAGCATCTGGCTTGCTTGGTGCTCGAGGAGTTGGTGGGAAATGTCTGGTCAGGGGCTGAAGGGCTGAGGGGAGCGGGCTTCTGCTGGTGGGGGTTCTGGGGGGGGGCGTCTCCACCACAGGCTTGTGCCCCCAAGCCTGCTGTCTGAAGCCATTTGGGGATGTAAAATGTGCATCTGAGGGCGAGTTGGGGCTGGGTCAGGAGGGGCAGATGGGCTCTCGTGTTGCAGTCAATGTTGAACTGCCACAGGATCAGGGTTTTTTCAGGCTGTGCCATGTTCCTCCTTCCCAACAGGCGACCTACGCTCTTCTGGCACTGGCCTGGGTGTTTGTGCCGGTCTACGTCTCGTCAGGGGTACGTGGAGCTGCCCTGTGGCGGGGAGTGCGGCCCCGGCCAGGTCCCCTGCTCCCTGGACGGCTCTCACCGCTGTCCTTCGAGACTCCTCAGCCCTGCGCTGGGAGTACAGCTGTCCCCTTGCCTTCTCTGGGAGTGTCCCTGGAGGAGGTGACCTGGACAGGGCAGCGACCGCTCTGCTTCGCCTGGCAGATTGTCACGATGCCCGAGTATCTCCAGCGAAGATTTGGAGGGGAGAGGATCCGGATGTACCTCTCTGGCCTGTCGCTCCTGCTCTCCATCTTCACCAAGATCTCTGTGAGTAGCTCCTGCTCAACTCCATGACAAATCCACAGCTGATTTCCAGAAAGCAAAAGGTTATTCTGGGGCTCAAACCTCATGTAGCCAAGTTGAGGGAGAGAAGTTGCTGCAGGATGCTCCAGGAGGGAGCAGGACAGAAGGTTGGACTTAGAGGCCAGATGCTGCCTGCGATGTCCCGCCCGCTCGTAGGCAGATCCAGCAGCAATGTTCATGGTTGGGTGGCCCTGATGGCTGCGTGGCTGGGTGTCAGGGTTCCCAGACTCATGGTGCGCTCTCTTGGTAGCAGAGTTTGAAGACGAAACGTGCTCGGGGCTGAGTTGTATCGTCTGGGTTTTTCTCCATGCCCTGGCAGTGATGCTTTGCAGTGCTCCCCAAGGGACTGGGGAACTGAACTGGGAATGCGTTCGTTGCTTTAGGGCACGTGGGTTTTCTGAGGAAAGGGAGTCTTGCTGCACCTATAGGATGCCCAAGCATGTACAGAGAGTGCCTGATTTCCAGAGACTTTTCCACAGGGATGTTTTCACCCTGTTTTGACCTCGTTCACAGCACCCTGTGTGCTGCCTCTGCTCCTGCTGCCCGCTTGATAACCGCGGGAAGAGTTTACCAGAGGTGAAAAAGCTGAAGAGCCTGGGACACCAGGCCTAGGGCAAGCAGAGAGAGCCAGGCACAGACAGCCCTGGGGGGCTGGAGACAGCGAGATGGGAGACCGAGAGCAAACAGTTCGGAAACGATCTGGCGGAGAAAACACGCTGGAGGGGAGCAATCCTGCACGGCCGCCTCCGACAGAGCAGGCGGGTCTGACTCAGGGGCTGCTGGGGCTTCTGTGTTTTGCTGGCTAAAAGAAATATGCTTTTGCAAGAAATGTGCTTTTGCGGTGCACAGCTGCTAAAAATGTGCTTTTTGCGTGTGGCTGGCTGCGAGAAGTGGCTGGCTGCAGGGCGGGAGGGCCGGTGCCACAGCGTGTCTCCCCACATCGAGGTGCTGAGCACCTGCTTCTGTGCTCACCAGCTCCGTGCTTCGCCAACACCTGCTTGGCTGGATGTGGCATGGCTCCTTGGGCAGCCATTCTGCCTCCTCCCCGGCAGATTCGCAGCCACGCACCCGGGGCTGAGCTGCTGGGGGATCCCCTGGGTCTCCTCGACAAGGGACAAGGAGAGGACACAGAGCAGCCTGCAAGCAGGGCTCGCTGCGCACATCCATGGGCACTTAACGCAAAGGGAGAGACTGTCCCCACCTCGGACAGACCCCCGTGCTGTGTGATGTCCCCAGGTCCAGCAGACCCCCGTCTGCCTCCCGTGAGCTGCTCTTTGACCTCGGGCAAGGCACTGTGCTTTGGGTTTAAAAGTCTGGCTGCAGGAGATGGCAGCAGGAACACAGGAAAAGCTGCCTCTCAGCTTTCAGCCTGGCAGAAGTGAGGCTGGTGACTCTTATCAGTTCAGCTGTCACCTGTATTCCCCCCACAAAACCATGTCCTATCCTGCTGGAGGGCATTCTTCCCATAAAACTGGTGTTCTTTATAATGTTAAAAATCCCATGACGCCTCCTGAAATCATCCTGGTGGTTTCTGGAGCACCAGTTCACTTTGCAAGTCTGGGCAGTGACGCTTTGGTTATTCCCCGATTGTCCTAATGTCCAGGAAGCTGTTGTTGCTCACTCACCTTCTGTGTGCTGCCCAGGAGACATCTCGCCCCTGCTCCTGACGAAGAGCCGGGAGGAGCTCAGGGGAGATGCTGGAGCATCCTTGTCTGTGGTGGTGTTGATCCCCCGGATCGGCGTGAATCCCTGCTGGTGTTTAGAGGGAAAGGTTGGAAGCTGGGATAGGGTTTCTGGTGGGGTAGTTTGTTCTTGCTGGTCTGAATGTAAAGAAAGAAATCACCAGTAGTTTCAGGGCTGTTTGTCTTTTGAGTCTCTTTCCAGATTATCACAGAAACAGTGTGCTACCATGCCATGGGGATGTGCTTGGTCCCTTTGGTTTCCAGTCCCTCCACAGCTTTGCCCAGAAGGGATGGATGTCCTACAAGTTCATTCTTAGCTTGGGAGATGGTTGTGGTTCTCACCTTGCCTAACACCAGATGAACCTGCAGATGACCTGCAGGGTGCCTCCACCGATGGAACCTCTGTGGTTCTCCTGGCCCTTCTCAGCACAGTCTTGTGTTTGGAGCCTGGTGGACACTCCCAAATGCCTTTTCCTGTGCCTTTTCTCAGCTGGTGCTATAGTTTCTTTGGTCTGCTGAGTTTTCTCTGATCTCTGAGTCACACAGGATGCAGCAGAAGAGGAATCGGCCTAGTGAAGGGGATTATCTTGGCATGTGGGCCCATTCATGGTAAATCTCGCAAACAATGGTGGTTTCCAGCGGTGGGTTGGGATGAATGCCTGCAGACACATGGGGCATTGCCAAACAGGTCCAATGTCCTGTCCCTGGTGGTGACCACAGCAGGGAGTGTGGGAGGAGAGTGTGAAACTCAGAGAAATCAGGCAGTGCTGTCGGCTGGTGGGGGTTTCCTTTGATCCTCATTGGGGGCTGCCTCAAATCCTGGGATGAGCTGGACTGTTCCTGCCTCCTTTCCCTGCAGACGTTGTGTTTATGGATGGATCTCCTCTCCACATTCTCTGGAGCTGAGACACAGCATCACTGCTGTTCCCATTGCTCTTCTTATGGGGCCGGGGGGAAGACAGTCCCTCCTCTCCTGGAATTCACCCTTTGGTGGACCCCAGCCTTCCACTTTTCGCAGCAGGGTGCAGTAGAGCAGCCCTAAGTCCTGCCGAGAGATGGTGTCCCCCCTAGCTAGGAATGCATGAGGAGTTCCATGGGCATCCTAGCCTTGGTGAAGAGCTCCTGGAGACTCCTCTGTGCCCTGGGTAACTTGTTCTTCTGAGGCCTTGGCTTCACCAGTTGTTAAGTCCAAGCTGTCTAAAGCTAGCTTTCATTGGGAAGGCATTAAGGATGTTGGGTAAGAATGAGTTTCCAAGTGAGGTCACCGGTGGAGGCAGGGATCTTGCTGGATTATGAAGCCTGACTTCAAAGGATTCTCCTCTCCTTTTACAGTTGAAAGGACTTGTTTTATGAATAGGTCATGCTTGGTTTTAATTAGCTTGTTTTTGTATTTGGAATGTCTTATTAACAACTCAGTCACATGCGCTTTTATTTTTTCCCACCCTAGCCGAATTACCGGGAAGGGAGGTGGAGACACCTCCGCTTCCTCATAGCAAAAGCTTAGACTCATTTGCAGACGACTGCAAAAAATGATTAAGCATTGAGAAAGCCAGGAGAAGCAGTTATGAAATATCTTGTCCAGGGCAGAGTCTTCGCTGCTGGGCTCTGGGGAAGGGTTGCTGGAGAAGCAGACAGTCATGGGGAGGCATGACTTTCTGGCAGGTGCTGAGATGACAAGTGATGGATCCCTCCAAGGGACACTGGGAGCTCCAGAAGACACCAAGGATGTCTGGCATCTGTGCTGGGGAAGCTCAACATATCTTGGGTTCCCGCTTCAGGTTGCTTTGGGAGAAGATGGCTGAGGTCATTTGGTTGGGGCTTTTCTGCCTTGTAGTTGAAGCTTGCAGTGTACAATGGCTTAGCTGCCCTCTTGTAGGGCTGCTTGGTGGTCTCTGTGGTACCAAGCTGTGGTTGGATTGCATTTGTGGGGAAAACACATCTGCTGAAGAGGAGCTGCTGTTGGAGGTTTTGGCATAGTTGCCCATGAGTTAGTTCCTCTTCAGCAGGACATTGCAGGGCTTAATTGCCTCTTGGTGCGGGCAAGTGCTCTCTCAGAGACATGACCAAGCCCAAGTGCAGCTGAGGACAGGCAGTACCTCCCTTGGGAATGCCAGGCATGACTGTGGTGTAAAGTCTGGTCCAGATGTCGTGGAACAGTCCCTCAATTAGGATCCTCAAGATCGTGGTGTAAGTTCTATTCTGGTCGGTTTGATTTGTGATTTAATCAACAACATGCCTAATGCTGTGGGCTCATCTGCTAGGGAAGAGGCTTTCATGTTGTGCTGAAGCTGGGTGTGTGCTCACACATGTGACAAAGGACTTAATGTGTGCTGGATTTCATGGCTGATGGAGCTCTGCTAGGTGGGACGTGCCTTGGTTCTTCCATGGTGTGATTCTGTGTGGCCCCTCTCCATCACACGAGGATGGTCCTTGGCTCCCGAGCAGCGAGGTTGCTGGAGCAGTGCTGGGAGGAGGAATAGCAGACCTGGGGAAGGAGGTGCGATATGGGAAATAACACCAGTCCTCCACATTACTAATCCCAAGTAACTGCTCTTGCATGACTGGGCAAGAAAGCTCTGCTGTTTGGGGGATGGTTTCTGGGAGGTGTGTGAAGAAAGACGTCAAATCGGAGCTGATGTCTTGGCTGTGGGGAGCTGACATGGCTCCAGGCGAGGGCGTGGAGTCAGCTCTTGCCTCTTCCTGCCACTTCTGGCCTTGTTTCCTTCTCCAAACAAGGTTTTTATGAAGATACCCCAGCCAAGCGCTGGGGATGGCTGGATCTCAGCTGCAGGTGGAGACGTGGTGATGGCATGGGCACTGCCTGCTGCGCATGGTCCTTCCCTCCTGTGGCATCACTTCTTTTGTTGGAGGAGGTGCCTCAGTTCTCTCTGGGTCTCTGCTTTATATCTCACTCCCATGAGACTGTGACTGGACCTCCCTGTGTGGGTCCAGCTGTCCCATGGGCAGGAAACAGTGGCTGCTTTTGGGGTGTCAGTCATCTCTAGGGAGTTTGGCAGATAAGTGAGCTGCAAGCATGTGCGTGCTCCTCTGGGCAGAGGCATGCTCCTGGCATCCCTGCAAGATGTGACGTGGGTGCAGGAGATGCTGGAGCTGGCAGAGGCATTGTGCTGGACAAGGAGTCGGTCGGTCCTTCTGTGGCAGAGTAGAAACCCCCGAGCTTCTTCCAGGGGATTTATGAGGGTAGCGGCAAAGATCAGGGGGCATGTTGGAGGATGCACTTGTGCTAGTCCATGTAGGGTGCAGGACCCTTGGGCTGCTGCTTCTCGCTTGGGGCCAGAAGAAACTTCTGCTGCTTGCCCATGCCTTGGTTTCCCCATCTGTGCAAAACCAGGAGGAGATATTTTCCCAGAGATGTTCAGCAAAGAGGTGACTTGTTGGGTCAAGGCTCAGGAATGGCAGTCCTGTGAGTCTTGAGTTCTGTGCTGGAATGTCCGTGTGCTGTGGAGTGGCTGTGGAGGCTGAAATGCTGCGGTGGACCCCAGAGAGCAAGGCAGCACCTTGTGGTGCCCCATTAGCACCCACCGGAGCACAGCTAATGGTGTTGAGTGACGTGGTGTGGAGCTGCCCCATCCATCACTGAAGGCATTGCAGGTACCAGCAAGCACCTTGAAGTCCCTGCACCTGGGATGAGATCCCCTCATGTCCCCAGCAGCCATTTCAGGCTTGCTGCTGCTGGACTGGTCTGACGGCCTGGACTGTTGAGCTGCAGCTGGGGAGGGGGGAACCGAGCTTTGGCAGCCTCCTTGCCGGCAGCGCGGGTGCCAGGAGGGCGAATCCTGCCAAGCAGAACGTGAAATACCAGCTACAGCCACCCCATGCATCAGCCTCGCGGGGGCCAGCAAGGTGCAGAAACATGGCTGTGTCAGGCTGGGGGGTGGCTTGGGCTGCCTCCAAGGAGCACCCAAGGGTTCTGGAGTTTTGGTGGAGTGTGGCCCCTCGGTTAGTACCAGGTGCCCCATCCCCAGGGCTCTGCAGAAAGCATGGCGAGATGCCACCTGGAGAGCAGGGCATTGGGATGGGTGGAGGGAAGTGGAGGTACTCGGGAGAGCAAGGAGGTAGCTTGGGTCAGGTCCTGGAAAGGGCTGAGCATCTCTAGCTCCTTGCTTTGTGGCAGCACTGATGCCCTGAGGCACCCCATTTCTGACCCTAACGTCCCACCGTCTGCATCCAACTGGGCCCAGTAGCAAATGGCCGCTGGAGCTGCCCCCTCAGTTCTTGGAGGGGTTGGTGAAAGATGGCTTTTGACACCCACCTGCAGCGGTGACATTGCCACCTGCATGGGACCTCAGGCTTCAGCGCTGGCTTTGGGAGGTGTCGTCCCGGTACGTGCAGTGCGATGTCCTCTCTGTACCCATGGTGTTGACCATTTCCCTGCTGTTCTCGCAACAGCCCTTGGGTGCTGCCTAGCCAAGAGGAGGTCGCCTGTCCCAGCCCCTCTGTTTCTTCTCCCACGCACAGACGGACCTGTACTCGGGGGCCCTCTTCGTGCAAGTCTGCCTGGGCTGGGACCTCTACCTCTCCACCGTCCTGATGCTGGTGGTCACGGGGCTCTACACCATCGCGGGTGAGTTGCTCGGCATCTGTGGCCTCAATCGTTCTTCTTGGGTTTAACCACACCACTTGCACTCCTGCTTTTACATTATTTATTTTTCCCCCCTCCTGGAAGGTCTTTGGGGATTTATACTAACGGGGTTCCTATTCCCCGCCCTATCCAGCTGGTATCTGAGCATCCCTGAGCGTCAGCTCCGGCAGTGACTCAGTGCATGACCTCTCCTTTGTCATTACACCTTCTCATTTGTAAGAACTCCTCCTCCATCAAGTCGTTAAATGCTTGCTTGTACATGCACCTATTTGTAACAGCAGTAATCAGGGCTTCTCCTATTACAGGACCATTACTGCGGAGTCTACAGGCTGAGAGCCCTTTACCCAGCTCATTTCCCTCCCTCTTCCCAGCCGGCGGTGCACCTTGCTGCCGTCCCTTTATCCCAATATCCCAATATTTCTTGCCTGTGCCTCCCCATCGTGGGACCAGCTATTTTCGTGCAGGGTCAGCCCATGCGGCTCTTCTGTGATCTGGAGGCGCTGAGGGTTTGGAGCTGGAAATCGAGGATTCCTGGCTGGCGGTCCCGCTCTCAGACTGTGGGACCGTGTATCCCTGCCAGCCCTTTCGGTTATTATTTTGGCAGGGATGTTCCAGTGCCGGTGGAGACACCCGGCAGTAAATTCTCCCTCATTATCTTGTCCCAGCCAGCAAAACGGGAAATAGTTTAACTATATCTGAAACCTGGTGGATTTTGCAAGACTTTGGTTTTCAGCAAATCCCATCTTGGGTTTTTTTTTTTCCCTGCCCACGAGGCTTGTTGTGAAGCGAGGCATTTCGGTGTGAGCTCAGGCAGAGGGTGTGATCGCTGCGTCACCCTCATCCTGAGAACACCCCTCCGGATCCCAGGGAGGGTGCAGCCCTGAGTTCCCGGGATGTGAGTCAGTGACTGGGGTTGAAACTGGTTCACTTTTTGACCCATTTTTCTCTAGCTCCGCTACTTTTTAGTGCTTTTGTTTTGTGTGCTGAGTAATTGCTTTATGGCTAGGTAAGCAGGTCCTGGGTTTGCAACAGGTCCGGAGGGAGAGCTTGGGGTGGGAAGGGAGAAATGCTGCTGGCTGACTGGCCAAGGAGGACCCTGCTACGTATCAGGTGCTGGAAAAATAAAAATATAGGGTTGGGAGGAGAGCTGAGGGGTGTACGAAGGGGGAAGAGACTGGTGTGGCGTTAGGGAGAGGTGGGATGAATGACGAGATCAATGTCCCAAACGTGTCTGCTTGCTGGAGCATCCAAAGAGCCGGGGCTGGGGATGGCCGGTGTCCTCCCAGCTGCGTGGGGACGTGGGGTCACATCTCCCCCACCCTGCCATCCCTCAGCTCCCCTTCCCTATCCTGGATGGGATCATAGCCCCCACAGCTGTCAGCTGCTCCCCCCACCCCATCTACAGAGCTGTTTCCCCTTCCCGCTCCCGCTGCAGACCCCCATCCCCACGGTGTTGGCAGGACCAGGCTGGTGACAGACACGTCCCTGTGAGCGTGGGCAGCTTTATTGGGACTTCATGACCGAGCCCAGAGCTGGCAGCACTCCTGACGCTGTGCCTTGCTCTCGTGCAGGGGGGCTGGCGGCCGTCATCTACACCGACGCGCTGCAGACGCTCATCATGGTCCTCGGAGCCATCGTGCTGGCGGTGAAAGGTAAGAGCTGGGACAGCACAGATCCCCCTTCCATGGGGATCTTCTGTCCCCACTCAGGTAGTCTTGGAAATAAATAAAAAGACACAGTCTGAGCAGTGTGGTGGCCAAGAAGCCCAGCAGGACTTTGGCCCATAGCAATTGCCTAAAGAAAGTCTGTGGTCCCCTTGTGTCCCCTCTGCCACTGCGCTTCCCCTGGGTGCCATTCCTCTGGGTGGATATGCCATGAAGCCACCCCCCTGGTCCTCCGCATGGGGCTGTCCCCAGCACTGGTGACTGTCCCATGGCCGTCACTGCTCTGGGTGTTTGCCTCTAGTCCACGCGCTCCAGGAGACAGATCAAGCATTTGACAGCAAAGCAGCATTTCCAGTTTTTCTCAGGAAAACTTGCAGCGGTGTTGTGGTGGGGTCTTCAGCCAGGATCCCACCGCTGGGGGACGTGCATGGCAGAAGGTGCAGGGCATTGCCTGAGGATGCTGAGCAAGGTGCCGTGCCTTCCTCCCGGACGGAGCGAGCATGGTTCACCACCAGCCCTTTCTGAACACTCAGCACTGTTGTGTCTCCGTTCATTTAGCCGCAGAGCACCCTTGCGAGGCTGGGCGCTTTCATCAGCCTTGTTCTGCCGTCGGGGCTCTTGGCCCTGAGGAGCAGGAGGCAAAAAGCCAGGTCCCAGCTTCAAAGGCAGGCGTTTAACTACAGAGGACAATTTCCAGAGGCGCTCCTGAGATGATTGCCACCATCTCCTGGAGAAGTCTGCTGAGGCAAGCGGGTAGGGAAGGCTTTGACCCAACGCTGCACAGGAGCTCTGCCGTGGAGGTGGGAGCAGCCACAGACCTGCAGCCGGCCCAGTCCCGAGCTGCTCCCCTGTGCAAAAGCAGCGTTTGCTCCTGGGCAAGCCCTGTACGCAGCAAGATGTATTTACAAAAACCAAATGAAAGAACAGATACCTCCTAGAGAAGTAGCAATACCACCAAACACGCCAGCAGAAGCAGGGAGCTGCGCCGGGCAGAGGAGCAGGTCGGATGTCTGAGCAGACCCGAGCAGTGGCCGCAGTCTTTGCGTTAGACGGGGTGCTTGGAGATCGCTGATCTGAAGCTGTAGTTGGCTGTAGGGCTGTAGCTGGCCTTGGGGCTCTCTGAGGCTTGTGTCTGGGTACAGCAAGGCCTGGAGAATCCCCTCCAGTGACTTCAGAGCCTGGCTCTTTTTTTTTTCGCTTTGCCAACCTGGAAGCCTGGCACGGTGTTTGCAGGGAGGGGAGGGTGCTTGGGAGAGGGGCTGGTCCAGGGGAGCCGAAAGCCAAGCTGCTGGTCACACAGTTTTTCACAGAATCACAGAATGATAGGGGTTGGAAGGGACCTCTGTGGGTCATCTAGTCCAACCCTCCTGCCGAAGCAGGGTCACCTGCAGTAAGCTGTAGAGGACCTTGTCCAGGCGGGTCTTGAATATCTCCAGAGAAGGAGACTTTTCTGGAGGCTGGACCTGGAGGCTGGCACAGAGGCTGGCATGCCTCAAGGGTGCTCGGTTTTCTCCAGCTCTTGTCAAACTCATGTAATAAAGGATACTCTCCATGTTTGACCTCGTTCGTCTCTTCAGACCATGACAGTTGCAGCAGTGATGCTAACGCTCATCTGCTGAGCTGCGACCGCCCTGGGTCCACTCTGCCCAGCCCATCGCCTCCCCTGCTGCTTCTGAAGGGATGAAGGCGCATTGCTTGGCTCAGAGGTCGCATCTCCCAAGGGAGGGCAGGAGGGTTGTGCAAATCCTCTCGGGTGCGATGCTGGGCAGAGCAGTCTGCGGTCGGGCAACAAGCGGGTGCAGACCGAGGTGGTGTAGACAAATCACAGAGAGCTCGGTGGCTGATTCAGCAGATGCCGATGCCAGTGGTGGCTCTGCTCAGCTCCAGCATGGTGGATAAGAGAGACAGTGCCATCCCACACCCTGCTTGGCGTTCACCACGGGGACATTAATCCTGGCGCAGCCCACGAGCTGCAGCCCGGCGTCTGCAGGCTGAGCTCCCGCTGCTCGCAGGTTTTTGCCCCGCTTTCTCATCTCGGCAGGCGTAGGTGTCGTGACTTGTCGGCGAACACCTTTGGGAAGGGAGCAGGCCCGCACCCCCGGGCACGAATCTCTGTTTTCAGTGCTCGCCCTCTGCCTCTGGAGAGGCTTTGTTGGTGCCCAACGCCCATGCAAAGCTTGGGATTAGCTGGCGCCTGGCTAAGCCAAGCGCTGGAGGGAGGGCAGGGCTGCTTGCGCAAGAGCAGGAGGAGTTCACAAATGCTGACTCCCCGTAAAATACGGGGGGGTCCGTTTGCAAAGGAGGGGGGGACGGTGGATGATCTCCCTTTGCAAACTCTCCAAAAGCCTCAGGTCAGGGGGATGCCCTGGGATGGGGAGGGGGCTGCAGGTCGGTAATGGAAAGGGCAGGGCTGCAGGGAGAGGGCTGTCCTTGGCTAGGAGGGGACAACGGAGCAGGACACGTGTCTTGGAAATTGGGATTTGCTCAAGCTGGCACTTGGTGGTGATCCTAGGTCCAGCAACCAATGCCTGAGGGATTGGCTTTTGGTCTAAAGGCAGCAGCACTTGTGGGCATGGTCCTACAGGCGGGGGACTTCTCAGGAGCACATTCCCACCCTGTGCTGCCCTGTTGGAGGGGACCGAGCTGATGGTCCAGGCCGCAGCCCATGGATGGGGGCAGAAGGGATGTGACAGCTGGATGATACGAGGGGAAAATTCACCCCAGGATGCTCATAGGTCTTGCTTTGAGTCTTCCCTGTGTGAGGCCCTGGAGCCTCCTCTTCTCCTGAGCATCAGCAGCTCCCATGGGTATAGGGGTGCCAACACAGCCCCTGCTTATCTTCTCAACAGCCACTGTGTGGGTGGCTATGGCACACAGGGGGAGCACGGCGGGTGCCTCCCGTCCCTCCCTCCTCGCAAAAACGATGCCTCTGGCTCCAGAATTCTCCTGCTGGAGGTACCAGAGGAACTGCAAGGAGCATTCAGCCCGTGCCCCCCAGGAGTGGGAGGTGGTGGGAGGCCAGGGCTGGGGCCGGTTGGCAGCCGCTGCCGGGAGAAGAGCCAAGGCAGCTGCTGAGGGCTCGGAGGCTTGCTTGCGAGGGCTTGTTCATGGCACGTACTCCTCATCAGGGCTCAGGCTAAGACCTAGACCTCGGATCCCATTTCCTAGGAAAAATGCAGCAGAGGGTGTTTTGTTTTGTTTTTTAGCTTTTTTTCTACTGTTTGCTGGAGGTTTGGGGATGGAGCCATGTGGGGGGGTGCTGGGGTTTGCTCAGAGGAGTAGAAAACATTTGGCTGGAGACTTGTGCCAAGGCACCTTGAGCTGCCGTGTGTCACATCAAAGGTTACCTAATCTTGCATTTTAACAGTCCTAGGTGAGTTTCCCCTCCTCTGGGACCAGGGGGCTTTAACAAACAGGTTATTTTTACAGTACAAGGTCAAAAGAGGTGGGTCCCTTGAGGAGCCATTGTCCCAGGACATGGGCCACCCTCCAGAGGGAAGGTGGACTGTAATGGGACCTGCTGTGCAAAACATTAATAGAAGAATCTCTTAAATAACTAGAAGAAAACACGATCACGAATGAGCCCTCCGTCTCTGGGCAGCACTTCTGAGTTAACGAGTTGGCGAGCATTTTGCCAGATGATCTCACAGGCCACTGGGTTTTGCTCGACTCTAACCAGCCTCCCTCAATGATGCTTTCCAGCTTTTAACGAGATCGGAGGTTACTCCAACCTGGAAGAGGCCTATTTAAAAGCTGTGCCATCCAAGATCGTTCCCAACACTACCTGCCACCTGCCCAGAGCGGATGCAATGCACCTCTTCCGAGACCCAGTCTCTGGAGATCTGCCCTGGACCGGGATGACTTTCGGGCTGTCTATCATGGCCACGTGGTACTGGTGCACCGACCAGGTAAATGTAAACAAGAATCCCCTGCCCCATGTAACACGGCGTTGCCTGGGGTCCAGGCACGCTCTACTACCGTTCTCGCCCTGGAAGTCCACCTTCATCAGTGCCTAGTGGTCCTGCTGGCCGGTAGTCTCTGGGAGCTTCTTTTTGGAGTCAATAGAAGCACCCTGGGCTCCCGCAACCCTGTTCTTGAGGTGCTTGGACTGGGACAGTTTGGAGAGCGGGATGCCAAGGGGTGTCCTCATCTCCTCAGTTGTCTTCTGGCTTTCCGGCAGGGAGGTTAAGCGTTTGCTTGATGTTCTGGGGTTGCTTGGTGAGAGGTGGCCAGGCTGCGTGGACTTGCTGGGGCTGAAGGCTTTGCTCTGCCAGTAGGGCTGGCTGCCTGCAATGGTCTTTTTGGGCTCGGCTCCGTCACCTCGGTATTTGGTGGCCCCGGGGGGTTTCTCGGGCGTTGGGGAGCAGGAGACCTCCTTGCCTTGTTCTCTGCCTGCGGGGTTCCTGGGTCGGTAGCGGTAGATATGCGTCCCCTGTTTGTTAAAGAGCAGAGAAAGGGATGAGCTACTGCTGTTGTAAGTTGCTGCTCCCCTGCAAGGACATCCCTTCACAAGTCTGTGCCGTGGACTTGGTCCTCATGGACAAATCCCTCTGCCACTTGGTGTAGTCCCTTGCCCAAATTCTTCTGAGACTGGTGGCAGCTCAAAACTGCCTCAGGTCTTAACCATTGCAGCTCCTCTGATTTCTTGCTCTGGCAACGCACCATCCTGCACACTGCAGCATCTCAGCAGCCCCTTCCCAAGCAGCCCTGGCAGCCCGGAGCTAAGCCAATGCCGTCTGGAGATCCAGATCCATGGATGCCAGAGGCATCTCAACACCTCTCCAGCAGCAGCCTGCACACCCATCTTAATCACCTAAGTGCTCACTTCAGGCCCAAAGAGCATGCAGTCATCCAGACCCAACCTATGGGATTAGGCGGCTACCAAGATTAGATGAAAGGATGGAGGGTTGGGAGAGCAGGTGGGATCAGGAGACAACAGTGAGCTGCAACACCACTGCGGGGGTGGCTCTGATTAGCTGGGTTGAGAGACACGTTTGGGTCAGGTCTACGCACCATTAATCTTAGTTCTGGACTGGGTAAAGCCTTAACGCATGGCTGTGGTCACCAGATATTTATCTTCCTCTTTGGGTGTGTCCACGCCGCAATCTGGAGGTGTGATTGCACCCCGTAGAGACGTACCCGGGTGAGATTGGATCTAGGGAGCGCAGGTGCTGATGGCAGGATGAGCTGGGTCCAGGAGGCTGCAGAGCCGGCTGCACCGACCTGCCCTGCCTCTGCCACGACCCCCGCCGTGCCGCCAGCGCCACATCTCCACTGTGCTGTTGGCATCGTCTTGGTGTTCGGTTATTTAGTCCAAATACCCCAATAGACTTTCTGGTCTGCAGGCAGACACCTTCTGCTGTGACCAGGAGGGCTGAATTAAAGCAGTTTAACTTAGGTAATGTTAGATTGATTTAACTAGTTTGCTTAAAATCAGTGCTAAGGTCTGAGGTGTCTTCAGGTGGGGAGGACTAAGAGTGATTTAGCTCCTTTCCCTTCCAGGTCCTCATGTGCCTGATGTGGTGCACATGGTGCTTAAGCCAGGTGGTGGGTCTTGTGGCTCCTGACATGCCCTGGCTCTTGGGCAGAAGTTAAACCACAGCTTCCCCGACCATTCCAGACTAGGAACTGGCACCTAGTCCCTCCTGCCCACGATGGCATTAGCCAGTGCTTGCTTGGGAGCAGCCAAATCCTGCTGGGCACTGAGCACTTCTCTGTAAGCCCTTGGGAAGAGTCTGGGCTCTTCTACAGCGTTTCCTATGGATGTTGCCTATTTAAGATAGACTGCCTCAAAGCCCAAGGGCTGGTGGTATCATGGATGGACATGGCTTGGCCAGAGCTTTGAGATGTGGTGGTTTGAGCAATGTGAGTGCTGGAATTGTGGTAGGAGGAGGCTGGACTTGGTGTCCCTTTTGTTTGTGGGCACTCTTTGGGGAGGAGATTGCATAGAAGGGGCAAGAGGGGAGAGGATGGTGGTGGGGAATGGTTGATGCTGGCAGGAGGACACACTGCTGTGGTTGCACTGGGCTTTTGTGGTGCTATGGCATAACACCGGCCTGCTGCTGGTCTGGAGAGAAACCCGACCTGTGGGTTGGGTACACATCTACACTGCGTTTGGGCCTGATGCCCAATGGCTGCAGCATTTGGGGATTCTTAGGAGTCAGTCTGGCAAGGAGGAGGCTGATGTGGAATAGATGTTGGTGCCTGCTCAGCTGTCCTGCCCAGCTCTCCCACAGGTCATCGTCCAGCGGTCGCTCTCTGCCAAGAGCCTCAGTCACGCCAAGGCCGGCTCCATCTTGGCCAGCTACCTGAAGATGCTGCCCTTGTTCGTTATCATCATGCCGGGGATGATCAGCAGGGTCCTGTACCCAGGTAAGGGCCCCGTCACGTGGACGCAGAGCTGGCAGGGTGGGTATTTTGCCTGTCACTAAGCGATGAATATCAGGGGGGTTTGTCTGGAAACCTCTGCCCTGCACAGACCGGGACCTGAGGGTCCCTGGCACTGTCCTTGTGCCTGCTGTGCACCAGCCAGTGCTGCTGTCCTTTGTCAACCATGCGGCTGGGTGTGAAGGGGGCTGCATGTATTTAGGGAAGGCAATGCTCCAGGGGTAACTTGGGCCCTGTGTTCTCGGTGTGATGTTTGCCCTGAGTGAGGTTCCGCCTGCGTTTTGGGCTTCACTGGGCTGCGGGCCAGCAGATCGGCAACGCGGACCCGGAACAAAAATGTTGGGTGGGGGTTGATGGCGATTCCTGTCGGATTTGGGGTTTCTAGAGAGTTAATCGAGGATTTCTTTGATTTATTTTTACACATGGGCGAAATGTTCTCTGCACACTTCCATCAGCTGGGCACTGGCTTTCCTAACCCTGAT
>Ga0181612_158884_pt1 | contig 35064 bp, 23 predicted proteins | sample HoacroProtozoa21_FD_119630 | JGI IMG/M metagenome (GOLD analysis project Ga0181612, IMG submission 119630) | Hoatzin crop microbial communities from Cojedes, Venezuel. Combined Assembly of Gp0051906, Gp0051904, Gp0051908 | reverse complement strand
TCTCCTGTTGAAAAAGCACTGTAATTCCCTCTCCCTATACTCGACACACAATGTTTCTTTGAACAGAAGATTTTAAGCTAAGATTAGGCAAGCACTGTTTCATGTGCTGAACACCTAAGAAAGGCCTTTCAGCGTCTGTCACCTGGCTTGCCATTCTCACAAAGGAAGCTGAACTCTCTAAACACCAGTCAATATTCCACCAGCTTCCCATCTCAGCAGGGCAGTCTGAACAAGAGGGAAGCAAAGAACAGCTCAGAACAGGGCTCATTTCTTTCTCGCATCTTTTCTCACCAGGACTCTGGATGACTGAAAGAGGCAGGTTATCCAAAAGCAAGGGGCTCTGCACACCAGCATTTGTCTGCAGGACCCTGCTGCAGCGCGTGGCGATCAGCATCCCGTGGACACCCTCGTATCGCTTCCTCCACATTGGATTACTGCAACGCCCGCTACTCAGAGAGGGCCTGCGAACTGCATTTACTGCAAAAGGCAGCAGATGGTTACACCGTGCTCCTCATCTGCCTTGCACCGGGCAGTAAGCGATGCGGGGTTTGATCTATAATGCCCTCTGTGGTTTCAATCATAAGCAGTTTTTCTCCCTATGTCTTACTCTTGCAATCGGGATCAGTAGGGATTCTTACAACAGGATGTTCTCTATTAATGTAAATAAATAATTCCCAGAACGGTTTCTGCCCACAAAACCCACCAGGAGCAGGCTGCACGTCTATGACTTTGTTAGCAGATTTAGCAGTTTTTCTTTCCTCTCTGCTTCCATGTAAAGCTTTCCTGTGGGTAGTTGACAGCAATCATTCAGTAGCCAAAAATACACTAGTCTGAGTGCCTGGCTGTGATTAGTCAGATCAGAAGTAGTGACTGTGCTTGTTTCTGTTACAATTAAGTAAAGGCACAGCGGGTCAAATACCACTAACAAAGAATTTAAACGTAGCAATTTTCTCTAAGTGAATACCCACTCCAGTAAAATTCAGGCCCTTAAATGTTCACAGAAATTAGACACAAAAGAGACCAGAGCTTAAAATTATCTGATAAAGTACTGAAAAATGTGTAGCATCACACAACTAACACCAGCTCCAAAAGAGATTGCTCTCTTAAGGGCTGTCTGGTATCTGCTCCTGGATCACCAGGACCCAACCCTGCAGAGCCTCAAGGGACATCTTGCTCGGTCAGCTGGGATATTCTGGCTTTGGGGTTTGTCCTTGGAACGCACTTCTAGCTTTTCAGTCTAAAAGTTCATGCCACAGAAGACACAGAAAGACATACGATGGATGTGGAACACGGTCAAAAACAACAAAGAAGACTTAAGCAAGACAACGTCAGAGGTTCGAGATTCCTGTGTCTTGGACTTAACATAAAGTCTGCCTTTACAGCTAGCTTAAATCTACGCACCCAGCGCTAACCTGGGACCCCAGGTATCCTGCTACCGGCTGTGCTTCAGCACCCAGCCACCCAACAGCCACACCAGCAGGTATACACTGCAAGAAGCTGCGTCAAGCAACGGGAGCCAAATTCATCACTAACAGACGGCGGTGCAACTCAAAGGAACCGAGCCCGCCTACGCAAGCAGTGAATTTGTCCCCAGGCCTCTGCACAAGGACTGCGATGCGCTTTCAGCCAACCATCAGCAGTGCCGATGGCTGAGAAGCAGAACCCAGCTCCAGAACATTGTCCCAGCGAATTCAGCGTAAAAGGGAGAGGAGATTTCCGGACAAAGGAGCGGCTCCCCAAGCAGGTAACTGTCCTCCTCTTCCAGCTGACCTTGCCCAATTAAGCTTGTGCACAGCAACAGAGCAGTGGTCAGCACAGGCAGGCCAAACAACCCCCAAGCAACAGAGGTAACTGAGACCAACCAAGAGAAGGAACGAAGAAAAAATATGGCGGGGGGAGAGAGTATTATAAAGGGGTCCTAAAAATAGTATGCAATTATTTACAAATATTCTAGAAATGTAGGAAACAGATGAGACCAAATGCATGTCCCATTTGTATCATGAGTGTTTTGAGCTGCTTGTTGAGGACGGTCATTCATTTCTAGCAAACCGGATTCTGAAAACCATTTCATAAGATGTACTGATGGATTCTCGATGAAGCGAGACTGGACCCCGTTGCCCAGCCCCACCAAAAATAAAATGAGGAAAAAGATGTTTGGAAACAAAGGAGCAAACCAGCGCTGGCACCACGCTGCCCACCCAGCGCAGCCCAACAGTGGCACCCGCCGGCCACCGAGCTCGCTGCGCCTCGGCTCGCCCTGGGACAGACCCAAACGCTCCGAAATACCGTCCCGCCTTCCTGCTGCAGACCCAAAACCGCAGGAACTGACTAACCCGGCAGATGCTGAAGAAGTCCTGATAGTCAAGTTAGTTTGGGGGTTTTGTTTTGAATGATGTTAGTGCACACTAGGCGATGCAACCCTTCGTTAGGGGATGCAGCGAGACAGGGCAGCGAACAGTCGGTGCTTTTGGTTGCAGTCATGATAAATGCATTCTGAAAACACTGACTGAAAGCTACAGCATGTCAACTCTAGCATTTCTGCATAAAATACCTCCATACATGCATCTTGGTCTTCTCAGTCTAAAAAACCCCCCACACTAGAAAAGATTTCACCTTCTGCAGTAAAGCCAAGTTTGAAAGTCAAGCCCATCACAAACAGCTACAAAGGGCTGGCAAGGGAGCGCTGCAGGAAGCGGACAGAGACTGTTGGACTGTTGTCTATTAAAACTCCAAATAATTGATTATTCTGTCTGGAATTGCATCTTTTGGAAGGCTTGGCATTCAGTAAAAACTGAAGTTCTAGAGGAAAGTTACTACACAAGCTGAACATCAAATCAGAAAATACGCAGAAATTGTATCATATTTAAATGAATCCAAGCGCAGAAACTACTACTCACAGCTCCTGAGGTTTTAAATAACTTCGGAGAAAGAACTGGGTAATGTAGGGTTTTATCTTGAATAATTTGTGCTTATTTGAGGCACGGGGACTCTCCCTTTCTCCACCAACTCTACTGCGAGTTTTCTTTGCCAAGACAGAATGGTAGCCCCTCATAAACCTCCCATTCCAAAGGCACCTGAACACGCGGTCTGACCTGTTCGGGTGGGAGGTAGGGAGCATGAACTGGAACTCCACCACGCAAGTGTTATCCTTCAGCTGGCGATGCTGGACACTGTTTAACTCATAAGCAATATAAGCCCTTCGAACGTACACCTGGTTAGAGAGAAACTCGATCAGCTTAACTGTGCTAAGGAAGCAGAAAGAAAGGAGACAAATAATACACCAGAGACTTCAAAAATGTTAAAACCCAAACAGATACCTCCAATTGAATATCTAGATAGAACTCTAATTCAACCAGAATTTGAAGTCACACTCTGAGGAAGGCCAGTCTGGCAGGATACAACCATTGGCACAAGGCACACAGGGTAGCCTGACCACATTCTCTGTCAGCAGCTTCACTTTCAATCCTTTCTACCGCCTAAGCCTTCTTCAAGCAAAGAAGATAACTTCCAAGTATGCCAGATTCCAAATAACCTACAGCTCTCTTAATCTTGCAGGGTAACAGTGCTCAAAACAAACAAAAAAAACCACAAAAAACAAACAAACCAACAAACCAACAAACAAAAAACCAAAATAAAAACACAGAAAAATTACTTTTTTTTTAATGGAAATAAACTTACCTCCAAAGCTGCCATTCTCACCACCTGGTTACTGTGGTAGAAAAAGTTGGGTAGCACATCAAAGATGGATGTCTCAGACAAAATGAGTTTCTAGAAGAGATCACATTAAGTAGAGTTTTAAAAGACAACTGCCTGTCTTGCAAACAGGGTCAGGTAAAAAAGCAAAAGCCCCAAATGAAGCCTGACTAGTTCCAATTTCCACATCATCAAGGATTATGACCTTTTTACATTAAACCATAGAATCACAGAATATCTCAAACTGGAAGGGACCCATAAGGAGCACTGCGTCCGACTCCCTGCTCCTCGCAGGACTACCTAAAACTAAACCAGGTGACTAAGCAGGCTGTGCAGATGCCCCTGGAACTCTGACCGGTTGGGTGCCGTGACCACTTCCCTGGGGAGCCTGTTCCAATGACTGCCCACCCCCTCAGTGAAGAACCTTTTCCTCACGTCCAATCTGAACTTCCCCTGACGCAGCTTCATTCCCTTCCCTTGTGTCCTGTCGCTGGTCACCTCCCTGCTGCTGTCCCCCGTGAGGAAGCTGTAGCGTGCGATGAGGTCATTCTGGTATCAGCGTAGGAATGAAAACAAAAATGAGGGGGCAGCTAGAAACCAGAACAACACTTTTAAAGCCACAAGGACCTTGGGACTACAGGTGAGGTTTAATACCAAAACGTTAAGTAAGATGTGTGAGAAGAAAGCAGGGAAACAAGCAGAGCAGTCTGGTAGATACCTGCAGGTTCTCAATGCAGAACTGGTGTCCATACATGTCAATAGCAGACAGGAAGATGGACTCCACCTGGTTGTGACGCAGCTCGTAGGATGGCAAATGGGAAGCAATGAGAACCTGATAAACAGCAAACAGAAGGAGTGTCAGTGGAAGGAGCTACGCTGGGCCATCAGCAGGAGGCTGTCACCTCCAAGGCAGCAATAGTCTGCTCCATCCCAGAAGAGGCGACTGGTTTCTCCTGTGAATTCTGTGGCACCCGAGTGATGCTGCAAACTCTCTTCCCTCCCCAGCCTCATTTGTGTATCTGCTTGGTTTGTATTATTGGCAATTCCCCATGGAGGAAAGGAACAGCTTCAATCAAGTTCCATCAGTGCATGTGATTTAGCACCGCGGAGCTGCTAGTCCTGGGGACTGCCTGACCGGCTGTTAATTGGAAAGCAGATCTGGCAGGCAGCAGCTGTGGGGAGGCCAGCAACGGAGACCGCCTTTCACAGCTTCCGCGCAGAGGAAGCAAGAGACACTGGTGCCAGGTATTAAATGCCCAACGTGAAGGACACACAGATAGGAAGGGGAAGCAGCTTGCAAGGGAAAATGAAGTGGAAGAGAAACATAAAGAGACCCACAAGGACTGCACCATCCCCAGCATGCTGCTGAGAGGTTCAATAACTGAATGGTTCAAGGACACAGATACAATCCTGAAGGAAACACAAGGTCACTGAGCAGCTTCAAACACCCCATTCATTTTCAACAGCCAAGCTCTGAAATAAAAGGAGAGACCCCCAAAGTGTCAGCTTTCCCGCTGAAGACTTTTAGAATGGAGACAGGGGCTGTGGAGCGAGAGGAGTGATCAGACTACAGGGTTAGCATTACTGTGAAATGATTACGCCCTCTCCCTCCTTCCTGGCTACAGACTAACTGCTAAAGTGGAAGCTCACAATAATATCCAGGTGGATATCTGGTATTCACATTACTATCTGCACTAGATTCTTGGAATTGACAGTATCAAGAGTTTCCCCAATTATTTTTAGGTTAAAAAGAAATTCACAAAACGCAACTGAAAAGCTAGAAGAAACCCTGCAAAAGACCAACACAATTCTTTGAAATCATTCCTTAGCAGTTGCAAAGAACATCTGGCTCTCGTGTGATTTTCTCTCCCTGTTCTCTGCACACACCGATCGCAGCCGTGCGGCAGCTGACGAACCCGGATAGCACGTCCTGGCTGCTTACTGCACAGCTGCCTTTAGGTTCCTGGCAGCCTGTGCTTGTCGGGGTCACAGATTATTATAAAGCCAGAAGGAACCACAGCGACCATGTATTTTGACTTTATCACACAAACCGTAGATTACTCTCGATTAACTGAGCCAGACAAAAGTTTTTGGAGGAGCAGGGATAAAGGAACGTAATCTTAACTTCAAATTTTACAGCGATAGGGAATCCACTGCAATCTTTGTTAGACTGTCACAATGGTTAATCATCGGTTAATTAGCTTCATTGTTAAAGCACTGCTCACAGTAATCTACTCTTCACATTTGCATAGTAATCAAAATAAACATCAAGAGATACAGACTTGTCAAAACAGCGAGCTCCAAGAGGGAGCAGTCCGTGTTGATCTCTAGCGGGGATCACCTTGGTTTGCTAAACACGCTCCCTTACCTGCCGTGCTCGCAGGGCCACTTTAGCGTTGGTTGTCTTGCTGAGCTGGGTCAGCTCTGTCAGAATATTAATCAGCTCATCTGTCAAGGTGGGGTCACGGCCACATAGCTGGTCCTAAAAATAAAGAGAACTGAAAATGCTCAGAACAGAGGAAAACCACCTCTGTCCTCCCACAAAGGAGTTTAAACCTGAAACACATACACACACGCATGCAGGTGCTGGACCACACCACCTCTAGAGGCACTATCTAAATTAATCTCTAATTCTGTGCGGATAGGGGTACAAGTATTAGGCTTTCAATAATTCTACACATATAAATAAAGCTACAGTGGAAAGAAGGGACTGGCACCATCACCCATTTTCATATTTGTAGCATGTGTTTTGGCATCCACACACAAGAGAAATACCGACTTGTCAAAGAGACTCAAGTGAAACGTTTTCTCATTTCCCAAATTCAGCTTTGTACCAGAAGTCTCCCCTAGCAGCAATGCCAAATTCAAAGAGCATTTAACTGTAGCATAGCATGCAAAGATTAGCAAACTTCCCCCATGAAAGGTGGCTACACAGAAAGAGTTTAACTGCTGGGAGAACCTCCTGAAGTCCACTTAAAAAGGACACTTCAAAACCAAAAACACCCCACAACTCCACAGCCACAAACCAACCACATGCTTTGTACAGCTTCAGCCACACCAGAAAAAAACCAGATCCTGTCGTTCCTCTAACCAGGCTAAGCAAAGCTAACTAAAACCATAAATGAGATAATGTGTTTCCTGCCACATAATGACTGACTCCATAATATTTCTCCTAACCAGAGAATCCCGGTTCTGAGGAAGTTCACTACCTTACTTTACTGTCTAAATCAACTGGATAAAACAACAAAACTGAACCACATAATTTTCTGTGTTCATGCCATTTCAAAACTCTCTTGGATTCAGCCATTCAAAAAAATTCGAACAGTAAAGACTTTAAACTGTTTTGTTTTCTGAATAGAGGAGGTGCACTCTCACGCACACTCTCCTCCAAAAATAGTTTCAATTCCTATGAATAATCCCAGTCTTCAACTACTCACACTGGCTTGTGAGCCTCTTCCCTCCCACTCCCAAAGCTGCAAACCCTCTAGGAGCCTCTAATGTGTTTCTTCCATACTGCACTTAACAGCTTTTCTCGTGGTCAGTGAATCCTGGGCGGAAAATGCAAGATGAAACAGGGATTTGCAACAGGGAAGAGAGACGGTGCCTTAAAGTTTTCAGAGATTTTAAACACATACAGTCCAGAAAAGGCCCTTTGAAGATCCAAGAAATAGAAAGGGAAAAAGGGAAACCTCTGCAGCAGGTTAGACTGATAAGCCTGCCAGGGAAAATAAAGTGAAAAACAAAAAAACCAAATAATACAAGTCCCATAGACTAACAAATATCAGCTCATACTACATGCAATTCCAAAGCTAAATAGCTTTCCCCTTGCTTTGCTCTCAATCCCTTTCTCTCCAGCCCCACTCAAGCATGACACCTTCTCTAGGAATGACGGCGTACATCTCTCAGGCAGAGAGACTACAGTCAAACCACTCTTAAAATAATCTAAGCTACTAACTCTTATTAGATCGCTGTCCCCTCCTAACCAGTCTTCGGCCCACAAACATTTCAATGATTGTTCCCAAAGAAAGTTCTGTAAATTTACCCACTCCAGGTCACTGCGTGAATTCACAGTGAATAATTCAAGAACTGCCTCTGTCGTGTTTGAAACACAAATTCCTGGGTGTTGTAATGTTACTGCTCAAGGTAACAAAACCCGACAGGACACAGGACATCTGCCATGCCATGCCACAAGTGATTCTGCCCAGTTAAGGCTAGGATGTGCACCCAGCAGTCAGTTAAGTACATAAAATGAACATACAACTTCAAATCACGCTATATTTCAACAAATATATGAAGGATGAAGTAGTTCCCAGCCTGCCTTAAACACCTGCTAGCTAAAAAAGGTGAATGATGGCCTCATAACGCTATTACTAAAACCATCCTCCGAGCCCCTCGTTAATAATGGATTCCTAGGGTACATCAGTAACAGCCACACAGGCATCAAGGTATTCCGACACGCTGTTTGCCCTTGGAGGACAAACTCCAACCATCCCACATAAATAGCTTGGCAACCCATAAAATGCCACCCCCTTCACCAAGATCACAGCAAACGTGCCATGGGATCCCTCAGACCCAAAGGGTAATGGAGTCAGAAGAAAGAGGAATGAGAGTCTCGTGGTTACCGCTGTGACCCGTACCCCAGCGGCCGGTAATCCCTAGCTGTGCCCCAGATGACGCTGTGACGAGAGGCCCGTGGCCCCCCCGAGCCCCCCCGGTCCCTCCATCCGGGGTGGCCCCACATTCGCTGAGGGCAGGAGCCCGTCGGCATGGCCTCGGGCACCACGCCGGCAGCAGCCGTACAAATGGCGCTCGGCTCGCCGGCTGCTCTTCCACCACATGCAGCACGGTCTCTCCAGTACGTTTTAAGTTCAGTGAACTGGGATGTCGGCCTCGACTCGAGTAGAAACAACTGGGAGCAGTGGGGAGAGTGACTACACAGGAAGGAAAAAGGAAAATTCCTTGACGTTGCTCTGCGTTCCCTGCCTCCCCCTCACTCCCTCCGACGGCCATCGTGCCGGCCAACGCGAAGACACAGCAAGGCTCTGCCTCCAAGACGCAGCTTGCACGGAGGTGAGAAACTAGACAAAAAAGTTTCAGTCCCATTTTAGCAAGAAACAATCAGGATGACAACAACAAAATAAAGCAGGTAGCTGGCGCCGCGCTGGCTTTCGCCTGCACTGATTGGCAAAGGCGGCGAGCAAAGCCTCAAACCAGCTCTTTGACAAGGCCTAACGCCTCCCCGGCACCCCCGTGTAATTACACACTTGAGTGACTGGACTCTGAAGAAAATTGAAGGCCTGAGCTGCGAACAGCTGCCATTTTCTCTCTCCATCACGCCAGCGTGATTACTTGAGAAATGAACAGCCCCGGCTCAAAGCTACTCCAGAATTCTCAGAGGAAATATGGCTCCGTGTTCAAATAATGAGATTCTTAAGGCAAGCGTTACTTACAATCACACCACACACCAAAAAGGGAAAGGGGGGAAAAAAAAGGGGGAGAAAAAGGGAGAGCCAGAAAGAAAGAATGCCAGGGTCCTTAGATCTTACAAATTAGAATTTAAGAAACCCAGCCTCAGCCTAGGACAATTATGGCTCTTTTTCTGCTTTTGAGAGTTATTTTGTGGATGGCTACTTTGGACATGCTTTTGGCAGTAACACATCACATTGTGTTTGGGTTTTTTCAAAACAAAAAAGGTAGGAGGGGGGAAGAGAGAGGAAGTATTGTAATTAGCCTCCTAAAAAGCACGATACCTAGCTCCAGTCTGTTGAAAATCACTTTGTAGCTAAATTCATCCTCCCTTGAGGAGGGTGGGCATTCATTCTGCTTCAAAGCATTATGTGGGACAAGGATTTTTTGAGGCTTTTTAGGAACAGGAAAAAAGAGACAGGACTCAGTTGTTTTTTAATTATTTTTCCTGGGAATGTAATTTACTGGGATTTTTACCCATTAGAGTGGGACTGAAGTTAATGAGAACTGCGATTTTTCATGGAGTAACAAGCCAGAAGAACACGAAAAGGTGATGGCAAGTCTTGGCATAAGGATTCATTTCTGTTTCCAGGGTGGAATCTATGCCTGTCCAAGAGGAATTCCGACCCCAGGAGATTTCCCCATCCCTCTGCAACCCCCCGGGCAGCCACACACCGTCCCAAGGGTCAGAGGCCCAGGCAGATTCCATCAGGCAGCGCAGAGTACAGGCAGCCCGCAGGCACCACCGCAGACCCGAGATAAGACTTTGAGACTATAACCAGGAAGAAGCTAAGACAGCCACTGCCAAACCTGTAAGACCAAACTATGGCTCATCAAGCAAGAGCATGTGAAACCCCTTAAGGGCCTCCATATGCGCTGGCTAATGCCATTCACTACCAGGAAGTCACCCTCATGAGTGACGAAGGACCACAAAAATGTTGCTATTGCATAATTATTACCACAAAAAACAAATCATCTGCTTTTTGCGCTGGTAGCATATTGCTTTGCTTTCCAAGCAACTCCAGTTTGAGTACCATGAGCTACATAAAGACAGGACCTCCCTGAGGCCCCTGAAGATGAAGACACAAACTAAACTAAGTACAAAGTCACAGCCCAGTGCCAGACAGCTAGCCTTTAGCATCCTCCCAGTGTAAGAGTTAAGCCTGCATTCCTATCTCCCCACAGATGCTCACAAATCTCTTGCATAATTAGCCTTCATTGCACTCAGATAGGCAATCAATGCAGGACAGTCATGAACCAGAAGGTGCAGAGACACCCAGCTCAACAGTTTGTTCTGGGTCTCCTCTAACGCATGGCTTGCATGGCCTACGAACACATGAAGAAACTCCACTGCTGCCCCCGCTTCTGTAGCTAGACGGCTCGCATCCCTAAGGATCAGAGCTGTCAATTCAGTACCTTTCAAAGCATCAAACACACAATTACAAGAAGCAGCAAATTTCTAGAGCACCAACAGACAACTTACAATGAGCATTGTCACAAGTAGGTTCTTCTTGGTGACCTGAGCATGTGAGAAGATGTAGTTCAATACAGCATTCATATCACTTTTATTCTCCTCCCGAAGGGTAAAGACACACTTGTCATAGTGACCTGCAATCAGAAATGCACATTTTTTCCAGCTTCCACACCTCTGTGTCAAGCAGTACAAGTTACTAGATATGTCGTTATTTTTCTACACATATATTTTGAGAGTCTACTTTGCACAGTCCACACAATCAGTTCTGGGCAGGAAGAATTCCTCCCACCACCACCCCCTCAACTGCAAACTTTAATTTGAACAGCCCACTCTTATTAAAACAGCTCCAATACCAAATATCTCCTTTGTGAGCAATACCAAGAGAGGAATGGTGAGCTCAGTCTTTCATTCAAACGAACACCAAAACAAACTAAGAGCAAAAGGACTTGCACCATCCTCTATTACCAGCAAATTGAAGTGGAAATGCGTCTGCAGTACCATTAGGCTGGTGCAGGTATTGGAGCAGGACAAAAGGAAGGCAGAGTGGAATCTGAACTACCTGTAAGAGCTAGAGCCTCAAAATGAGCTAGTGCTTCATTGCCATCTTGTGCCTGGATACAGCAGTGCAACGCGTTTACTTCAGGTCTGAGTTTCAGGCTGAGGTTTGCTCTTACCAACAGCAAACAGTTTCCGGTATTTCACAGCGGGTGCAAATAACTCAGGGACTTTTTTTTACTGCACTTCATTTTCTTATCATAGCATTTAATAAACGGGCAAGACAGAACTAAACAGCACAGTTAATTTAAACAGTTTTTCCGATTCCAATTTTTCTGTAGATGCTCAGAGATCGGGAAGCGTCTACATAGGGAATACCCGAGCAGGGGGGTCTCTCCAGTGGTGGGCCACTGCTGACAGAGTCAGTGAGCAATGCTACGGAGAACTGCTTCATCTCTGACCTAGAACAGGCAGAGACCACACAGACTGGCTGAGCCCTAGCGAGCTCAGCAACAGGCCAGAAATGGCAACACAAAGGAACTCCTAATTCATTGAGTCTGTCTTTCCACTCCAGGTCATACAAAAGTCCTCAGAAGCTCATAAACTCATGTAGGAGTTGTTCTTTTGAAGATACACAGGGAAAAGGAGTATTCCTGCACCAAAAATAGACCAGAGTCATATTATGACATGTAAGCTGCGAGTCAGATGACACAGGATGTAGAAGATGATGGATATACCAACACTGGAAAACCAGCAGAACAGACAGCTTTGGGTTGAACTTTGTCATTTGCTTGTCATAAGCATTCTGAGCGCTCTTACCACGGAAACTCAAAACTGGGCATAAGCTCCTCTACAAAAACCAGGAACTGACTGGCAGACCTTTAAAAGAAAACCTGTGTAGCTCAGCCTCACCATAAAGTCAGAGTAACTTTGCTTGAAGGGGGTGCATGTGGACCTTCTGGGACCAAATGTGGTTCTTTCAGAAATCACATCCTTGATGTGCTTAGAGACTCACCATGCTGAAACTGAGTCTCCACCTTCAGATACTGACGGAGCAGATCCATCACCACTGCTTTCATGTGACCCCGAATGCCACTCCGGTACCTGCAGAAGCAAGTCAGTCAAAGCTAGCACTGAGCGAGCCTGGCACAGGCCCGCCTCTGCAGTGAAGAACACTCAACACGAGTGGCAGAAAAAGCCTGTTTGCTTACAGAAAGAAGCGTACCTGGTTCTGAAAACCCCAACTGTTATGCGAATACATAACCCCTGCCATTACTGTTGTGGGGTAGCATGGCTCACATTTCGCATCAAAACGTTCTTTTATCTTCTAAAAATACCCAAAACTCTAGACACTGAAAAGCATAACACACACCAGTGGCTTGATGAAACAGCCAAGATGTGATCAGGGTCAGGACAGAAGTTAAATCTTTCTTTCATATGGCAAAGGGAAAAGAGGAAGGATCTGTACGTGTGCTTCACACAGGCAGCCAGGAGCCACACAGACACGGCCCCCTCCCTGTTGACCTCCGTGAAGGAAGTATGCAGGCTTATTCCCAGTGACTCTGAGTGTAATAAAACCATTTCAATAAAGACAAGCAGGTTTAAACTCTTACAAAGAGTCAGGAGGCACCCCTGAAAATGGCTCACCTCTGTACAAGCTGCACAATGCTCTGAGTGTTCATGAAGAAGACCTCACGCTCTGATTTGCGGTTCAAGGTGGCTGCATGGCTATCCAAGATATTTGCGATCTGAAAGAGAGCAATCACGTGACAGTCCCAGTCCTGGATGGGACGATCTGGCTGAACAACCTGCAGATAAGCTGAGAACTTCCAGATAGACCAGACCAGAGCTCCAGCAGACTCCAGCAAAGGCCAAAGCCTTAAACTGCTAAGGAAGTTAATGACCTGACAATGATACAACAATCAATGCACAATATCGTATACTGGAGACTTCATCTCCCAGCATCTCATTACCTGATCAGGCCTCCCTTAGCTGTAATCACTCTCTTCTAAGGTTACGTTGACACTACAAATTGCACTGCAGCATATGTACCAGGCAAAAAGCAAATAAATAAATGCCCACAAGGCCACTGATATGATTAAACTGCTTCCAAACTGCCTGTTTAAAGCTGTACTGAGCAGGGAATACATACCCTTCAGCACAGGCAAAGGGGCCAAGCCTTTAAGCTCAAGTGATACATGTAAGAATCTTTCACCATGAAGATCCCATGTCCAAAAGCACCTTCCAGGTCCAGCTAACTTCCAGATAATTTAAAGCAACTTTCTCTCTCTCTCTGCCCCAACACAAACCAATTTTTATTCCTCTACATAAGGGTGGTTGATCACCTGTTGGCTGGGAAACTGGCAAAGGACTGATGTGATGTTGCTGGCATACTGGGCCATCTCCTTCTTGATGGACTTCTCCACATTGGGTGGGATCCGTCCAGAAACACTGGTCATGATGTCCTGAAGTTCCAGCAGAGGCAAAGATGGATCTCTCAGTGTCTTCATTAGTCGCTCAACCCAGCCTTTCACCTAGGGAAAGATACAGCAGTGTAAAGACAAGCATGAAGAAAAGAATAAGCACAAGAAGTGAGGAAAGGAAAGGTTTTTCACTGAGGTCATCTTTGATATTGTTTTATCACACCACTAGTCCATGGACTAAAACAGAACACTGGAGTAGAGGACAAAGCTGCTGTGCCACCTCACACCAACAGCTGACTCTGATTCATCCACCTTCTTCCCTCCCCCCTCTAGGACTTCTACCACAGCTGGCTATGCACACAGCTCCCGTGTACAAGGCTGCAGGCACAAACAGTAAAGATCGGGCTCAATTCCTTGTCTTTGTTTTGGGTGCCACGGGTGAGACTTTCCCATCTTACTCCCTGGTGAGACTGACTATAAGAAAGTCTAAGAAAGAAAACCAAAATGAGCTGGCACTAGCAGGGTAGTACTGCCCTGATTCTTGGACCTCTGGCTGTGACATGCAAATTGGCCAGCCTCAACTTGAAGTGAAAGGATATTTGTGCTCTCACTCCGAAACAAGAAGCGGTACCTTGCTGCTGAAGTAGGGCTCTGGCAGGCAGTATCCATTCATCACATTGACCAGGTTATCTAGGACATAATGGAAGATGCGATGGAGTTTCTCGCCTCGAAGTGCTGTGCTCTGGATCTGTGGCAAGGCACCCGTGTGCAGTTCAGCCTGGAAACACAATGAACAGCACAGTGTCACCAACCCTCCTGTATGGCATCAGCCATGGTGGTAACGTCCAGTTGCCCTTGACTGGAGGCTCAGATTTAACTTGGAATAATTCACAGTGGAAAATGCACTTGGTTGAGAGACGGAACAGTTATGAGTTGGATCTCCAACAGTTCTAAGTTGAGTACACCCACAAAACAAGCTTGCAGCCTCTCTCCCAAATACATCACAGTTAATCTCACTGTTTAGATCCAGGATGACCAAAAATCTCAAAGAAAACAGCAGGAAAAACCAACACTTTTTTTGGATCATGTTGACAATCACTTTCCACCCCCTGCATAACAATCTCCTACAATTTTCAACTAGCTACTGCTAAAGGAACAATACATTCTCTTCCACCGCCACCAGCTACATCCCAGCCTACCATCCCTGAATGAATTACCTCTTTACTTTTCATCTTAAAAAAAGATCCGTGCCCTAGGTTGTTTTTTTGTATTTCCAGATATGCAGGCTCTTGGAGTAGGGATATCAACTCCCATCCTCCCAAAGAAGAATACATGATAAAAAGAAGTTAAGTAAACCCGCACAGGAATTAGGCAGATAGAAAAATCCGGCCAACCTCCAATATCCTAGACAGTCACTTACCCACAATAGTACTGAGTTAAGCAGAGAACAAGAATGGTGCATATGCTCAGCCTGAATCAGAGAAAGAGACAATAATCCGAGACAAATAAATGGTAAAGAGAGAATTCCAGTTCAAGGCACAAATCTGAAATTGGTTCAGTACACTGGACCATCTCATACCACTCTCAACATCACCCTCCTATTAAAAACACAACAAAAATCTGCGCTTCCTGCAACTTCTCACCTGCTGAACCCTGCTGGGATCATCCAGCTGGAGCTTGGCAATCACACAGCCTGGATCCAAGACTGCCCCTGGGCGTTTGACATAATGGATGCAGCCCGATTCTCCTGCTGTTAGCGTCATCACCATTTTCATCACCTGTAGCAAGGAAAACAGCTTACGCACTCAGCTTCCATGTTCCCCGAACGGTTCTAGTTTTGTGAGCCAGCACCCAACGTCCTACCACAGACAAACTAACCTGCATGAGCACCTTTTGCGTTCAGGCTTTCTCAAAGCACAGACATCAGGGGAAAAAAAACCAGTAGAAAAAAATAATTGGCCACAAATTAGCACAGCGGGAAGCCATCCTCACGAACGTCGCGCTGCTGGGACCAACAGGTCCTCAAGAAGGTCCCACATCCAACACAACGAACAAGGCAGATACCATTTCCTGCTGCAGCTGCTGCACTCTTAAAGGCTAGAAGTGGGAGAGCCACTCTGCAAAGCTACAGCAACACATCCACTTTTAGCAGAGGGAAGTAGGATTACTTTCTAGGTCTCAGACCGCCCTTCACAAACAGGGATGCTTCCTTAGATCAGCCACGGAAGCTCTTGCCTTTGGAGCAGAAGGACTGGGTATAGGGGAGACAGTCTAGTTTTACTATTGCTATACTATGCACCGCAACTGGGAACACAGGAACTGAGTAGGTGGTTCCTTCTTAGCCATGGCTCTGCTGCGGTCTAGAAGAACTTACATAAAATATCTGGATCTCTGGCTTGATATTTTTCTCCTACATCTTCTCCCCAACTGGTTTAATTGCCCCTCTGTCAGCACACACACCCCCCCCCCCTCAAATCTGTTTTGAGCCATGCACTCCTACACAACCTCTCGTGTTTTCCTCACTGTGATGCAGAAATCATTCATCCTCCTCCTCTCTAAGAGTTAAGTAACTTCCAGGGGAGAAGGGAGGAGTGACACTTACTAACTAATCCCATCAACCTGACAAATGATCAGGTAACCGGAGAAGTCTTAATTTGTTACTTAATCCTGGCAACTGGCTCTGTTTCTGAGCCAGTGTTAGTACTAAGTAGTGGTCTGCAAGTAGCAGGCCTTCTTCACCACAGCTAGAAAACACAGTACACATGGATCCCACTCTCCCTCAGTATCACAGCAAGACAACCATGGTCTCACTGCTGAGAGATTTTGCTTATCATTTGATATACAGTCACTAACACTCAAATTTCAGCTGTCAAGCAATTTCTTCCCCACTCCATCACTCTCACTGCTGATTCCTGCATTAGTCCAGGTTAAAACACAGACAGAATTTGGAAAGGAACTAGTGTGAATTACCCCTCACGCTCAATTCCCAGTTCCAAAGCATTCAACTTTTTATCCCCTCAGATTTTGCCTGGGCAGATTCAGCATCTGCAGCCAAGTCTGTTCCTTGAGACTCGTTTACCTCTATTTCTGCATAGCACTGGCCTGCAAACACGTGTCCCCCATCCTCCACCACATACTGGATAAGCTTCCCAGCCGAGGGTGAGCGCAGAATGGAGGGATCATTCTCCTTCTCAAACACACAGGTCTTGTTACCTATAGTGATGCGATACCTAGGAAAGAACAGGACAAATCACTGCAACAGAATTTCTGTGGAAAGCATGGGAAGGGGAAAAATCCATTCTCTCTTTCCCTACTCTACTTCAGAACAAAACCTAACAGAAACACCTCAGCCAGCTCTTCTGAGATGAACGGTATAGCCCTGCATATGCAAGTTCAGTTTAATCGTATCAAAACAGGACTATGGAAGCCAGGGATCAGAAACCGGACAGAACAGCCCTTAGCAAGGCTGTATGCGTGTTACTTCTGTGCTGCTTCCCCACCAACAGGTATCACTCACTGTCACAACTAGAACCAATGAAGTTCAACATTTCATATAAACAAAAACCGATGTTAGTGGAGATTACACTTGCCATACGTAACACACAAACCATTCAGCAAACCACCCACCTCATGCAAAATCCTCTTGCACACAGAGCAAAGCTGAAAAGAGCAGCATGCATCCACATGGTAGACAGAGGCTGAGATTTTATAGCATTTTCCAACGCAGAAAGTTACCCAAACTCTCTGTAGTCCCGACCTGGCTCGTTACATTTGTCCCAGAAAAGCAGCCAGCAGAGGGGGCAGTGGTTCACATTCCAGAAACCGGGATTTTCCTGACCTTGTGGCTATGATCCCTGCAGGGAATTTCGAGGGAATGCACTGAAAGAGTGAATCTTGTATCTATTTCTAAGGCAGATGTGGAGTTTCAAGGATTTTAAAGATTTTCATGTTCTTTTTTTGGGTTTGTATTTTTTTTTTAAATAATCCAAAAGGGCACTTTTAAAGAACCAGTAGGAGAACATGGACTCCGCACTGGGTACACATTCAGATTTTTCTAACAGTAGCCAAGATCTGTTCTTCAGATGAAGGCAACTTCTTCCTTTAAACTCATCCACAATACACCTCGTAACCTCTTCCTAGCCAAGAATTCCATTTCCAGCTGATCTTTGGGAAGCATAAAGTTAAAAGCACAACTAATTTTGGCTGGTATGTAAATGTTAAACATTAATCTTCGCAAGTTGCTACCTGTCCACTTCTTCTTTCATGTAGGTAGTATAGCTGCTACCGTCATAAGATAGGAGCAGGCCTCCATCGCTCAGGCGGTGCACGTCCACTTCCACGCACGAGCTGTTCATGATGACCACGTAGGAATTGGGAGACTGTCGGGTCACCTGCAGATCCACGAGAGTGGTACATGAAATAACACAGCACTGATAGTGCCTTGGTCGCCACAACATACAGAGTTTTCCAAGCACTGCAACAGTGGGAACTAAAGAAGGGGAACAGAGCCATTTGTTCTCATGTTAGATGGAAAAAAAAAATGTAAAACAATTTGGGATCACAAAGCCAAGGATTTAGCAGTCAATAGAAGCCAGAACTAACGTTGTCCATGAATCTTGATTTAATCCTCTCACACTTGTGCATTAATCGTACAGGCTTCATTACACAATCATATACCATTTCTTCACCCCGATCTACATATAACTCAGAGTTGTGTACTAAAATTGCATAATGAATGAAGTACTTTGGAGAAAAAAAAATAAAAAAAAATAGAGAGATTGTCTCACAGAGAAAGCAGCTAAAGCTCTCCCTGGAGAAAGGGATCCCATCACAGCCTCTGCCACAGAGCTCCTCTTTGGAGCTGGGTAACTCACTTAAAGCATGCTTTAGCTGCTGTTCAGTGCCTCTCCATTTGTCAGCAAAGGGGTGCCAAGATAAAATCATGGAGATGCAGGGAGTGCAGAATACTTATAGCTGCAAAAAACAGTATGCGGTCATGTCATTAAAAACTTCTCCACAGTAAACTGGCCCAAGGAAGCTAAATAAGATTGCACAGGCAATCTTAACTCTCATATTTCATAACTTTTATATGCTTGGTTTTGCAACCCTTAAACAGCATTTCTAACATTTGCTTTTGCACACAGAAAAGAAAAAGCAGGGGAAAATTCCTAAAAGGGAAAAATTGCTACAAATTCTGTCATGCTGATGAACTGGGCTCAAACACCCACCAGAGTGATCTGCATATTCAGAAAAATCAGCTGACAGTTTTGGTCAACCAACAGGCAGTAGTCACTGCCTATAACGAGGTATTCTTCACCCTATGCAGAGCTTTTCCTGACCCCAAAAGGTTAAAGCGTTTACAGAGATACACAGCGATACTGCAACGGAATGATGTGATGGGGTATTATTGTAAGGGAGATCATACTGATTTCTTCACCCCAGTAAAGCAGAGAAAATAATCTTTGTAATAGGTGTAATTATTGGAATTAAACCTGTGCAGGGTTTAAGCCAGGGCAGCACACAAACAGACACTTCCAACTAAGAGCGGCAAGCGGATGGGTTCCCACACTGTGCATCATACCTTCAGCACATACTTCCGTCCTTCGTAGATGAGTTCCACATCCACAGTGTTTAGCAGAGTATGAGCAGGCAGGACCTGGCCCCTTGAAAGAGAAGGAGAAAACAAAACTGGTCTTCTAGAAGTCACCAAATGGCTATCTGGGGCCCAAGCAGGTTCAAAGATGCACGCAAGAATTTGGAAAAAAACTAGCAGAGAGACGTGAGCAGGGTTTCAAACCATCTTTAGCAGAGACACACATCAGTTTGACAAAGCCAGCCCACCTCTCTCCAGCCACACAGACCAGCTTTACTCTCCTTTCCATTCGCCCGCTTTTGCCTTACAGCAGGCTCTGCAAAAGGAACATCACAGCCCGAACTGCAGAACACATCGCGTGACTTAGCTTAGGGATGAAGCAGTTTTTGCCCCTGCAGCTCTGTTTACGTATGGACTCACCAAGAGGACACTGAGGGGAAGAACTCTGTTAAGAGCAGACCTGCCTGGATCACACCAGGTTTGGCCTGACGGAGCGTTATGACTGGTCTCCCTACAGCGCCTGCTCTACTTTAAAAACCAGCAGGAGCAGAGAGGGTTTTCTAAGTGTTAGTGGGAAACACTCAATTTGGAAAATAATGTCAAATCCTGAAAATTAAATCAATCCTCAAAACAGGAGGAAGACAATACCTGGTGACTCAAGACTCCCTAATGTTGCCCTAGCAGCACCCAGAGACAGAACTCCACATTCCTGAGCCATTTCTTGGAGCTTCTGCCAAAACTGCCAGAAACCACATCTATCTGTACAAACAGCAGGGGATATTTTGGAGAGATGCATAGCCAGTTTTCTCAGGCCAGTGGATAAACAGCTTCCTGGGGCCAGAGAATAGCCAGCAGATAACAAGCGCTGTGCGTTTCTGCTGTACTTGAACCCAACTTGCAAATCAAAACTAATTACTATCTGCTTATCAGCTCTCTACCAGACCAACTTGCAATTTTACCTTTCTAGAGAGTGCAGGAAGTTTGAGACACTGTTTCGGAAGCTCACATCAGCCACATGCAGAGCTCCACACACCACTCCCAGCATGGTATCAGGCCTTTCAGCCTAGAAAGAAAGGGTACATAACAGAGTTACATCTCCCTAGCTTCAGTCCGTTCTGGACCCCCACATGAAGAATCAACAGTCTCGGCTCTATTTTTGGTTCACGGCCAACCTCTCTTTAAAGTTGTTGGTGTAGCACCCACGCAAACACTACATAAAAGCAATCACCTCTATAACTCCCTAAAATAAAACCATGTGTTTTTTTCTTCCTGGATCAAATATTGCGGCTCCACCTACATTTCCACTATCCTCCACCCCGAACTGCAAACTGAAATACTACCCTTAATTCACACACACACTAAGATGCTTTTCTAGCCAACTCTAAGACCACCTTTCCGTGACAGGGTTGACCTGAGATATTGATATCAATAAGAATTAAAGTCAGTGAAAATGTTTATGAATAAAGTGGTAAGTGTAAATTAACCAGTCCTAAATCCTTGTCCTCTTGCAACCAGCATGCACCAAGCTGGCCCTGCCAGCCCCTTCCCCTCCTCACTCCACTCTGTAGTCCTGCAAAGTAAGCAGCAGCACCTGAACTTTCTCAGCAATGAGCCGATCCAACCAGCCAGTGTCAATGCGGTTCTGCTGGAAGCTTTCTGTTTCCAACAGTTTAATCAAGTACTCAACGGTGGTTCGGAAATCCCCTCGGATGGACAGCTCCTTCAAAGCCACTACCATGTTTCTGAAAGAGAAAAGAATCCCTTTTATCTATCCCATACAAATGGTAATGTGCAAGCTGATAACTCTAGATAGTTCCCCATGAGCAGTTAGGAAAAAACAGTCTGAAGGTAATAGCAAAAGAGCAAGTGCACTGGAGCAAGATCCTATATGACATGCTCGGGAATGAAACAATATTGATTTTCTCCAGCCTGCTGCCGGTGTGAACAAGAGCAGCTTGGGCAGCACCAGCTACGAGATCAGGAGGTCCCACTGCTATCATCATCTAGGCACATACAACATGTCAGAAGTATACTTCAGACAGACAGACATGGTCTCCATCCCACCCAGAATGAACAGAGGAACGGCTCTGGATGAAAAACGGCATGGATGACAGGTCAGACAGTTCTGTCTTATGACCAGATGCTTTAACGTTCCACACCACATAAGGACACTCAATCATTTATAAACCACTACACGGCACTGACGTAACAAGTTATCAATGTTTATCCTGTTAGAAGCCTGCCATCTGAATCCTTTCAAAGAGGGACTTCAATATACTGATAGCTCTATCATACCCCAGCAGCAGGTATACAAGGCAGGAATGCAACAGAAAGGAAAAAAATAAAGAGAAGTAAGCAAAATGTGTAGAAATGTCGGTGCAACACAATGGAATTGCAAAGCAAGACAGGATGAGAAGCCTGACCATGTTGTGGAAAACAAGACAAAGAGAGGAAAGCTTCCCTTAGAACTCCTAGAAGTAAGGAGTCTTTTATCCATGGCACTTTGGATCAAAGAGAACAAACCCAAGCCATTTCCAAGGTTCTACCACTTCTCCGACTACTTACGAGATGGCTTCTTCACGATTTTCTCCCCAAGAGAAGCAGTGACCAAACTGAGAATCAGCAAATTCATGAAGCCCTCCTGCTGCAGCAACACTGAAATAGCCCCAGACGTTCTTATTGCTGCGGAAATTCAGTTCCTGAACTGTACCAGAACTGGGCTTAAATCCCTGTAAAGACAGACAGACTTTGCTATATTTCCTAAAGAAAGTGATCCAGAATTAGGGAAGTAATGAAGAGTTCTGAAGGCTAGAGCAGCTCTTTGTGCTGCAGCATGATATATATACAAACAAGTTCAGGCTGTGTCAAACCAGAGTCCGCTGAACTGTTAGCCAAGTGAGATAACGGAAGAATCTTTTAAATTTGCCGTCAAAACTTTCAGGATCAGCAGCAGGGATTGAATCTAGGTGTAAAGCCCATGATTATCAGAGTGTGATCAGTAACCACAGAATTTCAAACACTCACTTCATCAGGATTCTCACTGGTGATACGCGCAGCAATGACATGGCCACGTGGACAGGGGACATGGGCTGAATTCTCAAAATCAATAGATGCGTCTCCCCATGGTGAAACGCCATACATCACTCGGATGTCCTTGATCCTGTGGAGGGGAATCCCCATGGCAATCTAAGGAAAAATAATAAGAAGAATAAAAGAAACCAGAAAACACCACTAAGTAAGTTTCTCTCCTCACAGAGAGTACCTATTCCTCGAAGAATTAATTCCACCAGTTCTCTGTAGAAGCAGTTCTAGTACAGCAAACAGGCACGCCTGTTTTCTGCTGTGAGCCTTCTCCACCGACATGTCTTGGAACACTCGTATTTCTCAGGACAGCTGAGCTCAGTGTAATATCCACCTTAAGCCCTTCAGCCAGTATTTTCCATTGACTGATTAAAAGACTCCAGAGAAAGCTGGCCAGTGCTAGGTCAGCTGAGGATGGGCACACATTTGGCTTGTTAAAAATATACTAAGGTCTCAGTGAGACAGAGGGGCCCTAACTGGTCATAGCAAACTGTGGAATTTTGCAACTATAAACTGCAGAGAGAGTAACCTGCAGAACTGGCTGCTGGCTGTATCCTATGGAGCAAAGTCCCACTTGTTCTGTTCATTAGCTGGGATTTTCTTTTCACACCTACAGTTCAAAAAGGCTGAGCATTAGCTTAAGCATTTATTTCATCTGTCTATTAGCCAGACATCAACAGACAAAAGACAAAGCTGGTAACAATACCAATGCGTCAATTCTATGAAATCATACTGCAATATGAAGAACAGAGCCCAAGCAATGAGGAAAGCATCTGACCGATTACAAAACTCTCAATGCCTGGCAAATACAGACACAGAGCTACTGGAACCACCACTAAGAAGCCTGAGGCCAAAGTCAAACAGCCTCATGACAAAATGAAGATGATCCTGCTCCTGAGCAGCCTACAAGACATTACAGTTCAACTGTTTGTTTTCTCTACAATCTATCCAATAAACTTCAAAATGCAAACAACAGGGAGTAAAAAGAAACTGGAAAGAAAGCAAGAGGGCAAGAATGGGAGGGCTGAGAAAATGGAAGCAGAAAATCAGCTAGAGTCCCTGAAGTGGTGTAAAAGAGAGAGGGAAGGAGGACTGCAGCATTCGTCCACTGGTGGAAAAGATGGGGGCTGAGAAGAGTGAGACAGCTTGGCAGCACACAGGGAGCTCACTGGGGATGCACCAGGGACAGATGAGCCACAGCACACACAACACACGCTTTCTACAGGATCTGCGAAGCATTCCCTTGTTACCTAACAGGTCAGAACACCAAAAAGCCTACTCATTCACGTAAGCCATAACTGCCACCCACTGTCGTGACTTCCCCTTGAAAAAGCAATACATGAAGACAAATTCCTGGTCCCCTTGCCACATCTACTCAAATACCTAACTATTAGACACAAATCCAGTTTCGTAGAAAGGCTAAAGAGCAGGGACCTCAGCCAGGAGGAGGCAGCATCTGCGATGAGTGAGGAAAACAATGGCTCTGGAAGTCAGGAACTGCTCATCAAAATTAAAAAGATCCATATCACTTTCCCAAACTTCAAGCAACTGCTGAACTTGCTGAAAGACGACAAATCCATTTGTCTGTTCTTTTTCCCCCCTCCTTTTGTCATTAGAAACTCTGGGAAGAGGCTGTTGTCCCTTGGAGGCAGAGTGGGCGATGTACTGCTCAAAACTGGCAGGGCACTGGATTGCACTGCTAGCCTCAGAAGCCAGCTCATTATACAAAGTAATTTCAGAGCTTTAAGTCGAACTACTTATGGCTAACACTTGTTGAGACAGGCTTTTTTTTTTTTTTTTTTTTTAACACCACCTTTCCTTAAATCAGTTTTTCTGCCTCTATGTTTTATTCCTCTGTTGCTTTCCTTCACACTCCTTTTAACTGAAGGTCCTGATCAGTGCAGGAGAAGCAACTAGAAAACAACCTCTCCTTGCTGCCCAAATCAAAGAGCCGAATGGCAGAGCTATAACTTAGGGAAACAGCCGTAACAGAAGGGATGCATATGTATTTTGGAATGCTGAATGAAGCTTTGCTCCAGCCACAGAAGATAAATCCCAAGCTGAGAAAGCACCAAAATGGGCCTTTGAGTTGTCAGGTATTTTTGTTGAGGAGGAAACGTGGGGCAGCCATCTATCACCTATCTGCAGATGAGGATACAGGGCATATCTAGCAGAGCTCTCTAACACTGTCTTTATACTCTCCCCTTTATCAGTACCAAGATCTAGTCGTCTGCGTAATGTCAGCATGTGATCCAGTTCTTACACAGAACCCTGGCTGTGACTCAGACAAGAGTCCGCCCCCCAATTTTAACAAATCTTCAGCAGAACGGGTTTTTCATGCTCAGGCCTCTTCGACATACCCCAGCCTGCGCACTTCTGCAAGCCTCAGGAGCACAGAGCCTGGGCACCTGACTCACCTGGAGCTGCGCTGCCGGCAGATTGACGTCAGCTACCATCTCTGTGCAGGGGTGCTCCACTTGCAGGCGGGGATTCAGCTCCAGAAAGTAGAAGCTGCCGTCCTGGCTGTACAGGTATTCCACAGTGCCCGCACTCACATACCCCACCATCTTGGCAAGCTTCACCGCACACTAGGATGCAGGAGGAAAAAAAAAACAAACATATTTGATTTCCAGGCCCCATGCTTAGTTACCTATGCTGTGTTCATCCACCCCACCCACTTCAGACTTCTTCGTTGGCATTCTAAAACATTCAAAAGATCGTAGCAGGCCTGAAAACTGCTCAAAGAAAAGTATATGACACAGGAGTTTTGATTTCCAGGTTATTCGTTTATAATTTACAGAAGGCAGCGTCTGAAGCAAGTATTTATAATACTTAGCATGAGGCAATTCATACAACTCCTGCAGCTCACATTTAATATGACAATATACATTTAAAACACACTTCCCTCCTATTTTTGGGGTGCCTGCGTTTTTGGAGGGAGCTCTACAGCTGTTTGTCAACACATGGTGGACTCAGTTTTGGAACTGTGAGTGGTTGCCCACGCTAAGCAGTCTAAGACACGCAGCCCTATATGGCTCTTTTAAAAGATTCAACAGTGCAAAACTCTTGGCAATGTCAAAAAAACAAGCCCTGCCTGTTTCTGGAGTCTCACAAGGAAAAGGGAACTCGCAGAGCCACTCTCACCTGTTCCATGTGCTCAAACACCACCGAAGTCGCAATAGAAGCGGGTGCTTCCTCAATAATCTTCTGGTGCCTGCGCTGCACGGAGCAATCCCGGCCAAAGAGAGAGATGGCATTGCCATACTGATCCGCCAGGATCTGCACCTCCAGGTGCCGGGACTGCTTGGCTAGTCTCATGACAAAGATCGGAGAGCCTGGCACTTCCGCTTGAACCTATAGCAGAGACAGCACATACAGGGGCAGATCACTTTTTGTCAACACCAGTCTTAGTCACAATCCTCCCTAGTCCATTTTTTAAGCAAGGAACATCCATAATACTTCTACTTAAGGCTGAAAATACCCTGTGTTTGCTTGTATATAATTACAGTGCTGTTTCCATTCCTTTCAGCTTTCCTACATAACCCATAAACTAAAGAAGGCTCGTGTCCCTCAACATTTTTGAGTTACGCTGCAGATGCCCTCCATTACCTGGATTTACTCAGCATCTCCCACGCTGTCTAGGCATTTGACAACTGTATTGGATATGCATATATATTGAAATCCTACCAACATACAGAGCAAATAAAGCATGAACTTATGATTCAGAGTAGCTAAACAGGCTCTGATACATAACGCAGACTTTTCAGTTCTTTAACGTTTCCGATTCAGTGCTCCCAGAATCACCCAACCTGAACATTTAGAACAAGACAGTACAAATCAATGGGAAAAGCTACCTGTCTAAATAAGTTGGGGAAGTCATCTGCATTGTTAACTTTTCTGATTCCTTTTCCTCCTCCTCCTTCAGACGCCTTGATCATGACAGGGTAGCCAACCTCCTCAGCAGCCTGATCACAACGAGCAGAAAAACATGGGCAAGTACAAAGTTAGCAGAACCAAGTTGGAAAGATCATTATGTCCCTGTTGATCTGTGTCCAGGCTTCCATGTCGGACTATTCAGCAACCAAGACATGAATGGGACAGAAAACAAATATTCCAGATTCAGAGGGTGCCTGTAACTGGAAAAATCAGCAGTGATTTTGTGAGTACAGAGAACTCTAGCCTCTTGCAGTGATCACAAAATTTTCTGTCAGTGCTTCACACCATTAAATTCACAAACTCACAGAAAAGCTTTCTTGTAATACAGAAAATCTTTAAGCTGGGTGACATGGAAAAATCATATACTCCACCCTTCTCTTCACAAAGGAAAATTCCCAAACCCTGTATTGTGCCAGGAATACTTATTTGTTCTAGAAATCGTCTTCAATGGAAAACTTAACATAAGGTGAAACCAAGTGTGAGGTCATGGGTCTTTATTAAAAACACTTTCTTCCTGCATTCACAAAAACCAGAAGAGAGCCCTTAATGAAATACAACTTTGTTCCCACATTTGTCTCTTTCTCCTAAATCTCACCGAATTCTGCAGGCTGGGCTCAAAGATGATATGCGAAAGATGACTTTGCAATTTCCAAGACTCAGTTCTGTGAGGCTGACAGTCCAGTTCTAGTTTGTACTCACATTAAACATTAAACTTCTAGCTCTCCAGGCATCCATGCAGCAAGACCTCCAATACTTTCAAAACACAGCCACCTACCCGCAGCCCATCATCTGCATCTTTCACGTAGCCTTTTTCATACAGTTCCTGAGGAACATTCAAGATGCGTTTCTGAAGATCATTTTCCTGCCAGTCCACTCGCAGACCTGAAATATAAGCATTAGCTTCTTAGCTCATTCTGCGGCAAGGCTCAGTGAGAACTCACACATCAGATATCGGCGAAACAAACAGCGGTTGTGGTTCCACAAGCAACTGGTCTGGAAGCATTCACAAAAGAGAGACTGCAGAACGTAAACAGACATTTCTGTTTCCTGGGGAGCAGATCTTTTCATGCAACAAATTATATCTTCCTTCATTTACCTTGTGCAATTCTGAGAAACAAGTTGTTATTTACAGTCTTTTGAAACTGTACAGAGCTTCCATGGAAGCAGAGTATTGGCTGTGTGCTCCGAAACTACACACTAGAAAAGCCAAGATTGCAGAAATGGCAGATGTTACAGCTGTACTGTTAGACTAACAGCACCTTACACAACACGCAAATTCAGCCTGACGTATCCACACATATCACAGCCACTATGGCTAAGCCTAGGATAACACAGATTTGAAACCCCAAACAGACTGAACATCTCTTCACACGCCTTTTTGTGCGGAGACACTTCTTAAAGATGTGTTGAAGAAAAAAAGATTCCAATGATCTTGACAAACCGAGCAATTTCCTTCTTACCACTGCCGCTCCAAGGAAGAGTTGGAATGCCGGCAGTCTGAGCCACTATGGAAGAAGCAATTTTATCTCCTAAGGCCCACATTGCTTGGCTTGGAGGACCTGCAAAGAGTAAAAACAATGCATGAGAGAGACCCAAGAGATATCAGACATCAGAGAAGTGGCCAGAAGCCTGATTTGGGTTCCATGTAAGAGGGATAAATACTCTTAGCAGGATTGCTGCACGCCACATCTCACCTGGTATAAACCAACGTTTCTGAACTGAAACAGAGAGCTTTAACTGCATCAGCCAGGAAACAAAAAGCAAACAGACTAGAATACTTTTGACCAAGAAGGAGGTAAAGGCAACTGAAACAGCAGCAACGCAACCACAGACCCATCACAACAGCTTGTTCAGCAGCCACCCTGTTGGAGAAGCCCTGGCACACTCAGCTTGCAAGCACCACTCTGTCCCTGTGTCCCCAAGCTGGGCCTGCTCTCAAAGGGATGGCAGGCACTAGTAACTGGTGTTGGGTGTGCACATCACATGCTACTGGAATAATAATTCAGTGCCCTGATGTTACCTGAAATGTGGTTTGCATGGGACTGTAGCATACGAATGGTAAGAGATTTAAACTGGAATTAAAATACAGTTTTTAAATCCACTCCTCTTCAAAAGGTCCCGAGTATTTCTGTGGTTACAGCTCAAGACATTACAGACAAAAAGATCTGCCAGAAGTCAGAACATGCTACAACTATCCCCAGGCTATGTTCAGACCATGACTTTTATCACAAGTCCATCTTTAAACACAGCACGTGCCCAAAACCTTATCCAATATTCCGATCCACGTGGTTCAGGAGATGAGGCTTACTGCAACAAACATCTCCAGCACTTGGTTAACTACACTGCTAACCAGACCACAGACTTCATGTATTGCCCACATAGAACTCCACTCTTTCCATGAAACCGCACTACAAGCACCCTCTTTAAAATGACAAGAGGGCCATTCAGGTTTGTACACAACCTACTTTAACAGGAATCTCTTCTGACATTGTACCTCACCATATTCTAAGACGTGCTGGAGAACTTGCCGCTTCTCCCATACGAGAACTATTTCCTAGCATATGTCCAAACCTTATCAGACTCATTAGCCTCGACGACTGGAAACAGATTACGCTGTTGGACAGCATATTCTGTTGCTCTGTCTACTGTAGAGAACGTATCGTCGATCTCACACTTGTAAACCGTACCTCATGGCTCTCATTTAGACTCAGGATTTTCTATCTCACTAAACTCACTCCTCTTAAACTACGGACTAGACATTAGATCAGAAGTATATATCCTCACCCATGAAAGCAATCCCATTTTTGTGGAGAAGTTCTGGTAGTTTAGGGTTCTCCGATGCATGGCCCCAGCCAGCCCATACAGCCTGCAGAAGAAAATAACATAATTCACTCTCTGTTTTAGTGAAACGAGCAAGTGAGCAAGTGAGCAGAAATAGAAAGCATGCAGATACTTCAACTCTTTCTTTTCCTCACTGAAAACATCCTCACAACATTCAGAGGCCAGACCAGCCTCCTGAACTACCTGGCATGTTTAGTTTAAAGCGCTAGCATCTTGCATCTCGCAGACAAGTCAAAGGCAACCACTGAAGCAAGCTTCTGAGGAGGAACTAAGTGTAGAGAAGTGAACGGGTGAAAGGAACCTTGCATCTCCTGCAAATACTCACACGGGGAAATCCACTGCATTGTAACATGCATTGCCTTTTGGTGCTAGTATAGGTTTGTCATTTCAATTTCTTTGACCTGTCTTTTTCCCCAGATACAACTCATTATTTACAGAGAGAGGATTGCTTAGTGTCCCCTCCTGTTTAGAAAACTTTGACACTTCTCACCTGCACTGGAATCCGCTTCGCAATATCAAGAATGAGTTCCACATTTGCATAGTTGTTGTTGTTCGGTCCTCCTGGAACCGGGACGTAGTGATCTGCCATTTTAATATACTCTGCAAACACCAAGAAGGGCTCATTTAGATTGCAAATCTAATAAATGGTACTTGGTCTAAAACTCCCTAAATCCACAATACTGGAAGTAGCTGACCTCCTCCCAGAAAAATCTGCTCCCTGACAGAATGGTACGTGGTGCAGTACACGTACATTCAGCTCCCTGTACCCCCGCGGGCACGTGGGTCTGTGCAAGGAGAAGGCTGTGCACCTTCACACTCTCTACAGCTCACCTGCATTCGCTTTCAGATCCTCGGGAGTCACCATGACAACAAATCTGATTGCCCGCTCATTTCGAAACATCTCGTAGGACCAACGTCGGATGGATCTCATGCATTTCACTGCTGCAATGCCATTGTTTGCTATCAGGACCTGAGTATATTACAAGCAGGGATGAGACAGAGCCTAAACAGCACAAAACACTAAACAATAGTGAAAACAGTTTTTTCTCTGCAGACACTCCGTCTAATTTTGGGACTGTGCAGTTTCATTAGCCAGCATTCAATTCAGCAGGAACATTTAACAGCCCATCAATCAATTCAGAAATCGGCTCTTGCTTGACCATAAAGATTTGAATGTATTAGGCTTTGTTTGGATTAAAGAGCAGAAGGACACGTGAGAATAGGCATAATGAGTGGCTAAAACATTCGATACCTGAAAGGAAGAGACCTCATCCACTAAATTATTATGTATTTTAAAATAAATTTCCATAAAATGGAAACACAATCATCACAGGTAGAAGTTCAACTTATAAGTTCAGGAATATTAACATTTTGATATCTGCAATGTACAGTCTTACATAGAGAGAAGTCACAGCTGAAGAGAAGGGAGCAAAATGCCATATGCTGAAGTCAAAAAGATCAGTAACGTACCTTCTCAATAACTTTAGTTCCGCCAAAACGAGTAACAAATTCTGCTGGAGAAGCCACAGTGAAATCCCGCTGCACGTCAACTTTCTTCCTGTCCCGGCCTTGCTTTACAAGGTGTAAACCAGACATACTGGGCCTAAGGACATTTGTGGGAGACAGAACAAAGCAACTTGGCAGTGCAGATGTGCGCAAACAGAAGAGGGTATGAGAATAATTTGTAAAGTTCCCCTTGACCGTATTTCCCAGCAGACAAGCAGAAGTCTCGCCTCCAGACCGCCATGGCCTGGTCCTCAGCTTTTCAGGGATGACTCTGGTTTTTATCTACCTTTCAGATATCTCTCTGCAAAAGCCAGGTTATCTGGAGAAATTCAGATTATCCTAAATCATAAATAGGTAAAAATAGGTTCACTGTATCTTGCTGCCCAACACAGAACAATAACGCCCTACCACACTGCCTTCCGTTCATCTAGGAAAGCCGGAAAATGGCAACATCGATTTCTGGCTTTGGTAAAACAAGCTACTAAGATCGGACTCCATAAGGAAATCCTCTTGGGGAACCACAGCTAATAAATCTCCCGGTGTGAATCAGAGACTCTGTGACTGGTTACTTATTGTCCAAGAATTTTCCACCATCCAGTCTTTAATACATTCCTCAAACGTTCTGAGAGCTAGAGGACAAATAAATCACTTTACTTCTGCCACAAACAGTGAAAGCCAGTTTTGTGCCTGACGAGATCAGCTCTGTGCTCTGCCACCGTCTTTCTGTGTGGCAAGGGGACAGTCACACCCTTTACTTATGCTTCAGCTTCCACAGAAATAAGACATGGGTAAATCACCCTTTGCTTTTGCAAACGCTACAGGATTTGATTTGCTAAAATTTACAAAGCTGAAATTGTGAGAGGAAACTCCATAGGAAAGCAAAGACCTGATCTTCACACTGTGCATCTACCAGAGTGCAGCATGACGGGGGAAATAACAAGACACTTTTTATTTTAAAGCCCCTGAAGCTTCACCTCTTGGGTCAGCCCACAGTTCACCCATTCTTCTTACTGTATATAGTGTGCTTTTCCTAACAGGTTCCTCTCCCACGAACACAGTGAAGTTCTTACCCCTGCCACCGCGCAGGATTACAGAACCCTTCTGCAGGCAGGAGAGATCAAGACTGGGAAGGTATTTAACAAACTACGCAGTGCTCTGGAAAGACCCAGCCGCGAGCAAGGGGACGAGTGCCAGCAGCGCCTGTCCCCAGGAGCCACGCTGGCTGCCCTTCGGCCATGGCAAAGCCGTCAGGAACCCCTGGCCTAATCAGCTGCTGAAGTGCTGATACCATTGAGCAACTCCACTGGGAAAGGGGGTGGCATGCGGCAGAATGACTGGAATTGCTGGGGGGGGGCATGAAGGAAAAACTGACCCAAGGACAAGCCGAGTCACGCACAACATCTCGAGGTCTCCTTTTAAACACAGCCACCGAGGGCAGGTAGCCGAGAGCTGTACCTGCGAGGTTCACTGCCCCGTGTGAGGTTTGGAGCATCCTGGCATGAACGAGCTGCTGTCAGAGGAGAGGAAGCACACAGAGTCCCCTCATGTTCCCTCAGAAATACATTACAGCCTACAGAGATTTATTCATCTGGAACGCAGACCCTCCTTAACCCTTCCTCAGGAGCACAGTAACACCACAGACCACTATTCTGAATAAAAAATTTGCTAGTGAAAGAAGCCCTGAACGAACCGTAGCTAGCACCTGGTTTAAATCGAGATTCTTCTCTTGCCCATCTCTCCTCTGAGTGACCACGGTACTAACACAGACCTCACTGCGCTCCGCAGCACACACCGACAGAAAGGACCGTGGCCCTCACCATCTGGCACAACCTATCCAAAACGGGATGTGCCAAATCCTGGTACAACCAACCAAGAACTGCGCTCGAATGAAAGGCCATCTTGCAGGTAAGGCAAGACCAGTGCCCAGCTCTGACCATAAAGACACGTTTATCCACCACGCGCAGGACGAGCGGGTCCTTCCCTGCCTCCCCGCCGTCGGGCACACCGGCTGCGACGTCCTCCTGCGGCACAACCCTGACTTTGTGAGCATTTCCAGAACAGCAAGCAAGCATATTTACAGCACTTGAAATTCAGATCTTGTGCTCTGCGTTAACACATCAATCTTTCTCTCCCACGTGAGATATTCCCGTGACTAGTGGCCATGCTGGTGGAGAACTTCAAGTTAGTCTTGCAAATGTTGAGCTTAACCAGGAGGTGAAAACCTGTTCTAAGCACAGTGAAAGAGACTTTGAAGCAACCCATAAAGAAAAGAACGGGAGAAGTAAAGGTAACAGGAAAAACAAGAACAGTAGGGTGATTTTCAAGAATGCTAAAAAAACCAGCTGCCTATCTCCCAGTACTATTCTGGGACATATAAACAGCTGTACGAGGCCAGACCAAGGTACACCCAGTCTACTCGCTTGTCTCAAGGAAGGGCTGCTAGCTAATATCCAGGGAAGGGCATGAGTCCAAGTCCAGTGCGCGGAGGTTCTTCGCCTGCATGCTTCCCTTCTTCCAGCGAGCCGCACTGTCAGAGACAGACAGCGCCACTGAACTTGGAACTTGTCCCTGTCAGCAGCCGTCCACAATTGCTCTGTGACAATCTCAGCCCAGGAACGCAAGGACAGGAGCCAACAGGCAAGAAAAGGAGAAAAGGTGTCGTTCAGGCTGAATTTCTACTAAATTTGTGTATTTAAAGAGGGTCAGAATCTACAGCACGGCCAGGAAGGAGCACGGTCCAACGAGTGAGACAGGTTTATCGAGAGCCGTCACAACAAAAATAGGAAAAAGATTAAAATCTTGGGGCTAGAATCTGTGAACACATATGAACCTGAACTATCCTGCCAAGCTGAAATCACTACAGACACGAAGATACTGTTAGAGATAAAAAGTCAACAAAACCAGAGGGTCACCACCCAGAATAAAGCACAAACACTTGTTTATACGCAAGTATAGTTCCATTTAATTTGTGACAGTAAGCACACCAAGAACATGACATTTATTTACTAACAACCCCAGGCTGCACATTATAACCAAAACAGGAGAGATTTTTTCTTTCTGCAGGGTAAGATGAGGTAGAAGTTGGGCAGCAAGGAAGAAAGAACACCAAGCTCTAAACAAAACAGAATAAATGCTGAGTTAGCAGCAACCATCCCTATTAACCACCAGGTCACAACTGCAGTGTTTTTTTACTTAGGAACTTTCAAAATGCTCATCTATCCTTCAGTTTATAGAGCTTAGAAGTTGTGCAGAATCTCAAACTCTTTTAACACTGATTCCCCAAAGAAAATATATTCTAGCATCTTTCTTACAGACTGCCTGCACGGATACCTCCCAGTAACTGGTGAGGTTTCAGAGGATAAAATTAACATGGAAAAATATCAGTACGCATTTCCAGTACCGAGTGCCCAACTGCCTCAGTCCGAGACGGCTGCTGCTACCAGGAGACAAGCAGATCTGTAATTCTTACCTCTGCAGCATGTGGTATCTCATTTCCTGACTCTGCTCTGCAGAATCCTCCATGCTGGCTCAGTGAAGGAATTAACAGATCTCGGGCTTGCTTACGACTCGGCTAGCGCAGCTGCTGCTATTTCATTTTTTTTTCAGTACCGCAGCTCAAAAGCCAGCAGGAGAAAGCTGCAAAGAGCCACCTGCGCTCGAGCGATTCTCCTTGAAGCAGTGGCACTTTCCCCGATTGCTTCAATCTTTTAACCTTTGTCCCTTGCTTTCCGCCACCCCTCTCCCCCAGCCGCTCTTCCTGTGACGCAGCGTGCACAGCGAAGGGAGCAGCTTCGCCCTCCCGCACTCAGAGGAGAGCGCTGATTAGGAAAGAGAGAAAATGATCTGCGGGTTACGTAAGGAGGCTTCACGCAGAGCCACGCGACGCGATGCACAGCGGCCGGCCGGCCGCAGCCACGGTCACAGCCACGCAACACACAGCAGCCGGTCGCGGCCACGGCCAGCCCTGTTCACGCTGCCCGCCGTGCAGGCCACGCACGGAAGCGGAGGCTGCACAGCAAACCCAGGCATTCCGTCAGCACCCAGAGGAACCCAGCACCGCCGCCTGCACCCTGCACCGGGAGCAGGAAAGCACCTCCTCGGCCCCCAGCTTTGCCAGAGCAAAGGAGCAACTACGTTTGCCCAAATAATTCAATCAGCGTGTAGGATTTAATATTAGGCTGTCATGGTGGGTGGGGAGGTGGCAAGGCAAGCGTTTCCAGGGCTGCGGAGAAGTCAGAGGCTCAGTTTGTGCAGGCACACAGAGCGCAGTGGGGATCCAGACACCAGCCTGGAAGCTGGGAGACCCTGGACAAGTCACTCCAGTTTTCTGTGCCACACTGTTTCTCCACCTATAAAACAGAGATGAGATCACTTCAAGTGCTGGAAGTATAAATCCCCTCACAAGCAAAGTGCTGCAGCACTGCAGGGTCCAATAACATCCCTGGAGAAAGGAAGAATGGTTACTCAGCATCAGGCACGTGCAAAAAACATCACTTGCGAATTTGGAGGTGGGGGAAGAATCACAGAATCACAGAATGGTGGGGGGTTGACGAGAC
>Ga0181612_110970_pt1 | contig 35067 bp, 27 predicted proteins | sample HoacroProtozoa21_FD_119630 | JGI IMG/M metagenome (GOLD analysis project Ga0181612, IMG submission 119630) | Hoatzin crop microbial communities from Cojedes, Venezuel. Combined Assembly of Gp0051906, Gp0051904, Gp0051908 | reverse complement strand
TCGGGAGTCTTCAGCCAGATATAGGGAGCGTTTACGCCGCCGTATACTTCATAGCCCATATCCTTTAATCCGTCATGAATCGTTTTGGCATTTTTCATATAGTATGCCACCTGATCACGAAGCTGCGCCTTTCCCTCTGAAGAATAAACCGCTTCACCTGCACGCTGAATAATGTAAGGCGCACCGTTAAACTTGGTGCCGTGGCGCCGTGCCCACATATCATGAAGAGACACCTCTCCACACTTTAAGTCCTTAGGAACCACGGTAAATCCCAAACGCACACCTGTAAATCCGGCATTCTTGGAAAAGCTTCGAATCTCAATGGCGCAGGTTCTGGCACCCTCACATTCATAAATGGAGTGAGGCACGTTTTCCTCGCTGATGTACGCCTCATAAGCCGCATCAAAAATAATCACAGAACCTTTTTCATTGGCGTAATCCACCCATACCTGCAGCTGCTCCTTGGTCAGAGTTGTTCCTGTGGGATTATTGGGAAGACAAAGATAAATAATATCCGGCACTTCCTTGGGCAATTCCGGAACAAAACCGTTTTCTGCAGTGGAAGGCATATAAATAATATCGGACCACATTTCTTTTTCTGCATCATAGGTACCGCAGCGGCCTGCCATAACATTGGAGTCCACATACACAGGATACACCGGATCGCAAACAGCAATGCGGCTGTCCAATGCAAATAATTCCTGAATATTTCCGGAATCACTCTTGGCTCCGTCGGAAACAAAAATCTCGTCTGCCTCTACCTTGCAGCCCCGCTTCTCATAATCTTCTTTGGCAATGACTTCTCTAAGAAAGGAATATCCCAGGTCCGGAGCATATCCGCGGAACGTAGCCGCATCTCCCATTTCATCCACTGCCTTATGCATGGCATCAATAATGGCCGGTGCAATAGGCTGGGTCACATCGCCGATTCCCAGACGAATAATTTTCTTATCCGGATTGGCATCAGAAAAAGCTGCTACCTTTTTCGCAATGTTTGAAAAAAGATAACTTCCCGGGAGTTTTTGATAGTTGGTGTTTACCTGAAACATGACTGGTCCTTTCTATACTACGTAAATCTTCACATCTTCCGGCTCGAAACTCTCCGGCAGTTCAATCTCTCCGTCAAAAACGAAGGTGGCAGGTCCCTGCATCAGCACCTCACCGGTCTTCTCATCGAAAGAAATCTTTAAATCCCCTCCCCGGAGTTTTAAGGTCATCTCCCTCTTGGTAAGATTATTTAAAACAGCAGCTACCGCCGTGGCACAGGCACCTGTACCGCAGGCTAAGGTCTCGCCGCTTCCTCTCTCCCATACACGCATGCGAATGGTATTCTCATCCAGAATATTTGCAAATTCCGTATTGGTTCTCTTGGGGAAAATGGAATGTTTTTCAAACAAGGGTCCGATTTTCTCCAAATCCATGGTTCGCACATCCGTATCGGTAAAAATTACGCAGTGGGGATTCCCCATAGACACACAAGTCACGTTATAAATATTGCCGTTGACCTCCATGGGTTCGTGAATCATTTGCTCTTTCGGAAATGTTACAGGAATCTTAGGAGCGGAAAGTTCCGGCTTACCCATGTTGACCGTTACGGCGTCCACTGCACCGTCGGTTACATGAAGCTTTAAGGTCTTGATTCCTGCCAGTGTTTCAATAGTAATATTTTCTTTATCTGTAAGACCCTTATCGTAGACATATTTTCCCACGCAGCGAATGCCATTGCCGCACATTTCTCCCCGGGAACCGTCTGCGTTATACATCATCATTTGAAAATCCGCCACATCGGAGGGGGCAATTAAAATCAACCCGTCGGATCCGATGCCCCGGTGCCGGTCACTGACGAAAACAGAAGTTTTCTCAGGATCTTCAATCATTTCCTTGGTACAATCCACGTAAACATAGTCGTTCCCGCATCCGTGCATTTTTGTAAATTTCATTGTGCTCATCTGGAACTCCTTTCTTTATACATCCCGGAAATAAGATAAACCCGTTTCAAAATTCAAAGGACCGCCGTAAAGATCCAGGGCACTTCCAATGGTAAGATCCACGTGGCCTTTTCCCAATTCTTTAACTTTTAAAATATCGTCGTAATCACTGACGCCTCCGGCGTAGGTAACCGGCCGCTGGGTAAACTCGGATAAAATCTCCACCAGTTCCTCATCAATGCCGGAATTTTTACCTTCCACTCCGGTGCCGTGAACCAAAAACTCACTACAGCTTTGAGACAGTTCCATGAGAAGTTCCAGATTAAGCTGCTCCCTGGTATAATCCTGCCAGCGGTTCATCATAACGTAGTAATTGTGGTGACGCTTTTTACAGCTTAAGTCAATAATAATATGCTCCGCTCCCACGGCGCTGACCAACTCCTTCAGTCTGTCCCGAAGTAAGCGTCCGGTCTCATCAAACAAAAAGCTGGTAACAATCACATGACTGGCCCCTGCCCGAAGAAAAGCCTCTGCCGTCTCGGTCGTAATACCGCCGCCTACGCCGAAGCCACCGGGATATGCCCGCAGAGCCTTTAATGCCTGCTCATAAGTCTCTTCATAATGAGGAGAATCCTTTTTATTTAAAAGGATTACGTGACCGCCGTCCAATCCTTGCTCCCGAAAGAAATCCGCAAAAAAATCTGCTTCCCGTTCGGAAACAAAATTCTCTGTGGCCCGATCCCCTTCATCCTTAAGGGAACTTCCCACAATCTGCTTCACGCGGCCGTTATGAATATCGATACAAGGTCGGAATTTCATAGCACTCCTTTTCTTAAAACCAACGCTTTGGGGTTCATTATAGCATTGTGGCTTTTCCATTGCAAAACGTGGATTTTTGTGCTATTATTTCAAACATTAACATCTAATTTTATTCACAGATCCGGACAAATCCGAATCCATTCTCAAGGTATTTTTTCAAAAAGAAAGGAAGAAAGAAATGGCAACCATTATCGGCGACGGCATTACATTTGATGACGTACTTCTCGTTCCCCAGTATTCCGAGGTCACTCCCAATATGATCGACCTCTCCACTCAGCTCACCAAGAAAATCAAGTTAAATATACCCATGATGAGTGCCGCAATGGACACCGTTACAGAGCATCGTATGGCAATTGCCATGGCTCGTCAGGGCGGTATCGGTATCATCCATAAGAACATGAGCATTGAGGCTCAGGCAGACGAGGTGGATAAGGTAAAGCGTTCCGAGAACGGCGTTATTACCGATCCTTTTTATTTGTCTCCGGATCATACTTTACAGGACGCCGATGACCTTATGGCAAAGTTCCGTATTTCCGGTGTACCCATTACAGAAGGCGGCAAGCTGGTAGGTATCATTACCAACCGTGACTTGAAGTTCGAAGAGGATTACTCCAAGAAAATCAGCGAGTGCATGACCTCCGAGAATCTCATTACCGCTCCCGTAGGTATTACCTTAGACGAGGCGAAGAAGATTCTGGCAAAGGCCCGCAAAGAAAAGCTTCCTATCGTAGATGATGACGGCTGCCTGAAGGGTCTCATTACCATCAAGGATATTGAAAAGCAGATTAAGTATCCTCTCTCTGCAAAGGACGAGCAGGGACGTCTTCTCTGCGGTGCAGGTGTTGGTATTACCTCCAATATGATGGAGCGTGTAGAAGCTTTAGTAAACGCTCATGTAGACGTTATCGTTGTAGACTCCGCTCACGGACATTCCAAGAATATTATTAACGCCGTTGGGGAAATCAAGCGTGCTTATCCCGATCTTCAGGTCATCGCCGGCAATATCGCCACCGGCGAGGCTACCAAGGCACTTATTGAGGCCGGTGCAGATGCTGTTAAGGTTGGTATCGGACCTGGATCCATTTGCACCACCCGTGTGGTTGCAGGTATCGGTGTTCCTCAGATTACCGCCATTATGGACTGCTACAAGGTGGCCGCTGCATATGGCATTCCTGTAATTGCCGACGGTGGTATTAAGTACTCCGGTGACATGACCAAGGCTTTGGCTGCCGGCGGTAATGTCTGCATGATGGGAAGCATGTTCGCAGGCTGTGACGAAGCTCCCGGTTCCTTCGAATTGTTCCAGGGACGTAAGTATAAGGTTTACCGCGGTATGGGTTCCATCGCCGCTATGGAAAACGGTTCCAAGGATCGTTACTTCCAGGAAGGCGCCAAGAAGCTGGTTCCCGAAGGCGTGGAAGGCCGTGTGGCTTACAAGGGTTCCTTAGAGGATGTGGTATTCCAGTTAATCGGTGGTATCCGCTCCGGTATGGGTTACTGCGGATGCAAAGATATCCCCACCCTTCACGAGGACAGCCGTTTCGTTAAGATTTCCGCTGCTTCCCTGAAGGAAAGTCATCCTCATGACATTCACATTACCAAGGAGGCTCCCAACTACAGCGTTGAGGAGTAATCCTTCCGAAAAATATTTCTGCGAAAAATATTACAATTCCAAGATCGCTTATATCCGATTTCGGACAAAAAAGGAGATGCCGCAAGGCATCTCTTTTTTCCCTTTATGGGACTTATGAAAAGTCCATCGTTTTCCACTCACTGCAATTTGCGATACCTAAATGTTCTGTGCATTCTCCTCCATATAAGCATCCTGATTACCCCGAAGCTTATACCTCGCCGTCTCATCCTCCTCCGATAAAACAGCTGACACAGTCATGTGATTTTTCTTCATTCAGGCCTTGATGTGTCTCAGTTCCACAAACACTGGAATAAAAATGATTCAGAATAGACGATTCTGACATAAGATATGTACGCAGTGTTTGGATAACCAATGGAAACTCCTCAACTTATTACAGTTTACATTGTTTTATTTGATGTTTCAATAAGACATTTTTTACAAAAGTAAAAAACTAAGATTGTGCAACCTGCCAAAGTAGGGGAATTTGTCTTGACAAATAAAAAACACCCCTTGGACTGCTTTCCTTGGTCCAAAGGGTGCTTAATTATTTTAAACTGTCTGTCCGGCGGGATTCTCTCCCGTCCTATCATTACTCGTCAATTACAACAGGGGAATGATAAAACTTGGTGGTGGAGAAATCAATGGTAAGAGTCTTGGAACCGTTCTTGGTACCGGTTACGTCATATGCTCCCCATACATCCTCTCTGTTATAGGACTCGCAGTGAGCCGTTACCACCTGCCAGCCGTAACCGCCGTCCTCACGGTTTAAGCCTGCGGACTGCCAGATAATATTGGTAAAGGTGGAAACGCTTAAGTATGGTACCACATCCACAGTGTCACCCAGACGCTTTACGGTACCCTCACGCTTAAAGCCGTTAATTAAGGGAGATCCAAAAGTTACAGTATTTAAAATATTGTAATTATCCTTCAGATCGGACTCGCTGGCTACCTGCTGTGCCACCATACCGCCCAGGCTGTGACCGGTTACGATAATATTGGAACCGGCAGGAATATTTTCCATAATAACTTTCTTAACGTTACGGATATATGCGTTATCCTGCTCGAAACCTACCAGAAGATCCGTAAACCATCCGGTAGACTGATTCTCCACATCCGTATCGGTACCGGAAAGGCATACTACATATACGTTCTTGGTGGTGCCCAACCAGTTATTGTAATTCAAGGTTGCCTTGGTTACAGAAATGGGGCCGTCCAACTGTACGGAAGAATATCCCATCTGTACCAGACGCTCCAACTGTGCTGCATTGGTGTAGGTATAAGTACCCTTGGACAAAAGCTGCTCAGCGGTGGAATTTAATAATTCCTGATTCTCATCAATGTCTTCGGTGCTTTCGGTCTCAGCCACTTCCTCAGCAATATCGCTTAAGACTTCGTAAGTAATATCCTCACCTTCCGTAGCCTCCGTCTCATCTACCGTCAGGCTGTCGTCTGCAGCATAGACGCTGCTCCCCATCAGCATGGACATAGCCAAAGCCACTGCTACTGCACTTTTAAATTTCTTCATTGTGTCCTCCTTTATAAAATTATAACCCTTTTGATAATCTTACTTTAGCAAGCCAGAGTGGAAACTGTCAATTACCAATTAGTTTCTCTTGTGACGTTTTGCCACACTTTCTGAAAATTCAGATATTTTTTCACATTTGTGGCTGTTTCGAAACATTATTCGGAAAACGGAACGAATTTTCAGGCGTTTGCAGAAACTTTTCGTGCATAGAACGTCGAACTATGTGCAAAAAAAGAGATGCAGGAAACTGCATCTCTCGAAAATCTGTATTAAATGTCGGTGGACCCGTCGGTCCCATGTGCCAGACCCGCTTGCTTCCGATTGGAATCTCTACGCCAGTGCCGCATCCTTTTGATCGGAGTCTTCGGAGAAAGATCCCTGACGCCGGGCGGAATTCTTCTCGTCTGCCAGAGCATCGGAAAGTTTTCCGGCCTCTTCCGCCTCAATCTTAGTCTCCATAATGGCCTCATTTAAGGAAAGCATCTTGGCATCCAGCATGGAAACAATACCGGAACATTCCCGCAGATCCCGGCTGATATACTCCGGTGCATTCCCTTCGAACTTGTAATAAATCTTATGCTCTAAGGACGCCCAGAAATCCATGGCAATGGTTCGAATCTGAATCTCCACCTTGGTATCCACACACTTATCGGAAAGGAAAATCGGAACCGTCACCAGCATATGATAGCTCTTATAACCGCTCTGCTTAGGATTCTTAATGTAGTCCTTAATGGAAATTACCGTAAGATCATTCTGACGTCCGATCATATCCGCCATACGGTAAATATCCGAGGTAAAAGAGCATACAATCCGAAGGCCTGCAATGTCGTTGCAGTGCTCAACCATATTCTCAATACTCTCCTCATATCCGTAACGGCGAAGCTTCTTTGTAATACTCTCCGGACGCTTCACACGACTTTTTACGTATTCGATGGGATTATACTGATGGGTATGCTGAAACTCATCATTTAAAATCTCTATCTTGGTGCTCATTTCCTTAAGCGCCGAGTTATACATGAGCATGATAGAATTCCAGGTATCAATACCCTCATCATGACATTGTTTTACATATTCTAATTGATCCATAATTTGCCCCTGTTCTAAGTGGACGAATTCCCCCTCATCGCCCTACATTCTTAATTATACCACTTTTTCCCGGGAAACGCCGTTTCTCAGGCGTTTTAATATATTTTTAATAAAACAGTTTCCAAAGAAAAGTTTCCTAGTAATCTTCCTCTAAAACTTCCAGTTCCAGGTAGTCGAAGGGAATTTCCTCAATGAAACATTCTCCGTAAAATCGCGTCTTAGCATCCCTTTTAAAATCCGCAATGGTACTGTCCAACCAGATGGGACGCCCAAGGTCGAAAGTATAGCACGCTTCTTCCAATGCGTCAAACACCTTATGGGTCCGGGTGTCTTCTTTGTAATTTTCCACCACCATGTCTTTCATCAGGTGGTTACTCTTCCATTCCTTAATCCAAATCCGCATGCTTTATCTCCAGCCTTGTAATCCGGTATGCCGCATCGGCATCCGTGAATTCTATTCTATATGGGTGCAAGAGTTTTATTCTATATGAGTTCTACAGCGATGCACTTCATACATTAAAATACCGCCGGCCATGGCTGCATTTAAAGATTCCACCTTTCCCTCCATGGGAATGGTAACAGGCAGATCTGCAACTTCCACAGCTTCGTGACTTAAGCCCTGTCCCTCGTTTCCAATACAAAGCACCACATCCCTGTTATAATCCACCGAAGCATAATCTGCAGTAGCTTTAGGAAGAGCTGCACAAAGGGCACAGCCGGTTTTTTTTAGTTCCTTTAAAGTCCCCGGAAAATCCTCCGTAATGTAAAACGGCATACGGTACAAACTTCCCATGGTGGAACGCACCACTTTGGGCGAAAAAAGATCCACGCAGTCCTTGCTCATAAGGATTCCCGTGACTCCGGCTGCCTCAGCCGTGCGAAACAAGGTCCCCAGATTTCCGGCATCCTGAATCCGCTCCAAGGCCAAAATAAACCGGGCTTTATCAAAATCATTTTCCGGATTCATGCCGGAAGCGCTTTCCGGCACATCTTTCTCCAGTCCCAGCACCTCCTCTTTAGTGTAGGAAGGCATTTTTACCACCGCCAAAATCCCCTGCGGTGTCATGGTATCCGACAGAGATTTCATGCACTCCTCTGAGACCTCTTCCCGGATTCCGGCAAAAGATTCCCTGTTTATAAGAGAATCTGCTTCCCCGGCATGCTCCATAAGAAAAGAAGGAGTCACATATAATTCTTTTAAAAGTTCCGGCGGAGTCTCCCTTACCATACGGGGACCTTCTGCCACAAAACAGCCCGCCTTATTTCGATCCTTCGCCTTTGAAAGAAGCTTTTTAATTTCCTTCATGCGGGGATTACTTGCCGACGTAATCATACACGCTCCTAATCTGCATTTATGCCCTTATGGCCTTCCGGCTCTTCACAGTCCTGCTTTATGACCTTTCGGTTCTTCACAATAAAAAACCGGCAGGCAAAGCCCGCCGGTATAACTCATAAGAAAATCAGGTGTTACCCAAGTCTCTGCAGATCTTAACCTGATATTCATCCAGATCCTTCTTCATTGCCAGTGCCTCGTCAATATCGAAATCAACGAACTCACCGTGACGGTAACCAACGACGCGATTGGTCTTGCCTTCGCAAAGAAGATCCACTGCCATGGCACCCATGGTGGATGCATATACACGGTCTTTACAGGTGGGGCTTCCACCACGCTGCATGTGACCTAAAATGGTAGCTCTGGTCTCAATTCCGGTGGCTGCTTCAATACGCTTTGCCATGGAAACGGAATGTCCGATTCCCTCTGCATTAATAATAATATGATGCTGCTTACCCTTCTTACGACTCTCAATGATATGATTTACCAGGGCCTGCTCATCATACTGATAACGCTCGGGAAGAAGTACATCCTCCGCACCGTTGGCAATACCGCACCAAAGCGCAATATATCCGGCACCACGTCCCATTACCTCAATAATGGAGCAGCGCTCGTGAGAAGTAGAGGTATCACGTACCTTATCAATGGCTTCCATAGCGGTATTTACCGCGGTATCGAAGCCGATAGTGTACTCGGTACATGCAATATCCAAATCAATGGTTCCGGGAAGTCCGATGGTATTAATTCCATGTGCTGCAATCTTCTGAGCTCCCTTAAAGGAACCGTCACCGCCGATAACTACCAGACCATCAATGCCGTGTGCCTTACAAATGTCGGCACCCTGCTGCTGGTACTCGGGCTCAATGAACTCCAGGCAGCGAGCCGTCTGAAGAATTGTACCGCCTCGGGAGATAATATCAGAAACGCTGTGAGCGTCCATGTCCATAATCTCTTCCTGCAAAAGGCCGGCGTAACCTCTCTTAATTCCCTTGACCTTACATCCACGGGAAATTGCTTCACGTACAACAGCACGAATGGCTGCGTTCATTCCGGGAGCATCTCCTCCACTGGTCAATACGCCGATGGTCTCTACTTTATTTGCCATTTCAGACCTCCGTCATAATAAATCTTTTCATACAGATGATATTTTACTAAGTTTATGCCCTAAATTCAAGACCTTTCTTAACGAAAGCGTTTTCTAAACGAATACTTTACAGGAGAAAGAACCGCAGATCCCTCTCCCAGTACTTCAGACAGTTTTAAAATCATCTCCGGATTGTCCGTAACTCCAAGGCCTGCGGAACCCCGGATAATTTCCTTGGTATCCTTAATATAGAAACTTACGGGAATCTCTCCGGCATAGCGTGCCATAATTTCCTCTACCTGAAGCTTCTTTTCTTCAAAGTCCTCTGCATCAGAAAACCGAAGCCACAGTCGTTTGGGAACCCGGGAAAAAGGTACAATCTCCGTAGCCAGCACCTTGGCGTCTTTATTTTCCTCCACGCTGCTTTGTCCGTAGATTAACAGTTTGGCATCTTCCTGAAGGAATGGCTTTGCCTTTTCAAACTCTCTGGAAAATACCACCACTTCCACGGTACCATACAAATCCTCAATAGTAAGAAATGCCATGGCGGATCCACGCTTTGTAAAATGAATCTTTTTCTCGATTAAAAGACCACCGATAACCACATCCTTCTTATCTTCAATGGAAGCCTTAAGAACATCCTCTCCACTGTCTCCGGCGGCAGCTGCCATAGCCTCGTCATCGGAATCCTCTGAAAGAGCAAATTCGGCTGAAGTTGCGGTAACATTTACCTTCATAAGATCTGCATCATCTTCCAAAGGATGACCGCTGACATAAACTCCCAGCACCTCTTTTTCAAAGGCCAGCTTTACATCCTTTTCGTACTCTTCCACATCCGGAAAAGAAATTTCAAAATCCTTTTTGGCATCCTCGTCCACCATATCGAAGAAAGAAATCTGACCTTCAATATCGTTTTTCTTGTGGGAGGAAATGGAATCCATCATGGTAGGATAAATCTGCATTTTCTGGCGGCGGTTTCCCTCCAAGGAATCCAGCGCTCCTGCCTTAATAAGATTTTCCACAGCACGCTTGTTTAAGGTGGTGCCGTTATTTCTCCGAAGAAAGTCCTCTAAAGACTTATATTCTCCGCCCCGTTTTCTCTCTTCCACAATGGAATCCACCAGGGCTTTCCCCACACTTCGAATGGCATACATTCCGTAACGAATCCCCTCCTCCGTAGCCACAAAAGGACCGGCGCCTTCATTTACATCGGGAGGAAGCAACGCATAGCCGTTACTGCGGCATACCTGAATATATCCTGCAATCTTTGCGGTCTGTTCCAGGAAGGAGGACATAATGGCCGCATAAAACTCCTTGGGATAATGAGTCTTAAGGTACGCTGTCTGAAGTGCCACCACGGCGTATCCGGCGGCATGAGACTTATTAAAAGCATACTTACCGAAATCAATCATTTCATCGTAAATATGGTTGGCCACCGCCTCGGAAATTCCCTTGGCAACGCATCCTTCCACGCCTTCCTCCGGATTACCGTACACAAAATTCCGGCGTTCTTTTTCCATAACGTCGGTTTTCTTTTTGGACATGGCCCGGCGCACCAGATCGCTTCGACCCATGGAGTATCCTGCCAGGTCCCGCACAATCTGCATTACCTGCTCCTGATACACCATACAGCCGAATGTATTTTTCAAAATAGGCTCCAGCTCCGGGGTCTCATAGTGAATAGAATCACGGTTCTTACGTCCCTCCAGATACCGGGGAATAAAATCCATGGGACCGGGACGATACAGGGAAATTCCCGCAATAATATCTTCAATATTTTCCGGCTTTAATTCCTTCATGAAGGTGGTCATGCCGCCGCTCTCCAACTGGAAAATTCCCGCCGTATGTCCTGCGGAAATCTCTTCATACATTTCCTTATCGTTAAAATCAATATGATCAATATCAATATGGATGCCGTAATTTTGACGAATCATTTTGACCGCATCATCAATCACCGTAAGAGTCCGAAGTCCAAGAAAGTCCATCTTTAAAAGGCCAAGACGCTCCACGGTGTTTTTCTCAAACTGGGTGACCAATGGTCCCTGAGCCATGACTCTGGACAGGGGCACAAAGTCCGTTACAGGCTGTCCGCAGATAATCACACCGGCGGCGTGCATGGAAGCATTCCGGGGAAGTCCCTCCAGTTTCTTTGCCATATCAATGAGCTTATGAGCCGTATCGTCAGTCTCATACATGGTACGAAGCTCGGCATTGGCCTCCAGGGCCAGATCAATGGTCACGGTTCCCACATCGGGAAGCCGGGCAGGAATTCCTTTTGCAATGGTGTCCACATAGGCATAGGGAAGATCCATAACACGTCCCACATCCCGGATAGCATTCTTAGCCGCCATGGTACCGAAGGTAATGATCTGAGACACGCAGTCACTACCGTATTTTTGAACCACGTATTCAATAACCTCTCCTCGTCGCTCGTAGGAAAAATCCACGTCAATATCCGGCATGCTAACACGCTCGGGATTTAAGAACCGCTCAAAAATCAAATCGTAGCGCATGGGATCAATATTGGTAATATGGGTGGTATAACTTACCAGACTTCCGGCGGCGCTGCCTCGTCCGGGGCCCACGGGAATATCGCGTTCCCGGGCAAAATGAATAAAATCCCACACAATTAGAAAATAATCCACATAGCCCATGGACCGAATGGTGGAAAGCTCATAATCCAGACGGCTTCGGTATTTTTCCGCCTGATCTCCGTATCGCTCCACCAGACCGTCGTTGCAAAGTTTGTTCAGATAGGTCCAGCTGTCGTATCCCTCCGGCACATCAAAATGCGGCACCTTGGTTACACCAAACTCAATTTCCACCCGGCAACGGTCGGCAATTTTCTGGGTATTCTCCAGAGCCTCCGGAGCATATGGGAAAAGGCTTCGCATTTCCTCTTCTGTCTTAACGTAATACTGTCCTCCCTCATAGCGAAGGCGGTCCGTATCCTGCACCTTTTTACCGGTTTGAACACAGAGCAAAATATCATGGGCCTCGGCGTGATCCGCCTCGGTATAATGACAATCGTTGGTGGCCACCAGGGGAATTCCCGTATCCTTATGAATCCGAAGAAGTCCCTGATTCACCTGCTTCTGCACCGGAAGACCATGGTCCTGTAACTCCAAAAAATAATTATTTTCACCGAATAAATCCCGGTACTTTAAGGCCATGGCCTTAGCCTCTTCATATTGCTCCCGCTGAATCAGGCGGGGCACGATTCCCTGCACGCAGGCAGACAAGCAAATAAGACCCTCATGATATTTTTCAAGGGTCTCAAAATCCACCCGGGGCTTCCGATAAAAACCTTCCTGAAATCCGATGGAAACAATTTTTACCAGATTGGCGTAACCCGTATTGTTCTCCGCCAGCAAAATCAAATGATGGTACTTATCCTCTCCTGCTCCCTGCTCACGGTCAAACCGGGAACCGGGACTGACATATACCTCGCAGCCTAAGATGGGATTAATTCCGTTTTTCTTAGCCTCTTCGTAAAACTCAATTACACCGTACATTACCCCGTGATCCGTAATGGCACAGGCATTCATACCGGAGTCTTTGACTTTTTTAACGTAATCTTTAATTTTGTTGGATCCATCCAACAGGGAATATGCCGTATGGGTGTGCAGGTGAACAAAAGACATAAACTCCTCCTATACAAAGAGATACCGCAAAAGACCACCTATGAGGCATGCGGCAATGATACAAAGAAGCATGATGGCATATTGATAGCCTTCATGCTCCTGTCCCCATTTGGTTCGTAAAATCACAATATAAAGTGCCAGTCCTGCAAAAATTGCAGCCACATTAATAATCAGTCCGGCCCAGTCCATGTTTTATCCTTTCATATACTGAGAAATTGCAGCAAATAACTGATCCATTTCCTCCGGAAGTCCAATGGTTACTCTTAGGTAATCATTCAGCCGGGGAGCATTAAAATGCCGCACATAAATATGCTTGTCCCGTAAATATTCATACAAGGCGGGAATATCCATATCCTTGTGGGTTACCAGAAGAAAATTGGTAGAGGAATCCGGGAAAGAAAATCCCATGTCTGAAAAACGTTTCTTGGACTCCTCCCTGGTGGTAATAATCTTCTGAACACAGTCCTGAAAATAATCCTGATCCCGAAGAGATGCGGCTCCCACCTGAAGGGTTACTGAATCCATGGTATAGGAATTAAAAGAAAACTTCACATCGGAAAGGGCCTTAATAAGCTGCCGGGAGCCGAAAGCAAACCCAATCCGGCTGCCTGCTAAAGACCGGGACTTGGAAAAAGTCCGAACTATCAGAAGGTTATCGTATTCCTGAATTAAAGGCAGGGTGCTTTCTCCGCCGAAATCCACATAGGCCTCATCCACAATCACCACAGATCCCGGATTTTTCTCAAGCACCTTTCGAATATCCGAAAGGGGGGCCATTAAGCCCGTGGGGGCATTGGGATTTGCCAGGACAATCCCCTGGTTCGGTACTTCATAATCCTCAGGCGCCCAGGTGAAATCCTCGTGAAGAGGAATGGTCTTATAGGAAATCCCAATCATCCGGGCCCATACATCGTAAAAAGAATAGGTTACATCGGGAAAAAGAATATCGCCCTCTCCCGCAAAAAACGTAAGGAAACTCATGGCCAGTACATCATCACTGCCCACACCTACAAAAATACTTTCCTCCGGTACACCGTAAGTAGCTGACAACTGCTTTACCAGAAGAGAAGCCTCCGGATCCGGATACTTCCGAAGAGAATCCGCATCAAAACAGGAAAGAATCCGGGACACTTCCGGTGCCGGGCCGTAGGGATTCTCGTTGGTATTTAACTTAATGATGTTCTGTTCCTTCGGCTGCTCGCCGGGAACATAGGGAGTCACTCTCCGCAGGTTTTTCTCCCAAAGGGCCATGTCTTACTCCTTTCCTTATTTCGGCAGACTGTCATAGGTGGCTCTCGCCTGAGCCAGGGTTGCAAAGTTACTTACATATGCCTTCGCCTGATCTGACAAGGCGTTATAAGCCGCCTCCGCCTGGGAAATTGTTTCTCCCGAGGCAGTGGTTACCTCTCCTATGGCGTTAATCAGATTCACCACATTGGCCGCCGCTTCCTGTGCCTGCAAATCTGCCAGGGTTGTCTCTGCTGCAGTTAAGGTGTCAATATTTGTAACAAAAGTCTGACTGGTGGCATCCAGTGCATCGTATGCCGTACGTGCTGCGGAAATAGCATCTGCGGAAGCCGTGGATACATCTCCAATGGCATTAATCAAGTTGATTACATTATCCACACCGGTCTTATCGTAGGAATAGGTCTCCGTACCCGGAAGCTCATATACCAGCACGCAGAATCCTGCGGAAATATTCTCATAAATAGTCTTTGCTACAGACAAAGGCAGGTTAATACAGCCGTGGGATCCGTTGGTTAAATAAATAGAACCGCCAAAGTTGCTTCTCCAGGTAGCATCATGCATTCCCACATTCCCGTTAAAGGGCATCCAGTAACTTACAGGCGTGGAATAGTTATCTCCATTTAGGGTGGCATCTTTTTCGGTGTAAGTCACCTGATATGCACCGGTGGGAGTGGCATTCCCCTTGGAAGGATTACCGGATACAAAGGCACTTTCCACCACCAGAGTTCCGTTAACATAAAGGTACAGATATTGTGCCGTTAAATTAATCTCCACATAACTGTTTCCGTAATCATTTCCGTCATGACTGTTGGCAGTATACTGATATACAAAATCCCGTGATACATCCTCCCCTGCCAGAATATCTTCTGTCAGCTGAGCCACTTCTCCGTCGGAATCAATTTTCCATCCGTAGTTGCCTCCGGGAACCGTCACGGTGGTGCCCCAGGTGGTAGCCAGGGTCTTAGACTGTCCGTAGGTGTTGTATTTTTTTCCCATGGAACTTACAAACTCGGAAAGAGCCTCGGTATTCACCGAAAGATTTAACTCTTCATCTGCAGATAAAAATCCTGCCATAGTTTCCGCATCAATGGTTTCGGTAGTGCTTCCCAATGTATAGGAAATGGTCATATCAAGACGCTTGTTTAACTCTTCCACCAACTCCTGAAGTTCCTTAGAATCAGCAGTTACAGAAGGCTGTACATAGCAGGAATCCGCCTCCATATCCAGGTCTGTATCAAAACATACCATCGCGGTCTTTACACGCTCTGCAAATTCTGTGGCATCCACATTGGTACCGTATACCTCATCCACAATGACAAACTGTCCGTCTTCGTACGCATAGGTGGCATCTGTTGTTACGGTGGCAGCTTCCTTGGTCACCACATCAAGGGATGATACCGCTTCAATGAGCTGTTCGTCATCCACACTGGCTACAGACTCGCTGACGTAATTCACATGATGAAACAATGCGCCAATCCAGCCGAATCCGCTTTGCTCCTCTAAAAGGCCTTCAATCTGACCATCCTCCACGCTTAGGGTAAGGCTTACCTCTTCTGAGGTAATCTCCTCCGTCTCTCCATCTTCTTCCGAAATGGTCAGGCTGTATCCGGAGGCCAGCTCCTCCAGACGTTCCTTTACAGTCTCCACTCCGGCGCCGGAACTATTGGCTCCGTTTACGGTGCTGAAGAAATAAAAATGATTCATAAAATAGAAGGAAAATCCGAAGTAAATCACCAAAAGTGCACCGGCCACACAGCCGGAAATAATGCCGATTTTTTTCCAATTCCATTCCATAATGTCCAAAATAATCGTTAACAGTTTCATTTTGCCCTCACTTAAATGCATATCACGTCTTCGATCAAGCATACTACGTTAAAACATGTTCCCAAAACAAAAAATAAGGTGGGTATTTTCCACCCACCTTATTATAAGAAAACACAATTTTATGTCAACAAACATAACTGCCAAATTGACGCTTAAAAACCTGTAAGTAATCCATCGGTAGGCCTCTTCATAGCCTCCTCCCGAACCACGGACTGACGGCGCACCGACTTATCCTCATAGAGGCGGTCATCTGCTGCCCGGGTAAGCTTGGCAATGTTAAGATTCTCACGACAGACAAAAGATGTAATACCCACAGAAATCTCTACAAAATAAGGCTTCCCGGAAGTCTCATTGAAAGCCGCACACTCTTCCTTAATGCGGGTTTTTAACTCATCACCATGGGCCTTGCCGTTCCCGGCCTGGGGAAGCACTGCCAGAAACTCGTCTCCGCCGATTCGTCCAATGGTGGACTCTCTGCCTAAGGCCCGCTTTAAAATGGCGGCAGCCTCCCGAATGGCAAAGTCACCCTCGCCATGTCCGAAAATATCGTTAATCTGCTTTAAATGATCAAGGTCCGCAATCAGAAGGAAGGCCCGTTTGCCCTTGTCCAGGACTCCCATCTCCTCCACCTTTTCCATAATGCCACGGCGGTTATAGATTCCGGTCAAAGCATCATTCATGGCGGTATAATTTAAAGCGGCATTCTGCTCCTGAAGTTTGATAAAATACCCCTTCTGAATGTGGGTCATTTCCAGGAAGTGGAGAGCCGTACCGATTTGCAGGGATAACATGTAGAAAAAGGTAAGAAGCTTGGGCTCAATCTCCACAGATAAAATGCCGTACTGCTTGGCTCCGTCAAAAAGCAGGAAGTTAAAGAAAATATGTCCCCCCTTATCGGAATCCATATTGCAAAGTCCCTCACCCAAATGAATCCGGGGTGCCACAGGAGCATCATAACTGTAAATATCCCGGCCTCTCTGGCGAACGCTAAGCACCAATTCCTCCGGCTGCTTCCAGGGATGGTCCTTATCGTATACAAAAATCTCCGGCAAGGTATAGAGGTAGGAATTCTTGGCTCCAAACTCACTCATGGCCTGACCTATCTTGTAATAGAAAAGATTGTCATCCTCCGCCACACGAATCAGTTCCCGAATCATAAAGGGGCCGTTTAAGGCCTGGTGATAAATCTGACGGCTGAAATCCGTAGCAGAATATAGCGTCTCCTCTGTACCTTTTTCCTTCAATTCCTTCTTACAGCCACAGGAATGCCGGCAAATAATCTCCACCGGCACCCGGGCGGGAGAAATCTTTTCGCCGTCCAGAGCCGCTCTTGCCATATCAAACGCCTGGGTCCCCATAAGATAAGACTGCTGTTTTACAGTGGTAAGAGGAGGCTGAACAATCCTGGCCATTTCCATATCATCAAAGCCGGTAACCGCAATGTCTGTGCCTACTTTTAAACCTCTACGCTCACACTCACGGTAAATCGCCACTGTCATTTCATCATTGGCGGAAACAATGGCCTGAATATCCTCATTGCGGCGAAACAGCTGACGTACGGCGGAATCCACATACTCGGAATAATCTCCGTAAGCAATCATGTCATCCGTAACCGTCAAACCATGATGAGCCATGCAGTCCCGAAAGGCCGCCAGACGCTCTTTGGAATCCTGATTCTCCCTGGGGCCTGCCAGAAATACAATATTACGATACCTGTGAAACTCAATCAAATGCTTCACATTCTCATACATGCCCTTGTAGTTATCGGAAATAATATAGGCACCGTTCGCCGGCTCAATGGTGTCCTCCAGTACAATACAAGGCACATCATCAAACCGATGAAGAAACTTTTTCTTATCTACTTTATGGAAGGTGGAAATGGCACCAATGGCCACCAGCACCTCGTCATATTTTTCAAAAAAGGCATAATCATAGAGGCAGAGATACTGATAATCAAAATCTCCGCCTAACTGCGCGCTCTCTTTAAAAAAGACAGCGTTCTCTGCTCCCAGATAAAAATGTACATTGGTATCACGACTTCCCCGATAGGAATCGTATAATCCGGAAATGATTTTCTTGGGATGATCCGTATGTATGTCCCCGATTAATACACACACGGTCTTTCTGTCGCCCATAAGACCCCCAATCTGTATAGAATCCCTTTATACCCGCTCTTCGAAACTTCTTTCCCTCATTTTACACCCCAAAATGAAAATTGAAAAGGTTTTACGAAACTTTTTCGAAAACTTTAGTTTTCAAGGTCCCGAAGCCATACGGCAGCCACGGCATCGGAAGGCATCCGCCAATCTCCTCTGGGAGAAAGGGCCACGCTTCCCACCTTGGGACCGTCCGGCAGACAGGACCGCTTAAACTGCTGTGCAAAAAATCTGCGGTAAAACGTTTTTTCCCAGTGAAGAATCGTTTCAGAATCATAACTTCCCTGAAAAGCATATTGTGCCAGGCGGAAAATTTTGGAAGGTGCAAACCCATGCCTCATCATGTAATACAGGAAAAAGTCATGAAGTTCATAGGGGCCCACCAACTCCTCCGTACGCTGGGAAATCTCTCCTTCCGTAGGGGGAAGAAGTTCCGGTGACACCGGAGTCTCCAGTACATCCCGAAGTGTGGCCTGTAATTTGGATCCATCCTCACACAGAGTATCCGCATAAAATGCCACCAGATGCCGCACCAGAGTCTTAGGTACTGAGGCATTGACTCCGTACATAGACATATGATCCCCGTTATAGGTAGCCCAGCCCAAAGCCAGTTCGGAAAGGTCTCCGGTACCGATTACCAGAGCCCCCTTCTTATTGGCAAGGTCCATGAGAATCTGGGTCCGTTCTCTGGCCTGGCAATTTTCGTAGGTCACGTCCCGATCATCTTCCGAAACCCCCACATCTTTAAAATGAACTTTCACGGCTTCTCCAATGGGAATCTCCATTAAGGTAGCACCCAGAGATTTGACCATTTCTTTTGCATTTTCATAGGTGCGGTCAGTGGTTCCAAAGCCCGGCATGGTAACACCAATAATGCCGCTTACAGGAAGCCCCAGCCGCTTATAGGCCCGTTCGCATACCAAAAGTGCCAGAGTGGAATCCAGTCCTCCGGAAATTCCAAGAACCACTTTTTCCACTCCGGTATGCTTAAGGCGGCGCATTAACCCCACTGCCTGAATATCTAAAATCTCCGCCGTGCGCTCTTTTAAATCTGCGGAAGCCGCAGGAACAAAGGGATTTACCGGAACCTTCCGGGTTAAAAAGCACTCCTCCTGCTGCAAGGAAAAGGGGACCTTTACATAATCTCTCTTAGCCTCTTTTGCAGAAGCGACAAAGGTGGTATTTCTTCTTCGCATGGTGCAAAGATCTTCCACATCAATCTCAGATAAAATCATGCCATTGGAAAACAGCGCAGACTCCTTTAAGATGCTGCCGTTTTCCGCAATCATGCCATGACCGGAGTACACCACATCCTGAGTGGATTCCTCCCAGCCGGCGGAGCAATATAAATAAGCACTGTACGTAGAGGCAGACTGACTCTTTACCAACTGTCTGCGGTACGCGCTTTTTGCAACCACTTCATCGGAAGCAGAAAGATTTACCAGCACCGTGGCGCCATTTAAGGCATGCATGATGGACGGCGGATTGGGCGCCCACAAGTCTTCACAAAGTTCGCAGGCGATTTGTACCTTGGGCATTTCCTTCACACTAAACAGTTGATTCATTCCCAGGTATACGGACTGTTTATCATCCAGCTGTACTTCCCTTGGCTCAGAAAATCCCGGTGCAAACTGCCGCAGTTCATAAAACTCATGATAATCCGGCAAGTATTTCTTCGGTACCAGTCCCAGGACTTTTCCTCCGCAAAGAGCTGCTGCCACATTATAAAGAGCACCTTCAAATTCGAAGGGCAGCCCCACAAAGAAAATACCGTCGTATTTCCCGGACTCTTCCGCCAATCGCATAAGGGAATCCTTGGCCTCCTTTATAAGAAGATCCTGACCGAACAAATCCCCGCAGGTATATCCCGTAATAGAAAGTTCCGGGAATACAAGGACCTTCACACCGGCTTCGGAGGCCTCCTTCATGGACGCCTTAATCTCCGATTCGTTATAAAAAATATCTCCCACCTTAAGATGAGGAGTGCAAACTGCTACTTTTAAAAATCCGTCCTTCATGATTACTCCTTCATCAGGGCCCGAAGGTCCTCATTGGTAAACTCATAGGTCTTATTACAAAAATGACAGCGAACCTCAATGGGTTTTTCGTCAGATAAAAGTTCCTCCATATCAGCTTTCCCAAGAGCCATTAAACTTTCCTCAATACGCTCCCTGGAGCAGTCACAGGTATAGGAAACCTCCAGTTTTTCCATGACCTGAGGATTCAGTCCCGCAAGTACTTTTTCTGCAATGCCCTCCGGAGTAAGGCCTTCCTTTAACATATCCGTTACGGAGGAAATAGACTTAATATTCTCCTCTAAAACATCAATGACCTCATCCTTTGCATCCGGCATAAGCTGTACGATAAAGCCTCCGGCTACATCCACGGTGTTTTCCTTATTCATTAAAACTCCCAGTCCCACAGAAGAAGGTGTCTGCTCACTGGTTGCAAAATAATAGGTAAGGTCCTCTGCAATCTCTCCTGTCTGAAGGGGTACCACCCCCACATAAGGCTCTCCCAATCCCAGATCCTTAATGACCCTAAGAATTCCGGGAGAAATGGCTCCTCCCACGTCCAGCTTTCCGTTCTTTGCCGGAAGGACAACGGAGGGATTATTTACCAGGCCCTTTACATGCCCGGCCACATCCGCCGTTACCGTAACTCCCTTCATTTCCCCGTCTCCAATCATCTGAAGGGTCAGCACATTGTCCTCCCCCTTCATCATCCAGCCCATCATGGCGGATGCCGTAAGCATTCTTCCCAGGGCCGCTGTGGCAATGGGGGATGTATTATGGGAAGTTCTTCCCTGCTCTACAGCCTCTCTTGTTGTTGCTGCAAAAAAACGGATACCGCCTTCTCCGGCCTCTCCGCGAATCATATAATCTGACATTTTATGTCTCCTTTTTATTTAATGTTTGGATTCGCAATAAATTCCATCATGAAACTCTTCAACCCTACTGTTTCATTGCCACAAAGCACATGCGCTCCGTGGTCTTTGTAATGCTTTGCTTACCGTCTGCATCCTTGTCCGGATCATACACGTCCAACAGGGAAAATCCGCTCTCTGCCAAAAGCACCTCCAGAGTCTCCCGGGAATATTCCTTTTCCTCATGATATTCCTGAAACCGGAAGTAAGCCATATCCTCCGGGTTTATCATGTCATACGCAAAATCCTCAGCGGACGAAGCACCTTCCTGTTGTTCGGACTCAACTTCCTCTGCGTACCCTTCCTCCTCTGCGTACCCTTCTTCCTCTGCGTACCCTTCCTCCAGCAAATCCTCCCGGATGTAGAAGGTTACGTCATAGGAATTGATGCGGCTTTTCTCGTCGAAGTGATTCTCCCAGATATAACTGCCTTCCGGCCGGTGGTCCACATAGGTACCTTCTCCCATAACCTCCCGATATTTATAGAGGGTATTTACATCAAAGAAAAATAATCCTCCGGGATTTAAGGCAGCGGCCACCTGTCTGAAACAGGAAAGCACCTCCTCCTCCGACAAAAGATAATTTAAGGAATCACAAAGACAAAGAATCAAATTCACCGGCTTTAAAACCTGAAACTCCCGCATATCCTGACAAGAATAAAAAATCCGCTCATCCTCCGGCAAATTATACTCCCGGGATACGGCCTCACTTAGCATATCCGGAGAACCATCAATCCCCATAGGAAGAAAGCCCTCTTCCCGAAGGCGCCGGGTCATTTGCCCCGTGCCGCAGCAAAGATCCAGCGCAGTTACGGATGCTTTATCACCTGCAGACGCCTTCATGCGCTTAAGAATTCCGTCCATCCAGTTGTCATAGGGAACCTGGTCCATAAACAAGTCATACACCAGAGAAAAGCTTTCGTAAGCCGCCATTTTACGCCTCTTTCGAAGGGGTTTCATGCCCCCTTTTATCACGTCTCAACTGTTTAAAATCCTATCATATTTTATGAAAAAAGAAAACGTCACCTCTTGCGGGGCTTTTGTAAATTTTTTATACTGTTTGTATTGAGGGAGTTTCCATTTTTCCATTTTTTCTAACAATAAATATTTATATAAGGAACGTATTATGACCGATTCACTGGCTAATCATATTACCAAAAGTATCCGGGCCTATTACCGGCGCCGTTTGATTTTACCCCTGATTTTCTTAGGGGCTCTTTTTGTTGTTTCCTTTTTCTATCCCATTTTATCCCAGCTGGCTCCTACCACATTATCTGAAAGCAGCAATCTGGAGACCGCTTACAATCATAAGAAATGCTTTGTAAATCTTCATTTGGATATTGCGTATTTCACTGGATACCGGGAACAGATTATGGGACACACCACAGGATATTACTACTACGCCATGAAGGGAGATGACTGCGTCATTTTGCTTTTGTCTCCGGATACTTCCCAGCAGGGATTATCCACCATTGAGAACCTGGACGTACATGCCCGGATTATCAAAGACTCCGTTGCTCAGAAAAAATTATTAAGCTACCTGGCAGAGGATCTTTCCTGGAATAACGGCACCATCTCCAAGTATATTTCCGAGTATACCTTAAGTGAGCCTGCGGCCACGGGAGTAATCCCCCGGCTGTTTTTCTACGGATATTGCTTCTTTTTTGCCTACTGCGTCATCAGTATCATTGTAAGTCTCATTGCCATTATCAATCCGGTCCTTTCCCGTCCTGTGCGTTCTTTAAAGTCTTATGGCAAACCCAGGAAGATTTTAAAGCAGGCCGAGGAAGAACTGGCTACATTGCCACAGCTTGCCACAGAGGATATGTTTATTACAGAACATTACTTTATTGAAACCTCCGGCTATGGCGTGGCCATTGTTCCTATTTCAGAAATGTTATGGATTTACAAATATTCCACCTTACATAAGATTTTATGGCACCATTTTTCTATTTCCTATACCCTGTATATTTCCACGGTAAATCGAAAATACATCCGGTGCCCCAAGAATATTAAATCCGATATTGACGGTATTATTGATTACCTGTCTGAAGCAAACCATGATATTCTGGTAGGCTTCTCCGAAGAAAACCGTCGTAAGGCCGCCGAAATTCAAGGCGTGCCCCTCTTCATCAAAAAGATTTCCAACTTCCTGGGAAATCATATTTAAAAAAAGGTGGTGCATTTCGCACCACCTTCTTTTATCTTACATCCGCTCACTCATCCACTGATACAGATCCTCAAAAATCTTCTGACGATCCATTTCCTGGAGAATCTCGTGACGGTCTCCCTCGTATAATTTCATGGTAAGATCCTTTACGCCGGCTTCCTTAAACTTATCATGGGCCGCCTTGACACCAACGCCGTGATTTCCCACGGGATCTGCTGCACCGGAAGCAAACATTACCGGAATATCCATATTCATCTTGCGGATATGATCCATATTATTATCGTAGCACGTGCTCTCCAGAAGAATTAAATATCCATTCAGAGAAAACATAAAGGTGTCCTTAGGATCAGAGTAATATTTCTTGACACTTTCCACATTGGTAGACAACCAACTGTTGGTAGGATCCGCGCCGGTGACATCATACATCTTATAAGGCGCACCATACATAAGATTCACCACAAACTGACTCTTATAATCCCGTCCATGAAGAGCTGCCAGAAGTTTCACCACCATGGTACCTGCCTTAATGGCTCCATCTGCCTCTGTACCGGTTCCCATAATAATGGCACCGTTTACACCGGAAAGAGAATCCGCCTTCTCACATAAGAACTTCCGAAGCAAATAAGAACCCATGGAATGTCCTAAGATAAAGAAGGGCTTATCAGGATACTGTTCTTTAATGATCTTATAATTGGTGAACATATCCTCCACCAGGGTATCGGAAGGAGTCTTAGTATGAAGAATTCCCCATTCCTCCGGAGATGCCACAGACTCACCATGGCCGATATGGTCATGTCCCATGACTACAAATCCCCGGTCTGCCAAATACTCTGCAAACTCGCTGTAACGTTCAATATATTCAATCATTCCGTGATTTAACTGAATCACGGCCTTCACCTCTCCGTCGGAAGGGGTCCACTTCACACCGTGAACCGAAGTATGCGCATCATCCGCAGAGGTGAATTTATAATTTTCAAGCAAAGCCATATTTTCCTCCTTACACTCTTATGAAAGTGTAACCATTTTAGTGTAAAAAATCAATCAAAGGCAATTAATAGAAGTCTCCACCTTTGTGATGATGAATCTTATTCTTATACATCATTTCATCTGCTTCTTTTACAGTATCGGATATGGGACCGTTCTCAGGATTATAGGCTGCATATCCGCAGGAAATCTTCGGAAGGCCCTCGTATTCCTTCTGCAAGGCATGAATCCGCTCATCCAGTTTTTCACAGAGTTCCTTCACTTCTTCATAAGAAGCCTTGGAAATCACCGCAAACTCATCTCCCCCCACCCGGAAGCACTTTCCACGGCTTCGGAAGGTTCGAAGAATGGCCTGGCTGATTTTCAGCAGACATTCATCGCCGTAACTATGTCCGTAAACATCATTTACCATTTTAAAATTATCCACATCCAAAAAAACCACCACACAGGGATCCTGACGATGCTGAAGATAATTATCATACCCCCGGCGGTTAATCAAATGGGTAAGTCCGTCAGTCTGTTGAATAGTCTCACTGTTTACAATGTAAAGCATCACTGCGGAAATCGACAGTACCGCAAAGTCCAGTTTTAACTCATCCACAAACATGGTGACCATCATACCTGCCAGGAAGAATACAAAAATCGCAATCGCAAAAACACTTCCCTGGGACTGGTACTTGGCAATGTATCCAAGGGCCGCATATAAGCACAGGGCATAGCACATGAGATACACCGTCACATAGATAAAATAGAATTCACCATGGTAGTAACTATTGGTCTCATCCACGTAAAAAATAAATCCCGTAAAGGCGGATATTAAAACCAGCACGCCATGAACCAACGCAATACCCAGCATTAATTTCACACTTCTATGCTTTTCAAAAATCCGGGCGATACAAATGGGAATAAAGGGAACGATGAAAAGCTCCGTAGTCTTAACCCCAATATGAAGCAAACGGTAATCATAGAATCTTCCTTGCATATAATTGCCGCTCCATTCACAGAGAGCGGCAATTGCAATCAGAAGATATAATACGATAAACAGTTTCTTGTTTCGAAGCTGTATCATCTCGTTGGACAATACACAGATTTCCATAACCACCATAGATAAAACTGCAAGCATAATCATGGCGGTATAGTATGTAAGATCCATTGTTTCTCCTCTGTTTTATATGATGTTACTTTCCGTCAGATTATTCCGACGAACAATCTTCTACCGGGCGGCATCCTCCGCCAGAATATCCAGCTTATCCTTAACGTCTCCGGCATATCCGCTGATTTCATCACTGGTGGCGGAAATCTCTTCGGAGGCAGCGGCCAGATTCTGGGTACGTTCATTTACATCGTAAACGGTACGGATGAGATTCTCGGAATCTCTTAAAAGGTCTGCAATGAGTACCACAACCTCGTCTACGCTGTCCTGAGAAATCTTCTTGGAACGATCTGCCAGGATACCGATTTCCTTTGCAACCACTGCGAAGCCCTTACCTGCCTCACCGGCTCTGGCGGACTCAATGGAAGCATTCAAAGCCAGAAGGTTAGTCTTATTGGCAATGGAAACAACCTCGGTGTTGCTGCGCTGCAGCTTCTCTAAGGATTCGTTCACAGCACCCAGGGAACTCTTTAACTCCTCGGTGAAGTCGCTGACTTCCTCCATGGCTCTGGAAATCTCCGTAGCCTCCACGGTATTGCTCTCATTACTCTCAGCCAGCTGACTAATGGACTCGCTTAAATGTCTGAACTGCTCATTTACCAACTCAATCGTACCAACGATATTGGCCTTCTGCTCCTCCACACGATCCTTTGCCTGATGTGCCTGCTGGGAAGCTTCCTCAGCCTCTACCTTCTCCTTTTCCACAAGGCCCTTGGTGTAGAATACGCAATTCTCCTTGTGGTTACAGCCGTTATAAATGGCCTTTGCCATATCATGGCAGGACTCATATCCACAGCAGCCGCAGTCAATCTTACGAGACTCATCCGTAAGCTTATCCATATCCTGGAAAATGGCATTCAAATCTGCCTGGGTAGGCTCCTGCAACTTCAGTGCAGCAGAGCGATCCGTATACTTACGAAGGAAATCCTCTAAACGAAGTTCCTTAAACTGGGCATTCAATGCCTTCAGGCGATGTGCGGGAGTATCTCCCTTCTTCCATGCACCATGCTTCTTCTTGGAGTCCTCACGAATCTCGGAAAGATTAAAGAGTACCTGCTCCTTATCGTGAGCCTTCCGCTCCGTACCGGGACCATGAAGGCATCCGTCCTCACAATTCAAGGCATCTACGAAGAAATACGGAGTCTTACCGCCTTTCAGACGATCCTTATTATGCTCCAGGAACTCGTACATGCGCTTCTCGCCTTCCATCTGACGAACAAACACATCCTCTCCGCAGAACCAGAATACATTTTCCTTCAGGCCGCCGGGCATGGGATACACGGATCCCAAACCATATTCAATCTCATCGGAGGCATCCGGGCCGTAAATATTGTTAGCACGAACATACTCCATTAAATGAGCAAAGGTAACGTTATATGTAATATAACCGCCATTGTTGGGGTCGTCAATTTCGTTCTTCTTGGCAACACAGGGGCTGATAAACGCCAGCTTGTCGTTAATGCCCATGTATTTCTTGGCGTAGATGGCGCCGCACATCATGGGAGACTGTACCGGAAACAGCTTAGGAATCAGCTCCGGTGTGTACTTCTCAATGTAGCCCACTACTGCAGGACATGGCTGGGAAATGCCGCCGATAAAATCATTCTGCATTACGTAGTTAATATAACCCCAGGTGGTAATATCCGCACCGAAGGAAATACTAATGATGCGATTGACACCGGCCTTTTTCAGACCGCCTAAAACTTTGGCATATTCTTTGGAATAGTTTGCAAGAAATGCAGGTGCCAGAAGAATGGAAATCTTCTGACCGGCCTTCAGATCACGGAAAAATGCCTCAGTGTCGTCATTAAATACACGGGCGCCATGCTCACAGGCATTAAAACAGGAACCACAGGAAATACAACGTTCTCCGTCTACTTCGATAATATTCTGTCCCTCTTCGGTAAACTTGGCGATATTCGCGCCAGGTACAGGACATGAACGAATACATTTGTTACATCCGATACATTTTTCATTGGTATAAACCAGTCCGTTTAAATGGCTCATAGTCTCCTCCCCGTATATTGAAATCTTTAAAATCCCTCACCAATGTGTAAATTATATCACACTTGCCTTATAAATAGTCATTTTTTTATATTGATGGCATAATTATTTCATCCAAGTCTGCAGTTGTCATAAATCCCCACTCATACTGCAGCATATATTCACCGTGATAAGAGGCTCTGGCCTTCTCATCTCCCTTTAGAAAATCAAAATAATCACACTGGATTTTCTCGGGATCGATGGCAAAATAATTGGTCTGCTTAATCAGCGCATCCTCGCATCCAACGGAAGAAAGTGTCTTCCGAAGTCCGTTGAAAAGTACCCGAAGATAATCCCGACGCTTGCTGCGAAGTTCCGAATCCTCCCAAAGAATCATGGCCATTTCATCGTAATTGACGCCACCGCCCTTCTGATCGATTAAATATGCCAGAATTTCTTTTTCCGCGGACCGGGAAAAACTCAACATCTCCCCGTCACAATACACCTCAAACTTTCCGAAGCACCTGGCCTTTAAATGCTTATCATTTGTCGACAGGTCATAGCGCAGATGGTTTAACTCCCGGCGAATATCATCCGCACGAACAGGCTTTGTCAGATACCCGCTGGCGTGCAGCTGCATGGCTTCCAGGGCATACTCTGTATAAGCCGTTGTAAAAATCACGTTGGTGCCGGGGCGAATAACCTGGGCTCTTCGCATAAACTCCATGCCGTTCATTTCGGGCATTTCAATATCGGCAAACACCACATCCACGCGATTTTTCTGAAGATAATTTAATGCCTTCTCCCCCTCTGTAAATGTCACAATCTGAGCATTCTCAATGGTCTGCTCACATACGTACTTCAAACTCTTAAGGGCCAGTTCCTCATCATCCAGCAAAAGTACCTTCATGCCAATTCTTTACCCCCTTTTTGAATCCTTGGGAAAATACATGCGCACCACAGTTCCCTCATTGGGAGCACTGATAATTTCCATCCGTCCGTCACAGAAATACTTAAGACGAGTCCGGACATTTTGAATTCCCACATGTCCCTGAACACTTCCTTCGTACTCCTTAGTATAAAATCCAACGCCGTCATCTCTCACTTCGATCACGTGATTATCCTGCTGCCCATATACAAACAGAGATACCGTACCGCTTTTCTCCCGTCCCCGGATGCCGTGTCGAATGGCATTTTCCACAATGGGCTGAATGGTAAGAGCCGGTACGTAGAAATTCTTGTCCTGAATATCTTCCACTACTTTCAGCTTATCGCCGAAACGTTTTTTCTCAATATTGATATATCCTTCGGCAGTCTTTAAATCCTCTTCCAAAGGAATCATGTCTTTATTATTTAGAGCCTTTAAAGCACCCCGGATAAAGTCAGCAAAATCTCCGATGGCATCAAAAGCCTCCTGGGGATTCTCCAGCACCAGAGACTGAATAGCCGTCAAGGAATTAAAAATAAAGTGGGGCTGAATCTGACTTACCATAAGATCCAATCTTGCTTCCGTAATCTCCTTTTCCCGGCGAATGGAAAGCTGGTTCTGCTCCATCATTACGGACAGCACCACAATATTAATGCAGCCGCATACGGCAATGTTTGCAATAAACAGGCCGTAAAACATATTCTGAATTATAAAGGCTATGGCCGGCACCAAACAGCAGCTGATGAGCTCAATGAATTTCAACTTAGTCAAAAGTTTGCGCCGTGATACGCAGAATACAAAGAAATTCAAAAATGCCACATAGGTCAGCACAGAGAAAATCATGTACAACTCTCCCCGTACATAAAGGTTATCCCCGGTGAAACTGTAAATAATACCGGAAAATCCGTTGATGACCAAAAGAAATACTTCCAGAATCATAATGGAGGCATTGAGCCGGCGAAACAACGGCACGCCGTCGGGATAGCCCTCCTCTTTTAATAAGGCTGCTAAATATTCTCCCAGGAAATAAATTGCCAGAAGTCCGGAAATAAAATACAGAAAATTACCGATACGGGTCATGGCAATACCCAGGGAAGTATTTACCCCGCGGTAATACACTGCCATAATATCCGACAGCATGTAGAAAAGGCAGAAAAAAATACTATGAATCAGGTATCTATCCGAAGCCCGTTTTCCCTTTTTAAGAACTGCCGATACGATAATGGAATAGACGCAGAAAACAGAAAAGCAGATTTCCGATACCACACGAACTACAGATGCGTTATCTAAACTTCCAAAAATCTCCATAAAAAACTCCCCATGTTACTGAAACTCCGGTGATACACTATCTGCCGGAGGATTAATTAAAATACCGCTGACTAAAAACCGATAATCCGCGGAACTGTCCGGTGTGCATGTAGCAAGAGTAATGATGCGATTCTCGGTTGTTACGGATAAATCCTCCCGAATATTGGAGAAACGGCCCACACTTCCGCTTAATAAACTCTCCAAATAGGCTTCGTACCCCTCTTCGGTACTAAAATCATTACTTGCCATAACATGCGCCGACGTATACTCCGATGCGGAAAACACCAGGTATACATAGGTCACATCTTCCATATATATATAAATATAATGGTTCCCATCATTAAAAAACTCGGCGTCATCAAAATCATGAAGTGCCCCGAACATGCTGTCATCCCGCATATTGTGCCCGTACAGCACCGTATTGGGATCCAGAAAATCCGTGGAATTGTAGGTGGCCTCAGTATAAATACAGCCGGGATACCCTTCCGAACCGTCCAGATTATGGAGAAGATAATAACTGTCATCCTCCGGATCCTGCAGCACCGGATAATCAATACCTACATCCGGCACATACAGCCAGGCATAAATATCCTCATTGGTCTCATGCAGTGCATCCCAGTCCAGATTCTTCTCCGGGATCTCCACATTTAAAAGCTGAAGAAGGGCTGTAAGAGTGCCGTCTTCCGCCACCCCCAAAGGATCCGAAGTCTCCTCTGCCTCCGTCTCATCTTCTGTGTCTGCTTCCCCACTAACTTCTTCGCTTAGGTCTTCATATACATTCTGTGCGTTTTTGATTCCGGCCTCATAGACGCCGATAAAAACCAAAAGAAACGCCGCCACCAGAAAACACACATCAGAAAAACGGGCCCAAAGTCTCTCCCGCCCGATCTGTTTCAGTCGACTTTGTATAATTTTATGCATTGCCTTATAGGCCGCCCTAACTTTAACTAACACGGTTATTATAGTACCACATTTCACGTATCAATACCGTATCAGCAGAAGAAGTTTTTGTTTTTTTCAAATATGATATACTTTACACAAAGCAAAAGATTCCGGAGAGGTTTTATGTACGCACTTTACGAAGAAAAAGAAAATCGATTCGAAATACACGAGCACAAAAACACCCACATTGGTCCCCATATTCATGAGGCCATGGAAATTGTCTATGTTACCAAGGGCTCCCTGGTCCTGGGTGTAGGCACAGAGCTTTATGCCATGGAAACCGGGGATATGGCCTTTCTTTTTCCAAATGTGATTCACCATTATCAGGTCTTTGGAGGCGGACCTTCCCGGGGAATTTACCTTCTGGCACCTGCTGCCCTGTCCGGAAGTTTTATGGATACCTTGACGGACAAGATTCCGGAAAATCCTATTATCAAAAAAGAAGAACTCCATCCGGACATTGTCTACGCCATAAAGGCCCTGTACAAAGACCGGAAAAATTCCTCCGAAGTATTACAACAGGCATTCCTACAGGTCATTTTAAGCCGTGCTTTTGATAAACTGCACTTTATTCCTAAGGAGTCTATTTCGTCGGGAGATTTGATTTACCGAACGGTGGCTTATATTGCAAAGCACTTTAAAGAAGAGATCACCTTAACCTCCATGGCAAAAGATTTGTACGTAAGCCCTTACGCCCTGTCCCGGATTTTTTCTTCCACCTTTCATATGAATTTTAATAAATATCTAAACACCACCCGGCTGCAGTATGCCGCATATCTTCTGGTGTATACAGATATCAGCATTACGGATGCCTACCTGCAGGCCGGCTTTGAAAGTCAGCGCACCTTTAACCGGGTATTCTCCGAGACATACCACTTAACTCCCCGGCAGTTTCGAAACACCCGCCGTGCCGAGCTGGCGGCGGACGAGGGAGACGCAGTTTCAGACTAAGGCGGTGCGGCGGCGAACGTGATTCGGCTTCCAATAATAATATGCATTCCTGAATAAAAAAGGCGGAAGGAGTAAATATTTACCCTTCCGCCTTTTATTTATACCGGCAACTTCTCTGCGGCATACTCTTCATCATGAAGTACAGATAAAAAGCAAATCAAAAGTATTGCCAAAAGAAATACCCCTTCAAAAATAAGCACGAGAAGCCCTCCTCCCGGAGCCGGATCGTACTGCTCCGATGCAGCAGGCATAAACTTCACTGTCAAAAGAATCAATACCCACGCAACCGGAATCCAGGTCAGCGTCGACAAATATCGAAGCCGCCCCAACCCATGGGGATTTTCTTTATAAAATTTTCTGGTTATAAAAATTCCCAGAATCACCGTTATACCCCCACAAATCCAGAAAATTGCCATAGCCGGGACATTATATAATTTTTTTAATTCATATTCCCGAACCAAGCACTCCTGCATAATCCAGGAGGAAATTCCGTAAAGTAGTGTCAGACTGATTAACCCCTTGATGTTTTTCATGACCTTCTCCTTATGGTGCTTCAATGTAGCCTTGCTGTATTGCCGATTTGTCCTTATTATTATTCAACACCCCCAAGCAAACTTTTTACAAACTGTTCTGCCACCCGGCCGGACAGTCCCCCGTTACGCATCTCCCACTGATGTGCTTTCAATAAAATCTCCTCCCGGGATAAGGTAATTTCCGGATAACGACTTGTGATTCCCAGCACAATGTCCTGAAACTCCTTGGGCGAAGGTTTGAAATATCCGATGGTAACGCCGAAACGATCTGCAAGAGATAATTTTTCCTGAACTGTATCCGAACGATGCAGCTCATCGTCCGAGCGATCGGACCGGTCAGACCAGGTCTCCCGAATCAAATGCCGGCGATTGGAAGTTGCATAGATTAATACATTCTCCGGTTTCGGCTCCAGACCGCCTTCAATTACAGCCTTTAAATATTTATACTCCACTTCGAACTCTTCAAAGGACAGATCATCCATGTAAATAATAAACCGGTAATTTCGATTTTTCACAGCGGAAATAATCCGGGACAAATAGGAAAACTCGTGCTTGTACACTTCGATCATTCGAAGTCCGTCCGGATAATACCGGTTCAAAAGTGCCTTAATACTGGTGGATTTACCGGTGCCTGCATCTCCGTAAAGAAGCACATTATTGGCAGGATGTCCCTTTACGAAACTCTCCGTATTGGCAATCAGACGTTCCTTTTGCATTTCATATCCGTATAATTTTTCGAAGGATTCCTGTCCCGTGGTGGTAATAGGGCTTAAAAAGTCCTGCGCCTCCGGATCCACCCGAAATGCCTGATTTAAACCTAATTTTCCAACTCCGTAATCCCGGTAAAAATCCGTCAGAACTTTATAACATTCCTCGGTACTTTTTGCAGCATCAAACTCCCGGGATAATTTCCGAACCTTTTCACTGACATTTAAATTAAAGCTGCCCTCCTGCTTTTTGACCGAATGATAATCCGATAAAACAGAAAAGCACTTAAGGCCCAGTTTTTCCTCTGCGGGTGCAAAATCATACTCAAATAATTTCTTAAATATCCCGATATCTTCCATAGCAAAGGTATTTACCGAGCCTTCCCGGGCTCCCACCTTTTCCGACACCAGAGTAAAAGGCGTCTCTGTAGTAGCCAAAAGATACGCCAGGTAATTTTTCCAAAGATTCTCATCAAAACCGTTGGCGGTGGCCAGGTCAAGAAGCGCATGTACCTGATCCAGATACTCTCCTGCCAAAGTGGAAATTTCCGCATTCTCTGCACCTTCCAATCGGCGTAAAATATCCGACAAGCGCATTAAAATCGAATCCTCTCCAATACCGCGATAAATTACCAGACGACTTGTTAATTCAAACATTTCATTTCCTCCATGGTGGGATAGGAAGGAATTGCCCCTTCCCCTCCAATACTTTTACTGCAGAAGGCATTGGAAAAATCCAGTGCTTCTTTTAACTGTGCTTCGCTTAATTTTGAAAGGCCCCGGGGAGTTACATCCCATGCAGCCAGTTGGTACAAAAAGGATCCCATAAAGCCGTCTCCTGCCCCCGTGGTATCTACCACTTTTTCCGGTTTTACGGAAGGAGAAAAGGCTCGGGCATTTTGGGTAAAGGCCATAGCTCCGTCTTTTCCCATGGTATAAATCACCAGTTTTGTCTCCCCTTCGAACAAATTGGAAACCGCATCTTCAATCCGTTTCCGACCGGTAATAAAAAACAGTTCCTCATCGGAAATTTTTACAATATGAGCCAGCGGCAAATAAGAAAGCACGGCATCCTTTAATGCCAACTGATCCTCCCAGAGATTAAACCTGAGATTCGGATCAAAGCTAATAATCGCACCTTGTTCCTTTGCAAGAGACACCGCCTTCTTATGAGCTCTTCCCATGGGAAAATCCCCCAAAGACACTGAACAAAAATGAAGGCAAAAAACATCCCGGAACATCTGTGGCTTTAAATTCTCTTCACTATAAAGCATATCCGCTCCGGGTTTCCGATAAAAAGAAAACTCCCGGTTGCCGTCGTCCTTTAATGCCACAAAGGCCAGGGAGGTATTTGCCCGGGACGTACGGCGGATATAAGAAGTGTCAATCCCATAGCCGGAAAGTTCTTCCTCAATCTTATCTCCAAAGGGATCATCTCCCAGCTGGGTAATCATTGCCGCATCTCCCCCCAGCTTTGCAAAGGCACCGCAGACATTGGCGGGAGCGCCTCCCACCTTAGGTGAAAAACTACTTACTCCGGCAATTCCCTTGCCGCTTTCCCCGGGAATAAAATCAATCAGTGCCTCACCGATTGCCATGCATTTTTTCATAAGAACCCCTCCTTCTTCTCACCTTAAAAAATAGTACTCTGCCGTATAACCCTCTCCTACCGTTAAATGAATCTCCTGCTTTGGATAATAAAATGTGGTCATAACCACTTCTCCGTCATTTATATAAAGTTCCAGGATGGAGCCGTCAAAATAAAGTTCCAAACAATAAGGTTCCGTAACTCTTGCATGTCGCCGCTCACGGCGGGTCACTTTGGAATCATAGAATTCCAAAGATAGGATTTCATCCTTATATATCAGAGAAAAATCCCGGGTCGTAAGAATTTTGCCTTTTTTTCCCCCGAAATCTCTGTTTATAAAAACGGCGAAGGACGAATGTTCTTCATGAGACCAACGGACAATTCTATTTCCCTCAGCCCCGGTTTCCTTCGGAAATTCCACCGGCACCAAATGCGCCTTAATCTCCCGGGCCACCGGGGTATAGATCTGATCTCCCTGCCGAATCAACTCCCGAGGGAAAGTCAAAGCATTCTGCCATCCCTCAGAAATTGCAGGAGTATTATCATAAGGATCATCCGGAAGTCCTGCCCATCCAATCAGCAGCCGCCGACCGTCAGGAGCCAAAAAGGTCTGAGG
>Ga0181612_124265_pt1 | contig 35083 bp, 22 predicted proteins | sample HoacroProtozoa21_FD_119630 | JGI IMG/M metagenome (GOLD analysis project Ga0181612, IMG submission 119630) | Hoatzin crop microbial communities from Cojedes, Venezuel. Combined Assembly of Gp0051906, Gp0051904, Gp0051908 | reverse complement strand
GTCGTGAGAAGATTTAGCATCAGTCTTTTAGTACTCATATTATTAATTATGGAGGCCAGAACAATGATCTTCCCCTGATTAGCCACAGAGCTCCTATTCAAAAAGGTTTGACTGATGTAATTTTTTTTTTTTGAAGCACAGGCTGAGCTGTGCATGCAAATGACGTAGATTTCAGATCCTCTGTTGATTATTGTATTGTGAAAGAATCCTACTGAATGCAAGGGCAATTTTTTAATTTGTGTTGAAATAATTTTCTTGGTAGCCTCAGATTACTGCTGAAAACTTCATCTTTTTCCCTTACATAGGGAAGGCCAACAGCAGCTGTGCTGTGCTTCTGAAAGTGAAGACTGAGACAGTGGAAACTGTAAGTCTCTTCTAGCTGCAGGAAGTTGCAAACTTGCCTGGAGCAGCTTTAAAACCTCTTTGAGGTGTACAGATGGGGGTTGGCTGAAGGCAGAAGGGAAAGTAGGAAAGATAAGTTCTTTTTTTCTTTTTGCTTTAGTTAGTATGCTTTTGGACTTCTGTATTTTTATTTGATCTTATTAATTTAGGTCTCTTATTTCTTATTCCTGGTTGGTTTCGTTTTTTTTTTTTTTTTTTTTGTAAGATGCTTTTCAGGTGGCTGGGCAGGTTGAGGTTAAATTTTCCAAGGTGTTGTTTGTTATTATTTTTGTTTTGTTTTGGCTCAAGTAAAAGATAGATGCTCTGCCCAGCTGTAGCTTTTGTCAGTAAAGCAATCTGTAAGGTGATACACAGCTAAACATGCTGCTGCCCTGCTTTTGATGCTGTTAGTGGCTTGGAGTTGGTTGAGTTACGTATTATGCAGAATGTGTGTTTTGGTTGACAAAATGCAATCAAATCAGGCATTGTATAAATGTAAAAGCAGATGTATTGCTTATGTGGGATCTTAGCTATAATAAAATCCATGATTCTTTGGTGTATGACATTGAATCACTTCCAAGACAATTTTTTAGGCCATTGTCACCCTGAAGTTGGAGCAGCAATAGTGTAGACAGTACCTGCTTTGACATGTTCAGTGGCTGGATTAGATCTGAACTTGGGAAAAATTTGTCCTTCTCCTTTTTTGGTTGTTGAAGTCACAAGTGCTCAGGCTGGGGTGGGGGTGGGGCGGGCGGGACGGGTCACCAAACCTGAGAAAAGCCAGAAAGCAGATAGTGTGCATGGGGTAAAAGGAGGATGTTTTACAGCAGCCGAAAAAGCGGATCTCCACTCTTGTGATCTAATCTGTTGGGGTATTTGTGTTCTTTACCTTGGTCTCTCCAGAGGTTTTGAGGCAGGTCAGGCAGCGTGTTGGAGATGAGATGGCAGGTAGTGATCGTGCTTGCTCCCCAGGGGTCTTGCTGGGGGCTGCTCTCTCTCGACGCTTCACGGGGAGGCTGCCTCAGCTGACCCCATGGCTAACCCCTTTGCAGATGTTTGTAAGCCTTTGCTGACACACAGGATGTCCTCCCAACTGCAGCTCTGCTAGCAGTCCTGCAGCTCCACGTGTTGGGATGCGGGCCCCAGCTTGTTGGATGGAATATTACAAAATCTCATAGAGCTACCATATAGCCAAACACTGATTGCAAGAGAGAAGGGTTAGTACCAACTGATTCTGGTTTTCAGGCCAGCCAGCTCAATTGTGCATTGTAGTTGCCAGGTTTTTTTATTATTAACAAGTCATTTGTTTATGACAGTGAAACATTTAAAATACTGCGTTATTTTTCTTGAATGTCTCCCTCCCTTCCCCCTTCCCTCCCTTTTGTGCCTTAATGATGTTTTGTTTAGCCAGTTTCTGTGTTGGTCATCTGTTGTGTCAGGTTGGAAAAATATCCTTTTTTCTCCCCCCTCACCCCAAATAATTGCTCTGGAAATCTTTGTGCTCAAACAGTGCATTACTTCACCAATAACGGAAGTTCTCTGAGCCGAAATTATCTGGACAGAAATTGATGCTGTTGGATTAACCCACTCAGCCCATGAAATATCAAGTCTGATCTCTTAAATGATAGCTGCAAAGAACTGCCGTTTAATGTCAGAGTGAATTAACCATTGATTACCACAAACAAATTACTAGGTCATATCTTCACAGGGACAGGGATTTGATGGAAAAATATTTCAGGATATGGATTGATTTCCATTTGCCATTTGGGTAAATGTTTGTGCTGTGTTTTGAGGGTGAGGTATTATTTACATAAGCATCATTTACTCTGTGGAGTTAGTGCCTGTCTTGGTGCATGTGAAGAATGATTTTTTGCCCCTATGTGATGTCCTAGCATCACATAGCATGGAAAATTCACCTCGTTTCCTGTGAGGATCTCAATTTCTTCTGCAGAAGTGAATGGGTAGTAGCTCAGTTTCCCAGTTTCTTCAGTCTTTCATGGATGTTTCTTCTCAGACTGAAAATTCTGGCCAGTTTCTTAGGGTTGGTTGTAACTTTTGTAATACCCACTCTTGGTAGGAAAGGGCAGAAACCATCAAGGGTGTTTTACTCTGGTTTTGGGCATGGGGGGGTGTTGCAGTATTTGAAAGGTAGATATTTCCTCTTATTGTGTCTGAACCTTTCCATGTTAGCAATTTCCAATAAAATCTGTTTTTCTAGACAGGGAAGTTGGACTCAAGAAATGTCTGGCTTTACCGGCAGAGGCTGTTTCCAGGGGGGTGATGGCACAGCCAAACACAGGAATCGGAGCGACTTTGTCCCTTTCCTCTGGCACTCCCTTTCAAGACTTCCATGACCCCTCAGTAAAACCTCACAAATCCATTTTTACAGTGAATTTATTCATTCTTATGAAGAGCTTCCAAATGGGCGAGATGCTATAGCTCCATAGCTCTTTAAAGCAGTCTGACCAGTGACTAGAAGCAACAGACGGGAAGGCTTGGCGAGGAAGCATGTTTGTATAACTGGTCTTCTCTGGGACAATGGAAGGTAGTGTTGTGTGCACTGTAGTAATAGGTTTAACTTGTGCAATTTGTTGGTAGTTGGTCTGAAGGCATGCTGAATAGCAGCAACCACTTCCTTCTACAAGGATGTATATGACCAGTGGTACAACCAAGTCAGTGCTCACATCAGTCCCTGTGACGTCAGAAATAGGTCTTCCATGCTACTATTGACAAAATAATTCCCCACTCCAGCAGTATAATTTCAGATTGACTGCTATTAAAGCTGTTTAATCAGTACCATATCCTAGTTCTATTCCAATACTTATTACTACAGTAATAGATGGTGGATGCGAGAACATCCTTTATCCTGCTTTCTGGAGAGGGGTGTCAGGTGAAACAGCCAGGCTGACACGAACCAAGCTGCAGAACTTGTACAGTATAGTGTGTGTACGCAAATACACACACTGTCAACAACGTTTTACGGGGGTGGTGGTTGTGTGCTAGCTTCCAAACTGTATTGATGTATCTGCTGAGGGAAGAGAAGGGGAGGTCTTTTCTGAGACATCCGAAGTTTGATGGGGAGATGGGAGGGAAAGAGTATCATTAAGCAGAAAAGGACTTGTTGCTGTTCTTCAGAAGGACTTTAAGGCATGAGTACAACAATGGGCCACACCACCTATCTGGAAATCTCCGCTTTTATTTGTCTTCTGCTCCTTTTGCCCAATACTGAATCGCAGCTGTTAACTTACTGAAGCTCTTTTAATTGCTGAGCAAGTTAACATAGGGTGCAGGATGTTGTCTTCATTTGCAGGCAAAACACACCCTGAAACAGAGAGAGAAGGCAGAACTGGGAGGAAATACAGATTGTCGAGATCATAACCACTTAATTTAGTTCAGCTTCTCCTATGCTTTGGTGGGTCATCCAGTAAAGTTTCACATGCCTTATGCAGCTCATTCTGCAAATTTATTTGTCATAGCACCATGTACCAAACTCACTTCAAGATTCAGCTGTCTGCTCCCTGATACAAAACCACACGTTTGCTGAAACACCACTCCAGACATGCAATGCAACGAAGGAGGAGTAAAGTCCTGAGGCAACGGGACAGGGAGCTAGCATGTCGCTTTTCCCTGCATTTTAACCAGCAGTGGACTGGTGAATGCAAAAACAAAACTGGAGTGCTGTGTTTATGCAAAGGCTTCGTGAAATTAACTTTCACAGAAGTCAATGCCGACATCATAGTTTGGATCGACTTGAAAGATTTTCAGGGAGACCGAGAGCTGCTTATCTGCGTTTCTGTGGTATGGCTTGCCCTTTGCCAGTCTACTGAGACTCTCGTTTCGTAGTTGCATATGCCTCTGCTCACTTACAAAATCATGTTGACACATCCTGGGGCCACCTTAGGATTTTTTTTATTAATTGCTTTAAAGTATATGTCAAGAGAAGTTTCAGTGTTTGAAGAGTCACTTAAATAATTTTTTCAGAACAGTTTTGAGCTAATGAATTGCATTTATGTAAGTGAATCTGTACATTCTGTACATCTACTGTTCAAAGTGATAACATTGGTGGTGGTGAAGGCTTTACCTAAAAAAATCCACAGACTCAAAAGAGGTAATATCTTTCTGTTAGGAAGAAGATCTAATGCTCTGTACCTTGCAAAAGAAAATCGAAATTTTTACAGTCGTTCCTAGCAATCACTATAGTAAAGGAAGGAATAACAGGAAGGCCTCTTCTCTTTTCTTAGCAGCGTGAAATTTAAACCAATTTCACTGCCTTTCGTGTTTATTTTCTTATATGCTAGAAAGTGTATGTGGAGTTGTTCTTTTATTAACCAAGTCGTTACTAGAGAGTGGAAAAACACTTCCGTGAGTCTATAGTAGGTAATTAAAAGTTCATGTTATCACCATCCCTTTAACAAGTGGTAAAATTAAATTGTAAACAGGTCAAGTCATTGCTGTTGCTCTTCCCTGAATGGCATTCATTTGCCTTTTTGCTTTGTAAGGCTGCCGTGGTGCAGTCATGCTTTTATCTGTGTTGAACAAACTAATGCTGACAAGCAGTTGTTGTTTGGTGACGGAGGCTGCTGGAGGTGAGTGATGCCAGATGATTACTTTTGTGTGGCAAGACTTCAGATGCGGCATGAAATTTGGAATGTCTCTGAAGGGACATCTGGAAGTGGGACCCTTATGTGAGATCTTTCTTCTTACTTTCTTGCCTTTTTACATGTTGTTCAAATATTGGGATGTTTTTTCCTTGATGGGTTTACAGGTCCTATCCATCTGGCATCAATTAACACTTAAAACTGTCCTCCAAGAAACCACAAGTTAGGCTTCTATTCACTAGAGGTGTGCAGGGGGGGAAGTATGTTTACCTAAATCACATTTAAGAGCTTCAAGGCCATATGAAATTAGAATTTTCAGAGTCATGTAATCCAGAAATATGAAGTCTGTGAAGTCAAGCTGTGGTACCAAAAGATGCTCCATAGGGGTGCAGGAAACCAAAGCTGAAAGACGGCAACAATGCAGGAGACCTGAAATTGTTGACTCAGGAGACAGTCAGATTGTGAAAACCCAATTTGCCTTTCAGTCCCAGCACCTTAGTCTAGCGGAGGCACTGTATATTTGCAGGCCCAGATGAGATACGCAGTGATGTAGAAGTTGTTGGTATTGCTGTGTCGCTTCTAAATTGCAGATCGCTTGTAGTGTGCAAGAAACTAGGGAGGAATAAGGGTAATAATATTTGTCATTGTAATGGATTTTCCGGAAGCAGTTCCTTCAAGGTGATGTTTTTGTGATAAATGATTGCATTTCTCCTAACTACTCCAAGTAATGACAAAACTGCATAGTTCCTCTTTTCTGTGGTCTCGGACAGCTGATCCAGAAATCATGATGCTTAATCATAGCATGTCGGAGAGCAGTATGTTTTGTCTGGTGAGGATGCGTTCCTGCTCCGCATGTTAGATATGCACTATTCTGCCGAACATCAGCTGATTTTTTTTCCTCAGTTAACCGAAAATTCAATGTGTTACCGTAAATGACTTTCCAAATGTTGTAGTTTATGGTGAAACATCATTTCTTAGAGATGAGTCACCTTCACAGAGGATAAGAAATTCTATAATCTTCATTTTACTAATTTTAGATACAGCTCCAATGTGTTACCCCGGTTCGCAGTTCTCTAGATGCACTCAGTAAAGACAGCAACATCTGTCAAGAGAAGAGTACATAGAGTGGTATTTGCCTGTGACATCTCCAGTTCCAGTGCTTGGGAATGATATGTGTGAATCTGCTTCAAAATTTGGTATTTTTTTTCAATGCTTTGTAGTGCAGCAAGCCATCAAAATCTCATTAGTAAGAAGCCACTCCTGTGCTTTTGTGTTTCAAACTCTTCTTAACAGAGATTACATTTTCTGTCATAATGCCCTTTAGCGAAGTTCATTTGAGGATCCTGTTCCCTTTATTTGCAGTTCTTGAAAAACACAGGGCTGCACTCTAAACTCACACAGGTATTAAGTTAGGAGCCACCTTTGTTCACTTGAATGGACTCAGCCTGCTTTTGCACCGCTGTGAAAACACAGTCCCATCTGCACTTTTGCTGAAGAAGACGAGGTTGGTAGGGAGCAGGGGAGAGTCCTTTTGTACAATCCAAACTATTTTCAGCTGAAATGCTTTTAGTTGGCAGAAAGTCTTAACCATTGTGTACATTGTGCTCAGGAGGTTGAGTAACAAGGTGTATGCAGAAAAGCCTTCATTTTCCTAGCCAAATGGAGAAATCAGTGCAATACAAGAGAGAATATGCAGCTAGGTGCAGAAGGGGAGATGTGAAATGGTCACAGCCTTAGGAATTTTTTACTAATCCTGTGTTTTCTATTTCTTGGTGAGAAATGACTACAGGCATATTTCTCTTCTCATTTGCGTTAAAGTGCTTGTTGGATTTTATGAGGTTGAGCTCTTTCTGACATTTGTCTTCTACCTGGAGTACACAGAGCTAGCTAAAGGCTAAAGAGGCTTCAGATTTTTTTTTCTTGGTTTTTCTCTTCTGCTCTGTGATGCTTCCTAGTAAAAATGATAATTTTCTCTCCTTTTTATATGTGGCAAACAGGATTTTAAGCATACCTCTGGTTTTGGTCTAGATGTTCTTCCCTAAAGTCTACTTCATCTGTAATCTTTTCCCCATATTCACTATCCAAGACCGGCAGCATTTCAGGATGAAGAGAATAAATCATAAAAGAAACCAACAATGAGCTGTAGTGAAGTAGGTGCGGTGACACTGCTGCTCTTAAGCGTGTTTGGAGAAGAACAAAAACAAAGGTCTTACAAGATCTTATTTAGGTTACGCTTGTGACAGCTCACAAGACAGCCATGAAGTGTGCTGGTTGGGAATCTTCAGGCTGTTGATGGAGCCTTACTGAAAATCATTCTCTTCTTTGTCAAATAGCAAAGCTTTCCTAAGTCAGAAAAGCAGTAGTTTCAAGTTGACGTTATCTGTTTCCTTCATCTGTCATGCACAGTGAAAAAATCAGTGAATTTCAGAAAACAGGCAGAACTCCGTTTTTAAAAAGAAAACAGTAAGCCTGAAGAATGTGTAGCTTGGTTCTTTGACTTCCAGTGAAGGCTTTCTTGGAGGAATGCTGTATCTCCCTTTCTCTGTCCTCTCCCTGAGTATAGTAGTAGAAATCTGGAGCAAGGAGTGGAAAGAATGAAAGGTTACTAGCAAGAAATGAGTAGGAAAGAATAGGGGTCACTGGAAAGCTATATAAAGATGGAAAAAGTGATCCAAGAGCTTGGAAGATGAGACAGCTACATGTGATGTAAGGCATGCGGAGATGTGTTGAAATGTGAAGCAGGCGTTTCAAGATGATGCTTTTTAAGAAGGAGGAGTAATTTCCACAGTGGCGTGCAAAGGCTCAGTTTAAATGAACAACACACGCACAAAAAAAGACATAACTGACTTGGAAAAGCATGTGGAGTGCAACTTTCCTACAGCACTTATCTGTTCTTTCTTGGCTTGGTAAGTTAATGTTGCCTTTGAAAAAGTGAACTGGAGGCCAGGAAAGTTACTGGCATTGTCTGTATGACTACACCACGGTCTTAGTTTGAAAAATACCAGTTAGGTTTGGGCTCATTTTTGGTGTATTTTTTTGGACGTTGAATAGACTTAGCACGAGTAGTTTTCTGCCCTGACTTACAGAATAGGAAGTGGGAGATACAGAGAGCAATAGGTGTCTCTGCAAAATCCTTTCTGTGGTGGTTGATTTGTGGCTTGTATTGTATATATCTGGCCTGATTGGGGAAAAAACTGCAGTAATCTGTCCAGAACAGTTTTCTCCCATTTTGTTTGGTTTTCTTTGCACAAAAGAATAAAAACATATGCAGAAGCTGATCTAACCTTGATGAACGTGATAGTTATGGAAATAACGTCATTCTGTTGGACCATCAGGTCAAACCTTGCATGACAATTCGGAATATTCACTTACAGCAAATCTGTACCTATCTGTCAAAAAAAGTAAGTGTGGTTAAAATAAATCAAGGATAAGGATGTTGTAATGTTTTGGGTTTTTTTTAATACAGAAGAAAAGTTCATGTGATAACCGAACTGTAAAACAATAGTTGCTGAGGAAATAAAAGTATCCTAAATTCCAGCAAGTAATTCTGCGAGTAGTCTTCTGAGGCTTTTTTTTTCCTTTTGGTGTGGGGAAAACAAAAAATGTTAACACAATTCCAGTGCTCTGGGGGTGACCTTCTTTCCTCTCAAATGTGTACCTGGTCTATGCGTTAGCCTTCTTGCTGTATTGTTTGTATGAATTCTAGTGTGTGTGGTCGAGTGAATTGTCTTGCTGTTCTGGACCAAATTCCAACGTGCCTTTTGAAACTTCTCCTGCAAATCTGTTGTGAATAGTCATGTAAGCAAGTTAGGTTGTGCAAACTCACAGGCTGGTTTTGCAGCAGCCGAAGGGCTTGGGTGTTGACTGCATACCCAGTTCTCTTGTTATTCTCAGAAATTTTTTTTCCTTCCTACTAGGAGCAAATGCCAGCATGACTAGGGTCTGAGGAAGTGCTTCTGTGTTCCTACCAAGGGTTTGCGAGTGCAAAGAAAGGGTGCAAGGACAGCAGGGACATTTTGAGCTACCATGGATATCCCCACTGATTTGGTGCCGTCCTCCATGGTGTCCCACCCTGAGGTGACTGAGGTGAGTAGACCACAATGAAACTGGCAGCTGAACTGATTGAAACCCTTTCTTATTTCCTCATGGAATCCTAGCTTTTTCTCTTGTCTCGCTTCTGAGTAATAGAGGGATTTTTGCCTGAAATACTGTGTTAAAGATATCAGCATTTGCTAAGAATGGTGTTATCCTTTGACACATGACACTGATGTGTTATACTACAATTTGTAGATGACAAAATATGGCAAAATACGGTCTTTATTGACTTCATGTAGGTGGTCCCTGCACTATGGTTTGATTTTTACTGTGCCTAATGAATACAAAATATAACGTCGTAATGTGTTTCAGTTGGAATAATACCACAGGAAATTTCAGGTTCAGTGTTCTTATCAGAAAAGCTAAAGTTTTAAGCCAAAAGCAGCAATAAAATTAATAATATTAATTAAAATTACTAACACACTGATTTTGCTTTCGTGAATCAAAGTGTGTGTTTCAGACTTGGTTTTTCTAAATACTTGAGTGATTTCTTCAGCTCGATGTACTGAACACCAAGTACTTGTGTTTTCTGGTGAAGTAAATATTGCAAACAGAAAAGGAGATGTTAATAACAGTCGAGAGTTCATCTCAGAAAAGCATTTTCAAAGTCCTTTTGACTTCATAGACACCCAAGTGTTACAACTTAAAACTTTTAAGGACATATATTTTACTGAAGAAGGCACAACGTTTGATCAAGGTAGACATCAGAAAATTGGAGAGGTAATGTTTAGTCTGCTTTTTTTGTTGTTTGCTGGAGATTCTTTCGCTCTGGAGACTGCATCTCCTATCAATATGCACTGAGAAGTACAGTAGTTCAGAGATCCCTGGACCCTGTGGAGTTACAAAAAACATGTCCACTAATGGGCAGTGATGTGAAATGAGGTGAATCCGAAATCTGCTTTGGAGAAACTTCTTTGTGTTCCTCTTCCTCTTGTGTTTCAAATGAAGAACTAGTATGTTTTAAAAATGTTTTAGTTGCTTTTCAAGCTTCTGTCCCTGTTAGGGTCAGAGAAGGATTTTACATCTATACAGCAAAACAAAACACCTGGGAGGAGGTGGATGCTGTATGCTTGCATCCCCTGACTGCCTGTCTGCTGCTGGACTCTTCTCCGTTTCCGAAGAAAAGCTCCCCCAGGCCATCTCCTCACGTGCTCTGAAAGGCACTTGCACCCCTGTTTCCATGGGCTCTCTCTTCCGAGCCTTCTTTACGCATGAGAAATTTGTGTATCTAAGGATTCCTGTTCAGGATAAATGCCTTCTCAAAGGGAAAATCAGGTCAACTGTGGTGCAAGAATGAGTGGAAGAAAAGCTATCACTTGGCGTAGTCACCACTCTGTTGTACTGAGGGGTGAATAAACGTATGTGCCCTGTGTCTGCAGGGAGTTTCTGCTGAATAAATCCTGCCTTGGACTTGCATCCCTAAACCGAAGGCTAGAGATAAATGGATTATTGTGGTCATTGACTGGTAATCCAGACATCTCTCCCTCCACACTTGGGTTTTAGAGGCTATGCTTCAATGAGATTTGACTTTGGAGCTGAGAAAAACTGGCAACAGGAAGCAAAGACTGGTGTCTCAGTATGGGAAATCATGGTAGAAAATACCGTTCCCTCAACTTCCTGTTGTAAAAGTGGACCAAATTTGATATCTGTATGGGCAGACTTACATGCATGAATGAATTCCCATGGATTTCAGTAAACCATTGTGGAGCTGATGGTTGATAAAGGCTTCAATTCTATGTAAAGGAGTAATAGCTCCAAACAATGAGCTGGGGGCCATGTGCATGTTTGAGGGTAAGAAGAGATTTGTTAACAGGCAAGGACATAATGACATATAGCTGAAGAGACAAAACTATTAGATAGAAGTATTGAAGTAAAGCACTTTTCAGACTGAGATTGCATGGGCTTGCCTTTCACATGTGTGTTGACATACAAATGAATTTTGGATGTAGTTTAGAAAACTACGTTTATTAAATTTTTTTTTTTTCTGGAGGACATTATTTCACCTTTTAAAACCGAGCAGATGCCACAGCATGCTGCAGAAGACATTTAGAGAATAATGCTTTAAGGAAGCGGGTTTTTTTAGACTTGGAAATAGCCTTGCATGCCTTCTGCATGAGCTAGATGGTATCTCAGTTACAAAAAGAAGTGTTTTGCTACTGCACTTTAAATTTTCTCTATCTTTAATCTTTTCTTATCTTTTATCTTTAAACTTTCCTTTAGTATTTCCAGATACTTGATTTCCTTCACATTTGGTCAATTTAGTCTTAGAAATAAGTATTATCTATTTTGTATACACATATGTGTATGTATGTGTGTACATCTTAGTAGTAAATATTCCTCTGTCTATTATCAGTCCTTGAACTGCACAGGGCAAACAAGAATAGACTCTTATTGACCACAGGGGGAGAATCCCAGAGACTTTAGCAGCACCTTTTGCAATCTGAAGCCCACCCTGACAAGTTTTTGCTTCAACTTGAATCCTGCAGATGGTTGCAGTGGCACCACAATGAGGGAAGTTCCTGATAATTTAATTGCAGCTGGTATCTTTCTCGATATTTGCCTTCTGAGTCAGCTAACAAAAGATTCACATTTTGGAAAAGTTTTTGGAAGTCAGTTCTTGACAGTAGGTGTGAAGTTGTTGTTACTGTTTTAAAAGATTCTTATTACTAGTGTGTCAACATAGAAACTGCTTTTGGTGCTCTCTAGAAGAAGCTACTGAAGCAACACATGTTCCACAGTCATGTCTCTTCATACCGTCCCTATGCACTGACCTGTCTGAAGGTTCTTTACCCCCCAGCATCCCATTACTAGATATATGGACTGGTGATTAAGAGCACAGATTTAAGGCATCTTTGTCATGTTTGAATGTGAAGGATAAGTAAAGTTTCAGGGTGGTTTAACTATCCATAGCTGAAATCTGGAATAGAAAATAGTTCTGGGACACCATTCACAATATGTCAAAGAAGCAAATGAAGAGAAAAAGTTCCAGAATATGCTTTGAGTTTCTGGCAGCGGGGTTTAATTGTAAGGCAGAATGTAGTGATTTCGAATTAGAAAAGCCATTCTCCTCCTAAAGAGAGAGAAACAAAATGTAACAGAACTTTTTGATTTTTAAGTTCGGAACATTTTGTGGTACATGTGATGACTTCATACCTCAGCTATGTATAAGCAAAATTGTGTCATAGAAACCTGATTAGTCTGGTAATGCAGTAAGTGGAAAGTTAAATAATTCTGTAAGAAGCGTTTAGCATCCCAGAGGGCTTTGCTATCTGCAGAAGGGAAACATAACAAGTGGTGATCTAAACTAATTAATGTACTCTGTGGAGTGATTAGTATCTTCTCTCTTTGTGAATGGCATGAGATGAATTCTGCAGTAACAGCTTTGAAGAAGAAATGATTTGAGCTCCAGTTGCTGAATGAACCAGGGACTTCCAACAGTGCTTCAGAAATGCTTAAAACAAGAAAACAACAAAAATACATCATTCTTTCTTTGCTTTTGCCAGTAGTGGATCCTACCAGCCAAATACTAGAAGTAATTGAGTACATTTAAATAACTGCCTTGCAGCTCTTCCAAAGAGAAATCCAAAGCAGTTTCCATTATAGCGGCCTTTCATGGCTGTGTGGTTACCAGAGCCAAAAAACAATTCTTCCGCTCTGTGCCATTGAATACTTCTCTGTTTTCTTTTCTTTTTGTTTGAATTAGAGTGGAAGAGATTTAAACTATCCTTGCCACAGAATGGTCATCCTCAGTAGTTTTTTCCTCTTTGTAATGATGCTTGAGAACTCAGTCCTGTGGGGTGGCACAGCTGTCATCACCCCTTTCCCCAGCAAAGCCCAAAACAATTTGCATTTTCGATTTGGTGCCCAAAGTTCTACAGCCAACAAATGTGCCTATTTTTTTGTCCTCTTCTAGGCAAGTGAACAAATTAATGTCTTTACCAAAACAGACCTCTGGTGGTGGTAAAGAAGGTAAATGAGAGAACAAAAGGAAATGGTGAGACTGGAAGAAACTGCTTGTCATTAGAGGTATCTCCACCTAGTTACAGGCATCACAGGGAAAACTTAAAATACCAGTGTGCTGCTTTTTTTTTTTTTTTTAATCCTTATACTAGATGAGATTACCAGGGGTTCAAAGTAGACCAGTACTGCCTTATAGGCAGCTGCTCAGTACTGTGTGAAAAAGTTACTGATAGAGAATCCATTGTTGCCAGAGCCCTGAGGAAGATTTTTCTGTATACTGTTAATATATTTCACAAAATCAGTGCATCAAAGCAAGAGAAACCCAAACTGTCTGATGTAAATTTTAAGATAAAAAGTTATATTCCATGGTAAACACAGGAAAGTCTTCTTATTTCCATTTGGAAATCTCAATTTCCAGCCCAAAATGAAATTTGCTATGCTCATTAACGTAATTTTGAAGGAGTGTTTTCCTTGTAGGCTAAACTCTCCCAAGTGCTCACTTTGCTGGTTTGCTTGGTGAGCAGTGGTGGAAGGTGTGTCCCAGAGATGGAAGCAGCCCCAGTAGGCTAAAGCATTTTTTCAGCATAAAAGGACCAGTATTTTAGCTGCTGGAGACAGAATTAATTCCCAGCTTGGCTCACTGAGCACCAAACTGGGCCCAAAGGACACATGTTGCAATTCATTATGCATGGAAACCTGGGATGTTAGAGTTACAGTTTAGGTCCCGTGTCATGTCCCTCCCCCCCCCCGCCTCATTTCTTCCAACCTGGTGGCTTCTAAAGAGACGCAAACTGGAAACTCTATGCTGCATACCTCTCCAGAAAGCTCTTCCCAGGGCTGGGGTCTTTGGGTCTGTCCTGTGCTGCACTTGTCCTGCACAGCAGCCTGCATGGACTCACAACAGGTTGGATGTCTGGCTATGATGCTGAAGTTGAGGATAAGCCAGATAGGCAACTGAGAGTGAACAGTGTGAGATAGTCAAGAAGCTTTGTCTGCGTCATGACACAGACCTTTTTTGAAGGCATAAAAGGGTGGCATATTTCAGTCACTACATTAGCGATTGGAATATAATTGCCTTCCTGTGTCTCCCACAAAGCTGGGAGGTGTTGAGCCTATACCTATGTTTGGCTACTGTTTGTGAAGCTCAGCTTTCACATCATGAAAGCTCCCTCAGAGGAGAATGGAGCTTGAAGAGCTTTTAAGAAACCCATTCTGTACTCTGTAAGGGATATTTTGGCTCAGCTACCCAATTTGGGCTCAACATGTCCAATCACGTCCCTCCTCGTGGCAAAGCCAATTACCTTATTTTTGCAATACCTCCGCATTGTAGTGGTGGCTTCCCTCTGAGAGGAGCTTGGAAGGCAGAGACAGGGTGGCAGAGAAGTGCTGTGTGGTCTGGGAATAAATCTTTATTAATCAAAGTGTTTAAGCCATCCTAGTAATGTGAGGGGGGATGTGTTGATGTAGAACTATGCCCCAATTCAAATGGGCTTCATTTCCTCCTCAACTGGAAAACACTCATCAGAACATGTAGCTAGTGCTTGCGAGGAATGCAGCTCATCTGAAAATGCTGGATGTGTGGAAAAGGAGCAATATAGCAGTGTCTGAATTACTGGGTAGGCTGCTGGAGGGATGGGTTCACTCGCTGTCTTTTCCTTGGATATTTTTTTTCCAATTCTAGCTTTTTAATTTCCTAAATATCTCTTTATTTGCAGAATTCTACGGTGAAAGAGACTTTATGTGCATATGCACATGTATGCACGCTTCCTTTCTGCAGCAGTAGAAAGTGCAAGAAGTTGAAACCACAGCTGGCGGTCTGCGGACCTGTTGAGCCAGCTCAGTATGCTCCTGACCATCACTGCTCTTCACTACTGCTCTTGTGTTTGAATAGTGATTTGCATGGCTCCTGATTTATCTACCCTGAAAAGCTGTAGGGCTGATCTGAGGTATTTCAGACCTGCTAGTTAGTGATGCTGGCATCTTCCAGAAGAAAGTAATTTTTAGTTAGCTGGACTTCCTGCTCTCACCCATTCCTTTTTTAGCCCACGGAACCTGTTTTTGAACTTGCTTTTGTAGTAGTCGACAGTGAATAAGCACAAAGGAAGGTCAACACCCTCCCTGGTTTTAAAGTCAGTCTGTGGAGATTGTAATCATAGTTTCCAACAGGATCTGTGTCACTTGTGAATTATACCTCCCAGCAGTAAAATTGCTTCTTTTTCCGGTGTTGCTGATGACTGGGTCTCTTTAGCGCACTGAGTGTCTAGATATGTTGGGTTACACTTTTCAGGTATAAACTGTAGGATACAGAGAACTTCTCAGTTCATTTTGTAGTAGCTGGGACATCTGTTAACTCCCTAGCTCCATAGTAATACAGTCTACTACAAAAGCATCCTAAAAATTATTGGATATGCTAGCTATTGCTACAGGACCCATAAGTAACTTTATGCTTTATTGTGTTATAGCAGAGTTAAAGGCATCCCCTTACAAAGAGATTCCTTTCCTCGCGTCTTGTCAGCTATGTGAAGGGTAAAATGAGTCTAGTGAAATGAAGAAGTGGCCTGCTGTACTGAACCACCAAGTTTTTAAGTCTGCCAAACAGTTACTTTGGGAGATCCAATTCTGCAAAAGGAACATAAGGATCTGTTGTATCTTGGTGGTAGGGTTTCATAATTTCATTGTGCAGATGAAATTATGTCTGTACGTAAGGCATAGTAGGCATAGGGATATAATGAATCAGGACCCTTGTCTTGAGACTTTTTGATTGTTTTGACTTAAATTTTGGCTCAATGTCTCCACTACTTCTACTTTAAAGGAAACATTGTCTTTTCCCCTTTATTTTTAAACCTCGTGTTTCTTTTGCATTCTGCACTTTGAACAATAGTTTGTGCTTTTCGTTAAGTAATAGAGAAATTTTTGTTGCAAATGGGAATTTTTTCTCATCTGTTACAACTTTACTTTCATAAAACCCATGGTTTTGCAATTGTGGATTAAGAAAGTATTTATATTTTGATTCAATTATTTCTATACTTACTTGCTTATGCTTATATTAAAGATATTCTTAATTGACACCCTTATCTGACTATTTTGAAGTTGGTGATTCCCCCAAGTTTTTCAGCTCTAGCCTTCCTGGTATGTTGGTAAACTTTAGACTATTCAGCTAAACTGAAAGCACTGCTACTGCTTTTCCATTTGCTGCTGCACTAAAGCTAGAGCTTTACGACACCTATTGCTGTTTTAGAGTCCTAGTCTACCATTCCTAATTCTGCATTTCCTCTGAAATGTTTTCTGGATTTCTGGGCAGCACTGAGAATTATAAATACTGGTTATGGGATCCAAGTGTAGCTACTTCAGAATTAAAAGCTCATCCTGTATAGAATGAGTCTCCTCTGAGTCTTGCAAACTTCAAGGAGACTGCGTGAAAGTTGCATGACTTCTGAAAAATTGAGGTCTCTGGCTTGTAGTTGGCATTTCATTGTATGCAGAATTGTTGCATTTCCAGACTTTCTTGCCAAATAAATTGCTTTTCATGTCCTCTCTGTGTTCTGGGCAAGAAAACAGCAGCATTTTGAGGTTTATTCAGTAAAGGGAAAAAAAGAGCAGACTGTTTGGAGAGTTAAGGGTTAAAATATTTTAAAGAGTTTTCTTGGATGTGGAATAATTTTGGTGGCTTCCAAGTTTTAAAAGTTCTGTAAAACTCAGACCATAGTATTCTAAGAATGCTCAGCTCTGTTTTTTGAGAAATGAAGGCATCCATGCCTGCTGGGGGGGGTGGTCCTTCTTTCTCTTTTTTCATTTTTTTGTCAGGTGGACTGAGGAAGTCTGCAACCTCTTGGATTGCAGTGGATTTTGTAAAGTATCATTTGCCCCTTGTGCTAACTAATGATTTGTTTAGACAGTATCAATCAGCGGTATTTGAAAACTTGTTGGTGTTTTTTTTCCACCCTAAGCATCTCTCCTTGTGCAGCCGTCACCAGGTGGGCTGCCACTCACCACCGAGCTGGCAGGATCCAGAGCTCCCCTCTCACCTTCCTGCTCCAGGCAGCCAGTGCCTTCTCCACGTCGGTCTCCTCTCCAAGAGGGGAAGCAGGTAGTAGGCTGCTCACCCAACAGCATCCCGTGGGCAAGCTGCTCCATGCCTTGGATCCAAATCCTCACCTCACTCTTCAAGCTGTGGTGGAGAGGTGGGGCTGCAGCAAGACGAATCAAGCACAAAACACTGGAAAGTTGCTTACATGTGCTCTTCTTCCCTGTCTCCCCACTGCCACCCCAGTGGCATGGTCCAGTACCATCAAAGGAGAGGAGCCAAGAGGACAAGTATAGCAAATAGTAGCTGGAAAGGCCAGTGCCAAGGTGACGTTCTGGCCATGGGATGACTAGGTGTTGACTGTAGAAGCAGAGTGAATTTTATTTATTTATGAAGTTCTGGTGCCACATTTGCTGGTCTGTATGTACTGTGTTATGGTTATAACTACATCTCGTGATTTTAAGAGATGTAACTCCATGTACTCAGGATTTTCTTCTGCTTTGGTTCTGGATAACTGTTTTGAGTATTAAATCAACCTCACGTGGTTAGAGGCAGCTTTGCTTTTAGTCTGCCGTTACTCCATTTGGCTTGATCTGTCTTGTTGGTTTATAATTCAGCCATTTTCTTTTTCAACACAGATGTGTCCTAGAGGCTTAGTTAACATGGGCAATTTGCAGTTGAGTTTGTTTTAAACTTCTGTTGAGATATACTAAATGGATGAGGTAAATCTTGGGGCACTGCACATCTGGCTTACCCCAGCAATGAAACACAGTGAGTAAAACTGCAGGAAATTAAAATATAAACTTCCCTGCCCCTTTTTGCTGCAGGGGCAGGAGAGGGGATGGGTCTGCCTGCTTGCATATGCCATTACGGAATGTTAACACTTTCGGTACTCAGAGATACATTATATTTCCCTCCTGCTTGTGCTTTTCCAGTTAGATAGCAGCATCATGGGTAAATGTGATACCTTGGAATTTGTATCTTTGTGACCTAGGAGGTCAAAACCTTCCTGTAAGATATACACTGGCATCTGAGAAACCTGATCGTCTGGAAATGCCCTGATTGAACTTTTGTCAGCAAACTTGCTCTTCTTCTGTTTGTCTTTCCCTTGGGACTGAAAAGATTGCTTTTAAAGAATATCCCAGGTTTTGGATTAGCATGCCCTAAAAACAAAACTTCTCCAAAATCCCTTATGCTCTTATCCCAGCGCATTTGTTCCTGTGTCTTCAAAACGAGAGAAGCAGCCAGCGAGCCTCATGCAGTTCCTCTGGGATTACTCCAGTTTTGTCATGCTTTTAAATTTAACAAGTCTGACTCTGTAGCATTTGACATACTCTTATGTGCATTGCATACATGCAGCCCTGGCTGGGCATTTTGTGAAGACGACAAATGTACAGCACTTATCAGTGCATGTTACAGTGACCTTTTTTTATCCTATTTTGTTTCAGATTTCATATGAATAGGCCGGGGAGGATATTACAAAATCGAGGGATAATTCACATTCTAAGACCATGTGCAAAACAAAGGGACAAAAAAAAGTTATCTACACATTTTTAATTTCTGAATTAAAAATATACTTTCTGCCAGGTGTGTAGCTGGCCTCTCTCCACAGGAGCAACAGTGGTGCAGGAGTCAGTAAGCGTGGGCAGCAGCCATCTGAAAGAAAAATTTAGATCAATTAATCTGTAGACAAAGAGAGAATTTATTCAGAATCGCAGAAGTCCATTAGATCCTAGAGTCCTGACTTCCTCTGTAATTCAGACTACAAGACTGCATCCAGATATTCCTACAAAGAGGAAAAAAACCAGGGCATTCACGTAATTAATGCAGATGTTGGCAAGCTTTTGTAAGGGCCACTAGTTCATTCATATGACTTCCTCTCTCCCTCAAGGGTTCTTATACTTGACCTGTTATTACCACATAGTCTTTAACCAAAGAATTAAAGCCAGATGTCTTGTAGCTAGGTCTCCCTTTGTTAAGTATCCCTTATAAATAACTTTTTCTGTGCAACAGAGAGATCCTACATGAGAACTTTTTAAAATTCTTAAATAATTAAGGCTGAAAGGTTTCTAACCTAAGAGTTGATGTATCCTAGAGGAACAATAAAAGTTTTATAGTCACTGAGCTGAGAAATACTATTTACTCTAGCTTTTTATTATCCTGGGTCTGCAGATGTTTCTGATTGATGTTTAGGTTGGAGGTAAAATCATTCTAAAAAGATCTTTCCCTTTAACATAAATCTGAATGCCATGTAATGCATCTGGGGATATAGGTGGAAATTTTTGTATGTTGCTTTATTGGAATTAGCTTAATTGTGTTGACAAACAGAGGGAAATGAAAGGAAACAAATAGCTTTGGGTAACTCTAAGGAAATATTTCTCAGATATTATTTTCACTCAAATCCATTTAATAATTCTGTTTCCCAATTCTGTACCCTTTGGGTTTCAACATGAAGGTTAGGTTTGCTGTAGAACGGCTGGAGCTGTCCAAAACATGGATTTTTGTCTGCATGTTTTAACGGAAGAAATTCTCATCTTTTAGTGTTGTTTATCTGTTCTTTGTTTGGGTTTGTTACCTGGTTTCTTGCTAAAACTGCTCCTCTTATTGTGAAAACTCAAGTTCAGTCAGCAGAGTTTCGCAGCCATAAAAGCAGGGTGTCAGAGCCAGATCTCCTGGGTCTCTTCAGAAAGAGACTTTTTTTGACGTGAGTTTCTTAGGGTTTGGTGCTTTTTAACATTTACTTTTACATCCTCTTTGATAAGCCATGCTAAACAAGAAACTAGTATGTTATTTAGAGGGGTTTCTTTTTCCAAGGCTTGCCCTTTGGGAATTGCACCTGAGTAACTGATTATAACTGAGGAGGGAAACTCATTAAGCACTTTCTTGTTAGCCAGCAGTTCTGTACAAAGCTTCTGCATTCTGGTGGAGTATGAGGTTTCTTTGTTGCACCCATAGCTGTGCTCAGTTTAGTTCTCTGCAAGGAAAGTTAATCATGTATTCCCTGACATAGCCATAACAATGCTTAACGCAAGAAATAAGGTTTGATGCTTTCAACACTACTTAAGTCAAACATTGCTTTTTCTGATTTCTTGCCTCACTCTTTCTATGTCAAATTGGAATAAGCCCATTCAGATGAGTTATACTTAGAAGCATGGTGCATTTCAAACCTTGTTTAGAAACATGGCTGGTGGAAAAAGTAGAAAGTTCATAGGAATACAGTGGCATGCTTCTTGTATTGTTTATAAACGCACTTCATGCTTTGTAGACAAACACAGCCCCTGGCCCTGGCAATTCACAGTCTTAGAGTGTATTGGCAATGTTAATCTAGGGTGTTCTTCACAGTTCTTAAGAAAGAATAAGAAGGAACACCACTGATGGAGACCTGAATGAGTCAAAACCTTCTGGGAAATGTAATCCACTTTTCCTCCTCTTTGAGGAGTTCTTCTTTTAACATTGCTACAGCCAAACAATGATTTTATGCACTGATAATGCAAATAAGGTGTCCTGTAACAGACTTAACTTTTCTTAATTATGAACTGCATGCCCTTCTCTCTAAGCAGACTTTCCAGCAGGTCTGCTTGGCCAGAAGCTTGTTTGCTGTTCAGTTTATAACTGCGTCAGAAATCATGCTAGCTTTCAGAGCAGATGGAAGCATTTCTGGTTGTTTCTAATCTGGTTGCTGTTACTAGACTCCTCAGAGTAATTGCGAGTTGTGGAATGCCATTTGGTCTGAAAAAATAAAATCTGATCTGAAGCGTGTTCCCTTCCTGACCCCTGCCCGCTTTCTGTGCATGTCTTGTCCATGGAGGCAATCATATGTTTTCAGTTCTGATGTCATTGGTTTTTTTCCCTCTTGTTTTTTTTCCCCTTTTCTTTCAGTCCACAGCCATGAGCGAACAACAGTGCTACTACAATGAAACCATTGCCTTCTTTTATAACCGAAGTGGAAAATATCTAGCCACTGAATGGAACACTGTCAGCAAGCTTGTAATGGGACTGGGGATTACCGTCTGCATCTTCATAATGCTGGCCAACCTCTTGGTTATGGTGGCTATTTATGTCAACCGCCGATTCCACTTTCCTATTTATTACTTAATGGCCAACTTAGCTGCTGCGGACTTTTTTGCAGGGCTGGCCTACTTTTACCTAATGTTCAACACAGGACCCAACACTAGAAGATTGACTGTAAGCACCTGGCTTCTCCGTCAGGGTCTCATTGACACTAGCCTGACAGCCTCTGTAGCCAATTTGTTGGCCATTGCTATTGAACGGCACATTACAGTTTTCCGAATGCAGCTACACACTCGAATGAGCAACCGGCGAGTGGTGGTCGTAATTGTTGTTATCTGGACTATGGCCATCGTCATGGGCGCCATACCAAGTGTCGGATGGAACTGTATTTGTGATATCACTCACTGCTCCAACATGGCACCACTCTATAGTGACTCCTACCTGGTCTTCTGGGCTATTTTCAACCTGGTCACTTTTGTGGTCATGGTGGTCCTATATGCTCATATCTTTGGGTACGTCCGCCAAAGGACTATGAGAATGTCCAGACACAGTTCTGGACCTCGCAGAAATCGGGACACCATGATGAGCCTCCTGAAGACTGTGGTCATTGTGCTTGGTAAGTGCTTACTTTGCCTCCACTGTTCTCCCTGCTCTGTTTCTTGCCAGGTTATTTTAGTAATGCATGTCCAGCTTATGGGAGGTTGGCAGCATTTGGAAGACACTAGCAGAGGTGGGGGCAATAAGAACCCCCAGTATTCATTACTGTGTTGGGACTGTCAATCTTATTTATGGAAGTGGGGATCAGAGACTTGGTCACTCAGCTCTGTGACAGAAAAGTGATGAAAATCCAGGACCTCCAGGTGTAAGGTGGTGGGTTTTGCAGCAATGCATGTTTAAAACCTGTTGTAGCAGCCTATGCTGTGCAGCATTCGCCCTTTTGCCTTTGAAGGTGCCAGGTGGCTGCAACCTTAAAATAGTGCGGGGAAAGCTCAGTCCTACACTGAAGTACCTCTTGCCTCTTTTTTTCCCCATCCAAAGAGTGTGGTGTGTGTTCAGGCACTACTCCCGTGTCTGAAGAACAATAAGAGGTTGCAGGCTATTGATGAAAAGATTTTGCGTGTTAAGCACGGCTGCATGTACAGTTCATTCAAGTCTATGATGTCTGGTATCTTGACATTTTGCGACTGAGCATCAGCCAGGTTGCGACTGCAGAAGGGTAGCATGTGAGGCACTGGTGTACTTCAGCACACTGCTCAGGAGGTGCCTAACCTTCAGGGCTTGGAAAATGGGGAGACATGAGGCAAGATCCTGACACACTTTGGAGTCAGAAGGTTCCTGTCTTTTTGTGGATGAATGTATTTCGTTTTTGTCTGGGGCTCTCAGTTTCTTACACAAAAGCACAGCCGGGATACTGGGTACCGTTCTCTGGTGAAGTTCTTTGCCGTTCGTTCTACTCTTTGTTGCTACAGATAAGTGAGCTGCAAGCAGGCATGGGTGGTGCCGGTTGTCTCCTTGTCCCAACCTGTGTTCCCACCCATGAGGTTCTCCCACACAGTACACAGGTCTCTTGGGATCCTAGTACCCTATTGCATTGTGAAGTTGCCCTAGTAGTCCATAAATGCAACTGTACACAGTCTGCAAAACCCAAAACTGAGCCTGAGTTCTTGCTTTGACATCCTGATTTCCATGGCTTTACACTGTGACTTGTGCTTTCTAGCAGTTAGTGTCTGCACAAACACGGCAGAATAGTTGCAGAGATTTGATGTGAGTCACTGTGTCAACTTATATGCTAGTTTAAGAATGTACATGTTGTGCTGTGACCTAGTGATAGCTATGCAACCAGACCGTGACCTGTATAGTTGACTAACCTGTTCAGCCATTGATAAGTTGTATTTCTACATGTCCTACTCTTCAGGGAAAGCGTCTCTGAGTTTTGCGAGGAAGACTGTAGTTGTGAGTTAAACCTCTCCTGACTGCCTGTTGGTTTGGAAATCTGTCTCTCCCCATCTCCGTGACTCTCCCCACCACCATGATTCTCCTCAGAGAAGGCAAGATGGGGTTAAGAACACAAAGAAAATTCAGGTTTTGCAGTAATCTTTGTAGGAAATACATCCTTGTTTTGCTTCCTGAATGAATTGCTGTTCATACAGCAGTGGAATATTTCCCATAAAGTGAAAGACTGGCTCAGACCTTTTAAAAAAAAAAAAAAAATGGGTGGGATACAGTAAGTGCTTATAGAAGTGCAATGCAGAGTTGTAGGAATAAATAAGTAATCACTGAATAAATAGCACGTGGTAGCTAATGTCAGGCAGGTTTGGGTCTAGAGGTATGTATCCAGCTGGAAGAGTAGGTAGTGACTGCACCCTTCTCCGTTCACCTATGAGCAGAGGTCACAGGGAAGACGCAAAAGCCACCCACTGTAGTCGTAGCAGTAGAGAAGTACAAGGAACATAAAGTAGCATTCCCCGCCCCATTAGTACCTTATTTTTTTGCAGATACTGTTCTGGGAACAGTGGCCAAACTCTAGAGGTTAAGCAGCATTAGCAAAATTAAAGGTGACACAAGTTTAGCTGCTCACGTAGTTCAGTAATAACTGTGATTCCTCATTGGGGCTATTTGGAGTAAGATTTTTCAGGACTGTAGGTAGCACGTGTTAAAGCTTTCTTAAATTGAAACTGGACCTTATTTCTTGGTATTGGTGCAGTTAAATTCATTCTGTGTTGTGCACAGACTACTTCAGCACCTCTTCTAATCTGCATAAAACTTCATTTACAGAGAGAGATAATATATTATTTTATTAAATCTATTTGAAGAAAATAAAGGCACGCCCAGGCTGTGACACTCTTCATCCCATATTTGGATCTCCTATTTCAGTATTATTTTGAAATAGTGGTTTGTTTTTATTCAAAGCAGTGTGGTTTCTTTTGTTGGAGGAGGTCAATCGTAGGGCTGTAGTGTAAAAAAGCAGAAATGTTTTCACCTCCTTACCACCTGTGAGACACAGCTGCAAGATAAAGATGGCTGGGAAACAACCGTGAGTTTGTTTTGGGTTTGTTTTTGTAATAAATAAATAAATCGCCTGAAGCCAAGAATCAAGCCTGGGGGCAGCCACAGAGACTTTTGGGAGTTTAAATGTTTGTGCTTTAGGGTGTTAAGCAGACTGATAGATGAACCATGAGAAACATCCATTAGTTGCCGTCAGCTGATGAGTCATCCCGTATTATTGAATTAGCACTTCCAGTGGAGGATTGTTTTCTGGTTCTAGAGGAAAAAAGAGAAGTGAAGCATCACTTCCAAGCACTGGCTAGGTGATGTCTTGCTTTGGAGTAGATGATGTGGTCAGCCTCTTGATCAGATGGGTGTCCTGGTGCTCTGATGCTGCTTGTAGTCTGCTTGAAAGTCAGGCTTAAAATTTTCACAAGGAAGAGAGTAAAGTGTTATGCTTGCTGAGTGCCTTCTTGGGAAGGTTGTCAATGCATAGTGCTGTGAGTTTGTCTGCTTCAGCTTTGGGAAAGGCAGAAAAAGTTGGTGTCATAGGCTGCATGGAGCAATTTGCTGAATGTTTATCTCGTGCTGTCTAACTTTTTCTGCATCAGTGATCGTCAATAACAAAGGAAAAGACCCTCTGCCTTTCTTAATAGTGCAGATCAGAGTAATACATTGCTGTCTGAGGCAGAAACCAGCTTTTTGCTGGAAGTGGAGAGGGGCAGGGAAGCATTCCTTTTTATTCTTAAGATCCCGCTCCCGCCTCTCCTGCCCCACAGCCGAGTTGGGGAAGGGAGCTGGTGTGTGTCAGCCCACTTACCCAGGAGAAGGCAATTAGTTCTGGAGGAGAGGGAGGGTGCCTTGGGAACCATGGAAAAACAGAGCTGGAAGTCTGAGTAAACCTGTGAGCGTTGGCAGTGGGAGGCAAACCAGTCCTCGTCTTAGGATCTTTGTTAAAATGTTGCTCAGCTGTAACCAACCCCCTTGTGATTTGGGCAGCAATGGACTGTTCGTTTGACTTTTAAACTCCCATAAACGGGTCTTCCTGAAGTTGTCCTGCTGGCTGTACTCCCAGGCAAAGCCTTTCTGCTGCAAGATGATCATCTTTTCCCCCGTTCCCATCCATGCTGCATTTTGAGGGGCAGGAGGGGGAGGGATTTAACACAAGAGCTGCTTGTTTGTTAGCTGCCCACCACGGCCTGCCCTCCTAGCGCCTTGCTGCCCTGCTCCAGGAGGAGAAGAGCATCCCCGAAGGGGCTGCCATCCTCCCGGCCCGGTGGTGATGCGGTCAGCATGTGCGGGGTGGACGCCAGCTGCCTCAGACAAGAGGGTGATTGTGTGGGGTGGACACTCAGCGCGCTGGCTGGAGCAGTCGGGATCTGGCACACTGCGTCATCCCACAGAGCGGGTGGGATGCTGGATCCTAGGAACAAGTCAAAAGCAGAGAACAGATTTTTTTTTTTTTTCATGCCCTTTTGTGTTTTTTTTTTTTTCTTGAGTAAAATATTTTGAACAGAAGGAAGTGATTTCATAGTTGAGCCCTTTTTTCTTTTAACAAGGCTGCTTTTGAAATCTTTCGAAAGTAACAAGGAACACAAAGCTCTTTCACTAGAGCATGCCTTTCCTTCGTGCTGGGGCTGAGGCAGGACTATCTGTGCACTGCACATAGCTGTGAAATCGGGTCTGGTTTGGCTTGCAGCTCAGTGACACTTCGCCTTTCACCACCACCCTGTGTTATGCTGAAATGAGCAGTCAGTGGAACAGGCAGAAACCTGGCAGATACAACAGCTGAAAGTTGGCATTCTCTCTTCCACTCTCCACATATTCCTATCTTATTTTTAAGGACAAAGCAAAACTGTTTTTCTAGTGGAGGTCGTAGTTAGACTCTGAATGCAGTTGGCTGGGCCAAAGGCAGGTTTGGCCCAAAAATGGATGACAACATCTAACTGTTTTAAGAAATGGCGAAAGCACCAGAAAAGGATTTCGGAGCTCAGGGCCGGAAAAACTAGCTCTGCTCTGGACTTCCATGGCCTGGAATAAGTCATGAAAGGCTAGGGTGTTGTAGGGGTTCTTATATACCTGTGTTTGTAGGTAGCCACCAGCTTGGGTCGTTACTGTTAGAAAGTTAGCCTGTATATTCTCCTACCTAAATGCTGATTAAACACCCATCCTTCATTTTTTCAGTCCATGTTTTTACGATGTGGATAACTTTTCCTTATACCTCCGTACATGTCTTTGGGCATTCTTCTCTATTTAGACATTAGACTGTGAGATCATGATACTGAGGTTTTATGACTGAATTTTAAATAGCAGCAACCCTTCTTATGTGTATTTCATCAATCCTGCCAATTAGCCTTTGGTGTTGGGTGAGTTCTCAGTGGTGTTTGGCCAAAATTAGGCATGCCTGTTGAGCTGAGTGCCATGGCTAGCCCCCAGGACGTAGGGAGAGCAAACAATGAATTTGTGATTGCTTACCCTTTAAGTTCCTGGGAACTAAGACGACACTGAGTCCTTTCCTGGCTGTAAGACCATCCACTTTGGAGGAATGTAGTTTATACTCTAGGATCTGGAAACTAATGTGGGCACAGATAAAAAAGCAAAGGTTCTTTTTGTATAAACTGTTTTGATTTAAAGGAGCCTCACTGTGTTTGAAGACAGTCCCTTACTTATTATAACAGAGCAATAAATGCAAGAAAAACATCTGGAAGTTCAGCATAAACATCTGGAAGGATGGAACTGCTCAACAACAGCTTTTTTCCTGCTTTCTTTTTCTCCCACAGTTATGAATTGCAGAAGAGACTTAATTTTGTACTTTTGTTCCTCTTTCACAGCTAGGTACCAAACAGGGACGGAAAGCAGCAAATAGCTATGGTAACGTACGTGAGTGTCAACATATGCTGCAGCCAGACAGTTCAAGCAAATGAAGTGCATTATTGATAACTTTAACCTTTCTGGGTGATTGATTGATGTGCAGCACTTCATTCCAAGATCAAAAACATGAAGTTCTGCTGAGACACATTTTTTAAAAGGTGTTTTCAATATCCACACTGTCTCTTCTGGCATGCATTCTGCATCTTTTCCCTCTTCCTCCTCTCATGCACTAAAAGCACTTGATTTTCAGCAGAAAATAAAAAGACTGAAATAGTGCTACAACAGGAATGACAGCACTGTATGTTTACCCAGAGGCACATCTTTATTTCCATACCTCTTGTGCGTGTCAAGTGGTTAACTGCCATGGCCTGTCTTCATCAGTCCCGAAAGCATAAGGCTTTGACCTACCTAAGCCTTGTTAACTGTATTTCACCAGTTACCAAGTAAGTGGTCCCGGGCTGAGATGATGATGATCTTTTCAAGACAGAGCTTGGTTATGGTGTCACTTGCACTTCAGCAGACCTTCTGTGCCCATGGAAGGTTATTCTGGTGGGCCAAAGCAAATATCGGCCCTGGTAGTGCAATGCAACTGATAAGAGGATCTTTTGGAGAGGTCAGGGTTTAACTCAGAATGCTGTGTCTGGAAGACGACAACTTCATCTATTCATCTGAGTCCTGCTGGCTTGAAGAGATCTGAGCTCTCCAGCAGCATTTTCTCTGAGATGACTGAAAATGAGAATGTCGTCTTAGCTTGGAGATGTCTTTCCACCAGGTAGCAGTGGCCACATTTGGAGAAGAGCAGCATCTAGCTGGTCTTTCTCCTTGATGTTACTACATTTTCCTTAGAGAGCTGGGCTGGGCAGTGAGATCAGGCTGGTGTTCATATGAGAGCAGCACACTTCACAGCGTCTTCTCTGGAAGTGGGGGAGCATGAAGCCATAAATACCGGGTTACCCTGTGGCCAGCACAGGGGGCTTGTGCAGAGTCACCAACCCTGCCTGACCCCTACATCACAGTAATGCCACTTGTGTGTTGATTTAGTCCTGATGCAAAAACAGGGCAATAAACGCTGGAACTGGTGCTGGCAATAGAAGTCTGACCATCAATGACTTTCTGTTCTAGCACACAGGGTGCAGTTCTGTGCAGTCCCAATGTTTTTAGATAAGTATATTTTAAAAGTGCATAAACTGTGAATGTGATCCACAGTCGAGTAAACTGGGAAACTGTGGCTGATAACTGTAGTCTAAATGCAGCACTTCTCACAGAGTTTATTAGATTAATTCTTATTACCATTGTGTAGAGAAGGAAGGTTTATAATAAGCACTTTCAGAGCTGCAGTGTGATGGCAATACTTTCAAGCTGTATCAGCAAATATTTGCATGAAGTGAAATCTTCAATTATTCTGTAAGATTTTTTTTTTTCATAGTACACCTTTTCCTACAGGATTTTTGATGGCTTGGGTTTCTTTCTTTTTCATTAGTGGAAATCCTTTAGAGTAGTTGTGATTGCTCCTCAGAAGCTGCTTTGGAGGAAAATAACACATACAGTTGGGGGGGGTAGGAGGGGTGGTGTGGCTTCTAGGACTTGCTGTTGCTGCTTATGAAGTATTGTCTTTTTTTTTTCTCCTGTGCATCTTAATAACGTTATGGTATTGACTTATAAATAAAAAATGTACACTCAGCTTGCGAGTAGGTACAGTAGAATAGAAGTCTACATATTATTGCTTATATTTGTTAGATTTGATTGTGAAATCATTCAGATTTAATAACAAAAAAATAGAATTTTCATGTTGTCTGTTATCCATAATGAGAGGACTAGTATTTTTATGTTCGTAATGGAAATGTCCATATTCTTATTTTCTAGATAAATATACTTGATTTCTATATTAGACAGATCTAGCACTGTTTTATGAAAGAAAGACAATTTTTTGCAAAGAACTATTAAAAATCAGTTACACTTCATCAGCAAAATCTAATTCTGCTTTCAGTTAAAATAGGCATGAAAACTTTCTAGGGATCTAAGCTGTAATCTGTATGCAATTATGCAGTGATTGGAGTGTGTCTTAAATTTAAGACCCTTTGGACTTGCATAGGATGTTTCTTACTTGCTTTTTTTTTTTCAAGGAGTAAAAGCAGCACCATGTGTGCTCTCTGACAATCTGTCTCTCTAAATCTCACTCACAGATCATATTTATTGTCGTTTATAGTCCTGCAAATGAATTCCAGTTGATCTTTTTGAATTTTGTCTAGTAGCCCCAACCCAGATCTCTTCCCAGTACGGCTTAGCTGGCAAGGATATTGAAAGGAAAAAGAATAAGGAAGCACAGTATCTGGAAATTAGACTGTGGTCAGTTTGTTTCTGTGGTAAACTTCATAAGTAGCTTTTTTTTTTCTAAACAAGCCTGTGCAAGCTCTTCTTGCTGAAGCAGAATTATTGGTGCCTTGGATAAAGGCAGCTATTTCTCTGAACCCAAGCCTCATTGGGTGTGTTGGGAGTCTTGTTCTACATATTTTCCTTAATTTCTTCACTGTTGCTCCCCATTAAGTCTATTGCATCCCCAACTAAAGCTGATATATCCCTACTATCTGTCCTTTCTCTAAAGTATTCCAGGTATCCCTGTGCAATTCGTTGCTTCACCCTGAGGAAACCATTTGGAAGTTTCCCCCTTCTTTTCCCCCTTCAGTTAAGAATAAATTTGTTTGGTTATGTTTTTTGTTTAGGATCCTTTGAGACTATGCTTTCAGGAACTTCCATCACTTCCCAAGGCAGAAATATGGTTTCATTTTGTTTTTGAAGGGGGAAAATCCCTCTAGTAAATCCATTCCTTTACATATGATGGAAATGAGGCCTTGTTTAACAAAAGTCTTTCCCCTGACTTCAGTATAATTTATTATCTTTTCAGGGAAGAAATAAATCTGAACAGCAAAGGAAAGCTCTCTGTGTTCTTCCAAGGATGGCCAGAGAGGGATAAACCTGGAGTAGTTCTTGGTTTATACTCACATTCAGCTTTTGAGTTAAACAAAAAAAAAAAAAATTGCTTGCATAGGTTGCCTTTTGTTTCCAAAAGGCTTCTAAACATGAATTACAGTCTTAAAAGTAGGTATTCTTCTGAACAAGGCCAAGGGAATTTATTTTTCTTTATGAATAATAAGGTTTGGAAATCACACCCTTACCCCCAAGCAACAGAATCCAACCTTTTCTGTTGGATCCAGGTGGAATAACAAACTGCTGGCTAAGGAGTGAAATTCACTTAGTGAAAATCCATAAAGCTAAAGCAAAATTAATTGGTACCGTATCTTGCTCTGCCATCTGACTCCACTTAGCAGTGCTACATTCACGAGTGTGTACTCATCAACCTAGGCTTCTCCAAAATACTGGAGACTGGGACACGCTGTGGGACATTCACTCTAACCCAGAGGTCTTGGTGAACTTTCAGAAAAGCTGAAGACCCAGAGTAGAAATTGTTATGAAAAAATAAGGTTGAAAACCAGCCTGTGCAGCAAGACTTACATGTGAAATGTCAGCATATGACCAAGAGCTACTGATCTAGGGCTTTTTGAGCTGGATATTTTGGAACTGAAGATGGGAATCCATCCTTTAGAAGAGGCAACAATACTGCTTTTACAAAATGGCTGCTTGCAAGATAAAATTTTTGTCTTCTAGAAAGCATATAGTTGCCAAGGAAGTTTGGTTCTAAATGTTTTGCTTAATTTCTTCAGTGACTCTCTGGATTAAATTTCTTGCATCCTCCGCTAAAACTGATACATCCTTGGTAACTGTTAAAGCAAAGTATTTGCAATCTGGAAGTTCTGGGGTAATGTCTATGCTCAGCCACTGGCTTATGTTTTCAACTTTGAGATGTATTTCAGCAAAAACCACTCATGCTCAGTTTGAGAAACTACGTGAACAAAAATGCCAGCTGTTAGCCTGTTGCATTGCAAAATTGCGTTCAGTGGGGCATTGAACAATCATTTGTTCCCACCAGCGGAAAACATTGAGAACAAGAGACTGTTTTGTGGGAGAGGAGAAGTGGTGCTCCTTGTGCATTGCTTCGTTGCACATGAGCAGTGTAAGTATTCTGGCTCGTCTGTTTTTCTGGGGTGATCCCTGAAGACAGAAGAGTACAATTTGAAACACCAAATTATTTTTGTCTTTATAGTTTCAGTGAAACTATGGCTCTTAACATCAAAACATAAAGTTATTGCCAGTGGAAGAGCTTGCTGAGACATCTGGAGGTACAGCAGCCGGTCTGTGTGGTGGGAAACGGTCAGCTGTGAGTGATAGCCTTCAGACAACAGCCTCCCTCCTTCTTGTGCCTCCCTCCTTCTAGTCTTACCATCAAAACCGTGTTCAAGGACAAAGTGAATTTTTGCATTTATTTAATAAAGATATTTTGAACCTGAAAGGAAAATGTGAGTCTGAGCTCTTCTGGTTCTGGCTTTATTAGCAGAACAGCTTCCTCTTTTCCTGTTTCAGACAGCTGGGGATGCTGTTGCTGAGCTCACAAGTTGGATGCTGTTTTTCTTTTTTCTTTCAGACAAAGGTCTTTTTTAAAAAAAAAACAAAATGTCAGCCCTCCCATGAGTAAGTTTCTGTCACACACTCGTTTGATGCCCTTCATTAAAGCTGAAAGCAGCAACAGCAACAGAAAATCCTGGTGCTCTCTGCAGTTCACATTCAGGAAATCTTTGTGCCATGCTTCCGTTTTTGCTCAACCTAAAAGTCTCTAAAGTTCATTTTTCCTTGTATCCACATGAAGAAACAGTGATAATTATGTTGAAGTGTGCTTCTTGTGTATGTGGCAGGTCCACTGGCAGACACGTATCCTTTCCCATCAGTGCCTGGAGAGCAGATGAAAGGACTCTGATCCTGTATGGAAGGTCATGAGACTTCAGAAGCTATGGCATCATTTGTTAAGTCTGAGGCATTTCTTTTCTGTCCTCGAGTGTTGTCCATCAGTATGTGCTGCTTAATCGAGTACTGGAGCAACACAAACTACCATAAGTGAAAATACTTGGTTTCCAGGCCCACTGGTGAACAAGAGGTGTTCCAACACCCAGGGATGAGTGCTTTGAAGTTTGTGGGCAGGGAGACCTTAAGTTCTGCATCTGGGAAAGTGAGAACTTAGTCCATAAAACTGTCCCAGTTGTACCTGCCACAGTGCTGGCTGACTGCTGCTGCGGGCTGATGTTGGGAGAGCAGCCTCTCTGTGTTGCAGTAGGTTAAAACAGGAACTCCTTGATGTTAGAACTAAAAGCCTTTGAGTTTGGGGTTTGTTTCTTTAATAAAAAAGGTTCAGATGAGTTTGAGGGGAGTGAGACAGCACACGTGGCATTGTTTGTGTTGGAGTGAGAGCTATCTGCTTGGGTCTTTCTGCTTTAAGAAGGTACTTGGTATCTGAGTACAAATTTGCTAATATAACCATAGATACGGAAGGGCAGTTAAGATTTTTGTAATATCTTCCTTTGTGAAAGAAGTCATCATCTCCTGAAGAAGAGGGATTTAATTTACCTGTTTCAAGCAGGAAAAGCTGCCAAGCTCCTACATTTATCTTCTTTTCATGGAAATAACTTCCTCTGACCCTGGACTCAGTGCCTTCCTTGTTCTCCTAAAAGCAGTTCTGGGAGCTGTTTCCCATCTTCTGATATTGATGTAACCTTAGGAAGAACTTGTTCTGACATATGACATCGATAATTCTCATCTCCCCTTGTTTGAAGTTGCTTTTAAGTGCCCACTTTTTACTTTTCTGGCAGTATGAGTAAGGTAGAGATGAATTTTCCAAGTAGAAGCTGTATGTAAAGAGAGGAAGGAAAAAAGCTGTGCAAGTCTATTGCATGTTTTTAGAATGGCTGCTGCTTTCTTCTGTTAAACAAATTGAAATTGAAAACTGTAGTTCATAAAAGGAAAACTGAAGGAAACTTTCAAATATATTAAATGGGTTTAGGTATGTAACTGGATTTCCTTGATATGTAGGATGTTTTTAAAGTTCCTTATTTTTGTTAATTATCAAAATAAAGTTATTTAGTGGCATATTTTCTGCTATAACCGCATCCAGCTTACAAAAGAGATAAGGGTGCAGTGGAAACTGTGCTCGACTTGTAGCGGTTGTACTAACACCCCAAAACAGGCTGGGGTACCGCTCCAGGGACCCGGCATCACCTGCCCCTCTCCTGTGTGACACTCTGCCCCTCACAGCCACCCTGCTTCTGTGCTGATGCTATTGCACATGTGTTTTGTTTTTTCCTCCCACTGAGAGGAAGAACTTCTACATAATTGCGGGGTGGGGGTGAGGGGGGGAAGTTTCATTTGAAAGCTTGACTATAGGAGGAAGAGGCTGTTTTTTTATTTATGTCTTCAGCTGGCATGTGAAGTGAGGAGGGAAAAGTTTGGAGAAAACAGTATTAAAAAGTCAGTCATGTTATGCAGGTAAATGAGCAACTGGTGCTACAAGGTCTACTTTTGGTGTACATGGGTTACAATTAAGAATTTACTGGCATAGCCATGAGTTTCGGTGTGTACTTTAAGCAATGAGGTGTCTACCTTGAGCTTACAACCATTTAACGGGGAAACACATTTCTTTCAACATATAGTTAAGAAATTGTCAGTTTTAAGTGACACGTGAAACAGCCCCTTGCTCTGAGTTAATTGGCAAAGGGGCTACAAAGTCACTTAATCCCAGGCTGTGAAGAGCTTCATGCATGGGGAAGGACACAGGCTGAAGGAGCAAAGTCACGTCTTCTCTGCAAATAGAAATGCATAACAACTCTGTTCTGCTCATACCATGCTGTAGAAAGCTGGGTGGGAGTGATGTGTGGGTGTTTCTAACCCCTGCTTGCACAGGTCAAAACAGAAATTTATGATAGAAAAATTGTTCTGTATTGAGCTGGCAGACCTGCAAAGTGTGTCTGCTAGTGTTTGATGTTCAAGGTCATGTCAGCAGGGCACACCATGTTCTGGTTCCTCCTCTGGAGGTGAATAGGGGAATGGAGTTCAGTGCTGATCAGTTCATTTTCCAGAACACCCCTTGCCATGCATGCATGCAAGTGAAAAAAAAAGTAAATATTGCATAAAAGCCAAAGAATATGAAGGCTGGGACTGCCCTTCCATCCTATAAAAAGTAGTCTGGTTTTGGTTTGCAATGGGTGACTTCTGAAGTAATATCAATGCAAAGAGATACTTAGCTCTTTAATTTATGAATCAAAAGCCTTTGCTCTGTCTGGGTTTTCTACCGATATTACCCAGTCTCCTCTCTCCAGCAGCTCTCTTGTTTACGTCCTGCTGCACACAGAAGCAAATGCTATGCTTTTCTTGGAGTTCTCATTTGAACCACCTTTTGAGCTTTCCAGAAACACGTTAATAGATTGCAACTTTAAAACTTTGTCCTTTCTGCTCCCTGGAGGAGTGGTGGAGTGTGTCTGAGGAGACCATAAGCTATTCTTTTACCTTAAGGTGAAAGGTTAACATAGTGGCTTGTAGCCCTGCTGGCATCCTCAGGTGTTTCAGTCTCATCCTCCATGTGAGACTGAGAAATTTCTATCTTGCTTTCTGCCTGTGAAGGAGATGGAGAGATCATGGTCTGCATTTTAGATAGTTCAGAGTTAAGCCTCTATTTTTGTACCTACTGCTTCCCTTCAAGCAGATGTGGCGTGTTTTTATATAATTTCAGAATAGCAAAGGGCTTGCTTGGTCAGCTACTCTTCTGCATCAGGCTCTCGAGTATATGCCATAGTAAAGGCACAGTCTCCACCTGGTAACTGCACTAACCGCAGATGAGACTTTAAGTTACCTCAGTTGCAGAGGTGAGTTGAAAACAGGAAGAGAGGTTTGCATTGAGATGGATACACCTTTCAGGACCATGGAATATACTTTCTGAAGAAGGTCTTCAGCCTGACTTGCCAGAAGTCACCTGAAATAGAGGTTGTGCTGCCAGAAAGCACACGGAAGCCGGTGGGTTACTGAAGGGGTTTCCTATCTTAACATGCAGGATGGATGTGGTGGGATGGTACGCAAGCTTTAAAGGCTAATAAAAAAAAAAAAAAAAAAAAAATGACTGACAGTAACAGGAAGGAAAGCCTTGTATTCAGGCAAGATGAACAGGTAAATTGGTTGCATTTTGATTTGTGTTGTATTTTGTTTCAGAGGTTGACTACCTATGAGG
>Ga0181612_178977_pt1 | contig 35094 bp, 17 predicted proteins | sample HoacroProtozoa21_FD_119630 | JGI IMG/M metagenome (GOLD analysis project Ga0181612, IMG submission 119630) | Hoatzin crop microbial communities from Cojedes, Venezuel. Combined Assembly of Gp0051906, Gp0051904, Gp0051908 | reverse complement strand
TGTAAATAGCGAACTCAAGCAAGTGAGGACTGGTAGTAGGTGAGGACTGACAGGCTGTGGCTGTCTAAAGTACTGGCTGTGGCAAAAGTATGGGGAGAAAACACACCTGAGCTCACAAGCAGGTCTCATGTTTTCTTCCTTTCAGCGGGGCATTCTTTTGGGCTGAAACTTTTTTTTTTTTCCTTTTCTTAGGAAACACCTAGATTTGGGGTTGTTTCAGATGAAATATTTCAGAAATGTACCACCTTTTACAGCTGCAGTTTCCAGACTCGGGTAGGGGTATCAGGAATGGCCCTGCTACCCCCGGCTGTTTCAAAGACAGCAGGAGCTGCCTTCTTTGCATACAGGTGTGAGGGGCACACGTCAGATTACCACACGGGTTGGTGGGTTTACCTAAACTAAGCTTGGGAGTGCCGGCTCTAAACGTGAAAAGAATTGCCTTTGGCTTTGTTGTCTTGGGTTAGGTCATGTTTCAAAACAAGATTTTACAGACATGCGGATGAATTATCACGGTTTAAAGTCACCTAACCTAACAATTCTAGTCAGTAGCAAATATTAGGCAAAATGTTTGTTTAAACCTCACTGGACAAGGTTTACACTAACACATTCCACTTCACCTTTGTGAGTGTGGCTCAGTGGTGGCTTGGCTAGCTGGGGGAGTGTCAAATTTGAGGGGTTGCTTGTGCCCACGACATTAGTTTATAGGTCAGATATGTCGCTCAGGAAGTCACATTTTCAGAGACAGATTTGCTTCTCAAAAAGCAAAACGGAATTGTGTGCCCCTTAAAGGAGCTGTCTGAAAGGAAGCTCAGAAAAATAAACTTGCACAGCACTCAATTTTGAGCTTCTAAATAGCTGTGCAAATTAAACTTTTCAAATTATCACTATTTATTAAATTACAGCATGACAAGGGCTCCATATTGCCTCTAATATTCAAGAGAAAATGAACAGCTAGAGGCCAAAATTGCGCACTCAAGTAATCAGCCTGTAGGTCTCAGGAGCTGAGGTTTTTCGGACGCTATCAGCATTCAGCGCTAAAACCACAGCCAAGAAAAAGGTGCTCACTATCGCCGACAACTGCGAAGTCTGACCTACTTAAACCACCAGGTATGTACCAACAGATCCAACCACAGGAGGGCAGGCAAACACATCCCATACGGAGCAGTTTCCTCCTCCTAACGGCTAAGAAAAGGAAACACCGGGTAAATTGTAAGGTATAAAACCACAAGCCCTTATTACCGGGTCTACAAAAGCATCCAAAGAACTAATAGCCGGCTAGTATACTGCCAAGAGCGATGGGTTCCTTATTAAGAGACCGTCCCCTCAGACTCGAACGTGCTGCCTGAACAGAGCGCCTGCCGGGTGTGCTCAGGGTGTTGCTTGGTATCAGTCTGTCTTTGGTTTCACCTACTTGTTTCCATTCCTTCAGGGTGGGGTCTGAAGAAGAATTTGAGCCTGAAGGCTCAGTAGAGCCCGATGAAGAGATGTGTTGTGTGTTTCCTGCAACATTCCGGTTGGCAATGTGTGCACTGGGTCTGGTCGTGGGAATTCTCTCTGTCACTTGGTCCTGTCTGTCTCCCCCTGATTTTGGTGGCCGCATCAAAGATTTCAACTTAAAAAAAAAAAATCATTGAAAGAGTTACCAGAACATAAAGATGATACAGAGATGTCAGCAGAAAGGCACATCATCTCCCGTTTCCTGTACTCAATACCAAACTCTCATGTCCTGAACTCACAGGTTTGGTGGAAGCTGCAGCTATTTGGCACTTGCAGAAATTTGGCTTTACATCTGTCAGCAGCCAGCCTCTTCAGAGCTGCTCTCATATTCTCATCATGACACACAGACCCATTCCAAGACACAGTCAATCACAAGCTCTAATTATACAGCAAGGATGGTCTGGGCTGAGGGCAGACACTTAAGTGTCACTGGAAACTGAAAATACCCATGTATACTGCACTGAAGATGAATCTGTGTTCACTACTGCTCTGATACAGTAGTGTGCTGCTAGGTTAATTCAGCTAAAATAAATGGAACATCAGGAGGATAACAGTGAAATTGATGAAGTATTAAATCAGGCCCTTTCATTGTTAAATCAACCTCCTCCAATATGCACAGGCATTTGCTTTTGTGGAGCTGTGTGCTATGGCTCCATAAATGCCCATGAATGCAGACTCTTCTCCAGGGAGTATCTTTTCTTCTTGTTTGTAATTTTCTCATACTAGCTCATGTTTTGAACAAAAAAACCCCAACAACAAAACCACCCCCTCACAGACACCGCCCCCTCCTCCCCCCAGTTCTACTCTTTAACAAAGGACTGATGCAAAACAAAATGCAAAACACTGGGTTATTCCCCAGTGCACTGACCGGTATTTGAGACCTGACAGTTGCCAGCTGTACCAATTAAAATGCATCAGTTGGCCTTGAGTGCTACTGCCCTGAGCTGTGGCCCACACATGTCTCATTAGCCACGGTCTCGTGTGGCAGCAACCCTCACCTGTTAATTCTGCATTTCACAGATCCTCCATCAGTAACACACTGAGCCCAGCCTTGGTGAAAGCGTGGGCAGGACTCGGCTCACAGCTGAGACACCTACCGCTGTAGTTAGACGCCCAATTTTAGTGTACAGTGGTATAGCCAACAGAGCCTGGACTCTGATGACCAGAAGTATTCATTGCCCTTTTTCACATCTTTAAGAAATGGAGATACACCTGACTGTCCTGAAAAGCATTTATTTTCGTATTAGAAAATGTGAGGACGAGAGAAACAGCTCTCCATTCCACAGACACTAATGACAAGGTACCCAAAGTTGCTTAAACATAGGTATCTGGTGCCATCTGGGACACTCTGCCATGTCTGTGAATTAGCGTGAGGTGGGCAGATATGACCCAGACCTAAAAGCGACCGGTGGAGGAGACCTGCGAAGAAGACTTTCTCCAGAGTCAGGCAGAGGCCAGAGGGGACATCCCTTGGCTAGAGGGTGCTTCCAAGAACAGCACTGGAGACCTACATCTGAGCAATTATAAAGATCTGGATCTCCACCAGATCTCCTGGATCTCCACTGATTATGAGGAACTTAAGCACCTCACTCACAAGCAGGCATCTCAACTTCATTGTCCAAATCCAGCAGCATTTTCCACTGTTTTGAAAGAGCTGTGTTTGTGCCCTATTTCAGAAAAAAATGGATGCTTCTGTCTTCTAAATCCCTGAAAAGCAGTAGTTTCTTCTTTCTCAAGACCACGTCCTGAAGTTTGATCCTGCTGGAAGGGCTCCCCCCAAGCTCAGCTGCTGCCAGGGTAAGCCTCACAGGTGGAGATCTTCGCCCCCCCCCGCCCCAACAGATGGCAGAAGCACCAGGACAAAAGGCAGTGCCGGAAAGGCACGGCTAGATTGATTTCTGAAGTGTTTAGAAATGCCTGAGAATTAAGTACGTTTCATACTTTCTGGCTAATGCGTCATCACTGCAGGAAAGAGGTACCTAAAGTGTTTTTAGCTATTTTAAAGTCAAAAGACCTGCGCTATTTTACAGCAGCGAAACGATTGGCTCCCAACACCTACTGAAACCTTCCTTTCTAATCACTGATTCTGAAGAAAAACAAGACTCTTTTTTTTCCTTACACGCCTTATACAGCGGCCATTTTCTTTCCTAACATAAACAACTTGATCTTAGCATTTGTACTGCTACATTTTTTAAAGAAAACAAAATTAGCCCCATGTGAGTATGATCTCTTACCTTACTTCTCTCAAGTGCATTCAGGAAATCCAAATCCGTAGTGTCTGAAATCCCTCCATGCAGAATAAGAACTTTGATATCAATTATAGTGGCGAGGGGAAGCCAGCTAAAGACGTCTCGCAGAAGACACAAAATCTGTTTCCCATAGTCCTGTAAAACATAGTGTTTCTATTAGAGCCTCTTCCTTGCAGATTCTGTTGCTCCGAAGTTCAAGATTTTGCTGAAGTGTCTGCCACAGTCTGTATGAACAGTTCCATCCCTGTGACACCATGAACTGCAACACTGACAAACATGTTCTGACATTTGCTTTAGTTCCATTTGACTGTCTCTACAGCATTTAATTTTTCTTTTACATTCACCTCTTTTTGTATTCTTGAGTGGCCTTATGAATGTTATTTATTTCATCCCATCGATCTCTGAGCATAAAAGGCTAATACTTAAAGTTGTTTCATCAGTTATTCCCCTGAAAATGAAAAATGATTTCAACTACATTACTAAAGTCATTCTGTACTACACCTAAATAAAGTTATTGGAAGTTTCCTTATTTACACAAATGCAAGACTACAGAGAAAATATAGGTGAAGAAGGAGGAATCTTACCTTGTACTTCTTAGAAACTTCTTTTGTGAAGCCGTATCTGAAAATAGGACAGCATCATGAACTGGTTTCCAGTATGCCCCTTCTGCATGATTTTCTGCACTACAGTGATTGCCAGGAGTTTTCTACTGCTCTTTTTCTCCCACTATTCTGTCTCACCTCAGTTTAAATGTGCTTTCTTCTGCTCTGTCTCAAGACTTGAGTTAAATTGATTTCTTGTACATACAAGAGATCAGGAACAGAATCCAGACCAATAATTGTTAAGTGGCCTTTTTCTCATCTAAAGCTTAGCAGTTTTACTGCTTAGATACTGGAGAGAAATTTCCAAGGAACCTAACTGATAATCGGTAAAAATTTCCACAAAACCTCCGCAGAGCTTTGTCCTAAATCACTCAACTTTATTAGACAATGTCATCTGTCATGTGTTTTCCCCCACAAAGGACAAGGATTTTGATACCTCATGCTTTTAACACCAAGACATCCTTGGTGCGAGGGGCATTTTCACAACACCCTAACTCTCAGCTTTCAAATTTACCGATGTGCAGCACTGCTAATCAAAATGCCCCACAAAGAACCACACACAGGAATGCATCTTTGCACTCCGTACCATCACAGACTTGTTAATATGTTCCATTATTTTGGGTGGGAATTGTCCTACTTTGTAGATGAAATAACTGATCTTGGTTTACAGTGTTTTTTGTAATTAAGTGCAGAAAAAGGCAGGATCGTGTGAAACTCATTCTCTTACATGGATCATTAATATGATTTGAATCTTGGCCTCTAACCCAGGTTTATACCTGGACTGAAGAGCAATACATTCTGTGTGCATGCATCAAATGCTGGAAGGGGTACAACTGGTTACCCACCAGTTAGCCACCAAAAGACTTACTGGGGCGGCTTAGAATTGTAGGGACCAAGACTGAGGAGTTCTCATCACGTCTGTGAGATTATTTTGTCTACAGGTCACACTTTCACTGCAGCCAGAGACGCTGGCTGTGCTCACACCCTTGGCAGCGCTGTACAGCTGAGTACAAATGTCTGTGTTAGAAAACACGGTCTCTGCTGTTCCTGCAATGGGGCAGACTGCCACCTCCCAACCAGTGGACCTCCACTGCGTAGAAGGTAGGATATTTACCTGCCCCTTGCGTTTGGGAAGTGACATCTTAGCCTAAAGTTAAGTGAAATACCAGCTCCTGGTTTACTGGTTCCATTATATGGCATACTGTTATGTCTTTTGCTACGCTATGGAAAAAGCCAATGCTTTAACCAGAATATCATCCTTCTGTCCGTTGCCTTTCCCCAAACTTGTTACTCTGGAAGCCGCACTAAGCCAGGTGACTTCAATGGATTGTGATTAGGTCAGAGACAAGACATGACTCCCATTCAAGTGTCTGTCTGTAATGAGGATGTTCTCTGCCCCCTTCAAACATCTTGAAGATGCAAAGTGACACCTGAATACCTGAGAAAACATTATTTCTGGTTTAGAATGTCACAGTGGCTAAAGTAGCATTCAAAAGCTCCAACATTTCTAGTGAAAGGCCAGATACTCCCCCCCGCCCCCTAAAATCTACCTTAGGTTCATGACATAGTCTTCATGGTTTCCTCTATTCAAGTGTAAATCGTTGGGGTAGATAAGCAGAAATGCAAATAGGATTATAAGTATTTCCATAGAATTTTTCCCTCTGTCAACAAAATCACCATTAAAGACATAACGGTTTTGTTCTGAAGGCAGACCATTCTGCAGAGGGAAACAAAAACAAGGACATTTAGAGATGCTGCTATGCTACTGTAATAAAGGAAGTAGCACTTAAATGAGATCACATTGCTAGAAAATCTGCAAAAAATCCTGCATAATACAGAAACCTAAAATGCAACATTTCTTTATTTCCACAGCTTAGAACAAAAACCTCCATATCAGACAACCTGTATGAGCCATCAGAGAAGAGATGACCTCTCTAGGTGTTCTTATGATGCTGTCTCTAATCATTTCCTCTATTAAATTAAATTGACAGGGACCAAACGAAACATTATACTTGTAATAAAATACACTTCTCTGTTAATGCAGCTGCTGCCAGGAAGTTACGCACTTGCAAATAGAAGGGTGTCATTCATTTAGAATGGAAGACAAATCCACGAAAAATTATCTTCTGACACAAGTCTGAAGGTCCTCATGTTTCCTCTTCCTTACACAGTAAGAAAATGGATTTCATATATTTACTTTGTTTGCAGTGCATGCTTCCAAAACTCCTGAGAAAGACCATAGTCCAGAGGGCATCAAATCTTAATACAGAACTCTGAAGAACTTGATTCCAGTTGCTTTAATCCTGAAAGCACTACCTGAATTTTACTCACATTGCACTTTGCTCCGCCCCAGGGCAAAGATATACTTGAACACTCACAAACCTGAGAGGCTGTACACACAGGTATTTCTTACCTTATTTTTTCTGAAGATACAGAGCAATGCTTTATGATGAATGGTGACTTATCAAAAGCTAGTATTGTGAATTGATGGTATGTTTCATTAGATTAGTTATCAACAAGTCAATGGCTGCCATCAGCTTACAGAAAGCATAGCAGTAACTACATGTAGTTTCATCATTTCCGATCATGAATATCAGAAATATTATTTCCATTTTGACTTGCCAGAAAAAGAAAACCTCTGTTTTCACAATTGGAATGCACAAGAATTATCAATAGAACATCTATAAAATCACAGTACAACTGTGGAAGCCACTCTTAACAGGTTTGGCAGCATTGCAAGACATCCCACTTCCTCAATATAGCTTCTACATCAGTGTCCACAATTTCCTGTGTTCCTGTGGCATTCCCTGGTGTACTGCCTTAGCAGGTTTATTGCAGGATGCGTGATTTAGCCTGGGACTCAATTAAACGTTTAATTTGAATCCATTAGGAAATATCTTTTTTGTCCCAATCAGTGCGTTATGCCGGGATGCAGTAATGAATCCTGTTTCTCTCAGTTCCCACCGCGGCACATTCCTGACTGCTGTAACTACGACGTGTTTGGGTTTTGCCATAGCCTCTCACCAGCTCTCTGCAAGTTAACTTAGAGGAGGCTCGTGGTTGCTCTCTGCTCCCTACAATAGCAATTTATGAGACTCTGATAATGCAGTGGGTTGTGGTGGTTTTAAAAAAGAATGGACGAGAGAGACTCAGCAGCAGCTCCTGGAAAGATTAATTAATAAAAGCTTTGCCTTAAAACCCGTAGGCATGTGACTCGCCAGCAGACTGTTAGTATACACACAACCACTCTGTAACTGCAGTCCTCACGGAAAGACAGATCTGCTGAAGCACTCTTCAGACTCTATCATTCTTCTTTTCAAAAAGCTTACCCACAACTCTTAGTTTTAAATGAGAGTTTGTTTTGGACTTCCAACTTCAATGTGACATTTCAGTTTTGTTGTGCACTCATGCAAAGTTTTTACTTTCTTTTCTGTGTTTTGACCAACAATAAAAGCAAAACTAAATTAAAGGCTGTTGCAGCCTCTGACATGTCAAAGAGGTGAACAAGGCCCTCTAATGATTAGCAGCTTGCTGCTGGGCATCATTACTGTATCTGCTGGGTTAGTGACTAACTAACTTCCGTTTGTCGTTTGTATTTTCTACAGCTTCAGGCTATTTCTATCCATAGCATCCATTTAACAATCTAACTTAGCAATACATAATTTAAAATTCAAGGTTTTCAAGAAATTTCAGGAAGTGCTGTGATTTAATGGAGTTTAACGCAGGGACTGAATGAACCTTACAAACTGGCTATTGAGAAAGAGGTAATTATCTTAGCCTCACCCAAGCCAGGTTTAAGAATTATACACTATTACAACCAGCATTGTATTGATAAACTGTAGATTGCTAGCTTCTGTGTGTTTGCTGTTGGCAGTTGGTGAAAGTGCTGTGATAAAAGTTCCCTGGACAGAGCACCACGCTCAAGGCACCTGGTCTGCATGCAGGCCTGCAAAATGCTTCACCAGCCATTTCAGCTCGGAGATCACTACACTCTTCATGGCACTGTTCAGGATTGCACCCTCTTGTTTAAGGTTATGGATGGTTCATACCAATGCAGAGGAAGAAATCCCTTCCCACTGAAACAGAGTTAGGGAAGCAGAAAAAAATACATTGCAGAGGCTGATTGGGTTCGCTTCTCGGCTGAGTAAACTGCTCAGAGGGGACAGAAAATAACTGTGTCATCTAATTTGCTTTAAATATCTAAGCAGCTCTATCATGTGCTCTCTATTTTCTCAACCCCTATGAAATGACAAAATATTTATCTATTTTATTCAGTTTGGTGGAAGGACCCCCCCTAGCAGCTCAACAGACAACAACTGGGGGTAAACTCCAGTCTCTGAAGTCAGTGGGAGGTTTGGCTCTGAATTTATTAAGTCAGGATTTAGTCCGTGCTTAGAGGTTTTTTCTCTTTGTAACATCCATTAGAGAGAGGAAGAAGATTGTCTTCTGTTTATTCCAAAACAGTAAAATTGAGGCTGATTGCAGTTGCAAATATAACAATATCTGAGCATTTATCTTAAAAATAGTTGTTTTTCCCATTTCCCAAATCAATCTGTATCATACTCTTATTCTAGTTTCAAAAAGGAAGATTGTCTAATTAAAATAACAGCTAAAAGACTGCAAGCCAAGAACCAGCTAAACGTAATCAATTGATTAATAAGGAAAGCAGAACTCTGTAAAAAGGTCTGATTATACTTCCAGCAGAGGCCTCAGTTATGCACTTGGGCAAACCAACCAAGTTTCCATTCAACAAGTGCCAGATAAAGTGTAACAAAGTTGGAAGCAGGGGGGAATTACATCATTTAAACACCTGGTTTAGCCCACTTCAGTCTCCATTCAGTGCAGATGAATGTATAAGGATCAGACACAAACCCTTTCCCCTGGAAAGCTCAAATCAAAGGGAGTATCTGCTAAATGAAGGATGGTGATTCATGCTAAAGATAAATGTGAAACTAAACATAGGGAAATTTCCTGCATCTTCATGTAAATATACAACTGTGGTAAGGATAGCCTGGAGCTTAATTTTCTTCACATCAGTAAAGGAGCACCATGCTTTTTTAACATTAAAAAGTGAGCAGCTGTTCAAGGATATGTAAAGGGTGCCCAAGGTATTTCCATTTTGTGCAGACTATCTGATTGCTTCCAAGACTTAAAAAGCTTTTAAACAGATAGCGCTCGTTTTTGTTTCCTGTCAACAAAAAATAATAAAAAACACTTTGCAGGCATCAATGGAAAGCCTAAATGAAAGCTGCTGCATTTTTTCCCTGGAGGGCCAAAATTACCCATGGTGTAGTGTTACATCAGGAACTAAGTTAGCTCCTGATTTTAGAAGATTTAAAGCAGATTTTAAAGAAGACTTTAGTCAATATGGAATATAAAACAGCGTCAGGACTTTGGACACATTGCAAGGAACCCTCTTAAGTTTCGGTTCATGCTGCTGCTCAACATTTAGGAAGAGAAAGATCTCCTGGATCTCCTCCTTCACAGTGAGCAGGAGGATATGGAGAAGAAAAAGCTACAACAAAGACACCATTCAAATTGTTCCAGGATTTGCGTGTGTGGTACAGGCACACTGCATGCACCGTTCTAACAGTGACACATCTACCAGACGTAAATACATGTTCTTAACAACAAGTTGTGAAGTGAAAATGCTACATCATGGACTGCCTACTCACCTTATAGAATATCAACAAAAGATCGTCCAGGTTTCCATGCAAATCTCCTACAGGAAACAAAAACACGATTTTCTTTTTTTTTTTTTTAATTGTCTCACAAGGAGGAAAAAAATGGAATTATAAAACTGGAATTAGTTAGTCCTAACAAGGTTTTCCCCATGTTTTCCTTAGTAATTTGCCTTGTATTAGGATTAGCTTCATTTTAAGGTATACGACAAAGCTGCTTGTAAAATATAGCAATTAAATACTTAAAAGAGTATGCAATTGTCTTGCATAAAGTTTTTGTCTTTCCAGCTGGATCTGAAGATCAGACCAGTCACACAGGCCAAATGTTCACTCTAGGAAATGGGAGTAAGATGAACAAACATATTATGAACCTAAAAACCAGAAAATGTCACTAAAAGACATTTAGAAATATGATCGTTCTACATACTAACAGGTTTAAATTTACGAAGTAGCCCACTCTATATAGCACAATTGAATATCTGTCTGATTCAGGGCCAGGTTTTGATTACTACAGGCAGGATTTGATGGCGAGTGTCAAGAAGTGTCCATGTGTGTATGCCACCGCGCTAAGGCCACAGGAATGACAGAGCCGGCCCATTGCGAGAGGTTTATTTTGGAACAGGCAGGGGAATTTCACCTCAACACAAAGGATCGCTGCAGCACAGCTCGCCTCTGCATATGACTGAATTTCATCCTCACAGAACCAACCTTCTCACATCTGTGAGTCACCACCACAAAGCCAGAGAACGGTTTCAAAACTTAGCATGTGATAATATGCTTTCATCACCAATGAGCAGGAAAGGAGAGAAGTGACATTTTTACCCTGTCTACATGTTTTCTGTGGCACTTTTTATTAATTATGAGCCTGCTGAAGTCATTCTAAGGAGTCCTTCAAGCTATGATAGATTTTCATGACACATGTGGATGCAAACATATAAGGTGCAAATTTAATCTGTTTTTAATTTGAAATTAAAATAAAATGGCGAGAAGGATACCTGATTTTAAGGATATTGACATTTTAGAACAATTATATCTAAAAATTGGTCTTTCATCTTCTGCAGAGGATCTTTCTGGTTATAAAAGCTATTCATTTCAGTGGCAGGAAGGCAACTGCTGTAGATGCTGCTTACATCATTCAAATGCAATACAAACATGAGGAGGTACGTTTTGCTTAGTAAGAACATGCTGTGTAGCAAACAAGCACAAATCCACGTTTCCTTGGTTTGGAGACAGGTTTCGTTGGTTAACAAATTATTGGTTATACAAAACCATTTAAACAAACCCTTTCCTTGCAATCAAAGTGGGTGCATAACCACATCTCACAAAACATTATTTGTTTTGCATGTGTCATAGTACCCTTCCTTATACCACTTTACTATTACGCACAGCACACACTGCTAGTTGTCAAGAGTTAATGTCACCATTACTGTTCTGTTTTGCAGCTACTGCGTTCTGTGGCAAATCAGGATACTGTATCCCTTTATTTGTAATTTACAAAAGCGTAACAAAATAGATGGGCAGTGAGCTCTTCGTTCTTTACCTTGTGACACATCACATCATTCTGTGAGACTAATTTGTTGGTTGTATAAAGGCTGTTCCATCCTCTTGGGTCCCTTTAGAAAAGAGGGTTTATTATAATTTCAATTTATTCTAGATAGTCATGCTGCCAATGAAAGGTCTTGTTTGCCACCCTATTAAGCCCTCATTAAAGTAATTACTGAGTAAATTATGATGGTAAAGTCTTTTTCTCAGTAAGAGGAGAAAGCAGTGACACTTACAGCCAGTGATCAAAATACTCGGTGGCATTTTAGAGATGGAAGTGCAGGAATATTTAAGCTACACTGCAGTGTTAGCTGAATTAATACTGACTCATTCAAAAATGTTTCATGAGGAAAAGAAAGAGGAGGTGAGGGACTTTCTTAAAATATACATAGTGTGACCCTTTTTTTTTGGTTTGTTCCAATTTATGCATTTGTGAAAAAAAAAAGAAGGGGGAAAGAAAAGGCATCGAGAATTTTCTTGTAATGGCAACAGCTGGAAATGTCTGTACCATTCTCTAACCACTTCGATTATCAACCCATAGCCCAAACCAGTTATCTTCTCTGGCACCTTACCACAGACAGTTATCTCCTTGGAGTAGGAAGTTGAAAGATGGGTGATATTTGGCATCTCCTTGAGAACCCTCCTAGTTTCACATAGTAGCTGCAGTACATAGCGGGCATGAAGCAGCTGTGAGAAAAAAATGCAGGGAGAGAACTGAGACTTATTAGAAGTAGCAATATGTCTGTCTACTTTATTAATAATATCAGACATGTATTGCCAAGATTATTTATACTACAGACCTCCAGACATGATTACAGGCTGTATGGTTTAGTGCCGGGAATTAGGAATATTCATAGCTTTGTACTTGCTTCCTGGTGAATGTATAGAGAACCCTGAATGAACTTGCTTTACATATTTTCCTATTTTCTTTCTAGTGTGCTGTTTCTACTCTTCCCATCTACAGAAAGGATGAGACTGAGTTATACAGCACTCAGAATCACTGCATAAGGTCATCTGTTCAAAGCAACTGGAAAGAAAAATGGATGTAGTTCTAGCTGTGAGTAAAAAAAAAAACAAACACCACACAAACCAACCAAAAAAACCCCGAAGGCCATAAATGATATTTCAGAAAACTGCAAAAATAATGAGAAGGAAACTCCAGCAAGGATTGCCTTATTAAAAGTTATCTCCCTGTTTGCTGTGAAGATGTTATGAGAATGCAACATTGAAGCTTCTGGTCTTCTCTGCTGAAGTTTTTTATGATAATTTTGTCAGTGATTTTTTCAAATACGGCTCTGAGAAAGTTTGGTAGAAGAGACAGATGAGCTACAGACAGACATTTCAAGATTCATGTTTTTAAAGCAAACAAAAAAGGCCAATTATGCATAATCATTTCCTTAATAAAATGCCAATGACAGTAAAAGAAGAAAGCTGACAGTAGGCTGAAGTCCAGGTGGGCTCATTTATCACGCGCTTTATATTTTGCTACTTTCAAGATCAGCCTCCACAGAAAATTACAGACACCCCCCCCCCCATTATTTAGTAAATTAAAAAGCAAGATAGACCCTTATCCACTATATACAATATATTGTTAAGCATAAATGACAACAAGTTAAAAAAAAGCTGTGCCATATAATGCCTCCCTGCCCCACCCTCATCTTGTAAGAGGGCAGCAAAGGGACTGTTCTCAGGAACACAGAGCCAGCAAGAGCCTTCTCAGTGCCTTGGCAGCCGCAGACAGCAAGCTCCTGAAATCTGTGCTATCACCCTGTTCCGCTACATTAGCAATGCTTCATATTCACTCTTCCACTATGGTGGAGTCTTGCATACTAGAACAGGTGACTAACCCTTGCACCTCAATTCCTCTAAAAAGAATGAGATGGGGAGAAAAAAATAAAAAGGGACCACACAAGGAGCGCCTTTAACTCAGAAAAAAGATGATAACTAGTTTCTAAGTTAGCTTAGGATACCTTCTCCAGTCGTGCGTCTTCACTGATATTCCCTGCCTTGCTGCTGCTACCAGTTCCCATTTCATGATCACTGTTATCTCAGTGCTAGAAGAGGAGGTCCCGACTAGTCCCTGCCCCCTCCCCAGTGCTGGCTCTGGTGGTCATGCAGCCAAGCCATGAATCAAATCTGGGAACTGGTCTGGCTGAGAACTGACTGCTTTTGATTTTGTTGTGTTCGCTTCCAACCAGATCGGTTTCCCAAGACAGCTTACCGTGTACCTGTATGATCACTTGGGGCTAGCAGGAAAAGGTAATGGGATGGAAACAAAAGGAGAAATATCTCCTAGGGCACAGTTTAGCCCTAGTTAACATTGAGTTAGTTGAACATTGGGTTCAACTGATTGTAGAGCTACAGCTTGACAGAGTTGTAAAGTAAGCAAAAAGAAATCAAACTAGTGGCAACTTACCTGTTCATTTCTGAAAGCGTGAAGGAGAGCATTGGCATCTTCAACAGTAAGGGGGAATGAGAGTCGTGGCCCATAATATGAATCTGGAACATCAATCATCTTCTCAAATTCTGTTAAACATAAGCCTTCGTCCACCACTTGAGCAACACTAGGGCTGGTGAAAATGTGAGAAACTGAAACAAGAGGGAAGAAAACCAACAATGTAGAAACTCCACCAGTGCCCCATAGGACTGTAAGGCACGACCAGAACTGGTTGAATGTAACTGATGCTTTACTTCCTGCAGTATTACAGTGGCTAATGCCTGCCTTGTATAGTGGAAGAGCTCCAGGTCTCCCCAGATTATTTCAAAATATTACAAAAAAAAACCCAAAACACCCCCCCTCATGCAAAAACCAACGAACCAACCAAAAAGCCCTAGGCAGAAACTCTGTCCCAATAATCAGTAGCTGTGGTCAGGATGCAAAACATTTTGCACTGAAGTTGTGTTCTCCTTCCCCAACAAAGCCAGGAGATTCAAAAGTCATGACTGATGATTCAATGACCATCATTTGTTTAAAGTTCAATACTACACTTTAAATATAGATTTTAAATATTTGCTTTTATTGCTTTTATTTTCTACATAAAATTTTTAGGTTAAAGACCAGCAGCTCACTGAATATTTAAAACACAAAATCCTGTTTCTTCAGAGTGGATTGCAAAGCACTCCTTTCTAATACCACTAGGAAACAATGCCAGCTTTTGGTTGGCTGCCATAAAACCAATGGATGAAGTAAACAAAAATATAGTCGTAAAAGCAGAACATAGCTCCTTCTAATTTTCCTGCAACATGGAGAAAGCAGGAGCATTGCTTATTGCTTCAATCCAATATTTGCTTGACATAGCATTGAAATGTAACTGAGTGAACAGCAAATTTCGGTGTTTTCTTCTTGCAGATTGTCTTTACCATCTATTATTCTAAAAGAGAGATTCAGACCCTTGAGGACAGTGTTCTGGCCGCTGCTGTTGCAGAGTTGCTCTTATGAGGTGATTGTTGTAAACACTTTTTGCTGAGCTATCGGTAAGTTTTCTGTAACCTCGACTAGATGCAACTGGAAATAAAAATGTATTATTTATTGCTGGAGGAATACCTGTGGCTGTGACTCAAAACTCACAGCAGCCAAAACCCCCATGTGGGCCCATAAATTATGAGAGTCATAAAGGCCAGCTTGTCTTGTAAGCGGATAAAATCCATATTAAAGACATAAATAGATAAAAAATACACTTTTTAGCATCTCTGGATTTAAAAATCCCTTTTTTTAATCAGCTCTTCTGCTGTGAGCTGATTAGCACATTCAGTGTGCAGCCACGTAAACGGATTAAGGCATCAAGTAACAGCAAGGTGCTCTGGGTTCACCGTTTTCACCAAGCACAGTCTGATTTGCAACCTTCCACCACAGTTACAGCTTTGCCTGCCCAGATGCCCAAACACCACCCATTGACTGAAACTGCTGGTTCCCACACACCAATCAGCCAAGCACATCTGCACCAAGTCTTATCCCAGCTCTAGCAGTGGGTCTCTGGAAGGCACCTGCCTCTGTGCCCTACCCCTTGGGAAGTGGGTGGCTGCAGACCATGGAGCCAGTTCCTCAGACCACCCAAATTCCTCATCACTTGCCTGTTCTGGCCAGAGGCTTTCCTTGTCTGACACGACTCCTTTCGAGTCGGCGGTCTTCTCAGCATTTCAAGTCAAGCAGACACCTGCCCATGCCTGCTCCTACTCCAGCCCTCCCTTCCTGCATGCAGCAGGCTACCCTTCCCTTTACCTCTGAACATGAACCTGCCTTCCTTGCAGCCTTGCTTCCTTTTTGGCATATGCCCAGGCTGAGAAACCCAATCACCTTCTCTGTAGGGCACATCTCTGCAAAGTACACCCCATTTTCCACTTCTGGATGAGTCACCAAAAGCCAGTCATGGTCATTAGCCTCAGAGTGCGATTACGTCTCCTCAGGCAGTCTTTCAGCTACCAGAGGAATCAGTAATGTATGCCCTAATGCAGCTTGGGGATTAGTGTGCTGGCCAATGACTACCCCAGCTCACCTCAAGCCCCATGCGGGACTAATTCTGAAGGATTCGACACCCTTCTCATTTCAGCCATCTTCTAGTCGAAGCTGTCAAGGCTTTTTCAGTCCACATTAAAAGACAAGGAAGAAAACTCTCGCCATGCCTAGCTCAGGCACCCATCTTTAGGGAGAATGAAATACCCTCTGCCAGTATCTGCATCTCTCCACTGACTACAGAGAGCACAGGGAACGACCTGCTTTCTACTCTGACGCCAGAGGCCTAGCCTAAGCTCAGTGAGTTGAGCCTTCGTCATTAGCAGACCATGTACAGCTACCCTACAGGACAATAGCCACATCCCCTATTAACACAAAAGCCCAGAGCTATGTGGAATCAGTTTGGCCACAGAAAGCCCAGGAACCTGGTTCTCCTGACAGGACCACCTCGCCATGGGAGTCGTTCAAGGCAAATCAAAGATGCCACTGCCAAGCATGGGGGTAACACTATGAGGGTAACAGGGAATAAGCTGCTTCTGCGACTCTGAAATAAGCTCTCTGCTCTGCCACCATCTATGCACCTTCAGTCTAATCACTGGGGTGTCTGAGAGCACCTGATTCCTGAGAAGTGCTCTTACATCTGCGAGATACTGATTCCCAGCCATCAGGTCAAAGCCAGATGGACCTTGAGCCCATGAAGATCTCTACAATGCTCCAAACATGTATTCCTTCATGCTGTTCCTAGTGCTGTAAGCTGCAAGCACTGTGACTCATTCCCCACTGCAGGAATGCCTCTATGCAAAAAGCCTTGGAAGGGTGGTAATGCTGTAAGGGAGACATCATGGGGAGTGAAACAACAGGATTTTTTTTGTTCCCTTTTGAAAGCAGACTCCAGGAGGTTTGGCTCCTGCCCTGGTGACATTGAGAGTCACAGCCAGGGGGTGCTTGGACTCCCAGTCCCACCAGTTTGCCCAGGACATGTTAGCAGACTTCTCACCCTCACTGCACTCACAAAAGAGTAAGTAAAATGGGTCATCTTTTGCTGGAGAAGCAGTTTCCAGCATTCTCTGACCAGAGATCTTTCCACTGAAAGGCTGAGTAGGTATGCAGCTTTTGGGGGGGAGGGAGGGAGAAAAGTGTAAGGTGCAAAAGAGTTTAATTCTTCCCACAAACCCTTGGAAAATAGCATTTAATTAGAAGCAGAGTAAGAACAAGACACACAGCTATATAATATCCCAGTCACAGCTTGAACTGCACTAACATCTTAAGCAGGATGAGAGGATGAAATCAGCTTCAGGGTACAACAGATAGACAATCACATCAAAAGCACCACTGTGTTAATGAGATGGCTGCTTTCTTTCTTGAGAAAACATATTCTGAAAAGGCAGATTAAAAAGACGAAAGTGACAAGATGAATAGTGGAGACTGAGTGGTTTATAATATAAGGAAGAACACACAAATCACAAAATCTTCAGGTAGCTTTCTCATCACATACTGAGAAGAATGGGCAACCTATGCTCTGTTAAAAATATTATATACTATCTTCTTGAAGTGGGCTTTTGAACCATATGCTACCACTCTAAGTGAGCACACACTAATAAAAAAAAGCTAGAGAATCGTGAGTTTTAGAAAATGCTTGGAAATAGCAAAGCCAATTTGAAGCCTCTCTGCTTGTTATGTTTACACTCACTGTGGCTCACATCCTAATACTGTGATTCAGCAGAAGTGCAAGCAGTTCATTAAGAATCACTCTTTTCAGCACTGATTTTTCTTAAATCAGTACAGCTAGTATGGGTGCTGCAAAGGTCACTTAAAGGTGCAAGTAGTCAAGAGCTTGAAGTAAAGAATGCACACAGCCAGTAGTTGGACAAACATAACTGCAAACCACGACACAAATTTGATACGCAATTTCTCAAAAAAACCCTAAGTCAGCTCCTTTGCATAGGTGGCCTGGGCCATCTCCCTGTTAAACACACATCTTAGGGAATCTTTCTGTTTCTTTTTGGGTTCTGGTATCTGTAACATGGGGTATTTGAAAGGGGGAAGTAACAAACCAAGACAAAAATAAAGCCTTTGGAGCAGTTAGCAAGCCTTATCAACTTCAGTCCTAACAGATGAAAGTTTTAAGCAAGCAAGACAAAGCGAAGCTTCACCATAAACAATACAGTTCATCATGAGTTTCAGCCTTAAGCATGTCCACAACTCCCAATATCTGCAAGATCAATAAAGAGGTCAACCGCACAATGGTGACAAGGGGCAGCCCACAGTACCCTCCGCCCCTCCCTGTGCACAGGTGGGGCCTGGATCTCCATGTAGCAGTGTGCTCTGTACCCAGCAACGTCCTGAGCCCTAGCAAGTCACCTGAGGCACCTCACTCACCTTTGTTCCTTCTGTCAATAGACTCAGTTAATAAAGGTGGATAAAGCATATCTACAACGAGCGGCTGTAAAACTCCCTTTTAATATTATAATGAAAATAGAGATTAACACTATTTTTCCAAATCTCAGACCTAGCACTACTATTTTCTTTCCCACTCAGGTGGAAAAGCTGAACTGAGGTGCACTATCAGCATATAGAAGTAGACGAAGTGAACAGTGTCTGATTTTCTTTGAGTTGCCCAACTCCTTCCCAGAAAGTTAAACGACTGAAGCAGATTTTTTTTTGTGGAATACAGTGGTAATGGAAAAAATCAAAGGAAGGACTATTGTATCATCCGCCTTGGCTTTGGAGCAAAGCTCAAACATAATTTCTTTTTCTGCAGAGCACAGAGAGCATTAGGCATTCTAAAGTATTTAAGAGAGAAAAATTGCCATTTCTAATGGTTGCCATTAGAACACTGAACCACTTATGGTTTTGATGGTGGTTTTATCCTGCTATCAAAGTGTCTTGTGCAAATTTTAATTGGAATAACCTGTGGCTGGACCAGATGAAAGAGAAAGGACGTGCTCTTGTAATTCAGTAAGAAGGGGACAGCCTCCTTTTTAACTCTGCTGGGATTAGATATATTCTCAATTTATTCAGAGAAGTCATGTTTGTTTTCTGGACTTAGGAAGTAATTTTCAGTCTGTCCTTCTGTTGAGCTTGACCTCAAAAGTAAGTTTTGTCCAAGGACCCCATAATACTTCAAAAATTAAAGGTTATTATTTGAATAACTGAGCTGTAATTGAGATGGTTTCTGAAGATTTATCTCCAGCTGTTTAAATTTATTTAATTTTTAATAATTCACATACTGATGGATGTTTTGCAGCAAAATCTAGAACAAATTAAATTAAAAAGTGGTCTAGAACTGCTTCATTAAAAAAAAAAAAAAAAGAAAAAGAAAAAGAAGAGCAATCTCTTTGAAGGCAACCTCTTTGATTACACCTGCCCTAAACCAGCTAGACTCGTTATTTCTGCATAATCACATCTCATGGTTTAAGAAAACATGCATAGAAAGCTATGAAAATCAGAGTCAGTAAGACTGCCGTGAGAACAGCTTAAGGGCAGTAACATAAAAGAAAGCACTCTGAGCACCTCTGAGTATTCTCAGAAGGACAACAGTATCTGCCCTGCCTTGACTCACTGGCTAGGTATTGAGCAGAGTCCACATTTACAGGATCAAATTTTTATTACACTACTTGGGAAATCAAACCTCAGCCCCAGCATGCACTGTAGGTTGTAAACATCATATTGAAAATTAACTTTCCTCACATCAAGTTTGTCAAATAGAATCTCCATATTGATTTGATTTTTATCCTTACCTGAATCAGGATGAGTACAGTGATCCAGCATGAATGTAAAGAAGTTGGATAGCTGAATACAGAAAAGAACAAACACACAGTGATCAGTTCAGGGGATCCAACAAGTATTAACATTCTCTTTCCTTACTTAAATACTAGCAATTTCCCATTTAAGGGGCTCTTAGACACTACTGTATGTTCCCATAACCTCAACCCACAATAATGACACAACTTGTGTCCTACTACAAAAATAGCTTACGCCTATCCCTCTTTGCTATGAATTAGCAGATTGACACTATATGAATACATACAAAGTTCCAGAGCTGTATCAATGCTGCTGATATTTTGGGGTGTAATTCGTCTTGCCTAACATGCAGACTGTTTGCCTAGACTGCCTTCGTAGTCAATAGAAAGAAACTGCTACAATGCACCAAACTGACTTTAGACACCAGTTCTAGGATGAACACAAAGCCCTAGAGGTTCCTAATTCCCTGTATTAACCCTAACAGAAGCCTGGGCTGACATGCTGAGACATAGATATCTCTGTTGCACGTGTCTTCCCTCACAGAGACCAGTAAGACCACCCATAGCGGGATGACCTGCAATCCCTGGCTAACAGAGCTGTTCTGCAGGAACCTATAACCTAGATATGGTTGTATGGGCAGAACGGTGCCCTGCTCCTTATGTAGTTTATATATATACACACACACACGTACACAACTTAATTAGTTCATGTGTGAGCCAGGGAAGCAGTTTTATTATACAGGACACAGCTTTGTAGGTAGAAATAACCACATACCCATTTTGTTTGTGCAACTTCAGTCCTCTGGGAATAACATAGCTGGTTGTACAGGAAGAATTGAAGATTACAAACCTGTAGTTGATCTTGCTCATCAGCATATTCAATTGACTGAAAGATACTCAAAGAATAGCGGCGCCTCATCTCTAGCCGGGCCATTGTAAAGCGGTACCAATTCTGGATGAGGATGGCAGCTCTAATGACTGTCAAAACAGAAAGCAAAGTCCACATGGATGCAGTATAATCTACAATGAAAACACACATGCTACCTTTGCAGAATTCTGCAGACAGATGACAAATTCAGTCCATTGTGCATGGTCGACATTAAAATGAAGCTCTGTAAAAGTGAGACTTAAAAAGTGTTTTCTGATAACCAATACATGATGCATTTACTGTTCCTGCCTTCAGGGACAGATCCCAAGCTAGCTGACTTGCTCAGGCCTATATTATGAAAAACTGTCCCCATTTTCATTGTCCTGAAGACAGTATCCATGTAAGAAGTCAGCTATGTTCAGCTGATGGGCAGTATGTGGGTTTAGGGAAGGTAAGAAAAGGAAGAAGAGCAGTTTGGCCTACCCACAAAATCTATTTCTTTACCAAGCTACAGTAAAAAGTTTCAGACTGCAAGCTGTAACATGAGCATTGCATAATGACAGAATTTGTAACAGCCTCTTTTAAAAGAAAGTTTTTGCCTGCACAGCTGTATCAGCAAGCCAGCAAAATTCAAACCTTAGGATAAGATGTTAACAAATGGTAATGAAAGACAGAATAGATGCTTAAATAGTTGCTTAAATAGACATGCCAAAGGGCACACAGCTGCTACCTTTGGCTAGCTTGGTGAACTAATGAACACTCACTTCAAAAATTCAATAGGACATGTAAGAAGACCATTTTGGACTATGTGCAAAATACACATCCCACTCAGCACGTTAAGGAGCTGTGTCAACTTTTGTCCCAGTCTGGAAAACTGGTGGAAACTTCACTGAAGGACAGTCACCAAGCCTGCAGCCTAGGGTGAAAGGCCCGCTGCCTACAGGCCCCAGCCACGCCAGAAACAGATCACATTCCCTTAGCTGCTCAGATAAAAGTTTATCAAGCAGAACAACATCTAGTGGCGCAAAGAGGTCTTGGAGTGGGCGGTGCCCTGTGGGGAGAGCTCCTTACACCTATGTCAAGCAGTAAATGCTGTGTGAACAGTGGCCACCAGCAAGGGCTGTACAGGAGGACAAGAGATCCGGGAGCTGATGTCCACCTGATCACTCTCCACCAGACTGCCAATCCTCCCTGCTACTCCTGACACTCAAAGAGCAGCAGCTCTCAGGAGCCAGGGCGTGAAATATTGGCGGTGGTATCACTGCCTGCAGGAAGACAAGAGGAAAGGCGGGTAGGTGTGCCCTCAGCATTACAGGTGATCACTGATGCTCTGATAGACCTGCAGGGAGGAGTGAAAGCGGAAGGCTGGAGAGGCTGTGCTCAGCCTGAAATAACCATAAGCTTGGGAGAGGAGAAACAGATGATCTCATCAGTACCTTCTGCTGCTTCATAGAGCTGTGACTCTCTAGCGGTTTGAGGATGCTTATCCAGAAAGATCAACTAACTTTGAGAAACGCATTCCTTGGTCAGCTAGAGAGGAATAAATGCACGTCTCATATGCTTAGGGCATATATAAGCATGGATTTATCATCCAGAGGAGGACACCATTCACTACACAAAATCGGAACAAAATGCAGCTACTGCCTTGAAGATCTAGCAGCTGAAATAATGGCAAATTCAAATCTAGTCATTTGCTCAAATTACAGTCAGAAGAGGACATGCTTAGCCCTACAGAGCGCTAACAGGGGCAGTCAAGAGGCGTTACATGCATCAGCACATAACAGTGAGAGGAAGATATATGTATTGGATCCTGCACCTGTCCCAATGCAACTGCATCTCCAACACCATATTGTCACCTGGCAACAAAAAATAAAGTAGGAGGCTGCTCTCAAGAGATGTCACATTCACTCACTTAAAGTTGAACATAATTCTTTCTTGACTGGTTCCTTACTTCTTTTTCACTGTACTCTCAACAGGATACCAGTGAATAAGTAGACAGGGCCAGAAATGTCAACCCTTTGCCTCCAGCTCTACAGCTAACACCTCACTTCAAGGAGTTTCCCAAGGAACTCAGTCCTGAATAGCTCAGCATAGGACACAGAAAAAAGTCTTTATGCTTCTGATCAAGTCAAAGCAGCTGTAGGGCAACTCTATCGAAGGTGCAAGGACCAGAGGAATATACTGATCTTAACTCCTGACACTCCCAATAACTAGAGCTCATTTCTGAGCAGATGAAGAGACGATCAGGAGAAGCACGGAAACAACACTGAGACATTCTCCTGAATTCCAGAGTTCAACACAATCACCACTGCACAGCACTGCAAATTCGTCAAAAAGAAAAAACAGAGGAAACTAAAACCAACACTAATGTCTTCACACAAATATACTTCTATTTTATTACAGTTGCCAAAATGAACAGTTGATACTGAAAAACAAAACAGAACAAGAAATAACAACCAACAATCCATACTAATGCTTTCCCCCCCCCACTGCAAAACAGCAAAGAAAAGATCTATACTAGAAGGACAACAGTTTACACTAGTCAGCTATAACAGATGATCACAAATATCTAGGATTTTGAGACTAGAATGAGTGGCACCCCCTGAGTGAGAATGATTTTCTTAAACTAACAATTATGCAGGTAAAGAAAAGCTTCCATGGAAAAGTGAGTCTAGTAATAAATGTATAACATTATGGAAGCTTTTAATAAAAATGCTTACAGGTGCTATAATAGCACATTGCTTGCTTATTTCACCATTAATAACTATACAGTATAGTTAAAGTGGTAAAGTTTTCTAGTCCGGATGAGGCCAAAACCAGTGAAGACTCCCATCCTACAGATATTGCATCCTGTCTGAAGGAAATGTAATATACAACTTATATGACTAAGAGCATCCTTTGTACCCTACATAAACTGAGATTTCTCTTATTTTCTGTCCTTTCTGGAATTCACCACCACCACCGACCTGAAAGCCACATCACAGCAAGGCTGTCATCAACTTTTCTGTTTTGAAAAGTACCTAAGGCGCAAAGCACAGCCACCATCACAGAAACTGATTTCCAGCATCAGAACCATTAAACTTCCCATTAAAGCCCCCCTGGGTTGCTTAATGGTCCTGAGCACTTAACATGGCACAGTTCCACTGGTATCACATAAGGCAGATATATATCAACCACCATGGTTAATGTTGCAAATCTAACAGAATATTTCCTGTCATTTTTTTGTTAATTGTACTTATTACAGCACTGTTGCTCTCAGGACTGAATCAGAACATGATTTTCACACTAGGTTAAACTGCATCTGTGAAAGAAATTATCAGTTGCAGGTGGTCTCTACACCAGCAAGTACCTGTTAAATTCATGTTATGAATGCATTAGAGGGATGTACAGCCTCAGGCTGCAGACAGAATGACGGTTCAGCATCATTTCACTACTGCTGAAGTGCTGAAGACTATCATCTAGCAACTGGAGAGGACAAAACATTGTCAAACAAGTACACAAAATTATTAGCCAGCTTTGGGGTAGCAAAGCCTAGCTCCACACCAATGTGTATTGATGGTTGTAGACTGAGAAAGAGTACAACTCTTCATGCCCACTCGAAGCTTTCACACCCTCAGAAATATTCCCAACTAACTTGTCTCTAAGGCCTTTCAAGGCACATAGCATGCAAACCCAAAGAGGAAGGCCCACTTTCCAGTTACAGGTAGGTCTGGGACTCCAGATGTTTCCATTCTACTTCCACTGCTGTGATACAGCATTGGTGTTGCTGTGGCTGCCAAGTACTGTACACAAAGCTGAGGGTTACCCTTAAACCAGTCAGCTTGGATCTTTGTAGACATGACTAAGTGCTCCTGCTTCTTAGTCACCAGTTTCTTGTGACTTGTGTCCTGGCTTGGTAACAAAAAACAGCCTTCCTTTTCAACCATGGTTGTTCAGCATAATAATAGACTAAGCCATGTAACATGGCTCTTAGCAGATGTGTAAATTGTGCTTTGATGACAAATGCTGAAAGAGAACACAAAGGGTCTGAACAAAGGGCTGTGCCAATCCTGGAACCCAACCGCCTGTGCAAAGCCTGGTGTGTTCATACTAGGGAGTGGTATGATTAAAAGCAGGGGGATGAAGCATTAGTTTTTCAATCAAACATTTAACCAAGGACTGTGGTCAATGACTCTCAGGGAGAATTTCAGGCCCAGGTACTTGGTCTGGCAGAAAATTGATTCTGAGAGTCATTGTAATAGCTCTGCTTTATTACACTTGATTCATAATCAGGGTCATCCATCAGCAGGGAAATTGGGGCAGTTTGCCCAGGACTCCTATGTTGTGAAAGGCCATAAAAGTTCTCCCTCAGTACCTTACCCCATATGCTTTGCCAGTGATAGGCCGAGCATAGACACATCTGAAATGTAGCTTCTGTCCTAGATGCTGTGTATCTTATCCGACCCAATCTGTAGATGTTAGAGGTGGTCTGCAATTGCCTTCTGACCTCAGCCAGCATCTAAAAGCTATGCACTCCTTTAGAAAGAAGATAATTAGAAAATAATTTTCACTGAACAAGTATTTTGACAACAGGACTGGGAGGAAATGTAACCTTGCAATCCTCTTCTGGTGTTACAGAGAGAACAACCACTGACCATGAAGACAGAGGCAGCACTCACCTTTCTCTGACCTTCTGTCAGCTACAGAACTGCTGCACCCCATGGTTCCAATGATGCTGCCCATCAGTTTTAATTGCTGCTGATATGAAGCATGTTTTTCTCAGCTGTTAGTGTTGCACACATTTCCTATGTTGTTTCTTCAGTGATGAGGATTATACCCCTCTGGGCCCCTTCTGTGCTCTTCTTAGTGCACCTAGCAGGAAGAGGATTGGGATGGAGGGAGAGGAAAAAAAAAGTGTTTCACAACACAGAATCTAAAGTACCTACAGCTCATGAAAAATGACTGTACAGCACATCCTACACAAACTGGACCTGATGGACCATACCAGGTTTCTTTTTCACATCTGATCACTATCAGCATGCATTCAAGACAGATGAACTCAGTAATTAATACAGTCTACTTCTTATGTGTTAGTTGGAAGTTAATGTGCACCAGTGATTTCTTAATTTGAAGCATAGCTATTTAAAGACTTACTACTAGGGACAAGGGACTAGAGAGGCACACTACTTATCATTCTTGTGATTTGAAAACTGGAACTGCAGAATTTTAAGGACTTTAAATTACATCTGATACTAATGCTAAAAACACCCCAAACCTCAGCCCTCCTAACAGACTCTATTGATTTGAAAAGGTGTCCTACCACCCTATTTACCACTTTAGCCCTCAGTGTCACCACCACTGAATTTAAAAGGAGAAACAGTGCTATAGCAAATAGCTTCATTTTCAGAGATCATTTAAATAAAACATCCAATTTTCTGATGCATTTCTACTGAAACACTCTAAATAAAAGATCTGGCTTCATTAAATAAATGAAGAAAGTACATTTTCCAGTGTGGCCTTTTGGGTTTTCCTCCTGGCACTTGCTCATCTCTTCACAAACTAGTATCATTCACTAATACAATATACTTCCTAATCAGCAAGTTCAAATGAATACAAATCCCCTGAGATACAACATGGGTTAATTTCTAAGTAACAAAAAAGTCACTGATGCTCTTACAGAGACTGAACTTTGTTTTAGCTAAAGATTTCTTCTATGATCACACTGACCCTTCTCTTTTCCTATCTCCAGAGACACGTTTCTCTCTAGTATGTCTGATGTCTAAATTATTGCATCTGTTGTTTTGTTTCATTGATATTCCTTTTCTTTTGAGTTTTAAAGCAAAGAAGAAATTCATTAGCATAAAATCAACACATAACTACTAGTTTTTTCCTTTGGCTTTACTTTACAAGCCCCAGCTTGAATTGTGATCTGAAGACTAGGATCAAGAGCAAAATAGAGCTTACAATAGAAGTCCTACTGCAGCAAGACTATCTTCCTTAAAGGGCAGGTCAGCACGTGCCCAGCAACTGGGCAATGGGAGCCCCAAACAGAACTGTCACACCTCTCAGGACTCCACCCAACCTATGGCAAACAATGGGCTTACCCAAGAAACAGGGATCTGAGTTGCTATCGCACCCTACCTTTAACAACTTCAGCTTTTCTCCCAGTCATCCTTACTCTTCCTTCCACATGCCTCTAAATTCATGAGCTTCTAGCACGTCTTTGAGCAAAGATGAAAGAACGATAGAGATGGAGGTACAGGAATTTTATTATGATAGCAGTAAATGAAGTTTGAAATGTAGACTCAAAACTTGGAGGAAAACTTGCAAAAATACATCCTATCATTAAACCTTTTAAAATGGCCAAAAATGGCCAGCAAAGATCTAGTCCAGGGGAATAATCATCCCCTTCAGTCCCAAATGTCTGCATCCTAAAGTGGACATAGCGAATATTCGAACTACTGTGCTATTTCCTGATGGCTTCTCAGATGGTTACAGAGCCATCCTGGCCATCAATCTGCATGTCCAGACTCCAAACCAGCCATGTCTATTGAAGACTCCAGCAAGCAGAATCTCCACTCAGGCCCAACAAATTCACCTCCTACCCTTCTGGTCTGATTGAAGAATCACCATGAACAAGGGGAACAAGCCACTGTGGAAAGAACCAGTGCCTCCCCCAGACAAAGGCTCTTAATTGCTCCTAATTGAGCTGCTCCAAAGGCAGAAATCCCTCCTCTCCCACCCCCCCAGGTATGTTGGTTCAAGCCGACCCCCACTCCATGCCAAACCCTGTCTTCCTGGGCAAAGGTGTAGAAAAATACCAGACAAAGGCCATGAAGTTTTTCCATGGGATAAGAAGGTTGAAAACCAAGCATTTACAACATCAGAGTAATTTCTGTGAGCTATTTACTATGCAGTGTAGCAATGTCTGGTGAAGAATCATTTGCCATTAGGAAATTCCCTCAAATGTTGGCTGATGAAATGGAAAGCTGGGCTTTTCGGGACATAATGCTGTTGTAGCATTCTGGATACTATACCACTGATTTACCCTTAAAAGAGAATCTGTCATGTTCACTAAAAAGCAGACAGTAATTAAATTTCTGCAAGCCGTTGATCTGTCCCATTTTTAGATACAACTCCAAGAAATTGCTACATTTCTCTCAGCAAAAAGGCAATTTTGTAACGGACAGGAACTGAATACACAGCACATCCACTGAAGCAAAATAAAATGCCATTCCAACCATGCCAAAAGACATGCACCAAGCTAAGCCGGAGTAGCACATACTGCTCTTTTTCTGGATAGGAGTCACTGAAGGTTACACTGCAGCAAGTGCTCAGAAATTTGGGTTTCAGAACCTGAGCTGTTGAGACCCTGATTTACAGAGATAATGAATCAGCACCATTTGATCCGGATGTAATAGGTGCTGCCCAAAGTCAATCACGCCTTCAGTTTGTCAGTCACGTAAAGACCAGGCTGCCTCAAGAACAGTGGAAATCTTGTAAAGATTTATAGCTGACTTTTAATGAAATCAGACTGCAGGTCCTTTGGGCAGAGAGACATCCTTTCAAGCATACCTTATCTTTTAAAATTAGATGAGCTGTGCTACTGGCAGACAAGTGTAAGCTAGGTCAAGCCTGAGAATATGGAAGCCATATGAATAAGGACCACTAGGCTTTAACTTCTTATTCTTGTGTTGTTCTATTTGTTTCTTACCTTTGATAAACAAAGAATGAAAGGTTCCTCCTTTATTTTTGTTGGTAAGGGATTTCCACAATTATGCTACTTTCCCTACAAGTTGTTTCAATAGCTGTCTTCTGCAACATGCCCCCTTTCCTTACTAGACCCTTTCTCAACCATATGTGTGAACAGGTACTTATGATCTCCTCCCATAATATGTCTTAGAAGGTACATGTGGTTGGAGAGGTGATGAGACAGGGACCGTTATCTCCATAAAGATCAGATGGATGGATGGGTGGATGCTTCCAATAACAGAGGCTTTCCTTTGAAGTCTTCTTGCTATCAATGTTTTAATTTTCTGTGACTCAGACTTCCTTTAGAGTTGTTTTCCTGTGGAAATGAGGACTTCAGAGGACTGAGAAACAGATGCTATAACATGGGTTTATTATGGATTTGCTTCTGTGCATTGCTGAGGGAATGAAGTCGGAATGAGCAAAATACCCTAGAGATTAAATCACAACGCCCAGGTTAGCACCCACAGAGGGACAACTCTTCATAACTGTCTTGTTGCCAGAGTTGGGATTGTCAAGGATGGGACAGAGATGAGTCAAAGATTTCATTAGCTAAAAGATGCACCCTGCAGAAACTGGGATGAAGCAGCCACATTCAGCTAACAGAGTGAAAGAGAACCTGGCTATGGCACACAAGAGCTGTAATTTTGACAGCAATGCTGAATTTGGTCTGCTAAGAGGCGGATAGGAAAACATCAAATACAGGCAAGGCAGTATGTGTTTAGGTCTCTGTTATTTTACATCCATGGGACAAACTGACATTTCTATTAAGTGACTTACAGTGACTATATAGCTATGAAAGAAAGAAATGAGAAAGCCTTTTTGTTTACAGATAATTTCTTCAGCCTGATCAGAGAAGCAAGGTTAAGCTCAATATAGAAGTGATAGAATAATTTCTAGCAATGCTCATGTTGATAGATCTCAGTGTTTGGGCCAGGAATCAATAGGGAATGGATGTAGGAAGATATCGGAAAGCCAGCAAAGCCTGAAAGAGAATAGGATGAAGACAGACCAGCTCATTAAGGTGGATTCATATTCCTGAGCCCAAAAATGCACTGCAAAAAGAAATAAAAGCAAGAGTTGTAAAGGTGTGAACATGCAGAGATTGTTCAAGCAATCATTTGAGTTCAGAAGCTGCATGCAAATCCAAAGAGAATCTGTAGAAAAATGATGGGAGAATGCCAGTTCAGGTTATTGACAATCAATAAAGGATACATTTACACAAACATTTGCACTTTTTTATGCAGAAAACAAACAAACAGAGCAAGCAGCCTCATTTTTTGCACAGCAAGACTTTGGGGAGAATGTTTTTAAAAAAGAGGGGGAGTAGCAAATACAAGTGCACAAATGGGGTGCAGATCACCCTGAAGTATAAGCAAAGCCATCATGTCACTTTGCAGAAACGTTAAATGCCTCTAGGGGGAGATTCCTTCAGGAAGCCAGGAGAAAACTAAAATTCCTGAAGCAAAGTTAGTTCTCGTAAACTGGATCCAAACAGAGCGTAAAAGTCAACAAGAGTTGTAACTTATTATCCTGGAGGAAAAGGAAAATCTGAATCACGCGCCATCCTGGTAGGGTCTTAATGACATCCCATTTAATTCTCCTTACTTGACAGGGTGAAGTGGTGAATAAGCAAAGCTCCAGAATAGAGTAAATATGTGTTGAAATCTGCACCAGTTTGGAAATTAAATTCATGCTTCAGCTGAAATTCATATTAGTTTTAATAATGTTTAAGCATCAGAACAAGGTTCAAAATTATCATTATAAAAATACATTTTCCTAAAACAAATAGTACATGAAATGCAGTAGTCTCAAAGCTATTTGATCTCATCTGTACTCAGAAGTTCTGGATAACTGATCCAGTCCTGGTCAAACTTTATAACTTGAAGCACACAGACTTTTCTCAGGGTAAAATCAGAAATAGTACCAGATATATCTGTCATTCCCTACACAGACCTAGGATGAAGTAAATTTGCTCTCTAAAACCAAGCTAAATATACATATATATATATATATATATATAAACCCCACCCAAAGATATTACCTGTTTTTTCTTTCTGTTTCAGCAATACTGAGAATTTTTCCACAAGAGCACCTTTAGAAGATTCTTTTTTTAAAAGAAAGCAGCCCCTTTTTGGAAGCAGAACTGCATGACGAGAGGTGCAGCTCTGCAGAACAGGTGCTTCAGTTCTCTCTGGGGCTCTGAAGCTCAGGAGCTGCAACGCACTTGCTCGCCACCTATTTATACAGCTTCCCGAGAGGAAATTTCTTGAGCATTGCTCTTCAGAAACAGTCAGGGGAAAACGCCGTTTTCATCGTCCAGCCTGATGTGAAAGCTCATGGCTGCAGCCCTCCAGCTGCGCTGTACGCGTGCTGTTGAAGAGCTGTTTTGTCACCATGCCTCCTGAATCTCAGGCAGAGAAAGGGATGGGCTGGAGTTCTCTGCTTCGCATCTGAAGTCACATGATCTCTTTCAAGAGGAACGGCCTTTCTGCTCTGTTGAGGCAATGATTTGCATTTTAGCAGACCTAGCACACCAGAAAAAAACATAAGGGCTGCCCAAGTATTTGGTTATCTGATGTGACTGGCATGGTTATGAAAGCCTTTAAGGAAAAAAATACTGAATTTATGATGAGGCATTATATCTGCATGCTAGTGATACAGGTGTTCTCCAAAACACTCAGTCATACCCAGATAATGGGACAAGTATGAAGCACTCAGATCTTGAGTTCTGAAACACTGCACTAATGCCTGTACATTTCATTTCTTCATGTACACACACATGTTCTGCCCATAAATGTGTGACTGGAATTCAGCAGACTCAGGTCATGTTTCAGCTCATCCGCTCCTCGTTCGATTACTGGGAAGGGATCGGACAAGCTGAGAACGCTGCAGCATTGCTCGCCTGTGCAGTCAGGAAGCCGTGGTGCTGTCTGCTTTGAAATCAAACCCTGACCCCTGGCAGCAGGGCCCGCACCTCTGACCAAGCTCCTCACCATGCTGCCCACGGGCTCCCAGTCACTGCACAGCTGCGCAGGGAAGGGCACGGCTGTCACACTCAAGGCCATTTGTTACTGCCCACTTCTAGCAGGACAGCTCCTGAGGAATCTGCTGCTTCTGGCATGGGGAAGTGTATTGATAGCATGGGGACGCTGCGATTTTGGACACAATACCAAACCGCTCAAAAATACTTGGTGTCAGTACAAGTACGGTATTGTAATGTCATCAGCGTAGTCTTGGGCCCAGTCCTGAGCGTTGTTTATCCTACACACCACCTTTACCCCCAGTCTGTCCTTCCACCCCTCTTCAAAAGCTGGGGAGAGGCTGCTTGCTCCTGTGCGAAGTGATGGAACACAGCACAGCAGCCACTTCTGTGGGGTCAGCGCGAGGGCATCTGGGTCCAAAGAGGACTGCAGGTTGTAAAACGTGCTGTGGTGGGAGAAAGCTCCACATGGATGGGCACAAGATGGGGATCACCGTGCACCTAGCTCTGCAGCCTCTCCATGTGACAGAGTCCCACCAGGACTCCAGGACTGGATAGGGAGCAATAGATTTCTGAGAACAGAGACAAGCAAAGCAAGATCTTCACCTTCCTGCCCCCGTCCCAAAGGTCTAATAATACCGTAACCTGGTATTTTCAGGAAATTTTTGCCATCAGTCTGGTAACGGTTCTAAAGGCATCACCCACCACTGTGAAAGAGTGATCAAATCATCTTTTGGGACAGAAAGACAGCTGCCCTTACTGTGACAGAATGGATACATTTATTAATGTGCAAAAGATACTTAAAGTGCCAAACCAGCAAAGCAGGAGGCACTGTGTGAATGCACTGGTTTGACTGGCTGAGCCAGTCCTTTGAGGTTCCAGAGTCCCAGACATAACCATCCACTTTCAAAGCTGTTCCTCTACTGTGAGATGAGACAGTAAATGGAATACATACCAGGCGTGATAATTCTGCATGACCCAGAAGAGTTTTGATGTTTGTTTTCCTGGCAGGATGCACTTTCCCTGATCAGAGTTACAGTAGCTAATCATTTATGTATGATCACGCTGTTCTGCCAAAATGCATGCAAGCAAAAATACATCATAACCTCTTTCCACTGCACTCTGAGGACACACATTATTTATAAAACCTTTACTGTACCTGATAAATTCATCTATATTGGCATTTACCAAGATCTCTGCATAATAAGAGGCTATAAGGTTTGCTTCAACAGCCAACAAATCCATCAGAAATGTTTCACCCAAGATCAACGGGAGAGGGATCAAACCCTCAAAGCTGTTAAATTCTGTGGGACATGAAGCCTCCACTGCATGTTTTCTTATGCTGTTCATGGAAGTTATTCATCCTCTGTCTCAGTGGTCTGACGTGACCAAGCAACCTGATAAAAAGTCAGTCTTGCTGGACTGAGCCACCTCTCCAGTTACCTATGGGGATCACAATAACATGCAACTCGAGGAAACACAAATGTGCTTTCCAAATTAACCTTCCCCATTCAAGTCCAATGACATATACAGTACCAAACAAGACCATTCTCCTTTCTACATAGGGTAAAGAGAACATACCAGTCCCACCAACAAGGTCACATATACTACCGCTTTTTTGTTCAGCAGTCATGCATCACATGGACGCTTAAGATGCTGAAAAGTGTTATAGCAAGCATCAACAGCTGTGACAGAAAGTAGGACAAAATATACAATATGTTGTTGAGCAGTCTAGCATGACAAGAAAAAAAACAGTTACGTTGCTAGTGCAGAAATCGGGACATTCCTTTACAAGCAGCCCTTCTTGACGTAATGGCACATATTCTGTTTTCCAAATACTCTGGAAATATTAACCTCCTGAGCAAGCCTCCATGCAGGCATTCCACATACATAATTCAAATTCTGCTTCAGGCCTATTTCTCAGAAGCACCCACTACAAAGTGATGTAACTGATATTTTTCAGAAAGACTGAAGATAATCATAGTTGAAGTGAATGTGCTCCTTCTGAGCCCTGACCGTGGTTCCCCTCTTACCTTACTAAGGTCAAAGAAGTATTCTTATGTGACCCAACAAAATATTTTAAAATACCAGCCAGAGGACAAGTCCCTGTCTGAGAGACCTGGATATCCAGTCATAAGCAGAAAGAATAAAAGGAATAGAAGAAATGAAGAGAGAAGTAAATGTCCAGAACAATTTTAAACTGCCTCAGTCAGTGAGATGACAGAAATATTTTGTCACAAATGAGGAGGAGGAGGTTAATTTGGGTGAACAGGAAAAGAAATCTCCCCTCCCCACCCCCCTTCCCCCTGACAATTCTGGGTGAGATGATGAATAAATGACATCAAAACTAGCATCCTTGGCAAAAAGAACACAAAATCAGAAATGTGAAAGAAAGGCAGCTGAAGAGACTCCCATCTCCTGAAGGCCAAGAAACTAGACCAGAACACTACAAAAGCATCAGAATACCTTCTGAAAAATGAAAACAAATTCTTTTAAAAAAGGAAAATTTCCCAGATTATCAGCTGAAGGCAGATCATTCTGGGAAGCAATGACTAATGACCTAATTTGCACAATTCTACCTCCCTCGCAAGTTAGCTTCAGCCTCCACTTAGAGCCTATAGAAATGATAGCTCTCTACAGCACTCAGGTTTTGCCAAATCTTGGTAAAGCAACATGAGGAAAAAGAAATGGGTGCAAGAATTGCCTAATGACAGCCTGATCTGCATTTTGTTGGTCTGGTGAACTGTAAGATGCACCAACAGTACAAAACCTACATCCTGAAACCTCAAGCCCACCAGACTGTCTCTTCCCAAAAGGCGCCTCTGGGCTAAATCAGGCTCTCCGGGTCAGGAGGGTACACAGATTTTACTCACACGCTAATGATCAGTATGTAAAAGGATTTTTTTTTAAATTGTTTTTTGAAAGACTGGGAACTGCCAGCTACTAAGTGGAGCCACCTCATACATGGTAGGGGGTCAGCAAAGTCTATGGAAACAATTTTCTTCACCTCTGTTTTCATCTAATCCTTACGAAATTCCTTCTAATGAAAAAAAAGACAGATTTTTCTACCTTGTAACAGTAAATCATCTGCTGCTTGCTTCAGCAACATATTATTAATTTCAAGGGTCAAGGCAACTATGATATTTAGCGACAAACAATACACCGCTTTGCTTACAGGCACCACACGTTTCTGAAAATTAACACACTTACCTTTTGTATTCCAAATAATAATTTCTGTTTGCAACTTTTAACCACAGTCCTGTAAGTGCGGTACAGGTGCCTTAATTTGTATTTCTACAAGCCACTCCTTTTGGAATGTGAGGATTTAGTATGGTGAGGACTGAGGTAGCGTGAATAGTGCAAAGCCCCAGGTAAAACATAATAGATGAAGCAAGGCGATTATTGTGCGGTGTGATGGATGATAAGAAAGTCCCTGAATGAATGAATACCTGATGGAGATGGGCACAGAACCGCACAGAAACAGCTGGGCTGCTCTGTACCCTCACAAAGAGCAGCAGACACACCGTGAATCCACAACCTCAGTAATCTTAGATATTGCTGGATGGGAGTGGGGGGTGCATGATGAGTACGAGCAGCTCGACCAGCTGGGTCACACCGCACACGTTTCCTGCCCAGGTAAGTGGTGGAGTCACCATCCCTGGAGGTGTTCAAAAAACACGTAGATATGGCAGTTGGCGACATGGTTTGGCAGGCACGGCGGCGTCGGGCTGACGGTTGGACTCGATGATCT
>Ga0181612_102234_pt1 | contig 35097 bp, 20 predicted proteins | sample HoacroProtozoa21_FD_119630 | JGI IMG/M metagenome (GOLD analysis project Ga0181612, IMG submission 119630) | Hoatzin crop microbial communities from Cojedes, Venezuel. Combined Assembly of Gp0051906, Gp0051904, Gp0051908 | reverse complement strand
GTAAGGTCGGCCAAACGATATGCGGTTTCTTGTGCCGCCTCAATAATCTGGCGAGCATCATCAAGAAGTTGTGCTGAAATTATATCATTTTGTTTCATAGTGGTATTTTTCTTTTATTGTTGAACATAGCAAATCGGGAAGACTAACTTCCAAACAGTCTGCAATCCGCAGAAACATTTCGATGGATGGTTGCGAACTATTGGTGCACCATTTTGATATAGTAGAGACCTCTTTTCCAACTTGTTCGGCAAGCCACCTATTGGTTTTTTGCTTCTCCGCAAGAACGTCTTTTATTCTGTTTATCTGTTCCATGCCTTGTTGTTTTATCATGCCGCAAATGTAGTGAAAATTTTTCAATTTCACTAATCTTCGGAGAAAAAGTAGTTATTTTTTAACAAGAATATTCTATTCAATGTGCATTGACCGCTTTTTCTTCCCTCCATTCGCCATTTCAGGGATGCAGATTTTCCGATGTGAATAAAAATGTGATTTGAGGGCAGAGATATGTATTAGGGATGTTTGGTTGAGGGCGAACACACCTGATGGGCGCATCTATCATTTTGAAGAACGATGTACTAATGATTAAACTTCTCCAGAGGTCATGATGCCGAAAAATGCGCGTTAAAAAGTGTTTATTCACAGTTAATAAACCTTTCTTGGGTTTTGCCGATTTTGGGACACCTAAAATTCGTTTTATTAAACCTTTACTTTAAGTCAAATCAAGCAGAATTTTTGGGAACAAAGTGGTTTGGAGTAGTAAGTATGTAATTTTGAAGGTGCTGAAAACCAACGATTTATAAGCGTCGGGGAACTCATATCGCTATGAACAACGTATAACCCAATAAAAAACAAAAGACATGGACACAGCAGAAAAGACCAGAGAGAGACTTTCAAGCCTCATGCAGCAGGCAGAGGACATCTTCGACGACGCCGACCCGCAGGCATTCGCCGACAGCGGACAGGCACTCATGCTCTTCTACGACGACGGCACCGACGGCTCCTTCAGCGCAAGGGTGATAGGGCGCAACAATCAACTCGTAACGATGATCGCCGAGTGGGCCATCAAGGACAAGCACAGCCTCAACGCCCTGGAGTATGCGGTAAAATGCGCCAGAGAACACGTCGAGGCGAAGGAGAACAAGAAGCAGCAGCCCCAGCCAGCCGAAGGAAAGGAGGCCGACAATGACTGACACCAGGAAAAGCGAGATACGCTACACCACCGACGACCCGCGACAGATGCTCGGCAAGTGGACCGTCAGGCCCATACTCCGCCGGTGGAAGGAAGACTTCCACGACACCGACAGCGGAGAGATAGTAACCGTAGAGCGAAGCGAGGTCATCATCGACCGAGGCACCTACATCGACCAGGACACGCTCCAGCAGATACGATTCTACATGCAGGAGGGAAGCGTCAGCGAGGTGGAGGTCTCCAACCAGAACCGGAAGGGAGTGCAGACGGGCGAACGCTCCACCTACATAGCAACGGCATCCGTCAACGGCACCAGCCGACGCATACTCACACGAGCCGACAACCTCCGCGCCGCCCTCCTCACAGCCGAGGACTACATAGAGCTCAACTTCGAGGGCACCTTCACCATGCGCTCCGTCAAGAGGTTCACCGACGCAGTCATCATCGACGCCGACACCGACACCTCCGACCGCATGCAGCTCCGCTTCTACCAGATCACCGTCAGCATCACCGACGACAGCCGCCAACAGAGCACAGGCACCGTCACCTTCGTCGTCCGAAGCACATCCGTCGACGCGGCTATGCAGCTCATCACAGCCGACATACAGCGGCGCGAGCAGCAGCGGGCGGCACAGGCAGCCGACACCCCACGCGACCTGCGCCCCGTCATCAAGGAGGCACGCCCCGTAGCCATCACCCACGTCGTCCCCGAGGACTTCTCATCACAATACGACGACGAATAGAGAGCCACCGCTATCTCCCGATAACTCCAGTTAACTCCCGATATCTCCCGATAACTCCCGATAACTCCCAAAGTATAAAGTTTAAAGTCTAAAGTTTAAAGTCTAAAGTATATGGCAGAAATGTGGATCCACCTCAAGGAGCAGACCCTCATGCAGCTCCTCGCCGACGCCGTGGACATCGGCATCCTCCGACACGCCCGCGTCAAAGACCCACGGCAAGACCGCATCAAGCGAGCCGACGCGCAACGCTACCTCAAGTCCGTAGGCATCAGGCCAGCCACGCTCGACCGATGGACGCAGCAGGGACTGCTCGACACGCAGAAAAACGACGGAGGCGCCAACGCAGCCGTCTGGTACTCGCTCTCGCAGATAAAGCAGGTCATAGCCACCGCAAGGCTACTCAACGGAAAGGCAGAGTTCTCCGTCCGGCCAGAGCCGGAAGTGAGGCTCAAGCCCGTAAGGCAGACAAAACGCAACAACAACCCACAACCCACAGCATCATGACAGCAAAGGCAATATTCATCCTCAAGTGCGCGCTCGCAGCAGTCGCGCTCTGGGCAACGGCATACGTAGCAGGATTCCTCACCTACGTCTTCCAGCAATGACACACACACCGACATACTCCTGGCAGCAGGAGAATACCGCGAAAATTAATACCTCGCCCGAAGGCCGCCCGTGAGGGCCGCCCAGGGCAAACAGGGGAGGCACGGTGCTGACGGCGCGACAAGAAAGTCTGACGAATCCCCACCACGCGCCCACGGGGGACCGACACCCCCGCTCCCCACAAGGTTACATAATGGTTAATTATTTTTTTAATGTTTAGTGTTTTTAGGTTATTTGTTTTAGGTGATGGGAGCAGGAACCCCCGAACGGTCCGCGAGGATAGCAGGGGGACACGTTCCTCTCTCAAAGAAAACAGTCATACTTAGATTTTACCTGTCTCCGCCGCCGCGACGGCTCCGGAGACTTTCACGGGGAGACACGGCGCAGCGGCACCGTGCGGAAGCCACGGACGGCAACCCTTTTTATATTATCCACAAACGCGGCAGGGGTTCGATTCCCCACTCCCCACAAAAAGACGCTCACATCTGTTGTAGTGTAATATTTCAAAATCTCTCAGGCGCGGCCACCCGCGAGGGCCGCCGCGCCACTTTCAGGCAAAACCCAATCAACAACATATAAAAAAGAAACAATATGACAAACGACAACCACACCACGACCGACCAGGCGATGGAGGCCATCTACCTCCTCATCCTGAAGGCCATCGTCAGCATCGCGGCACTCCGCATGGAGGGGCAGCCAGCCGACGCATGCGACGTGCCGGCCATCATACGCCAGACGGCAGCCGACTACGCGGCCGAGCACACGCAGGCCGACCTGCGCACGCTCGTCTCCAACCTCTGGACAGCCTGCTCACGCCACATGGAGCGCGCCCGCGTCCGACAGGGCTACTACTACAACCCCTTCCGCGAGACACGCGAGTTCCTCATCGACATGTACGCCACCGACGCCACCCTCCTCGTACGCAGCACAGGCTTCCTCGCCGCCCTCCGCCACCGCGGCCAGCAGCCCTTCACCGCATCCGACCGCTGTCACCTCCTAAGGCAGACCGCAGCAACCATCAACAACAAGATAAAGACGTTATGAAAAAGATAATGTTTAACGACCGCTACGGCTTGACGGAGGCGGTGATTAACGGAACGAAAACGCAGACAAGGCGCATAATAAATGTTATGTTTGCCGACAATCCGAGACCTCTCGATAATAAATATTCTCGCTACAAAATAGGCGAAGATGTGGCCGTTGCAATGAGTTACTATGATGCTCAAGATAGAGTATTCTATGGGACTGGCGGCAAAGGCAATCATGAGATTTACGATGCTTACCGAGACATCGCGGGGTGGAAGAACAAAATGTTTGTCAAGGCGGAACTGATGCCCTACCGCATACGCATCACGGACATAAGAGTAGAGCGGCTGCAAGACATCTCCTACGAGGATTGCATCAAAGAGGGCATCTTGCACAGAATTACGAATATAACGTTCCCATACTCTTTCTGGGATGGACGGAAAGAGGTGGTTTTCCGTTCTGCCAACGATGCTTTTGCTTGTCTCATTGATAAAGTAAACGGCAAGGACACTTGGAATAGTAACCCGTGGGTGCGGGTCTATGATTTTGAACTCATAACCAATAAAAAAGACTAAAACGATGAAAAAAGAGACAACCGAAACCAATAGATGCGGCAACTGTCGACATCCCACCCCTTGCGAGGAAGAATGGAACAGGGCACTCGATGGTCATTACATAGCAATGACCTGCAGGTTCAGCACCCACAAAGTGCTAAAAGGCGATAAACCGTGCGACCATTTCGCGCAAAAAAACTAAAAAGCCTCAGCACTACCCCACAGCGAAACGACAACGACAAACGCGAAAAAATATGACAGACAAACGCAAACGCACGCTCCTCCTCCACGTCGACAAACTCGCCTTCGTACAGAGGCTCGACGACCAACAGGCAGGACAGCTGCTCAAGGCCATAGCGACATTCGCCGAGACAGGGCAGCAACCCAGCCTCGGCGACCCTACCGCACAGCTACTCCTCGACATCTTCGTGCAGGGATTCCACGACGACACCCAGCGATGGGAACTCAAATGCCAACGAAACAAGGAGAACATACGAAAACGGTGGGAAAAAATCAGACAAAACAAAGACAAAGAAAACGATACCAACGAATACGACCGTATTTCTCGTAATACCAAAAATACCGATACCGATACCGTAACCGATACCGTAACCGATACCGATACCGTAACCGATACCGATACCGTAACCGATACCGAGTCACATGTATTCGCTGACGCTCATACTACGGGTGACAAGAGAAATAATTTAAAAACAAAACAAAACAAAACAAAAAACAAAACAAATGCGCATGATGTGCAAAAAGAAAATCTCACCGAACAGCAACAACAGCAAATCGAGCAAAACAAAGACTACGTCCGACGGGTGGCCACACACTACAACGAGGGCATCACCCTCCGGCGCTCGGCAATGAAACCCATACGAACCATCCCGAGAAAGCGATACGAACTGCTCCTCAACCTACGAGAGCACTACGGCGAGAAAAACGTCCTCGCAGCCATCGACAACATCCTAACCAACCCGTTCTGCAACGGACGGACACGAGACCGCAACAAACCCGTACAGTTCGACTGGGCTCTCTCCGAAAAAAACTTCATCTCAGCACTCGAAAACTCATTCTGAATGCAACAATGCGAAGCAATAACTCCAGTTATCTCCCGTTATATCCCGATAACTCCAGATAACTCCCGATAACTCCAGCTAACTCCCAAAAATTAACTCCCAAAAATTAACTCCCAAAGAAAAATGCCCTGCACCAGAAAACCCGACGGAGTGTTCTACTCCCAAAAGCAGCAACGCCTCCTCCGGCACGAACACTACTCCACGTCCATACACTGGAGCAGCCAGATGCTCCAACTCCTCCGCGACCTCTTCCCGACAACACCCAACGAGGAACTCGCAGGAATCATCGGCGTCTCGACGCGCACACTCATCCGGAAGGCACGACAGCTCGGCATCGACAAAGACCCGCAATGGCTCCGCAATGTATGGAACAGCCACTGCCTCATCATGCAGGCAACCACGCGACGGCACGGCAACGCCGGACAGTTCAAGCCAGGACACCACGGAGGACAGCCCTTCCCGAAGCGGCCCGTCATCTGCACCGAGACAGGCCGCTCCTACCCAAGCATAACAGCCGCGGCACAGGCACACCACACCTCGCCCTCAAACATCTCACAGGCACTACGCACTGGCCGCCGTGCCGCAGGAATGCACTTCCAGTACATCACACCGCTAACTCCAGCTAACTCCCGTTATCTCCCGATAACTCCAGCTATCTCCCATTAACTCCCAAAAATTAACTCCCAAACAAAGTCAAAATGACCATCAAGCAACTCATCCGCCGAACCATCGGCCAGCGATACCACATCGCCATCGTTGCCCAGCAGGGCACACGCACAGTGCACATCTCATCCGCCATATTCGCCAACAAGCGACAGCTCAGGGAATACGTCGAGCAGATGCGCCTCAACCGAAACTACATCATCCTCGAAGTCATCACATTCCGCTCACGAATGAGATACACACTCCGCACACGCCCCAACCCGCTCAGCCCCGACGACACCGAGTACACCACGCAATGTTAACATTTAAAGCACAACTCCCACCACAAACCCCTATCTTTGCGCCAGCCAAAAGGAGCACCGTTATCTCCCGATAACTCCAGCTAACTCCCAAAGCGAAGCGATAACTCCAGTTAAATCCCATTAACTCCCAAACACAATGAAACAACTCATCCAACAACTCATCCAGCGATGGAACAACAGAGGATGCCACGTCACCCTCGACCCGTCAGACAACTCCGTAACCATGTCCCCGCGCCTCATCAGCCGCATCCCCTTCGTCGAAGGCAAGGAAAACAACGTCCTCGTCTTCCAGACCGACACCCACTTCTGCTTCACCCTCAACCCCACGCAGCCGCAGCTCCAGCGGTGCCAGCTCAACACCATACAGCAAGACCCACGCACAGGAGACATCGGCTTCGAGACGCTGCGCCCCACCGTCAACCTCATCTTCTACCGCTACGGCTTCCCCGCTGACGAGCCGCCCACAACCCTCCCCGTAACCACCCACACCTCCCCAGAGGGAATGACCTACTATCAAATCGAGCACCCCATAGTCTGCCGCCGCTAACTCCCGCTATCTCCCAATAACTCCCGATAACTCCCAATAACTCCCAATAACTCCCAATAACTCCCGATAACTCCCGATAACTCCAGCTAACTCCCGATAACTCCAGCTAACTCCCCAAAAATTAACTCCCCAAAAAATTAACTCCCAAAGAAAAAATGACCCCCATCCTCGGAAACCAAAGCCGCCGACACGACATCACCTTCAGATTCGACGGAACCATCAGCATCAAGGCACGCCCCGCCAGGCAGCTCGCACTCATGCCAGGCGACGCCATCGACATCGCCAAAGACCCGCTCACCGGAGATTTCTATCTCTTCGTGGCAGCACGAGCCGACGCAGCCGAAGGACGCAGCGCAAGGGTCGCGCCCGTCAACCACGGCCCCCGCCAGCCGCACTACCTCCGAGCCTACAGCACCAGCCTCGCCCGCACCGTCATCAAGGCCTGCAAGCCGCCACACTTCTTCATCCTCGAGGCAGAGGTGCGCACAGGGCAGCCCACCGACATACCACCCTACGGCACCGCCCTCCCACTCCTCACCCTCCAAGCCCAACAGCGGTACGCCGCCGAAGCAAAGGCACTCCTCCCAATATCTCCAGTTAACTCCCGCTAACTCCCAAAGCGAAGCGATAACTCCAGTTAACTCCCGCTAACTCCCGATAACTCCCAAAGTTTAAAGCTTAAAGTTTAAAGTTTAAAGTGAAAAAGTTTAAAGTGAAAAAGACCATCCCACTAAAAGGCATCACAGCACAGCCATCCGACTACCTCAGCGAAGACGGACAACTCATGGCCGCCATCGACCTCATACCCGAAAACGCCAGCCTCAACGTCAGAAGGCCATACCAGCACATACTCGACATTCTCGAAGACGACACTGGCACCGACGACACCATCGTCGCCGTACACGAGACAACCGACGGACAGACCAACTTCATCTTCTACAACTCGAAAACACGGGTATACGGCTTCTACAGCGCGACCAGCGACCCGTCAAAGCCAAATCGCGAAGAAAGCGCCGGCCCACTCGACAAGGCCAACTCCATCGACACGATGGGAAACATGGTCATCCTGCTCTACGACAACGGCATGACATACCTCATCTGGAAAGACGGGAAATACCACACCTTCAACATCGACGACTTCCAGTACGACGTCGAACTCTGGGAAGAGAAGGCCGAAATAACATGGGATACAAAGACAGGCGAGCTTCTTCGGATCAAAAGCATGCTCATACCGTCCGCCAGCCTACCAGGATACGACGTGCGTTCCCCATTGCTCACCGTCGCCGAGACAGTCAAGCTATGGAATCTCTACGACTCCAACCTCGCCGTCCTCGCCACGCAGAAAAACGGGGGCGACACCTTCCGATACATATCCTTCGGGGTGGCGGCGCTGAGGCTCTACGACGGCTCGCACATACTCGTCTCCGACATCTTCACCATCGCACCGCCGCAGATGCCGCCAAAGAGCTTCTGGGTCTACACCGACAAGGTCGAGATGGATAGCGACAGCAGCCCTTACGTGATGAGGTATGGATGGATGGGTAGGGAAACAAAAGCGCAAAGACGAGGAAACTTTACCAACTCTGGCAAAGACCAGCTCTACACCGTCAAGGCCTCTGTTCAGCTCTCCACGTACAGAACCGTCATGGAGGATGTCGTCAGCGGCGTCGACATCTTCCTAACGCTGCCGCAAGACTTCGTCGACCTCACCAAGGCAGCCAACTTCGTCGTCAACGCAAGAGACATATACACACCCGACTGCTGCTTCACCTTCCCCGCGGTCGAGAAAAAAGACTGGATCGACTACATCACCAGCCTCCCGTTCTACAAGTCCGAATCGTTCAGCACCGCCGACGGGGAGAAATACCTAAAACCCGTCAAGGGAACGGAGCAGACCATCTCCCTCGCCGACTTCCGGCGAAAGGGATATGGAGGAAAGGGTGCGTTCGTCTTCAACAACCGACTGCACATCTACCACACCTTCGACGACATCACCGACCCGCGCTCCGGCACGGCGACATTCCGTGGCCTCTTCCCTTCCGACGGGGAAAAAGATTTTGACGCACTGCCTGAGACACGCCTCGATGACGACGGCACGCCTATGGTGAACGACGAGGGCACCTACCTCACCACCGACCAGCCATGCCTCATCGGACAACTCGCCGACAATGTCAGCGTCGGACACGATATATACCAGAACGACGTGGCCATGCGAGTGGTGTTCGGCAACTCCGACGACAAATACTACCGCCTCACATGGCAGGAGGCCGAGGCAATGCTCTTCCAGCCCATCATCATGTTCCCAGACGCCGACGCAAAACGCATCTACTTCTACTTCCACCACACGCAAGACGACGAATACGAAGAAAGATCCATCGGCCTCACCGCGTCCGACCACATAGGATGCGCCATGGCCATACGATGGCAAGAGCGAACATACACGTTCTTCAAAGAAGAGGATGAGAGTAGGAAGGAGACATGGTATCTACCGTCGTTCGACATCAGGTATGAGGGATACCACGTCACCAACCACCAGACGGGATTCGACGACTACAGCGGTGGCACAATCCACAAGGAGGACTACGAAGACGCACTCGCCAAGGCCGACGCGCAGACTGTCAACGACGACACACCAAACCAGGTGCGCCTCTCCGAGGCCGCCAACCCGCTCGTCTTCCCAGCCGCCAACTCCATCACAGCGGGAAAGAAGCGCATACTCGCACTCGCCACGGCGGCAAAGCCAATGTCCCAGGGACAATACGGACAATACCCGCTCTACATCTTCGCCACCGACGGCATCTGGGCAGCGCATGCCACCGACACAGGCACCTACGCCTACGTCAGGCCGCTCTCCTTCGACGTCCTCGCCGAAACGGCGCTCCAGTCCATCACGCCCGTTGACGGAGGCGTCGTCTTCGCCACACGGCGAGGACTGCTCATGCTGCAAGGACAGGCCATCACGCCGCTCACCGACATCATCGACGGAGAACAGTGGTTCTTCCGAAAGGAGACCGACAACCCGCCATTCCTCCCACAGGTGCAAAATCTCAACAAGGCAGGAGGCGCGCTCATACCCGCTCTCGAGCAGTTCAAGGACTTCCGAGACTTCCTCGAGACCGCAGGCACGGCCTTCGACTACCAGAACCAGCGCCTCCTCCTATACAACGGCGACAGCCGATGGATAGACGAAGGCTACAACGTCGCCTTCACCTTCTCGCTCGACTCCAAGCAGTGGGGAATGACATGCGAGCCCATCATCTACTCTCCCGACCGGGCCCACCAATACTACGTCCGCGATGCCAATGGCGGCGAATACAAAGCGCTCTACAGGCTCAACGACGAACCCACGGCCACCGACGCCTCCACACGCCCCGTCCTCGCCATCACCCGCCCCATCAAGCTCGGAGAGCCCGACACCCACAAGACCATCCATTCCGTCGCCATACGCGGACGCTTCCCCGTCAGCCCCGACAACGCGCAAGGGTGTCGCCTCGCGACAGTCCTCTGGGGCTCCAACGACCTCGTCAACTGGCATCTCGTCTCATCCTCCCAGAACCACCTCCTGCGCAACCGAGCCGGCACGCCCTACAAATACTTCTGCGTCGCCGTCGCAGGCATCCTACGCCATTCCGACACCCTCGCCGCCGTAACTATCGACTACGACCTCCGCGACGACAACAAATCAAGATAAGACCAAGACGCTTGGCCACACAGCGGGGCTTTTCTCACACTTAGGTATTTCATTCTTACTCGTTACCACATCCCCCGCAGCCAAGCCAAAGGCCGCCAACCCGTGAAGGGCAAGCGGCCTTTTTTCTCGCAATCAAAATCCCGGCAGACGCTACAATGCGCACGGCATCTGCTGGACTACCCTGCCTTCAAGCAACTTGCCGTTCCTGTGCTTGTCGCGCTTCACGCCGTCGCTGCCCCACGTGCCCCACTGCTTGAAGAAGAAGGCCGCGCCGGAAGACTCCACCTGGCGCATGATGCCCGTTACCCACTCCAACTGCATCGGACGTGCCTTCGGACCACTCTCGCCACCCACTATCACCCAGTCGATGCCAGACAAGTCCATCTCGCCCAAGTCCTCCAGCAATGGCTCGCAAGAAAGAAACCTCACAGAGGCAGGCAACCCACGAAGACAGTCTATGCGCGACAACGACTGCCGGCACTCCACGGTAACACCCAACCAGACGTTACCCGGAATAGCACGCGCCGAGAAATAATTCGCCATACGCTCCGCACGCTTCGTCAACAACTGATAACGATGATGCGATGTGGCGCGGATGGTCTCCATTATCTTGTCCACAAACGTGAACGGCACTTCCTCGTGAAAGACGTCGCTCATCGAACACACAAAGATATTGTGTGGCTTCTTCCAATGGCAAGGCTCCATCAAGGCCTCATCATGGAGAGTCAAGCCAAAGCCATTGCGATACTTTTCCAGTCCCATAGCCTTCAGGCGACGAGCCATCACCTCGGCGTAGCAGTGGGCGCAACCAGCCGACTTCTTCGTGCATCCTGTAATCGGATTCCAAGTCTTGTCCGTCCACTCAATTTTCGTCGTTCTCATTGCTGTTGATTTTTAATGATTTCACCTGCTATCTTCACCGCCGTCTCGTTGTTCGAGGCGCACGCAAAATGAAAAATCGGAAGGTTGTGATTGTTGTAAAGAACCAATGGATCCTCGGTAACATATCTGAAAATCGTCCCCAACCGCTCGCGGTACAGGTCGTATATCTTTTGAATGGGATTCTTCACCTTCTCCACGATTTCCGTGTCGCCAAAAAGTGTTTGCGTCGTTCGATGCTCGTAAAAACGTTCCTTAATCTCTGCCTCCGAAAGTCCAAAGAATGATGACAACTTCCCATAATGAGGAGAAGCGCCATTACGATACAACAACCGGTTGATGATGACGCCCGACGGAATCAGAATAAACAAGTCGGTCGAGGAACCCTTCAGCATCTCAATCGAGGACCATTCCACTTGCATGCCAAACGGATCCAACAGTACCAGGGATTTCAGTTTCTTATTCCTACGCAGGCCATCCGACAGCAATCGCAACTGATTATTAGCATCGTCCGCACGACACTCAATCACATGGCTCTCCTTATAGGGAGACAACAGGGCATCAAGCCTTGCCGTGGCCTTCTTGTCCTTGTCAATGAAATAATAGTAATCGAAACCTCTAAGGTCAATGTTCAGCACACGCTCAGCAGAACCCTTGTAGGTGTCCAACTCCTCTTGGCTGATATAGTGGGCATCAAACAGGTCTTCCATAAGCGGCGACTTCTCTTGACTGCCTTCACCACCACGGGAACCACTGCCTGCAAACCCATCAAAATACAACAACTTCCAGCCAAACTTATCTCGATTATTGTTCATAATGGTCAAGTAGGCATGCACGTATTTCTCAAAGGCACACAGCTTTTCCTCCGTCCAGCGGCCACCCCACATCTTGGGTTCGGAAGCCATGAAACCATCCCGGTTCACATCAAATGAATAATCGTCGTCCTTGTTCATGTCGTCATATCTTGCTTTTCCCTGCAAAGATAACCCTTTTTCCCCCATCTTCCAAAACAACAGCCATTTTTTTGATAATAATTCACCCAAACCACCACAACCAATATCTCCCAATAACTCCCGCTAACTCCCGCTAACTCCCGCTAACTCCCGCTAACTCCCGCAAGTCTAGTCCCCGCAGTCCAGCTCCTTCAGCCTGTCCTCTATCGTCAACCGGTGCTCGCCCACCGTCGCGTTCACGTCAACGGCCTGCTGCGCGGGAAGCACCATACGAGCCACCTTCAGCAGGAAGTCCAGCTTCTCGCGGCTCTCCAGGCCGTCAAACAAGGCGTCAATCTCGCCACGGCGCTCCGACAGGAAACCCGCAAACCAGCCGCGTATCTCCTCCGTCTGGAGCGACCGCTGCGTCTTCTGGCCATTCTTCATCCCGCTCCCTTCAATCTTCTTGTGTCCTTTGGCAAACTTACCCATAAGCCTCAACATTTCTATGCCGCAAAGATATCGCTTCCGCCCCACATCCCCACGCCAAATATTAACAAAGCCCTGAATTCCCCTAAAAACCTTTTGCGTAGAAAAGAACCAGCAAGCAAATCTCCTATAAAGTCCTAAAGCCACCTATGATATCCTATGACAACCTAAAATATGTCCCATTCTTCACCTACACACGCTCTGATGAGCGCCCATACCCCACATCTTTTGTCCTTTTTGTCCTTCTGTCATCAAAACCCTTATGTTCTTCTGTCTAAATAGAATCCCAGCAAGCAAATCCCCTATAACATCCTAAAGCCACCTATGGTGTCCTATGACAACCTAAAGCCTTATGTTCTTCTGTCGAAAAAAACTTCTGTCCTTCTGTCAAACCGCAATGTTAACATTTAAAGCATCCCATCCGCCGCAAACCCCTATCTTTGCACCAACTCACAAGGAGCAGAAGGAAACGCCAGCCAAAAGGAGCACCGTTATCTCCCGATAACTCCAGCTAACTCCCAGTTATCTCCCAGTTATCTCCCGATAACTCCCGTTAACTCCCAAAGCGAAGCGATAACTCCCGTTAACTCCCAACGTTTAAAGTTTAAAGTTTAAAGCAAAATGATAGGAACACTCATCGGAGCGGCAGTGTCCGCAGGAACAGCCATCTACGGAGCCGTCAAGTCTGCAAAGGAAAGAAAGAAGGCCGCAGCGGAGATGGCACGCAGGAAGGCCGACAACCAGGCATGGTACAACCAGAGGATGAACGAGGACCCAACCAAGAGAGCCTCGGCACAGCTCATGCTCACCAAGACCGCAGAGGCAATGCGACAGCGCACGCAGGCCGCCAAGGGCACGCAGACCGTCATGGGAGGAACAGAAGACTCCGTGACGGCGACGAAGGAAGCCAACGCAAACGCCATTGCCAACGCCACCTCCAACATCGTGGCAGCCGACGACGCACGAAAGGACGCCGCCGAGCAGCAGTACATCCAGAGGGCCGACGCCATCTCCAACCAGCAACAGCAGTACGACCAGCAGACATCCCAGAACATAGCCAACGCCGTAACGACGGCAGGACAGGCCTTCTCGCAAATCGGAACAGCCTACGACAACTACAAAATGCAACCCAACAACAGTTAACTCCCAAAGCGAAACGATAACTCCAGCTATCTCCAGTTAACTCCCAAAGCGAAGCGATAACTCCAGCTATCTCCAGTTAACTCCCATAGCGAAGCGATAACTCCAGCTAACTCCCATTAACTCCCAAAATTAACGACAATGAACGACAACACAGGAGTGGCCTCCACCAAGCAGTGGAGAGAGCCAGACGACATACAGCTCACACAGCAGCAGATCGAGCAGGCCAAGCAGGTCGGCAAGGCCATCGACCAGCAGAACGCGACCAACGCCAACCAGAGTGCGGCAATGCCCGAAAACGGACAGCGCAAGCAGCAGCTCTCCCACGTCTCCGGACCATCCGACACCTCGGCCATGATGCGCGACATCGCCAGCGGAAAGCAGCCCGCACCCATCGACACCGCCACCACGCAGGCAAAGGCGGCGGCAATGGCCGAAGGCGTCGCCGACCCGCAGGCCGACAGGATGAACAGCCTCGCCGCCGACAAGCTCCTCAACAAGCAACCCGCCACGGAGCCAGCAACGGCAAAGACAGGCAGCCCATCGGCCAGCCCGGAGCAACAAGAACAGCAGACACAGCAAGCGGCACAGCAGTCGCAGCAGCCTTCCGACACGCCCTACACCGACTACATCCTCAAGAGCATGGAGAAACCCATGGACACCGACGAGCTGCGCAAGCAGCAACAGCGCCTGCGACGCAACCAAGCCATCGTCAACATCGGACAGGGCATAGCGGCCATAGCCAACGTCGTCGGCGCGGCACACCAGGGAACGCCCTACCAGCTGCCCACCAACACGCGCTTCGCAGACAAGGCCGAGAAGCTCGAACAGCAGCAGCGCGAGTACCGACAGAAATACTACACCCTCCTCAGCAAGGCACAGCAGGCCGACGACAAGACACGACTGGCACGGCAGGAGGCACAGCGAAAGGCTGCAAAGGACGCCGCCGACGCCAAGCACAAGGCCGACCAGCTGCAGCAGCAGACGGCCTACCAGACAGGACTGCTCCAGGCAAAGGACAAGGACCGCGACGCCAACATCGACCGGTGGGACAAGGACCGCAAGGTCAAAATCGACATCGCCAACCAAGCCGACGCAACAAAGAGACGGGGACAGAACATCACCGCCGCACACAACCGTGCCACCGAAGGCATAGCGGCAGCCAATCTCAGCCTCAAAAGACAGCAGTTCGAGTACAAGAAGGCAACAGGAGGAGGCGGGAAAAAGAACAACAACACCATCAGGGTGCGCGACCGATACACCGGAAAGGAAACCGTGCTCACCTACGACAAGGACCACGAAGGAGCACTGCTCAACATGGGAAACAAGATGGCAAAAGGCGCTCGAGCAACTTCCGACTACTGGAAAAACAAGGGAAATCAAAAACAAGCGCAGGCTTACGGACAGATAGCCAAGAACCTCGCCGAGGCACGCGGAAACAGGAGCAAGATGCTCTCACTCATCAGCGAGTACGCACAAGACTTCCCGTCGCTCACCGAGGACATATACGGCGCACTCGAAATACAATACGAAGGGAAGAAGACCAGCAAACCCAAGACCGACAACAAGACCACGACATCTTACACGCAGATACAGACACCGTGGAAAAAGCAACCGAACGTGGGATGGATGAATGATTAAATAAAAGACAAGGAAGCAATGGCAAAACAAGACAAGGCAGCACATCTATACTGGGAGCTCCTCGGCAACGGAGCAACAGGGCTTGGAACTATCACCAAGTTCCAAGACAACATGGCCAACAGCGAAAAGGCAGGACGACTCTACGACCAGCTAAAGGACGAAGGATGGGAAGAAATGCCAGAGAAGGAAAAGTTCGTGAAGGCAATGTCCGGAAACGACGACGAAACCAAGAAGGCGAGAAAGCAGAAGCTCAACATCTACGCCAATAGGCAGCAGCCAGCACCCCTCAAGCCGGAGCTTCCCAAACCCGCGTGGCAGCAAGACCCGCAGGACACCACGTTCGACACGCCCGAAACATCCGACGCTTTCGACACCGCCGACAGCGAGCCGCAGCAGCCTCAAAAGCAGCAAGCACAGCAGCCCAAGCCCAGTTCGTCCCCTACGCCGACGGACTGGGCCGACAGGCAGCTGCAAGACTTCAGGGACAAACAAAAGCAGATGCAGGCATACAAAGAGAACTATCTGGACCAGCCGGCATACCCGGAAATGGGAACCCTGTCGATGTCAAACCAGCAACTCGAAGACGAGATGCAGAAGTCGGCGTCCGACCTATCCGCAAAATACCTCAATCCCATCGTCAAAAAAGCCATCGACGAGGCAGAGCAGAAAGGACACGAGGCTTTCCGCGCTGCCTACCAAGCACCATCCAGCATGTTCGGAGACATCGGAAAAACAGCCCTCGCAGCGCAGCGCGAGGCACAGGCAGCCGACCCCGCAAAAGTCCTCAAAAGCCTGCAAGGGCAGGTCGAAAGCCTCATACAGAACCCGCAGTTCCAGGAAGAAATGAGGCAGCGAGCACGACAGTTCGGCATACCGGACGAGGACTTCGGCGTCTTCGTGACAAACACCGTCAGGGGAGAGCTCGAACAGCGCATGGACGACGAATATGTGCAGCGCGCGCTGCCGAAGGGAGCAGCCGACTACATCATGCGGGGCATCAACGACGGCATCCTCGGAACGGTCTATGCAGCCACACTGCCCGAGCGCACACGGCAATACAGCCGCGAGGCGGAGGCCATCACCGCCGAAGGAAACAACCCACACTTCAACCCAAACGACGGACTGGGAGGAAAGGCAGCGCAACTCGCACGCACGGGAGTGACATTCCTATCCGACGCACCATTCTTCGGCATCTACGGAAAGGCAGGGGCCGTCGTCGCAAAGCCCGTCGTCGAACAGGCCACAAAGCAGATGATGCGACGCTACATCTCGCGAGGATTCTCCGAGCAGGCAGCACGACGGCTCGTGCAGACAAGGCTCACCAACTCCTTCGGAGGACGTGTGGCGCAAAACCTCATGGCGGGCATACCGGCAGGAGCAGTCAACATGGGACTCTACGACGCAACTGCCGACGCTGCCAACCAACTCTACGAGGGACAGGGCTTCGACCTCGCGCAGACAGTCGAGAAAGCAGCCGTCGGAACACTCAAGGGAGCCGCCCTCTCACTCACCGGCGCTCCCTTCAAGGCAGCGGCGCCAGGAGCAAAGGGCATCGCAAAGATCGCGAAGAAGGGGGCAGGATTCGCCACCGAGGCAACCACCTTCGCTACACTGACAGCGGCGGAGCAGATGGCCAACGGAGAACTCGACGCTGCCGACCTCACGCTACAGGAGGCGGGCAAGCGCGTGGCGGAGAGTGCAGAGCAGCTCGCCGTCATGAAACTCGCATCCACCCACGGACTGCAGGCGGCGGCAAACACCGTCCGACACCCCATACAGACCATCCGCAGCCTGTGGAAGCCCGACCCAGCCAACCCGCTCGCCTTCACTAAGGAGGAGAAGGAGCAGCTCAAGGCATCGAGGGGAGCAGCGTCGTTCATCGAGGCGCTCCAGTCATTCGCGCCGGAGCAGAAAGAGACGGCAAAGAGCATCACACGCGACAAGGAGAACACTCCCAAGCCACAGACACCGGAGGAACAGAAGCAACGGCAGCAGGAGCACGAGCAGCAGCAGGCAGCCGACGACGAGGCCGTAACCGAAACCTTCCGCAAGTTCGCAGAGACCGACGACGTGTCGCTGCCAGTCAAGCAGAAAGTGGCCGCCGCGCTCAACATCAAGCCCGACGTCATGCGCACCACGGGATACACAGCCACCTCCACCGACAACCCCGACGGCTCGCAGGCCTTCACCATCGAATACAAAAACCGGCACGGCGACACCATCGACAGACAGACATTCCAGTCCGCGGAGGAGTGGGAGCAGGCAAAGCTGCAGGCCGACAACGACGCCGCGCTCAACGACATCAGAAACATCAACGAGACCGAAGAGGGCAAGGAGGCCGTCCGCGATGCCGGGCGGGAGCTCCTCGCCGACGGAAAGGCAACAGCCGCCGAACTCACCGACATCTTCAACAAGGGAACCACGGGCGACAGCCAGCGCGACAGCCAGATCATCGCCGACCTGCACGAGGCAACCACGCGACACGCCTTCCCAAAGGAGATGCCAAACACTGAAAGGGCGCGAGAGGAGGGACTGCAAGCCAACGACGAGCAGCTCCACCAGCTGCAGACCGACGCCGACAACGCAGAGGCCGTCATCGGCATCACACTGCCGGAAGACGAGGCGGCACAGCTCAGGCAGCGCGTCGTCGAGGCAGAAGACCCAGAAAAGACCATCGCCCAGCTCGCCGACATCTACGGCGACGACGTGATAACGTCAGTCATCGAATACTACAACGCCAAGGCACGACTCGACGGCGCACACGAGAGCGCCACAAGGCGCACCGAGCGGAAGGTCGAGAAGGCACAGCAGCTCGTGCAGCGGAACACAGCCGACGACGGCACCGTGACGCTCCTGCGCACACGCGACGGACGGGAAGCCTACCGCCTCGCGGGAGAGCTCGCCGTGGCCGACGACGGCACGATAGACATCGAGAACTCCGCCGCCACAATCATACTCCGCGACACAGCCACGGGAGAGTTCCGAATGGTGCCGGCTGCCGACATCGCGGAGGCAGCACGGCCACGACCGGCAGAAGAGGTCAGCGAGGCGCTCGCCCAGCAGGTGCGCACGGCGGCGGAGCAGGCAGAGACCGACAAGTTCCGCCTCAACCCCAACACGCCAGAGCAACCCATTCCCGACGACACCTTCACCGACAGGCAGGGCAACCAGTGGAAGGTGCTCATGATGCCCGACGAGACAGGCACACTCATCTACGTCAAGCAGGACACACGCACCGGAGAGATGCAACGCCTCGACCCGGAGGAATACCGCACGGCGAAAAGCGAGGAACTCGACAAGGCCGAGAGGGAACAGCAGCCCACCATCGACCACGAACAGCAGCCCACCACCGACACCGAGCAGCCAGCCGAACCCACGTCGGCACTCGACCGCATACCCGAAAGGGAAGACCCAGCCACAGGAAAGGTCAGCAAGGACTGGGAGGCAGCCGAACCCGAAACCACCCACAAGGCACTCGTCGAGAAAACGGGAGACCCAGAGACAGCGCAAAGGCTCATCGACGCGCAGATAGAGAAAATAGACAGCGACATCAAGGCTCTCGACAAGCAGGAAATCCAAAGCGGCGACATCAACGACATGCTCGCAGCCAGAGATGCCAACGAAGCCCGACGCAAGGCCCTCACCGACCGACGCGACTACTGGCTACAAGTAAAGGCGCAGCAAGCCCAAAAGACAGAACCCAAAGAACAAGACAAGGAAGAAAAGGAAACTTCTGAAAAGTCCCAAGAGCCTCAACCCAGCAATCCTATTCAGCCTACTGAACCTAACAAACCTATACCACCTGCCGAACCCGTCAAAGAAACCACACACCAAAAAGTGGTGGGACGCAGCCTAAGCGAAGGCGAGACCGACAACGTGGTCAAGGAGATGGAGGCACAGGCAGAGGAAATGCCCGTGGTAGAGTTCACACCGGAAAATTGGGATAGGGAGTTCCCGAATGGACGTGTGAAAACACCAATGGGAGAAGTGAAAATGGGCGAGAATCAGCTGGCCAAACTGTTTATGAAAGGCAGAACAGGCTATCTGGGCATGATACGTCCCACACTGGAACATCCAGATGTCGTCATAGAGAAACAGGCAGAGCAGGAAGGAGCAGAGCGCAACACAAAATATTTGTTCGTAAAGACCTTCAACAAACCCGATGGCGGACGGATAGTGCACTTCGAGAGCGTAACCGTGAAGAAGGACGGCATGGAGGTGTCGGTGAGCAGCCATGAGGTGGAGGGAAAGGCAATAAAGAAAGAGATGCAGAATGGAAAAATCCTACATCTCTCAGAGAAGTTGTCCCTCGGTTCTGATAGGTACTTAACCGAAGCTGCCGATAAGGAGAGACCGGACCTTGTTCCTACGTCTGACAACTCTTATCCAAAGGAAGTGTATGCTCGACCCGCATTAGAGCCTGAAACTGCAACCGATTCCAGTGAAGTTAATCGCGGCCATTCAGAGGGTGCAACCGCCACCAGCAGGAACTCTTCCATAACTTCCGCCGACAAAGATACAAACATTTCCGCAACCAACAAAGAAAATCCTGAAAATCTTGTCAATCCTGTCTCAAATAAGGAAACACAGACAACCTACGACCAGATAGCCGCACGACACCGCCAGCAGTACGAGACCGAGCAGCAGCAACGACACTCCAGGATAGCACGCGCAAAGGCAGCCGACAGGCAAGACGTAGCCGTCAGGGAATACCAGAAGGCAGGAGCGCCGCTCGACGACCTCGACGTGCCAATGACACCCGAGGAGTACATCTCCACGCTACTCGGACCGCACAGCCTCAACTTCGAGGGAAAGGAAGTGGATGGCGTCAAGCTCAACGGCGTCAAGCAGGAACTCGGCTACGACAAGCGAAACGCCTTCGGAAAAGACGGAGACACAAAGCCCATCGACCGCTTCCTCGCTAAGAAAGGAGAGGGACAGACCTTCGACGCATTCATACACTCCGCATGGGAAAGCCAACCCACGGTGGACGGAAACATGCGATGGGACACGCAGGAACTCAGAAACGCGCTCCTCAACCTCCTCTCCTCGGCAAGGAAACCATCCGACATCACCAACTACATCCTCAACAACCGCATACGAGCCGCAGAGGAATACCTAAAGGCGGAGGCAGACCATAACGCCGACCTTGAGTACGAGTACACCATGCACCCAGAGCAACGCGAACAATACGAGCCCATAGACGACTACGACCTGCCGTTCCACAAGGCCGCCGACAAGCCCACAAAGCTCACCACGGCACAGCAGACCCTGCGCAACGTCCTCCACCGCATCATGCGACGCAAAAACGGAATGAGCATCCTCGCAAGCACAAAGAAAGGACAGAGACGATTGGAAGAACTGCGACAGCAGGAAAGGACAGGCATCAGTGAAAAACGCGAGACGCAGCAAGCCAACACTGCATTTAACGAGCAACTGCAACATCTCGTTAACGGAGGAGACGGCAGCAGACGAATGAAACTGGGACGAGCAGGAAGCATCTTGCGCTCATCAGGCATCACCGACGCTGAAATCTACTTGGACTATGACAAGGTGCTGAGAAAAGGAAACAAGGGATACAAAAACGACCATCCCTTCGATGCGGAAGACCTGAAAGACCTGCCGGAGCATATCAACGACCCATTGGCCGTGTTTAAGAGCGCACAGAACCCGAACGATCACGTCATTCTGACAACAATGGAAAAAGACGGCAAGAATTTCATCGTCGTCATAAGAACACAACAAGTGAATCGCAAGGGGGGAGTGGCTCTTGAAGTGAATGAAATCACAACACTCTACCCAAAGAACGCAAAGGGCATCGTGCAGTGGATAAACAGCGGACTGGGAAGATATTTCAACAAAGAAAAAGCCCAACGCTGGTTAGGACACTCCCTTACCCATCAAGGGTCCCCTGCCAACGAAGAGCTTATTTCTGCTGCAAAGATACTGGAAAATTTTGAAAATCCAAAAATTCCAGAGGAAAATTTTAATCGCGAACAGCAAACACGCCTCTACATCGGAAAGAAAAAGCGAACAGAATACGAAGCGCGGCTCAAAAAGGCAGGCTACAGCGACGACGAGATAGCAACACAACTCGACTTCCTGCACACGCTCGAACAGGGCAAGCAGAACGACAAGGCCATCAAAACCGCCGTGGACTGGCTCGCAAAACGGGGCATTCAGGACGCAACAGACAAACTGGACGACATACAGAAAGCCATCAAGGTCGCAGAACTGGCAGGCGACGACATCACGAGGTATCGCAGCCCGCAGGAGGTCTTCGACGCACATCCCGACAAGGTGGAGCAGATAGACGAGCGCCAGCGCATCAATCCCGACCACGTGCCGCAGCTCACCAACCGAAAGGAGATGGAGCATGGCGTGGTGGTCTATGACGTAGAGGACACACCAGCAGGACAGCAGGCCATGCGAGAGATACTCAACACGCACTTCGGAAAAGACGCCAACCCGTGGTGCCTCCTGCAAGGAGACGGCAAGGGCAACCTGTCGAGCGAGGCCGCAACCTACTGGAAGCATTACAGCGCATACCCAAAGCGGGTGGCATTCAAGGACGGGAAACTCCTCGCATTCTCTGCCAACAACTCCGACCGCGTGCAGTGGTGGGACCGCACCGACGCACCCCACGACACCGTTTACCAGGCAGGAACACAAAAGACCGTCGAGACACGACCCGACGGCACGCGCATTGAGCGAGAGACAACGCTCGACGGCACAACCATGCGAAAGCGCGAGTATGCCGCCGACGGAACAAGCTGGGAAACGGAATACGAGGACAACCAGAACGACCGCTCACACGTCCTCGCATACGAGCGCGAATACGATGCCAACGGACGGCTGACCAGAGAGACCGAATACGGCAGCGAATACGGGCGAGAGATGGGCCACCGCACAGAGACCGAGTATTACGCCAACGGAAACACGAAGTCCGAAGTAGAATATGGAGTGGAAGGCCTCGAGGTCAGCAGTCGCGAATACTATGAGAACGGCAGGATGATGGGCGAGTACCATTACAACGCGAGAGGAGACCTGTCGAGAGAACGCCAATATTACGAGAACGGCAACCCGAAGTCCGACATCCGATACGACGAGGAAGGCGACCTGAAGAGCGAACGCCATTACAGCGAGGACGGCAATACAATGTACTATACGGGCTATCACGACAACGGGCAGATAAGCATCGAGAGCACCTACGAGAACGACAGACTGAAATCAGAAAGACTATACGACGAAGACGGCAACCTCATCCAAGACGAACGCTACTTCCGAGCCGACGACGGAGAGGTATATGGCTACGTTGACTACGCCAGCGAGACCATCTACATCGACCCACAACACGCAACCGCGGAGACACTCGTACACGAGTTCGGACACCCCTGGTGCGCCATGCTCCGGCTAAAGGAGCCCGACAACTGGCGGAAGCTCGTCGCCGCAGTCCAGCGGCAGCTCAAGGACACGCCGCTCTGGAAGGAAGTCGTAGAGAAATACCCAGAGCTCAAGGGAGACGACCTCGCCGAGGAACTCTTCTGCTTCTACTCCGGACGCGAAGGCAACGCCAAGCTCGAAGCCGCCATGCAGGAGGCCATGCAGAAACCCAGCATCACCGAGCGGGCAGCAGCCATAGCAGCCGTAGAGAAAGTGCGCTCCGCACTGCGCAACTTCTGGCAGCACGTCATGCGAATGGTAGGAGTGAGCCCAAGAGAGATGAGCGTGGACGACTTCGCCAACCGACACCTACAAGACATCCTCGAAGGCCTCAACCCATTCAAAGAGATAAGAGAGGCAAAGACAGACGTGGTTAAATACCGGAAATCAATGCTCGACAGCCTGAACAAGGCAGCCGGCATCATCAGGAACAGCTTGAAAAACGGGGGAAAGAACAAACGATTCCTCGTGGAACTGCCTACTCCTACACTGAAGAAGATAAAATACGCCATCCGTGGACTGAAAGAAAATGGACGGCAAGTGGAAATAGGACAGCACTTTATCTCGGTAGGTGAAATAAGGCACGCTAGAGCCAATCATGGAGTGGACGGAAAAAAGATTGACGGGAAAAGCATACCATTGAGGGATGCCGACCTTGAACTGGCGCCCTATATCCTTGCGGCCCCCGACTATGTGGAAAGCGTCGGAAGGGGCAACGGAGAAATGTCGCTGCGCTTCGTGAAGCGATTGAGCAACGGCGTGGTGGTCTATGTGGAGAAGGAAGTAACAAACAGCCCACACGATATGCAAACTGCAAACATGTGGGCTGACCTCTCTACCGTGACCAATGCCCGCCGATTCAGCGTCCCCGGCCTCACGTCTAAAAACGTCCTCGATAGCATGAGTGGCGCTCCCGCGATTAGCAAGAGCGATGCTGCAAAGATACGAAAAGATGCTGAAACTCTAATCAAAAACGAGAAAAATCTTCCAGAAAATTTGCAAGACAGCCTGAAATCGTTGCGCGAGAGCAAACAAGAGGAACGAAACACTGCGGAGGTAACAAAAATCGAAGTGCTCGACGAAAAAACGTCAAGCACTCCGAATGGTGTGGGACACCAGAGCCAGAAGAACTCCAATGTTCCGCTTGCAAAGTTACTGCAAAATGTCGAGAAATCCTACGACAAGGGCAAAAAACTTTTGCACGAGAGCAAAAATACAGACAAACAGGACAACAACCTCCCAGACTTCCGAGCAAAACAGGCCACCAACGACCCCTTCCAACACGCCAAGCAGATAGCAGACAAGGAACGGGAAGCCCACAACAATCCTAGTGAGCCTAATAAGCCTAGTGAGCCTAATCAGCCTAGCAAACGCACCAAAGAAAATCCTGTCCAAAATCACCCCTTCGACACCACACCACGACAACTGGACCTGTTCGCAGAGGCAGAGCGCATAGCCAACCAGGAGAAGGCACGCCACGAGGCAAAGGCCAATGAGAAGAAAGAAGGGGAAACAAACCCCGACGCCGACAAACCGAGAGCACGCAAGCTCGCAGACTTCGGCATCAAGAAAGGCGAGACATTCGGCATCAGAAAGGCACGGGAGATGTTCCAGACAATGAACGGAGACACCGAACTGGCAGCACTCGGGAAAAAACTCTTTGACTTCATCGAGGAGAAGATAGGCAACGACATCACATTCAGCGTCGAGACATTCAGCAAGAAATTCGGAAAAGACGCCGCAAGGAAAAGCGGACACTGGGACAACCAGCAACACCACGTCAGCCTCAACAGCTACATCTACTCCAACGCAGACGTGAGCGACCAGTGGAGAGCAAAAAACATCCTACACGAGATGATTCACTCCGTAACAAGCTACGCCATCGAAGGCGTGAACAGCGGAAAAATAACACAACGCGGACTGGTAGAGGCCGTCAACGAACTGCGAGACATCTACAACGAGCTAAAGGCAGACTATCAGTACCGGGGGAACGCCGACTTCTCACCATACCGCACCTACGGAATGAAAAACGAGAGCGAGATGATTGCAGAAGTGGCCAACCCACGCTTCCGAGCGCTCCTGAAAGCAAAGAACCTGTGGACACGATTCGTGGACACCGTGAAACGCATCGTCGGATGCGCCATAACAGGAGGAAAGCAGACCACAGCACTCAAGGAACTGGAAACCACGCTGGGAAAGTTCCTCGACAACTTCGACAAGCAGGAGTATATGGGAGAGAACGACCCCTTCATCGACAACGTGATGGCACGACTGAAAGCAAGCGGAAAGACAATGTTCGACGGAGGAGACAAAGCAGAGAGAATTGCGAAATTGCGCGACAGTGAGCCCGCAAAAATCGAAGGCGATGAGATAGAACGCTCGGAAGACTTCAACCAGTATAGAAAAAACGCCATTGAATATGGAAAGACTTTGAGGAAGGAATACACGAACCTTGACACCGGAGCAAAAATAATGCTGACATCCGGCAAGAAAAATGGCGGCTTGTATGAGATATTGCAACACGACTACAAGAACGAAGCACACCTGCAAAGCGTGGCAGCAATACCACAAATCATAGAGAAGTCTATCTATATAGACAGCCGCCCGAATGAGGACACGCTGAAACATCCCAACATCACATCGTATGACTACTATGTTTGCGGATTGAAAATCAATGGTGAAGACTACACGGTTAAGGCCGTTGTCGCGAACATGAAGGACGGAAACCGTTACTATGACCACAAATTGACGGAGGTAGAGAAAGGCAAACTGATAGATGAAATAAGAAAAACATCATCATCCTCGGTGAGCATATCATCGCAAACTCCGGAATCAGATGTTTTCGGGTACAAAGATAAGCGTTTACTGTCAATTCTCCAAGAAAATGACGAAAAAAAATTGGACGGGAGCAAAAAAACAGACAAACAGGACAACAACATCCCAGACTTCCGAGCAAAACAGGCCACCAACGACCCCTTCCAAAACGCCAAGCAGATAGCAGACAAGGAACGGGAAGCCCACAACGAGCCTAGTGAGCCTAATAAGCCTAGTGAGCCTAACCAGCCTAGCAAACGCAACAAACAAAATCCTGAAAATCCTGTTCGCTCGGCTCTGCCGCTTGGCCCGTCCAAGAATCCTGTCCAGAAACACACCGACATCGACCGACAGGCAAGGGAAATCACAGACACACTCGCCGACAGGTCAGGACTGAAGGTCACCATCATCCACTCACCGGAGGAGATAACGGACCCAGCACTCAGAAAAGTCGTCATCGAACAAGGCAAGAAGGCATGGCACTACCCAGGACAGAAGGAAGTATTCATCTACGCACCGCACGTCGAGAGCAGGAAAGACCTCGAACAGTCCATACTACACGAATCCGTAGGACACTACGGACTCGAAAGCCTCCTCGGAAAGACAGGCTTCGGAAAACTCATGCAGCGCATAGCAACGCTCGCCGACAAAAACACAAGGCAGCACATACAGCAGATGATGCGCGACAACAAATGGACACAAGAGAAGGCAGCGGCAGAGGCCTGCGCCGAACTCGCCGAGGACGGCATCAGCAACCCGTCTCTCCTCCGACGGGCGTGCTACGAGGTAAGGCAGGCGCTAAGGGCCATCGGGTTCAACACCAAAATCACCGACAACGAGATAAAATACTACCTCTGGAAGGCAAGAAACGCCATGCAAAAAGGTGTCTTCGCGCAAGCCAAAGACACACACCTCCGACAAAAACTCGGCATTGACAAGGACCAAAATATAAACTTCAAGGACAAAGGCAGCAATGTGCGTCTATCAAAAGAAAAAGACGAAAAAGGCCATCCCTTTGTCATCTCATCAGACGGCACCACATCATTTGGGAATATAAAATCAAATACAGGACTGACCGCAGCACCCATAAAACTAAGTGAGGGTGTCATCACCGATCCTATAACCAATGCTGGTTACGGACTTGTGCACATAGAGGCAAGGCACGGCGACGAGATAAGAAAGGCTGGATATAAATCCGTGGTGGATTTTGTCAACGACGTGGCTACCAATTACGAAAAAATCAAGGAAGGCAAATTGCGTAACGGAACACAGACCTACTTGCTGCAACTCAAAGACAAATATAACAATACGCTGGTTGTTGAATTGTCTAAAGGCGGTAACTATTGGAATGTTAACACCGCAGGAATATTCAAACAGTCCTATGCGAAAAACAATAAGGAAGTTTATACTCGCCAAGCATCAAGTAAACAGCCTGCCACGACTGCTAAGGGTGCGCTCCCTGCCAATAATCAAGGTGGCATATCAACAGAGACCAGCCCGGATACTGCCCCTAAACTTCCTGAAAGGAAAGATTCCTCTATTCCTTCCGCTGCAAAGGTAAGACAAATCAGCCAAAACACCAAACAAAATCCTGAAAATCTTGTCAATCCTGTCCAAAATCAGGAAGCGCAAGGCCTACCAGACTTCCGCTCATCCTCGCCAAAGGAAGACGAGATAAGGAAAAAGTGGGCCGACAAGTACCAGCGGGACCTCGACAACTGGAAACTGCGCAACGGCATCAAGCCCGACGCACAGAAACCGGCACTCGCCGACGGATGGGACCGCATGATGCCAGGAGAAGACAGAGCAGCGTTCATGAAACGATACATCGAGGGAAAGCGGCAGCAGTTCCTCTGGCAGACAGCGCCCATCGAGGACAACTACCAACGAATGGCCGAGAGGGAGATAGACGGAAAGCTCGCCATACAGTCAGCACAGCGGCTGCCGCTATCCGTCGGGGAACGGCTGAAGGCAGCATCAGCAAGCATGGCACAGCTGCGGGAGGCCGTACGGCAGCAACGCGAAAGCGACAAGTCAAGCGTCAGAGCCGTCGTGGACTTCATAAAGGACTTCCTCCACCAGGGATTCGGAGACGGACTCGGACGGGGAGAGGTCATGCGACTGCTGTCCACCGTCAGGGCGGCGGCAGGAAACAAGAACATCGACCCGCAAATCCAAAACGCCCTCAACATTCTCATCGACCACCATACAAGGGAACTCGAAAAATACGTCCAAAAGCAGTTCTCCGTACGCACGGCCAAAGTCAACAACGCCGGAGTGCAGGTGCAGGCGGGCATCGACCTGAGGGCGCAGACCACCATGCGGACGCTGCGAAACGCCATCGACATCGACATGACGCACGAGGAACTCGCAAGCAGAATAGCGGCGGCACAGGAGGCGCTCATGACAGGCTCCACCGACGCAATGGCCAAATACGACGGACTCATGCTCGCAGCACAGTGGAAATCCTCCGTCGAGGCCGACCGAAAGGAACTCTCCGACCTGCGGGAGGAGCGGGAGCAGGCCATAGCGGAATACAGACACAGCGGACGCACATACCAGGAGCAGCAGGCACTCCTCAAGTCCATCGACAGGGCAATGCTCGACAGCAAACTGCAACAGATAGCGTCGCTCGGCAACTTCATCACAAGCCTCAACGAGACACTCGCCGGCGGTATGACACGCGCAAAGGAGTTCAATGAGAGAGAGCGGCAGCGCGTCGAGGACATACAGCACGACGCAATGATCGACCTCTTCGGAAAACAAGACGGGGCCTTCCGCGACGAGACAACGCAGACACGATGGGGTGAGTTCAAGCGACGGGCGGCAAACAACGACTTCCTCCAGTTCTTCCTACAGCCGCTCGCCACATTCGAGCAGATGCTGAAGCAGTTCGGAGCAACACACGCCTTCGGAGAGGGACGCCTCTACAACCGGTTCATCAACCAGTTCATCGACGCAAAGCAGGACGTGCAGCTCAGGCAGGAGCAGAGCCGCGACGAGATGAACAAGAAGGCGGCGGAGGTGTTCGACAAGAAGGGAATGAAATGGGCCGACCTATACACCATCGTCAGAAAACTGCCATCCATGAAAGCCGAAATCATCGACGGACAGAAACGGAAGACCATCACACTCTCGCAGGGAAACATGCTCTACATCGTCATGGCAAACAGAATGGAGGACGGAAAGATGAAACTCAGGAAGATGGGCATATCAGAGGACGACGTGGCCAACATGCAGAACCATATCGACCCGCGGCTGCTCACGCTCGGAGACTGGCTGCAATACGAGTACCTGCCGGAGAAACGCGCGGCATACAACGAAATCCACGAGCAGCTCTTCGGGGCGCCAATGGCGGAGGTGCCTAACTACTTCCCGCTCAAGATCAACAAGGAATCGCTCTACCAGTCCGTCGACGTGGGAGTGCCAGACAGAGACGACGCGCTGCCGTCGGCGGTCGTCGGATCCATCATCAAGCGAACAAAGAACACGGCGGCACTCGACATCACCAACGCCGACGCCTTCGACGTGGCAGTGGAGCACATGGAGCAGATGGACACATGGGCGGGCATGGCACGATTCAAGAAAGACGTCTCAACACTACTCTCATGCAAGCCCTTCCGAAACAAGGTCAAGCAGATGACAACCATCTATGGCTCCGGAGAACAGCTCTGGAACAGGTTCCGCGACGTCGCAAGGATAGCAACAGGAGACTACCGCTCAAAGGCTACCACAGGAAGCGTGGACAAGCTCATGTCAAACGTCGCGAAAGGCGTAACGGCGGCAAAGATAAACTTCCGCCTATGGACCGCCGGAAAGCAGATACTCTCGGCGCCGGCCTTCTGGCACGACTGCAATGTCAAGGACTACGTCGAAAACGCAGTCAAGCCCTGGGAGGCATGGAACTGGTGCATGAAAAACCTGCCGCTCATGAGAAAACGATGGATGTCAAGGCAGATAGGAGACACGCGACTGATGAAAGACGCCACCGACTGGAAGGTGTGGCACTCGCATCTCACAGAGACATGCACGCGCCTCGGAATGACGCCAAACGCCTTCATCGACGCCGTTACATGCTGCGTCGGGGCAAAGGCTCTCTACCAGACCACCAAGCGGCGGCTGCTCAAATACGGATACACCGAGGAGCAGGCGGAGAAGAAAGCCATGAGAGAGGCGGAGAAGTCATACAACCTCACGCAGCAGTCATCCGAGGGGGCCTTCGTCAGCGCGATACAGTCCGACAGAACAGTGGCGGCAAACGCGCTCTCCGTATTCCGCAACTCCTCATTCTCCTACACCCGGCAGACTTTCGACGCGCTGAGAAACCTCAAGCACAAGATGAACACGCCGAAGGAGGACATCATCAGAGACACCGCACGACTGCTCACCGAACAGGACGGACTCGACCCGCAGGCGGCACGGCGAGCGGCGGAGGGCGAATACAACCGAACCACATGGCACGAGATGGCAAAGGCACTCAACATGATGTTCGGAGTAACATTCGCATGGAACCTCGGAGGAAACCTCTGGTATCTCATGCTCGGAGACGACAACGAGAAAAAGAAGCAGATGATGACCGACGCGGCACTGAAGGCCCTCATCGGAGGACCTGTCGAGGGACTCACCGGAGGAAGCCTCATGTCCGACATGGCGGGCTCCACGTTCACCTCGCAGGGCGTCGAGTGGAAAGGCATCGGAAACGTCAACTTCTCGCTACTCCCGCTGCTCTCCGACATGCAGAACATGGCAAAGCACTTCTCCTCCGACACCGTCGCGGGAATACAGGACGTCGTCAACATTGCGGCACAGGCCTCAACAGGCGTCAACCCGCAGACGGCTACCGACATAGTGAACGCAGCCATCGACTTCTCGCGGGGCGACATGCAGACGGCACGAGAGATAGCGCTGCTCATCATGCGCGTGCTCGAAGTGCCGGCAGCATCCACCGACAACTTCTACATCGACGAACTCGGACTGTCGGCGGCGCAGGCACAGCGAATGACCTTCGACCAGCTCGCCGAGAGATACGCACAGTACAAGCTCGGAAAGAACGTACCCATCGGAGGATGGCTCATCTACGGCGACGACACGCGAGCCAAGAAACTGAAGTCCGGAGAATCACAGTTCGCCAGAAAGGTAAAGGAGCGTTACTCCCTCCTCCCCGACGACGAGCTCCTCGACAGATACCTCTCCACCCAGTCCCAAAAGGAGTCCAACATCATCAACGCCATACAGGAAGACCGCCAAGCCGCCACCCCAGCATGGTAACAAAAAAGAAAGGAGCCTCCCCAACCAAAACAGGAGGCTCCTCTCTTATATATAATAAAATGTACGCGCACGCACGCGCGACCCCCCCTATGAAATCCTATAATATCCTAAAGCCACCTATGAAATCCTATGCCGCCCTAAACTATAAAGTCCTAAAACCACCTATAACCTTATGTCCTTCTGTCAGAAAAAGAAATCTGTCCTTCTGTCTAAATAGAATCCCAGCAAGCAAACATCCTATAATATCCTAAAGCCACCTATGATGTCCTATAACAACCTATAACCTTATGTCCTTCTGTCAAAAGAAACAATCTGTTCTTCCGTCTAAAATATTTTTTGTATTTTTGCACCAAAATTTCAAAGATGAAGAAAAAAGCAACAACCATAGAACAACAAATCCAGCGTTTGAAGAAAAGGAACGTGATGATTGCGGATGAAGAGAAAGCTAAGGAAAATCTGCTCGACATAGGATATTACCGGCTGGGGTTCTATTTCTTCCCGTTTGAGGTCTCATATCCCAACTTGAAGAAAAGAGACCACATGATGATACCTGGAACTAAGTTCACAGATGCCGTGGCTCTTTACTATTTTGACTTCGACGTCAGGAACATACTAATGAGATACATCAGTCGCATTGAGGTGGCATTCCGCACTTACATGACATATACGCTGAGCAACAACTACAAACAAGATCCACTTTGGTTCGTAAACCCAAAGGTCGTTGAACAGTCATTCATTGACAACTTCGACAGCAGCTGCTACGAAGGCATAAGGAAAAACGCAGACATACGACGGCATCATCAACATTATCGTACAGACAAGTATGCGCCTGCATGGAAAACATTAGAGCACATGACGCTTGGAGGCATGCTGACACTATACAAAAGCCTCAATAGCGTGACAGACAAACGGGACATCTCCACCCATTTCGGCGTAAACCAAACAACCGTGTTCGAAAACTACATGGAGACCATTAGGTGCATACGAAACATTTGCGCACACGGATCCGTTCTTTACGACGCAAAACTGTTCCAGGAGGTCAGACGAGGACCCGCAGGAAGAATCGCAGAAGATGAGAAATACAGACTGGGAGCTGCCATCAAGGTCATCTCATATATGATAGGCCAAATCTCCGCAAAAAGGCAACAAGACATGATTATCAAACTGTATAAAGCCTATATGGAACTGAAAAGCAGTGGAACAGGATTGCAACAGATCGTGGAAAAGGCAACACAAATGATATGGGAATTGCCCTCAATATCACAGTTGCAAACACAAAAATCACAAAAATAATTAAATCTAACAAGAAAAGTCGCATTAAATTTTGTGGAATGAAATTTAATCGCTAACTTTGCAACGCAAAAGTGCCAGTGGTCTCCTTTGTCGTGCCACTAACACTCTAAAAGGATAAAACGTGGCTCACACCTTAGACGTGTGAGCCACTATCTTTTTGTCACGGCATCGAAAACATCCCACATCATCTCCTGCTAACTAAAGCCACCTAAAGTCCTATGTCCCTTCTGTCAGAAAATTCCTGTCAATCCTGTCTAAAAAACTTATGTCCTTCTGTCTAAAAAGAATCCCAGCAAGCAATTATCCTATAATATCCTAAAGCCACCTATAACAACCTATAACAACCTATAACCTTATGTCCTTCTGTCAGAAAAAGAAATCTGTCCTTCTGTCTAAATAGAATCCCAGCAAGCAAATATCCTATGATATCCTAAAGCCACCTATGATGTCCTATAACAACCTATAACCTTATGTCCTTACGTCAGAAAAAGAAATCTGTCCTTCTGTCAAATCGCAATGTTAACATTTAAAGCATCACTCCCACAACAAACACCTATCTTTGCACCAAAGTCTAAAGTCTAAAGCTTAAAGCTTAAAGTTTAAAGTCCAAAGTCTAAAGTCCAAAGTCTAAAGTTTAAAGCTTAAAGTCTAAAGTTTAAAGTTTAAAGTAAACAATGCTCAAACTCATACCCCTATCAAGGATAAAAGGAGACACCGACGACATCGACTCCGTAAGACACAGCAAGAGAATCGACAGCCGGCACAGAGGATACGACATCCTCATGCAGGCATGGAGATACCACGCCAACATGCAACGCTTCCGCGAAGAACGGGAGCGAAACAAAAGATACACCTACGGCGACCAGTGGGGAGACACCATCACCGACGAGCGCGGACACCGCGTCAAGGAGGAGACATACATCCGACGGCAAGGATCGCCCGCACTCAAGCAGAACCTCATACGACGGCTCGTCAGAAACGTCGTCGGCGTCTTCCGCTCACAGGAGAAAGAGCCCACATGCACCGCACGAGACCGCGACGAACAGAAACTCGGAGAGACAATGTCAACGCTCCTGCAATACGTCGAGCAAGTCAACAAGATGACGAAACTCAACGCACGCGCGCTCGAGGAACTGCTCATCTCAGGACTCGTCGTGCACAAAAAGACATTCGGATGGAGAAACAACAGGCAGGAGTGCTGGACAGAGAACGTGCAGCCGTCCCGCTTCTTCATCGACAACAACATGAGAGACCCAAGAGGATGGGACGCGTCATGCGTCGGAGAAATCCACGACGTGCCATTCGACGCCGTGATAACGGAGTTCGCAAGGAGCGCCGACGACTACGCCACGCTCAAGGCCATCTACAGAAACGCAACCGACCGAACTGCCATAACGCAGAACCTCGACACCTTCGGAGTCTCCAACCCCACCACGCTCGACTTCTTCCTCCCAGACAACCCGCTGCTGTGCCGCGTCGTCGAGATATGGAGAAAGGAGACAAAGCCAAGATACCGCTGCATCGACTACAACAACGGCTCCATCTTCAAGGTCAACTCTCTCGACGAGCAACTCGACGAATACGACGGACGCTCAGTCAACAAGGAAAACCAGCACCGCAGGAAGATGGCGCAGCAGGTCGGAATGCCGCAAGACGAGATACCGTTCATCGAGACAGAGTGGTTCATCGACAGCTACTGGTACTACTATTTCCTCACGCCATTCGGAGACATACTCGCCGAAGGGGAGACACCCTACGCACACGGCGAGCATCCCTACGTCTGGGAGGCCTACCCGTTCATCGACGGGGAGATACACTCATTCGTCGCCGACGTCATCGACCAGCAACGATACACCAACCGCCTCATCACGCTCTACGACTTCATCATGCGGGCCTCAGCCAAAGGCATCCTCCTCTGGCCAGAGGGGACGCTGCCCGACGGCTACGCCATCGAGGACATCGCGGAGGAGTGGCACCGATACAACGGCATACTCATGTACAAGCCGAAGGCGGGAGTGCCAATACCGCAGCAGATAGCGGCCAACTCAACCAACATAGGAATAACAGAGCTGCTCAACATTCAGCTCAAGTTCTTCGAGGACATCTCAGGAGTGCACGGGGCGCTGCAAGGAAAGTCAGCGCACTCCTCCACATCCGGAACGCTCTACGCGCAACAGGCGCAGAACGCCACCACGTCGCTCCTCGACATCCTCGACACCATGTCAGAGTTCATCGTAGCGGGGGCATACAAGGACGTCAGCAACATACAGCAGTTCTACGACGACCGGAAGATAGACAACATCGCAGGACGCGACGGAAAGCTCCCGCCAGTCAACCCCGACAGGGTGCGAAACGTCGAGTTCGACCTATCCATCACCGAGAGCCAGACAACGCCGGCATACCGGCAGGCAGCCAACCAGTTCCTCCTACAGCTCTGGCAAGCGCAGGCCATCACCGTAGAACAGCTCCTCGAACACGGAGACTTCCCCTTCGGCGACGCGCTCCTGCAGTCCATACGCTCACAAAAGCAGCAGGTCGCCGAGGGACAGCAGCCGCAGCCCATCAGCCCCCACCTGCGCCAGCAGGCACAGCAAGGAGCCAACATGGACGCAGTAAACCAAATCTACCAGAACATCACAACATAAAAAGTCGATTTTTTGTTGGACAGTCTCCAAAAATGTTGTATCTTTGCATTCAATAAAACAGTTATATGACATACACTGCAACAAAAACGGCTTCAAGCGTTGACGAACAAATAGCAAAACTCAAACAACGCGGAATGGTTGTGCTTGACGAAG
>Ga0181612_134642_pt1 | contig 35108 bp, 22 predicted proteins | sample HoacroProtozoa21_FD_119630 | JGI IMG/M metagenome (GOLD analysis project Ga0181612, IMG submission 119630) | Hoatzin crop microbial communities from Cojedes, Venezuel. Combined Assembly of Gp0051906, Gp0051904, Gp0051908 | reverse complement strand
CCTTCTCTGGAGATATTCAAGACCTGCCTGGACAAGGTCCTGTGCAGCCTGCTGTAGGTGACCCTTCTTCGGCAGGAGGGTTGGACTAGATGACCCACAGAGGTCCCTTCCAACCCCTACCATTCTGTGATTCTGTGTGATTCTGTGATGGTGCCTCCCCCACAGCCTAGCTGCCGGCGCGTCGCTGTGTGGCCCTTGTGGGAGCTTCCCTTCTTGCAGTGGGCAGCGGGAGCCGGGCAGCAGCGTCGGGCGGGTGATCCCGTCAGCGCCCTGATCAGATCTCTGGGGTTCCCCACGCGTGGAGGCGGTGGCACATGGTGTAGGGCTGCATGAGAGCCCCTTTCCCAGCAGGATGCGAGCTCCTGTGACTCCCGAACTGGGATGAATAATCAAACCCTTGGTTCTTATGAGACGCATGACGTTTCAAGGAAATAGGAGACATCATGTGCATTCTGGAGTCCTTAAGGCGGTCAGTTTTCAAACAAAAAGGCTTTTTAAAGATCCAAATGGCCCGGGTGAATGAGATTAGTGTGTAGCCTGGAGCTCTGACAGGGGTGAACTCTGCTCCATTCATCCCATCGCTCCATGCAGGGAGATGGAATTGGCTCTATGGCTTGGACGGAGTTTGTCCATCCTCAGCTCTTCAGCCCAGCTTCAGCCCTCAGTAATGCTTGCTTAAGGAACGATTGCTCGGATTGTTTTACCGGCCGCTGGAAGCCAGTTGGTACCCAAAGGTGCGGAGCAGGGAACAGCACTGAGGGAGACCCACCAGACCTGAGCCCAACGGAGAAGCAACTGGGCTGAATCCTTCCCCAGGATCCTAGCTTGTACGAGCAGATGGTCTGCTGAAACCTCTGCTCCTGGACTGATCCTGAGCGGTGAGGACTGCAAGTACTATCCGATGCTGGATTTCAGCTCTCTTAGAGAAAGGGAGATAAGGATTGTATAGGGGAGGAAAGAGAAGTCTTCATTCCCACCAGGGAACCTCTAATTTCTGGTTCTCCTGAGGTAGGTAAGGAACAGGGTGCCTATATTAGCCCTCATGGGAGAATGGAATATGGCTGTGAATATGCTTCCTGTCATCATCTCCCTCGCTGGCCAGGTCGGTGCTTTCTGCCACCACCTTCCTGGGTGCTGCCCTTGCCAGAACATCTCCCTTCTTGCCATTCCCTTGGCCCTCGGTAAGCAGTTGTGTATCTCTGGAGATCTTACCGTATTTTGGGACCTGCTTTAACTGACATCTGAAATGCTTCCATAACACTGCGCAAAGCCCTTCAACAGGAGCAGACTGTCCACAGCAAACTCGACCTGTAAGGAGAGGGACCTCGGCAGGCTTCGCCAGTTCCTCCCCAGTCCGCACGGGTGACATTCCTCTGCAGTGGCCGAGTACCAGGGCAGCTCCGCGCTGCTGTGGATACGATCTGTAGCGTTGGTGAAACCACAGCGCGCGGACCTGCCTTGTGATCGGCAGCCAAGCGGGCTGCCTTCCCTCAACAGCCTCCACCACCTGAGCAGCGCAGCGGGGGGGAAGGGTGGTCTCCATCCCCAGGCTCCGCTGGGAGAAGATTCGGCAGCCAGGCTGGGGAACGGCTGCGGTGCCGGGAAATCTGAGCCCTCCAAGGCAGGTCTTCAGCCCAAGTGAAGCTCAGCAGAGCTGCTCAGCTCAGCTTAGTAGGGGGTTTGTCCCCATCCTATGGTCTAGCACGTAAGCTGTGTCACCTGCAGCCTGCCCCTGACTCTCGTTCGCAGATCTGGGTACTTCAGGGCTTGGTAGGCACCGTGCAAGAAGAGGAGGAAGAGGCCGAAGGCCTCTCGTGCCCAGAGTACTAACGTTGGTGAGAGGGTGAACGTTTTATTCCTATGTACGTTCTTACTAATGAAACAAAGAGGGTCTTTAGAACAGGTCTTCCTGCATTTCAGCCGCTCTTGGAGTGTTTCTAACGTGTTAATGATGCGGGAATGCTGCTCCCAAGACATATTTTGCATTGAGCGAGTCTGGGAGAATCCAGGTGGAGACACAGATCTGGAGAGCAGAGCCTGCCCACTCCCACCCGCGTGCTCCAGCAGTCGTGCTCCATCTTGCGCTGCCTGTGATGCAACGGCTGGTTCAGGCTGTGCTCAAAGCCCAGCCCAAATTCAGGAGCAGCAAGCGAACCCGCCCAGCCCCTTGCGGTTAAGACATGCTCCTGTGAAGTGAGGGAGGTGTGGTCAAAACCCCGAGGCTGATAAAGGAAACCGATTCAAGCATCTCATCTGCCGGGCAAGTTCCCCAACCGCAGCGCCAGCTCGCAGCAGGGGCAGGCCAGGGCCGATGGAGCAAACGCTCAGGCACCACCTCGCTGAGGAACACCAGCAGGTCCGTTCAAGCTTGGTCTTCCCTGCTGACTCTCCACCCCTCACGCAGGGTGGTGGCTTCCTAGTAGCCTCGATGTTCTGAAACTTCATACGCGACACTGGGCTTTGGTTGACTCTCTTGGACAAAGCATTTGCCCTTCCCTCAGCACGGGCGCTGCACTAGCAGGGGAACGCCCGCGCGCCGCATCAGCTCTGGAGCGCGATCGACACTCGGCGGACATCCTCCCACCCTTCCCGTGTGCGAGGAGACGACCCGTGACTGGTCTTCGCATGGTAACGGTGCCAGTTTCCAGCCCTGTTCCGAGGACAGAGTGGGGGAGTGCTGCCCCACAGGTGAGCCCCAGGCTCTGCCCGCAGCACCCCTCGCCGTGCCTCTCGCCGGGTGGCAGGCGCTGTGCCTGCCGCAGGTACAGCACCTGGGTTGTCCCCTTTCCTTCCCCAAGCAGCAACACAGAGCTACGTCCTCACTGAACCAGGCGACCGGCCGACCCACAGCTCTCCGGACAGACGCAGGCCGGCCACCACGCTCTGGAATCTGGAAGGTGGAGCACAGCCGCTGACCCAACTGCAGCCATCCAGCGGCAAATTGCTCTGCTGGAGAGACTCACACGCCATCTGCAATGTTAGTGGCCAGTCACCAGGTCTGGAAATGCTTTTGCATTCGTTCTCTTGGCTTTGCTTCCCTGAATGACATGGTGGGAGTTGTTGTCACCTCACCCTTTAGCCATTTTCCTCACACCAAACATTCTCATGGACCAAAACTGATGACAGATCAACCCAATTACCGTGCTACTACGCAGTGAGTCACGAACAGCTCTTCAAACGTCTGCTCCTAGGAGCAGAGGGAAAAGCAGCAACGAGATCGGATCCCGAATCTCCATCAGCACTCTAAAAACATCTGGACATTATTCCCCCAGAAACTGCAATATTCCCCATACTCTGATAAAAAATTCTCAGTGGATCCAGCAGTCAGTGATGGACGTAACGGCGTTATGGTTGTGCTGTCCGTAAGCGGCCACTTAGGCGACGTACGGTAACACCAGCGAGCAGACCCCTCACCTCAAGCCAAGAACGGCCCTTTGAAAACACCCCGGGCAGTAACAGAAGCAAGCATGGACCCCACAGACAGCGAGCCACCCCACCCCCTCGAATGCTCAGGAACCCATCCCGTGTCCAGCGGCGCACGAAGGAACTGCCGTCAGGCTGCAGCCTGGACTATACACCGGTACAGAGTTTTTGTACGACAGTACGAAGGTTTGGCTGCTCAGAACTGGCCTCTGGAAACCAAATGATGGAATACAGGGTTCCTCGATAGCTGATGGATTCCCACCAGAAATGAGTGACCTGCAATGCGGAGCTCCACTGATAGCAGACAGGTCAGGTAACCGAGAATACAAAGAAGGGCTGGTTTCCTACAGGAAAAACACAAGACCAGATGTATTTCACACAGTGTTATTCACACATTTTCATTTTGATTTTTACAGTATATACATGTGAACATTACATTATTCAGTATGAGCCACCTGGAGTCAAACCTAATCAAACTGGTCCATAAACACTCTATATCAAAAAGCGATACTTGAGCAGAAAGTCTAGTGGTTCTACCCAAAGCCTAAAATAGCTGAAAAGGAGTGATTTTCAGTATTCCTGGACAGAATATGTGAAAAATAATTTCAGGAGAGCAAGTGGAAGATTTATGTTCCAAGATACGGAAAGCACGAAGGGCGAGAGTCGTAGGACTGTTTGAATTCAACCATGGCATGAGCGCTACAGGGACAAAGCACTGGGACATCCCCAGTTTCTGCCTGGACATCCCCGAAGGCCCAGCTCACTGTCTTGCACGCTGAAGAGAACATCGGGTGCTCCGGGTTGTAGCACCCAGCGTTCGTACGCAGGGTGAAAACTGTCACCGAGGAGCATCAACGGGTCCAAGGACTTCACTCGGAAAGCGTCCTCGGTGCGACTGCGGGACAGGGCTGGCACCTCTCGAGGGGAATTCTGCGAATGCCGTGCAAAAACTACTGGGCAATTAGTATTGTGCTTACTAAAAAATCACCAGGCCTACTACATCACTTCACGCAGGCACCGCACGACAGACCCGGGAACGGGGAGTAGGCCAGAACAAACTTTCCCACTTGCCTATCAATGAGCTGACGCTACCGTTGACAAAAAGGCAGCGCCTCGGATGCGTGTGCTTTAGTAACACCTCTGTAAACCTGATATAAACAGTCATACGACAGAATTCCTTACACAAGTTTGTACCACTGCTGTTCTCCTTCCTCACGATCAGACCCCTACCGTAACAGCCTTTTATTCGATCCATGCTCAAGACCTTGCTCTCTAACTACGCTGTTGCTCAAAACTTTAGGTTAAGCCATCCAAATGAACGTTTTACACAAAATACTTACTTCCAGCGACATACAAAGCACTTTCTTTATCTTTCAGAAACTGAATATACAAAGTAAGCTTTTTTCCAAAATATTTCCATAGGCAAAGGATTAAAAAGGATTTTAATTATACACATATGGTCACAATTCTGCCTTAAAAAGATCATTGGGAAATGTACATAAGGCCGCTTGTAAATGTACATCATCTTTATGTTACTGTTACAATGTCATATGTCCAGAGAAAAAAATCGACAGTATCATACATATTTGCTTTGCACTGGGAGAAGGCTATTCAAAAATACAGTACTCTTCTGTACAAAAAAATCATGCCACATTTATTAAGATGGAAGAAGCGTTGGTTTCTGTGATAACCAAATATTTCGGTCCGTTTCTTACTCTGCTTGTTATCCCGACTTAAAATTTGAACAGATTGATTTCCCAAAGCGTCCATATTAACAGAATCAACAGCTATGTTATAAACAAAACATAAGGTTTCTCACAATAGATAAAAAGAAAGCCGGTTCATATTTCTGAAACCATATAAAGATAGAATTTAAAAAAATCACTCTTGATTTGCTGAAATAAATTTACATTATACAACACTATATGCCAGGGGGAGAAGAGGGAATGGGGGTATGAATATACACTAAAATGCAAATTTTTGTCCCAAAAAGGGGTAAAACAAATTACATTTACAGCATGAAGGTTTACAAATGTACATCTGTACAACCAAGGTAAGCATCACTACTAAATTAGCAAGGCTTGTAATAAACACCGAAACAAGAGATTTGTTTTCAACCTGTAAACTTACACCTAGTAACTACACGTATACAATGCATATATTTATAGGAAGCAAAAAAAGCTATCTGAATATTGGATCAATCATGCTTAAATGTTGAGCTATTAAGTTTACTTTTCAGTGGCCCCTTTTCTTTTCATCAATACCTAATTTTTGCATCTACAGTGAGAAAGCAAAATAAATGCTCAACACTTTCAAATCCTTACAATTCTATATGCAAAATAAAAAAATACAAATCTCTACTCTTCCTGCGTTGTAAAACTGACTGTAAAGTTAATACAGGGTTCACTCCCTTTCCAACAGTGTACTTTACTGAGTGGAAGTACCACCATCATTTTAATCCCTCTACCTTGTACAACAATTAAATATATAAGTATATACAGCACTTTTTAATACATCGCTAGAGAAAACCTTAGGGCAGCTTTTTTAAAAAACAACCTGTATCCACAGCAAGTGATGAACGCTAGTCTTTTGAAGTTCCCACTGTTCTGTTACTTCCTACGTTAATTCGCTGTGCCCCGTTTAGTATTTGGATAGCATGTTGTGAACCACCAAAATACAACTTAACTTTTCAACATGTTAAATAATGTTTATGCGGCTGATCAATTTTAATCTGGTATAAAAGACTTCACACAAAAGGGAAAAATAAGGATTAATTCTATATACAACTCTATAAACCTGTTGTGCTATGATGCTGGGTAGACCTACCAGATTGCAAGCCAGTGTATTAAAAGAATACTGTACTTTTTCCCTTTAAAAACTATTTCAGTGACTTTACAAGGTAAAAATTTACAAAATATGTGACAGCTATTTTGATACAATTACATCATATACAGGCATTCTGTGCTTTGCCAGCCATCCAATCTGATAGGTCTCTGGATCAGGGCTGGAGATATTTTTTTCTTTTTTCTTTTTTTAATAATTCACTCCCCAAAAATATACACAAGAATAAAAATTTTACAAATGGATGAACAAAGTCAATAAATAGATTTAAAAAAATCAGAACATTTATAGTTAAGTTGTATGTTTTGATCATTCACAATTCCATTTTTCTTCCATTTCTTTCCGTCTTTTACAGCATTCCATTTGGTGGTCCACCAATTGGCCCCAGATCAGCACTGTTCTTCAGGTAATACTTTTCCAGCTTGGCCAGAATGTGTTTGCCATAGGTATATTTACGTAGAGTCGTGATGTGGGGTCGAATCTGCAAGAAGAAACCCATTTTTTTTTTTTTCCGCCCTCAAAAATTTTAAGTAGATGTTACTACACTTTAAAAATATTATGTATATAAAAAAGTCAGAAGCCTGTATTTCATAATTTTACCAGCAACCAGCAAATAAAAAGAGAAACCTGTATTTCTTCTGTTACATTAACAACGATGATAAATTCTACATTTTTATATTAAAAGTATTCTCACAGAAAAGCTGGCACAAAGAGAGGTTATGAAATCCAATTTTTGAAATTTTTCTGTAGATTTACATTTTTAGCTCAGTGCTCAAGAGACCTGAATATGTTCTGCTTTATCAAGCTCCACTGAATTTAATGTTTATACACAAAGTTCTAGATTACAGAACTAGTGAGTTTTACATCTAGAGGGAAAGGTATTCTAGCAGAAAAATGAGTGCATATATAGTGTTTTCTGAACCAATAAAACTATCTACAAATATACCTTGTGCATTATAATCTTCCTCTGAGCAGGTTCAGCCATATCAATCATCTTCTGAACAACGTAGTTGGCATACTGGTCCTTCATCATGGTGTATAAGGCACTGTGAGGACCATCATTCTGGCAACAGACCTCATCAATAAGTAAAGCTCGTTCAGCACGAGAAGCGTGAGTTACACATTTTTCTACCACATTGCTGAAAAATAAGACAAATCCATTCTGTGACTTCAGATGTAACGTTCTTTTAAGTAGCAATTTTAAATTTATCTGAACAGTTCAACTGTCTTAACGTCACTAAAGAGTGCACTGTAAACGCATCAAGTCCTGATTTCCAAATCTTCAGACTATAATGATTGAGCAAGTTAAAGGATTATACATTCCTACTCACGTAAAAGAAGTAATTTGCTGATACGTATTATCTTGTAGGAAAGATTTTCCTCTGGACCTACAGTAGACACAGGGGACCTCAGGCTGCAGATCTATTCTAGTACATCTGTTTTGGTTGTTGGTCCTTTTAAGACATCAGAGGCCAGAGAGGAAGCTTCCTCTTTTTGAATAAAGGTATTTTTCAGGAGTGTGCCTATGGCAGAGATACTGTCAAGTATTTCTTTTTTTAGAGGAAGCCTCCAATATCTCAGAAGCTGGACAGGCCATCAATGCTTGCAAGACAGCAAAGTGATTCTGGTCCTAAGTTTGTGCTTTAGAAATTAAGCAAGTTCTAAGGAGAGGATTACAAACAGCTCTATTGAGACAAAGAAAAATAAAATCCGGATAAATGTGCTAGTTTGCCTACAATCAATTTTTAAAACAAATGCCCCCATAATGCAACAGTGCATTATAACTTAACGTTGATGACAAGGTTAGTTTCACTGAACTGTCCAGGATGAATTGAGGTGTGTTTTCCTTAGCAAGAGGCACAAACTCCATTTCAGCAAAAAGCACTGAAGGATGAGTTTTAGGTTCTAATTTTAGAGTAGTTCAGGACTCCTACAACAGTCTTTGAGACTTTCTAATGCATAAAAGCCTCGCAGGCTGAGCTACCACTTTTTAAGGCCAGCCTTCTCATACGTGTAAATTGCCTGGCTGGACTGACAGGCAGTCAGAAGTCCCAGCTTAGCAGCAGCAGCAGATCAAGCAAGTTCTAAGAGAACTCTTCACCTGGCTCTGGGGATCCTCACATGGAGACTTGGAACCCATTCCCTGCACTTGTACCAGGTGAACAAAAAAAACATCCCGTCAACCTGTGGAAACTTCTCAGTTCTGCTACAGAACAGCATCTCCCCTCTCCCTTCCCCAGATCTAGTATAAAATACCACTAGTGTTCATCTCTATAAAAATACAAAATTTCAGGAGGCAAGTTACACAACAGGAAAAACCCTACCACATCCTTTCTGTAACGCAATAAATAAATCCAACACTACAACTTTAAAAGGTTAGTGAACCTTTGATATATTAAGGCTGTGCAATACCTGGCGAATTTGTGCTGACTCAGAGCTAGAACTTTTCCTCGTATTTCTGAAACTATTTTACTCTTGTCTTCAGGACGACCATGCTCCAGTACATGTTGAATAACATAATTTCCATATTGATCCTGAAAATAAGATGACTTCAGTTTTCTTTTCTGTTCATACAGAGTAATCCACACAGCTTTTGTATATTTGTACAGATTTTCAAATTACTATTTGCACAGATGCAAGGAAAAATACAATGTCAACATTATAGAAACAACATGATGCAAGAAATATTGCATCAAGAATTACTTAATGGGCCACAACATTGGCATGCAAAATGTAAATAATCTGTAAGAACCGCATTTTGCTGAAGTACCTTTTATCCTCTTAAAGAAAGAAGTCCTCAAAATTAAGAGCATCTCCCTGAACTTTGGTTCCCGGAGCCAGTCATGTTTTAACTAGAGACGTGTATATACAAGAAACCATCGAGAAATAAATGAGACTGTGAATACCTAGCAAAAGGCAATTCTTGCCTTTTTATGTGAGGAAATGCCTGCTGAACGCCGAGTCCCTTCCAGTATTTTAAACTGGTTCAATTTCAAAGCCATTTGTAGCATTCGTTTGTCTGAGACCAAGACAGGAAATTATGTTCTATAAGGTCTTTTGCTCTCTTTTAGAAAAGATGCCCTTTTTGTGTAAGAATATGCACCATGTGTATTTTTGACAATGTATTTGTGTTCAGACATTATGACAAGTTATCTGAAGGACACTTGAGTGAACCAAGACAAACTACAAAAAGGCAATCTTGGCAACAAAAAAATTAGTAATTCTGTCCGTTTACAATGTATATTCGAAGCTACAGTCAAAATAAGCAAAAGGCTTTTTACATCTTCTTTGCCTCCCAACTTCCAAATTCATTTTCATTAAAACTATGGAAGGAATGAAAAACAACAAATCAATGTCTATAAAACTGAAGAGGCAAACGCATTGAAACTACTTTTTAAACTTAGAAATAGGAATAAGTTCCAACGACAAAAAGAGCACTCTAAAATGCATTAAAAAATGAACATATGCACTAACCTGCACTAGCTGTTCTGTGTGTTGATGCAGTTCTTCTAAGATTGGCAAAGTCTGCTCAGCAGTACAGTGTTCCAGAATACGCTGAATTACTCTACAACCATATGGATGAGTTGAAAGTACAAATACCTTAAAACAGAATTGCAAACTGAAGTTAAAACAACTGAAGTTTACATATACAGTAATATTACCACGTTTGAAATGGAATTGAACATGCCAACTACTTCTATAAAAAAAAAAAGTTTTGCCTGCCAATACCAGAATTCCATCTCCAGTAGAAGGCAGCAAAAGATGCATCAAGGAGTCCAGCAATCACACAACTAAAAACCTAAGCTTTCATTACAGTGTTGCTCGCCTACTTAGCTGGAAAAGAAAGCCTGGAAGTATGACCCTTAGCTAAGCACTGTTCACTTTTCAAGCTTTCCTTTTAACTCCGTACTTCATTTTCAAATTTCAAGGTTTTGACATCTATAAAAAGGAGTTCAAGTGTTGTGGCTGATTTTCACTATTTCACATTCCATTGTGCACAACAGGCTCCCCGCTACAGACAGAAAGTTTGTAAATAAGTATTCAAAACATACAGTCAAAATCTTGCTAATTCCTCTTGCTTGCTTTTCCAGAAGCCACATTTGTGTTTCAAGGATTAATTCAGAAGATTTAAGAGTCAGAATCTTATCTGATGTGACACAGACCCAAACGATGCAGGCAGGTGGAAAAGGTATGTGTTGTTACACAACATGACTAAGTGTGGTATTTTTCAATTGCCACTTCAGATATTAGCTAGTATTTTTTATCTATAATTACTTGGAGCTTCGGACGGATGCCCACTAAACTAACAAGAGTCACATTTTAATCAAGGGGCTCTATTTACCGTTTAGAAACTGCATCTCATCTACTCCATACACCCTTTTTAATGTAAAACGACCTGACCCTAGAAACCTTGGTATGCCATTTACTACTATGTACACCAATAATTCAGGTATTGCTGTTGTGTAAAATGTGAGAGAAAGATATTGTAGATTTTGTTAAGAAATGCATTTGGCCATCCATGAAAGTAAAATTTCGTAACACAGCCAAGTTAGTAAGATTTTTACAATTCTTTGAGACTATAAAAGTACACATTTGTCTCAGAGTATTAAAATCTTATTTAGCTGCAGCATATTCTTTAGCCTGCAGCACAATATCAATCTTGTATTAATAACTTTTTTTGGAAACAAAACAAAACCCCCAACCTTAAATAAACAAATACCGCCCCTCTTCACTTAACACTAGACCACACGTAGGGAACAGATTAGTACATTTCTTCAAAGCATTTCCTTAATGATAGACAGTCATTGGGAAACACCGATAGACAGACGTGCAACGGAAGAAAACAGGAATTTTAATGAAAAGTACGTGCTAGAGAGCAGATACTTTATTATTACATCAAAAATGGCAACTTAAGTTCTGAAGGAAATTTGAAATGGCATATCACAAAACTCAGACAGAAAGCCTAGCTTAAGCCAAATATCTCTGCTGGTATTTATAATACATCCAAAGAGGTCTTTCTAGAGCCTCACCTCCAACAGACTGATCCTGTTATAGCACATTAACTGTCTCTTCAACAGCTTTTCCATTTTATCATCTCTTTTTTATTCTACTTAAAATAATCTGACTGCAATGTGTCAAACACTGTCTTGTACATGCAATCGAGGGAGAAAGATCTGCAAATCCAAGCAACCCTACATATGAGGAAACGAACTGTTGACACTACCTGTCCTTTGAACGCATCAATGATGAACTGGAGTGACTGGGGTTGAACACACTCGATACATTTTTGCACAACGTGGTTTCCATTTTGATCTTTCACGCATTTCAGAACATGACCGTCCAACTCTTTCACCATTTCATTCTGGAAAAAAAAGATTATGATTTTCTTTACAATGATTTTTATTTCCCCCTCCTCAAAAGAATATTCCATTTAATCTTCAAAGTCCAATCCTCATATTCACTGGTGGTTTACTTGTGTACCTCCGCAATTTACTTAAAGAGTTATTTCAGTCCCTAGGGCATTTCATAATGAAAGGAATGATCAACAGTTTAAGCAAGTAAAAAGATGGACACAATAAAAAGAAATAAAATAAAAAAAAAGTATTGCTCTAACTTACAATTACCTGCTGGTCAGGTGAGATTGACTCAAGTGCTTTCTGAATAACACGACAACCATACATCTGCAGGGCTAAAGGCAGAACATGACCACGTATGCGGGTTGCTAGGGCTAACTTTTGATCCAGGCTTCCAAACTAAAAGAAAATAAATGTGCTGTTAACAAATGAAGACATATTGCAGCGTGCTGGAATTTACATGTCGAGGTACTTTCATGATGTATTACATATTTACTGTGTGCCTCGAGTTATTTTTCCCTTTGTATTTTTGGTGGTGTATTTGCCAGAAGCTTTTGTTTTCTAAATGCAACATTTTGTAATATTCCACATTCCAGTCACATACGTGCTACCAAATGCATGACCTTGAAAGACAACAGAAGAAATCAAAGTAGTTTATACTTGTCTGTAGGAACATTTAAGTGCAGTAACCCCCTTAGACAACTTATACCAGGTAAATCAATGACAGATTATAGTAATGTATTAATTCAAATCAGAATTTCTCCAGTACTTCGAATTTGTACTTGTCAGTGTATCAGTATATCTTACATCTTGTATACAGTAAGCAAGCGTAACAGGAGGAGATGCGTGTATGTGTGGGGGGAAGATTTCAACCCCTGAAGTACCTTCTTGGTAACTTCACATAGCTTGAAGGATCATTCTTACCATCAGTGCTTTGGGAAATTTAGAAATACTTGGGCTTTGCAGAGCTAAATCAAAATGGTTGTCTACACTGGCTATACTACAATGTAATTCAAGCAATGTTTTTCAGCAGTAGCTAATTCCTGCCCATATTATTCCCTCCACGGTGCTACTACAACCTTCTGTGCTGCTCCATTTTGAGCACAGTAGAAGGCAGTCAAGCTTCATAATAACAGACATAACCCCGCACCCAGCTCCCACACAAGCTCCGGAGCTGGCACAGCACAAGACACTGCACAGAACAGATCACCTGGACAGTCAGCTGGGTGGCACCAGTGACATTCAGGCAGCACTGCTGAGAACTGTCACACCCCACACCCATAGTCACCTGAGGCTCTGGAGAAAGCTGCAAAAACTTTGCCTTCCAACCAAGTCCCTTACTACACCTAAGGCCTGTTGTGCCTTTTTTTCTTGAGAACTCTTCTGCAGAATTAAGATGAAAACACTCAATTGACAATGATTATCTATGTATCCATCCAACCTAACACCATGGAAAAAACCAGCAACTGATGACCCTTCAGCAAGATCAAGATCTTATATACCACAGGTCAGTCATGCTTTTCAAAAGAAATTAGTCATTAAAAACTACATTCCTGTTTACAGCAACCATCTTATTTCTTTATTGGACACTTTCCAGCTTCACCTTCTATCCACCCAAATACTTTGATAAGGTCCTTGATTTAAAGTACACTATGCTAGATACCTTTCCTAGATATAACTTTTTCCAGGACATAGGCATTGCTTTTTCTTCTCTAAGTCAAATCTTGAAACTCTCTGATAAGGCTTTTTTTTTTTTACCCCATAGTTTTTAACAAAAACCAAAGCTGTTTTAAATACTAGTTTTAATAATATTGGATGTAACTTATGACATCCCTTACTCAAAATTCTTCCACCTCAATACATTTTATGTGAGTTTCTTCATATACAGCACTGGATGAAGTTCATGCAGCTACTTATTTGGGTGCAAGAGCATTTTCCAGGCCCATTCTTTACCAAGATGCAGCAGCCAATAAAAAAATATCCTTCAAATCTTTATGACCCCCATTGTCTGCTGAAAGTCTCTGTAAACTATGCGAAAAGGCTTGGAAAGCCTGAGTGTGCAGCCTGTGCCTTCACCAGTGTTCACCAATGTGTGCACCACCAGTGTAAAGAGAAACTATGTCCATTAAGAAAAAAAGCAGGGGATAGAGAACAGAAAACACGTGTAGCGTTATACGCTTCGGTTCTGTGGTAAAAGTCCAGTAGAATTCTGCTATGATGTTAAAAACACAGTTAAATTCAATCAGAATTTTACAGCATTTCATTCGCATTTCTGTTCATACACTTAGTGTTATGCTTACCTCGAAGAACTTCTGTATTACATAGTTTCCAAACACATCAGTCATCAATTGATATGCTGCTTGCAGGATCTCATTAAATACCATCTGGCGCTCAGCTGGAGTGGCTCGCTCCAGCTTTTGCTGTATAAATCTAAGTCCAAAAAAAGGTACATTACACTTTACATAAACAACAGGAAAACCTCTCAAACGCCGTTTCAATGAGACACCTTGAAATCCTAAAGCAAGTATTCTACATTTATAAAACGTATTAAAATGAAAGTGGAGCCTTTGCATATAAAAGGACACATTTTAGTACAATGATACTTAAAAACTTTCATCTGAAAAGGATTAAAGATGAAAAGAATAACAATAACTAAGTACCTGATGATGTATGGCTGAAAAATGGTTTTACACTCCAGATGCCAGATACTTTGTTTTCTTAATCAACACCTTTTTGATACCTAACTACTAGAGTTTACAAGTCTAGTTATGAGGCTATTTCTACACTGAGAACTTCTACAAGCAGCTAAATTTATACTACTTTTGTAATGAAATTCCCTAGTGAAGAGAAAGGTCAGTGTAAGAGCACGTGCTTCCACTAATCGCATGCTTTGCTTTAAGATGACTAGCAGCTCATTCAAATGTTTGATATTAATGTAACAATATCAAAGCAGTAAAATATTATTATTAACTTTATTACAGTAGTTACCTAGAACCATGCTGGTCTTGGGAAAATTCAACAATATGTCCAACAAGGTCTCTTAGTTGAAGATTAGGGAAACGATTGTTTCTGAAATCTTCCAGCAATCGACTACGTCCAGAAGGCATAATATCAGACCTACTGTAACGAAGGCGCGAAGGAGGGAAGAGCTGACTGGTGGAGCTAAAAAGACTGGAGGTACTTGCCGCACTGCGATACTTTGCTTCGGCTCCAGGTGCTGCAGAAATATAGCGACCACTACCATTTGTCAGTCCTCCTACAAGGAAGCAGTTCTGTCAGTAGAAGCCGTAAGGAAAATATGCAACAGCAAAACAGTAAGTGTACTAGAACTACAGATACACCCTGGAGCCAAAAAAAACAACAGTGTTGTCTTGTTACTTATATTTACCTAATTATGGTTGGAGGAGATAGATAGCTTTACCTTCCAATAAAGAAAACCATTCTCCTCTTCATTTTTATTTTATGTCAAGGGCACCAGGAAAAGAAATGTCACTAGAAGAACATAATGAAGCAGGTAAAGTGAGCACCCACTCAGACTTATAGAAGCTTTAGAACTGGGTGGGCCTCAGCTTAGTGGGCAGATTTTCACTGCACAAGCAATACTGACTGATACCCTTGTTAGTAATCTCAAAGTTAGCCAATTGTTTCAAAATAGACCATGAAATCTGAACTACCCTTCAGTCCCTACTGGGGTACCTTTCCAATCTATAGTGTGAAAGGGCATTTTGGGGGGGGCACACGTGGTGCCTTGTCATGCTGCACCTGTTCTGCAAGGCATTTGATGACTTCAGCATCCCAGGCTTTCAATCTGGTACCTCTTGTAAGCACTAAATATGTCAAATTTCAAACCAAGTAACTAAGAACACTTAATTCTAAAACAACCAACGATGTATCAAACAGAAGTTCCTTCTATAAACATGATGAAGTCCTTCCCTTGGTGCAAAAACATTCATCACTCTCACTATACTTCACCCTTCCTTACTTTCTAAGAACTGAATTGCCTTCCTATGTTTAGGTCCTACTCCTTTTTGCTAGTGATTCCACCTACAGCTATCATGATCTCAGAGTCCTGTGAACTTCTCCTCGCATATTGCTCTCTGATCAGTTTATGTCACTCAGCTCCTCCAGCAGACCTCTCTCTCCTCCACTTCACAACAGGCAGAATTATCATAATAAGCATGCAAACAGAGCATCCTTCCCAACCACAGTACGATTTTAAAAGGGATACTACAAGCAGAAATATTCAAAGACAATTCCCAGATCAAATGTAGAAACCTCAACTCTACTACTCTTAAAAAAACAAACAAAAAACCACACAATCTGAAACTATCAAGTATGAATTGGAAAAGGAAAGCATTTTCAGTTTCCCCATCTAGAAAGTGACAAGGTAACTGAAAGCCCTTTGCAAGTCAACAGAAGAAATACTTCATTTCAATTTAAACCAAATTGCAGTATGTGCTGTTTGAATGGTGCTCTATCACAAAATTAATTTCAAAAATAGAGAAATCAGCTGACAGTGCCCCAGCCAAGCCTTCTTTTGGTTTCAAGTATTTATAAGGCCAGGCAACACCAGTGTTATAGTGGGCTGGTAATGTATTAATGGTAAAGTATCTTTTTTGAAAGGTCAAACTGCAATACCAGAATCTGAGATGTTAGTGCTCTGCAAGATGTATCAAGCATCACATTTATCGCACTGTATAGGATTATGCCCTAAAATAGAAATAATTAGTATTTACTTTACATTTAGTTTTCAAAATACACTGGTAAGAATCAGTAAAGAATCAGTAAACGCTTTATGTCCTACAATACCTTCTAAAAACCACTAGTTTTTTTTTTTTTAATTAAAACCTTTTAATTCTTCACAGCCAGAAAATTCAAGGGTTTTTAAACTATCTTTTTAGTTTCCACTGACAACCACTATTTCCAGAAAAGAGTCGACAGTGACATGATACTAACAGACAAAAAGAAAAGAGAAACCCAACATTCTTCAGGTGAAGTAGTATGCAGAGTGATGCTCTACAATAATTTGTATTCTAGGAACAGCCTTCTGAAGAACAAAAGGTTCTGCCCCTGAAATCATGCTATTTCTCATCTAGATTATTCAAATAGATGAATGAAATCCTAGCTTCCCTGTAAATGCTACGTAGTAACACAATTTAACGTCACAAGAGGGCAGCAAAGCCCGTTTAAAAGGAAGCCCTGCAGGCTACTTTCCTGTTGTAGCATCTCTATTACTCCACTGATCACATGCTCAATTCTGTGCCAGAAACGAGCAGGATAGTTTTGATTATATGCTCTAAAACTGCATGGCTAATTAGCATACACAGTCTGGAATTGCACATGTGAATCAGGAATTGTTTCAGCTTTTCCTTTTTTAACTGAGCTGTCATGTAAGTATAAATTAAATGTGACAACTGATCCAGCAATTAAAACTGAAATTAGGAAACTTGGTAGCTTTTAACAAATACACTATATATGTGTCATAGAACTGCACATATACAATATATTTCACACTCAGGATTATCAAGCCTTTCTTCAGTCGAATTTGGGAACCATCCCTTTTTAAGACTTGTAAAATGACTATGCTGCAACTGGGAGACTCCTGTCTAGCCTGTGAAACTACTTCAGACGATCACATTAAGCAGGATCATAATACAGGAAGGCTGAAAACAAATCCACTGTGCCTAGAAGAACCTGTCATACTTCAAAAGCACACAGAAAGCTTAACCTTGTAAAACCCTGGACACTATTATAAAAACAGGAATTAGTAGATAATTAGCTTTTCTTCTCATGGAACCTTTTATTACAGCAGTGTTATTGCTCAGTGGCTACTTTGTAGATCTGAAAAATAGTAAAACCCCTAAAATAAAAGCATATTGTCATAGGTACTTATTATATGCAGATACACTTTTGTATACAATGGACTCTTTTCTTAAGTACTGTACTCATTACTTTCTCAGTCCAAAACCACCAAAGCATTAGTGTGAACGTTACGGACGTCTGGCCTCCTTCCTTAAAATTTTCCTTATGAGCAGCTTAGGAATGGAAAACTGAAAACTGAATTCTAGTTACCTCAATTCTCCTGCTTAGTCTACCGCATCCCCATGCTCCTCAAGAACTCGGGACACTTGTTTTACAGATTCTGATTCCAAACTAGAAAGGTAACAGCCTAGGTCTCATAAATTATTTGGAAAACATATCCATAAAGCATCTAGTCTAAACTGACGTTTCAGTGCGAACACTGAAATTTTAAGAGACTTATCAGGCATCAGTATAACCACACAATACAAACCGCTGGGGAATAAAGTGTGCAGTTCTTTCTTCAGATAATCACTTAGCTATCACTTCCAATCTCATAAAACAAAAGATCTCCAACGCAATGAACAATATAAAGTTGTTCTAGAGTTTAATTGAACCTAAATCCCTGTGGCTAGTCCATAGGGAAGAAAAGGCACAGAGGTATAAAGGGGATACAGACCATCTAAAACAGAGCCCTACTAAGCTTCAAGGACACGAAGCATGTTAAATCACTAACTCCTTAATATGGATAGCATATTTAATGTGAAGACGACCATGAAAAAATACTGAAAACTAGATCTAGGCATGTTTATTTTGATAGCATTAGTCTGTTAGTACTTATTACTAAAGTATTTCTTCAATCGTTTCTAACCAAGACACAAAACACATTTACTGAACATTAACTGCCGTTTGTATCAGTCAGTGACATTTTCTAGTGCAATACGTACGGGTATATAAACATTTAAAACTGATTTCTACAAAGTAGAAAAGTAGCTTCGTCTCATCCTCAGCTAAAAATTTCATCTTCGTATGGAAAATAGAATTACACATATATATGCACACATATATGCGTGTATATGTATCTATATTTTATGAATCAATGCAAATGCTTATTATGCCTGGTTTACCGAAGCCCTACAGCGTAGGTACACAGCAGAGGCAATGCAAAGTTCCCCACACTGTCTTGCCAAGGGGCATTTACTCTTAACCAGAACGACCACTTCTGAAGTTAAAACATCAATCTAAGCTACTAACAAGCTTGGCTTGCAATGCACGGAAAATAATTACCTCGAAAAGCCCAGATTTTAAAAATCCTACTCTACACCAAACCCTTAAAATGCTGTAATGTACCATGAAACACAGTAAGCACCACCAATCTAAAAGGATTTTTATAACATGGGAAAAATACTTCCCTCTTGCACTTTTTTGTCCCTGGGAGTGAAAGGGTAGTTCAAATTCATGACCTTACTGCTCCAACTGACTACAGTACAGAAGCAGTTGCAGATAACCGAGAAATCCCTTCAAATACAGGAAAACTGACACTAGAACAAAGTAATTAGCACATGCCTATTCAGGATGTTGGATAAGAGTTGGTGAGAAGAGAAAAACAGTAAAATATCATGAACTTCTTGTACAAGGGAAAATTTGTCTTAAGCTACAAATTGCAGTAGTGTCTGACAAAGGGGTTATAAAACCATGCACCCTTCCCCAGTATTGTGCTCTAGTATTCTGATGGCTGAAATAGGAGCAACCGAGTTTGATGCCTGTTTTAAAACAGGAGTTAAACTTAGCTGAACCTGTTGATACAAGTAGGCAGGACAAGTTTGGAAGGTGGAGGGAGAGCTACATTTGACAGGCATTATCAGAATACCAATGGAAACTGCATGCAGACATGAACTTTCAGTGGTGTTCTACTCTGAAAAGTGACCACGTGATAGTCATACCCTCCTTAAACCATACTCCCTGTTTGATGTCAGGTACAACTTGTCACTTGACGAGAAAGCTTTGCCTTATTATTCAACAGGGCAGACAACTGCAGAAATAATCTTCGGCTTTTTGCAAAGGCACACCTCAGATGTAACTGCGCAAAGATACGATACACGGCAAAGCGTGGGAAATGCTAAAAAAATAACCGCATTTTTGTGAATTTCAGAGTGATTTGGCAAGGTACCAAAAGGTTTACTCGTAATCAAGGTCCACTTCATTTGCAAGATGAAGAGACAGTACACACAGAAGCCAACAAGGCTGTGTCAATTTTCAGAGTACAACTGTACATTCTGGCCTTTACACACTGATCTAGTACATGATTTTAACAAACTAAGATGCTTAGTTCACACTGCCAAACAGTGTGAAATGGATTAAAATCAGTTTTTAACAATTTCTGCTGATAGAGGTAATCCTCTATACTGATGGCAGCTTATCTTCTCAGAACTGAAAGTCTTTTATTTAACATTTACCATATATGAAACAAAATAAAACTTTAAATGTTTTGAATTTTAGATAATGCCTTCCAAAATTTGGTTTAAGTATAGTTTTCAGTAATATGAAAACTATTGCAAGTACTTCGAAAAGAAAGAAAGAGAAAGATTTCCATGATAACCCCATTGTCAGATGTTCAGAACATTCTCAAAAGCCTCCATTTGGGCTGAAACTTTCCATGCTTGGTCTCAGCCCAAAGGTGCACTTTGTAGACCTGAAAAAGGAAAAAAGGTAAGTAAAAAAAAATAAAACGTGCTGAAACATCCCCTTGCCCAGTTTTACTTTGGGTATTCAGCACTTAACCGTGAAAGGGATACTGAACTGTAAATGTAATATATTTAAATTACTCTTAACCTTGTTAAACAAATCACTCACACATTTCTCACATAAAGTGTATTTTGGTAGGCACTTTTAATTTTTTTCCTGTTTTATTTGCACTAACCGAAGTACAGGGGAGTAGGTTGCCTATTCCATGCACAAAACCGTGCACTGAACAGTTACTGAAGCAACAGGCAACTCAATCTTGAAATTACATCCAGTTTCATTATACGATTTTAGCATCCAAATGAAATGACCACAACTTTTTGCAGCAAAAAGGGGAAAGTTTATGAAGTAACCTCAAGTTAGAGGCATTCTCTTCTAAATATAGTGTAGGCTGTGGTGGGATTTCTTTAGATTTTTAAATTTTATTTTTAAATTTTTTAAAAAACGGTTGAGCTCCCATGTCATCCAACTAGCCCAAAAATATTCTGAAAGATTACCATCATCATTCCTTAAAAATATATCCAACAACAGAGAGCCACCACTGAACAAAGCCTTTGCTACTTCTTTCAAAAATGCATTTTCCTTTTTTTTCCACCAGCCTGGTGCCAAACTATAGGCAAAGCATCTGGGCTGTGACATAGTAGGCTCACCAATTCAAAAGTCACCTTTCAATACATTTTATATTCAGAGCTTTGCTCACTTTTCTACTTTATCACGGTAAGGGGCAGTAGTGAAAGTCACTTCACTGTTAAACACAGTACCATCTTAAAATGTTCCTAAAGTGGTAACACACTGAAGCAGAAACAAAAATAATGGACCTTTGCTTATCACACTGTAGAAACATAGTTCAAAAAGGACCAATAAGTCTTACTGGGCTCTCTATCGGGCTTCTGCAAAGGAAGAAAAATCAGTTGCTGGCCCGATTCTGCAAAAAGCTGAGTGCCCTCCACTGTCAAATCAATGAGCATTTGCGAGTGCTCTTCACCTTTCAGGAATGGCCCCTCTTCATTACAAAACTGTTTAACAGCAAAGGTAATGTGACATCTCTTATGCAACATATATTTTACACATAGAAATACATACACACACACACAAACAAAAAGTGTTTTTTTGGATTTTTGTTTTTGATTTTTTTACCTAAATGCAAACTGGATGAGGATCCATGTGATGAAAGTGATGGCGGTGGCGTAAGTGAATGTCCTGGCGTTTGGCTTGGCAGAGGCATGCCTATTGGACTTGGAGAGGAGGAAAATCCCAGACTATTGTAAAATGGCTGCCCTATGGGTGCTAGGCTGCTACTAGATCTTTTGTACAAGTCAGAGCTAGTAGATAGAGAATCTCTCCTTGTGGCACTACTACTTGCAGAACTGCCAACTGAAGAAGAAATAAAAAGACCCTAATTACACAGTGTCAACTGAATAAAACCTATCCCCAACTACAGCTGGGCAATAACAGATGCGATCACAATAATTACAGCAATCGTTATGACAAAGACAATTACTGTGATAACCACACATGCTTTTAAGTAAATCTAAGCGGGTATAAACATACCACTGATAAGTAATTTCACCAGTGCTCATGTCTTTCAACATTTCATTCTAGATGTCTCACAGTAATATTGCAGTACTCTGTTTTAACCACCTGGATTCAGGCTTTGGGACAATTATGGAGCTTATGAGATTACACTGTCAATTTGTAGAATAAATGATTCTAAAAATCCTTCTGCTGAACTCTTTGATAAATTTTTAGTCAGACAGCGATACGTGACTTCAGGAAAAAGGCTAGAGACAATTGGTTGTTGCTGTTTAAGTGTTCAGAAAATAATCTATGTTGCCGCTCAGCTGTTTCTGAACTTCTTGTTTGTGAACTCCTCACCTGAAGGAAAAAAATGACTACTTAAAATTCCCTACAAGAATTCTGGTTCTCAAAGAAGCGTTCTGAAAAGGTATTATAAAGAAGGAATAGGCTAAGAAGATGAGAAACAGAACAGAGATAGGAAAATTAAGGTGAGAAACTCAAAATGTAATTTTACTGCTACCAGTATTTCTGAGAGTTAAATTAGACTAGAAGCGTTGGGTAACAGTGTATTAGTGAAGGACTGGTTATCCTGCACAGCATCATTCAGCAGGGCGATGAACAGTCTAGGCAGTCTAGGATAAATTAGGAGAACAATAAAAATTTTTAGAAATGTTAAATTCTAGTATCTGTTGCATACTAGTGAAATATTAACCTAAAATGCCTATTTTAAACACTGGAACATTATAATATTCATGGACAAAACAAATTTTGATAACAAAGATGCCTCTTAAGCTGAGTTTAGAAAATTGATTTCTACTTCAACTTAAAAAGGTCAGAATTTATACTTCCATAATCTTTACCCTCATTGGGTACATTCCTACTAAAGCTGGCAGCATGGCCCAATATAAAGGTCGCCTGATACTTCCCATTTTAAGACACTAATTTGTTTTCTCCTAACATTTGCAACTTGGCTAATACTCCTCATGGCAGGTACTTGCTCTAACCAAATTTTTCAAGCAAGTTCTGTCCAAACAATGCTGCCATTTCAGAAAAACAGGTAAGGAAAGATGCTTTATCCTTAGCAAAATAATCCAGCTACCTATTATTTGAGAAGTTAATGCTTTCACGTACTCAGGCCAATGTGCTAGCAACAGGAGACCTTTATTTTCATGCTTTCTCTGATTGAGCTAAAAATCTTAGCAAAGTCACAGTTCAGACAAGTTCAGTACAGATCTGCTAGAGAGTCATCGCTGACAACTTGAACTCCTGTCCATAAGGCACATCCGAGAGGGCTGATAAAGGTTCTCCCTGTAATTGAATTTCTAGGCTTCTCTGTGCCATGCCAAAAGTGGCCTCTGAGACTGCTGTCCAAGATCCCACCTTGTGTTCGGAAGGCCCATCAGGCAGTGTGGAAAGGAAGCTTTCTACTTCAAATGCAGAGGACACAAAAGCCAAACACAAGAAATAGACCAAAGGGGAGGGGAAGAAGGCGGGGGGAAGAAACCAGAACCAGGAGGAGAGAAAGGTCAGACAAAGGAGCCAACAAGGAGACTGCAAGAAAAACCGGCGAGCACTTTCAAAACCAGTGGGACTGAGGATGAAAAGAAAGTAGAGCTGAAGAAAAGTTAGGCTGTAGAATGTATATGTGACTGTGAGGCAAAAAGACTAGAACAGTAAGCTGATGATGGGAACGTCACACAGTACAAGCAGACATAGAAACATTTTTAGGGGGGAGGGGAAGCAGGAGATAAATGTTGCCTGGAAACCGGGAAGGAAGACATACTAGAGGAGAAGCCAGAAGGAAAAGATACTGGAATAACTAGGCAAGGAGATTGAGAACAAGAAATCAGAAGAGCAAATTAAGGCAACAGTTTAAAGAAATCTCAAGATTTGAGACTAGCTCTACAGGTTCTGGCTCAGCTGGTGAACCGTGTCAGTGTTAATACAATGCTACATGATGGATTGTTCCAACTCTGAAAAAAGCTATGCAAACTTTAGCTTTCTTTCTGGGTTTCTTACTCAGCTAAATTACTGCAGCTTAACAAGTTACAGTGAACCTTTTCACACACACAAGCGAAGCTCACAAAACCCAGAAGGTACCTGAATTAGCTTACCCCTCTTCACCACCATCTAAGCGAATGCAATTGCTTCACACTTGTTACAAGCCAGAAGTAGGTATCTGGAAAGCTGCTGTAGTCTATCCAATGCTTAGTTACCTGTTAAGCTGCAGTAACTTACCATGTACCTAAACCTTTAAAATGGAGTCCGAGTAGACCAAAATAGCAAAGACTGTAAAGCACACGTAGCCATTTACATGCTATGCTTGCCTCTTCCTATTTTTTTTTTACTTTTTTGTTCAGTCCTTCAGCTAGAACATGCTCATCTGCATTTTTTGCAGAGCTGCTTTTTTTCCTTGCAAGAACTGAAAACATAAGGGCAAGATCAGTATTGCCATCTGTCAGTCTTCATGGCTGTACTTTAACTGAAATTCACCCTTTACAACACATTGAGGGGAGCTAAACAGCTGAAACTTTGGCAAATAAAAAATTAAACTTGTTTTGAATTTGCCTCAACATGCATTAACACCATTTGCATAAGTACTCATCTGTGTAATTCAATTCATATACACGTACAGCTCAGGAACTCTTCAAAATAATGATCAGGAAGCAGTTTTTAAGTGGCTATTATGGCAAGTACAATTTATACTTGGCAGACGGGCACTTTCAATATACTTCAAGTTCCAAGAATACTAGCAAAAATATTTCAGGTTTAGATAGCACCTTTCATCAGCACTTCTCAAACTGCAAAAGCACAGGCTTCCTGCTTCCCTGCAGAAACTACCGTGCTAATTAGATCGCCTCGGATACCGCTGCAATATTTCAGCATAGGCTGTCTACGTTGAAGGCTCTGGACAAAGCTCTGGAACTGACCTTTGCTACAATAAAAAGGCTGAATCTCCCGTGCCAGAAGGAAGTATGCTGATTCTTCTTAAGTAGCTACACAACTACAATTTGTGTTCTGTGGAGGTCCTGGTGATAATGTTGGATAAAGACTTTTATGACTTAAAACTATTCTAGCTAGAGGCTTAAAATTGGTGCACTGCATTAAATATGCAGATATACTTATGATCTCTATCTATCAATGAAATGAAACTGTACCTAGAGCGAAATACAGCTGCTAAGAATTCACTGAATTCCTACAAGTAGCTCAGGACAAACTGTATTACAAATTACAGCACCTGGATAACACAATTACATTGTATGTAAGATTTACCTGCTGTGGTATTATGGAAAACTAAAAAACTCTACATGATTAAGTAGCCTCTACTTTTTTTTTTTTTTTTAATTAAAGATGGTATGTTTAGAGTCTCCTACTCCACTCTTTAAAATTGGATATTAGAGGGGATCAGCATAAAACCTGATTCTGGATTTTCTAGCATTAGTTTTGTTACGGTAAATAATTTTTCAGATTATTTTATGAAAAACACCATTGAAAAAGTGTTGGTATGCAGTATATTCGATGCCACTATTCACCTCCACTTAAGTTACCAAATGACAAGTATCATGTTTTAACAATGAAGGGCGTGTTTTTCCATATATTAAGCTATCTTCTAATAATCTTTCTTTCAACATTTAATTTTTTTTTAATTATTTCCCCTGGGGCATTTAACTTTGAAAAGCATAATATTGGAGTACATAAGTTTCCCCCAATTTATACCCATTTGCAAGATATATAAGATTAAAAACATGCTCCACTGATTTCGTTAAAATAACAATAAGCAATTCAGTGCTGTAACTTAGAGATTAACAGCCGACGGAAATAATTCTTTAGAAAAGATATTCTGCTTGCCTTACTAATATTCAATCTGAAATATAGGAAAACCTACCTTGCATGTTTAAAAACTATTGAGAACAATAAATTTCTGCTATGGAGCAGAAACACGATGGCAATATTGAATTATTTTTTTAAAATTAAAAAAACAAAATACAAACAGGTTGATAATGTTCAGGTGCCTCTGCTGAAATAATTTAAGGCCCCAAACTTGCACAGAACTATGTATGCTTCACTTTATCCAAGAATAAACCTACTGAAGTTAACAATGACTAATATTGGGTATTAAGTCTTTCTGGTTTATAAATCTTATAAAAAATGTTATAGAAACAAACATGCTAGATCAAATTTAGAGTGTCATATGCTACGTAATTTTTTAAAAAATTAGCAATTTTCCTCACATGAAAATTACAACAAAATAATGTATATCTCAAAAGCCATCAATAGTTATTTTAAACACAGAATGAAGACTTCCTTGAAAATAATAAAAAAAAAAGCTTACTAAAACCAAGAACAAACTTTTGGGGCAGAGTACAGTGCTCAATATGGAAAAGTATTCTGGAGATATCTATGACAACAGGATATTCTTCAAAAATGCATCTTGTATACAGAACCCAAGTGAATTTTAAAAACCCTTTTTCGTCTCCTGTAACTTGTTTTAAACTTCAGTAACCTACTTTTGCATTCTTTTAGAAATGTACATGTACATTATATGTCTCGATACAGATACATTTTTTTGCTTAACACAAAAGTCTCACAGAATTCTTCACTATATTAATAACCTACCTGATGAGCCAAATCCACCAAGTGCAGAGCCGATAGCTGCTCCTAAAGAGCTGCTACTTCCAAAGCCAAGAGATGTGCTTCCTGGTTGGCCAGGACCATGTGAAAAAAGGGAACTGCTCTGGGAGTTACTGGTCAAAGAGTTACTGCCATAAAATGAATTGGATTGTAGGCTACTATTTGTTTGCTGTTGCTGTTGCTGTGGCTGGGCACCGAGTGGCCGAAATAGACCGTTCGTGGCTCCCGCAAGATTGTTTGCTGTTCCTCCAGCTGAAGCAGCTGCAGCTGTAAAACACGTTTTCAACCATAATTACTTCCTCAAACATTTCTGATTGAAAATGGACTATTCAGACCTAAACTGTATTTTCTCAAAGCCCTCTTGAACAAGCAGAAATTCACATATTAAAAGGACTAAAAGAGACTTTCTAGTATCATATATCCTTAATTACCCGACGAAAAAATGAAGACAGCAAATGTTGTAGGCTAATGAAGGCTGTAGAATTGTTAGTGCAATTGAGAGAATTTTCATTGTAAACATGTAAGACACTACTGTTTACTAAACTGTACTTTTATATTCAACAATAGCAGTATTGCAGCGAAGAGTCACTCGAAGACACCTTCAGCTACTAATGTCAGAAGCAAGTCCTGCATAGAGAAAGAAGCTTACTGATTAACTTAAAATCTAATCTTCTGAACAGATAAATTCAATTAATCTGGTGTTAGTATTTCTGATTTTCATTTAACAAATACAATAAATATAACAGTTCAGGAAAGTAGTAGCAGACCTTATCACTGATAAAAAAGAGAAAAAGAAAACTAAAGACTATTGATATAACATTCTCCTCTTCTGCTGTCAATTCTATAGTTTATTTCCTTGTCATACTTTTCAGGAGAAAACGCTTTCAGCAGAAAAGCACAGCAAGGCCCCAGAGCACTCCATCGTCCTCTCCCAGGCCAAAGTAATGAAATGCTGCTTCCTGGAGGACACCATTTGGGGGACTGATGAGAAGTGTGTGTGTTATATGCATGGGGAGAGGAAAGGGGAAAATGTTTATATCTGACAAGCAACATTTGCAGAAACACACCTGTATATGAATGGGGAAAGGACTGTAAATTCAAATTAAAAAAGGAAAACTACATCTCTGAGAAACAGCCGTGTCTCTCAGAGAAAGGAAGAACAGAATAAGAAAGAGAGCATGTCTGGGATCTCCTTCACATACAAAACACATCAACAATATCCGATACTGATCAACCAACATTACTGTTAAGATTCAGTACAAAAGCAGCAGACACCTCTGTGTAGGAGCAAACGCTTACCTGCCTGCGCTGCTGCGGAACTGATTATAACAGGAGTTGAGGCCACCAATCTGACTGGTGCTCCAAGGCCAGTTCTTGCTCCAGGGCCTACTACTAAGGCACCAGTCTGATCGTAATAGGCGGTGGGAGCGAGGACTTGATAGCCTACACAACACAGAACACAAGAATTAGTGGTACAGATAGTCTCATATAGTCAGCATTTCTTCTCTCCTTGACATATTCTGACAACAAACTGCAAGACGGGAAAACAGTGTTTCTGCCATACTGCCCTACAACATCAACTGGACATCAAAAGAAAAACCAGTGAACATGGTAAAACAGTGTGACAAAATTTTATTGAGGAATTCTCGACAGGATTTTTTAAGACTAGAACAGCTAAATTTAGTAGTCCAAAGTTGAATTTTATTTTCAAGGTTAACAAAGTAAGTCTCTTAACACCATAGTGAAAAGGTACAGGAACAACACAACTGGCCATATTTGGATCATTACTGTATCAATTTCTTTTAGTAATTTAAAATAGCATACATTTCTCCTGTATTCCTTTGTACGTGGAAAAGGTATTGAAACCTGTGCAATTAAAAGGCTGAACTAAATCCAAGTTTGTCAATTCCATACATTACCTAGCCACACTTAAAAGCCCATTTACAAAGCCACATTAGGAAAGGAATGCTCTATGTGCAGGAGTATCTTGGCCCAGTCAGTTTCACAGAAAAAAAGACTGTAATCCAAGCATAATTTCATTTAGTCAACAGTTAAGAGTTGGAACTAGGGGAGTAAAAGGAGAAAAGCAAGCAGTAGGAAAGAAAACAAGATACAAGATACAACTGAAGAAAAGCAAAAGAGACAAAATAGAGCAAACCAAAACACCTTTATTTAGGACAAAAGCAAGAGAATTAATTTTAAAACTCTGTCATTTTCTAATGAAGTAAAAGTAATGGAATAACAATGCCTAAAAATTGGAAGACAAGGGCTAGGATAAACCAAGAAAAGGTGCTGACAATGAAAAAGTAACACTGTCCAATTTTTAGGTTGACTACTTCTATAATGCAATAAAAACCACAAGAGAATTTCAATATTCCTCCAATGTTCAAATATATACTAATGCTACTAAGAAAAAAAGTCAAGATTGCAAAAATTGCACATCTATTTTTGTATGTGTAAGAACCAAGATCTGGCATGCTATTTTAAGTCAGTTTCCATGTATGTTCAGAACTAGGTCTAGCAGAGTTCTCTCTGAAATACATATGGACCTGAGCATAGAGACCTGGGCCTCTAATTCCAGGTGAATACCTCAGTCACCAGGCTTCAAAGTCATATTTTCTCCTCCTCCATTTCTAAAACATCTGTGTAATCAATCCCTTCTGCCTAGATGCCTTGCTCCAAAACCAGAGCTGGAAACACCATCCGCCTACCGGCCTGGTGGTTACGGTACTCTGCAGGGAAGCTGGAGACACAGGTCCAAACTCTCTCACACTACGAAAATCTGAAGATATGAAGGAGACTCAGACAGTAACTGAACAGCAGAGGAGTGGTGAAAATTCAGATCTTTACGTTGAATTCACAGTTCTGGAGATGACCGCACTATACTGGTTATGAAAACCTGTCACTACTATCGTTCCAAACCTGCTTGTTCTCACTGCTCGCTACTTGCTTTGCATTCCCGGTGCATATATCTCCTCTGTCCCACCAACAGCACAGGAAGACAGCTGTCCTCCACAGAGTTTGTCTGAAAGTTCAGCTAGTTAAAAACAACCAAATCAGGTTATTACAACTGAACTAGTTACGAAACCTTTGCTATAGGTGCCACTGCCTCTTCCACCTACTGCTCTACGACCTTCACCACTAAGGATGACCGCTACACTCCCAAGGTAGGGAAAGGCGAGTGACCGCTCTCTGTTTTACTGTAGTTCTGTAGAGAACACATCACAGACTATCAGAAGATTAGTAACATACTAAAAGGCTCTTTACAATACCACATATGTTCCAGCATACATTAGCAATGTTTAGTTACTAGTACCTACATAGTTTCTACTTTTACTCATAGCACATTCAATTCATAATATCAAGTTGGTCTTGTCATTTGTTACTGCTGCATCATATAAAACAACTTTTTCAGAACTCAAAATTACCCAATACTTACCAGTATTTACTCTTTCCACCTACGCTCTTCCAGCGTTCAAACCCACGAATAATGCTACAGCTGTATAAGAAAGGACTGATCATATATTTACACCCTTGCGCTCATCTGAAACTAATACACAACATTTTATATGACTTCAGGTCTGCAATGTAAAACAGCCTGTTTTCCAATGCAAAATACTCGGGGGGGGGAACAACAGGGGGACCCAAAAGATGACGTACACACTACTGCATAAATTAAATTTAGTGGGATTAATACTAATGCAGTTTAAGAGATGAATTTTGGATTTTCTAAAATAACCAACTAGTATGACTGCTGAATTAAAAGATGGAAGCTACTTGCAGTTGCTCTTTGCATTACAAAATCCCCAATTTCTCTTGATACTTCCTTGCCACTATCTTATCTGTGATGCCACCCACAAACAGGTCATTTAAAATTAATAATAATAAGCTAGGTCATTAGCATCAAGATACTGTCCATCACAGAAGGTTCAAGCTGTGCCTGGGAACTGATGCGTGCTTCTATGTTTCTAATCTCTGAAACGAATACATTCTGGCCTGGAACAGGAGCTCTCAGCTTTCTACTCGAATCTACTAAAACCAAGAAATGTAGGACTACTTGTGAAATTGCTGAGACATTGCTAAGTGCACCTGCAACCTCAAAGGTATAAAATCTTTTGCTTTGACATCAAAAATATGATTTCAGAGAGGCCATCTCAGATCAGATTAAATAACTGAAGAACAGCTCTCATGGCAAAAACTTAAGTCTTCTGCTTTCCCTCCCTTCATTCTACAAACTTTGCACCCCGCCCCAGAAAGGTGACCACAACAGTAAAAACTATTTCCCAGCCTTCTCTGTTACCAAAGACAAGATGGTGACTTGCCAGATCTTCTCCCTAATTCCTTCTCTCCTCTTGTTTCAGTTTTTATTACCTCTCCATCACGTCATCATCTCCCTGTGGCTGTGCAATTTCCCCTCCAAATTAGCAACTATCAAAGCTCATTTCAGTGCCTTTGCATTCAAAGCTTACTGTAGTCTTCTACTTCAACCAAAAAAACTAAAACATACTCCTTGCTTCCTAATCACACCTTTTATTTTAGAATTCCACTGCTCTTACTGTCACCAGATCAGCAGGGAATATGAAAGTAAACAATCTGGTTTACCAGTAGCATGCTCTGCTGATACAATTTATAAATTGCTCCAAAACCACAGACTGAAAACTTTCTGGATTCTTTTCACACAAACCTTACATGTTCTTAAAGAATGAGAGGAAATCTGTTCTCTTGGCTCGTGCAGCCCATTCTTAATGACACTCTTATGCATCCAGTAATTTCTTCAGTGTCTTTCACTGGATACTTCACACTTTTTTCACATTTTTGTATGTAATACCACAAAGCTCTACCCAGATCTCCTACCCCCGTCCCTCTATGTAACTTCCCTTGCTGATGGCACCCAAACGTGTGTCAGTTTGTCACTTCTCTCTACTCAGTTTAACAGATGTGACACTTCTTACTGCCAACTCAATTATCTGCCCCTTTTAACACCACCACCCTGACACCTCTCTCTCTCTCTCTCTCTCCCTCCCCACTGAGGAGCATAACCTGCAAGTCACTGTAGAGTCCTCTCGCCCTATGTAGAAAATGTACAGCTTCTCCCTTCTCAACATTCCCAAGATCCAATTATTTTCCTCTGCATACAGATCTGAAACTTTATTCAGCTCTTAATCATCCATCTTTCCTTAAATGCTGCAGTCTTCACTTCATCCTCCCAAGCTCACCAAAACCTGAACCCCTATAACCTTTTTTTTTTCTGCTGAAGATATGCAGAGTCTTATCTTGTTCTCTCACAAATCAAATCCAGAACTTACTATCCTACCAGTAAATAATTTATACTTTCTACAACCATTGCAACTTTGCCAATGCTGTAACTCCCTGTATGTCTGCCACAATTAAATCTGACTTCTATTTCATATGACCTGCATGCAATGTCACACTTCAAGTTTCTTTAGGTAATAAAAAAATGCAACGGAAATAGATAGAAATTGTTGATTGTAGACATATTTTTCACTCAATTACATTCCCACCTGCGTGCTAGATGCACCCTTACAGTCAGTGCTAACCGCTTCTCTTGCGTGAACTCCATAAAACTGAGTTGCATCTGATCTAGCCAATGCAGTCAATGAAGCCCCTGGAGGGATCTGGTTGACCTGCCACCAGACATCTACTCCAGGGTAAGCCGAGCAGCTCTGCAGCCTCTGTACAGCAACGGCACTAGGGAGACCTCCAGTGAGCACAAGGGCTCCTCAGCCAACTGAGGTCACATGCAGGCTCCTGACTTTGGATGACTAAGTCAAGTCCAATCCTCGTCTGCAAGGAGGACTGGTTTTATTCATAGAAAACAGTGTATACTGACCATATTACGATGAAATTGGGAGTAGCCTCTGACTTTGCCTTACACACATATTCAATCAGAAACTGTCTGTTTTTTAAGAATTCTTGTCACTGAAAGACTTGCTAGATAGGACCGGAAGAATTTAAAATGTAATTGCACAACTTGAATGCAAAATGTATATCACTTTTGATGGTTTTTAAAAAGAACCTGATCTTTTTCTGAAAGGAGACTTAACAAAAACATTACGCAAAAAGTACCCTGGATTTCAGACACTTTCTCTTTGCGCTCAGGATGAGACATTGTGCCTTAAGTGCTACATAAATACACCTCCCTAAATAATTAATACAGAAAGACTTGAAATATCAAATTTGAAAAATAAAACAATCCCACAGTTGGGATAGCTCGTTAATTTCATCCAACATGAGGGCTGTGGCAAGAAGAAAGTAGCTGAAACAACTCAAAAACAGCAGTATGGACAAGCTGAATAACATACTCATTTCTTAGCTTGCAGTGAAGCCAAATTACAAACATTCTCTCTAAAGAATATTCAAAAGCTTGAAACTCAGTTTGGACCTACACTTCTATTTTTAAAACATCTAAGTCCATTGAAACAAGAAGTCCACACATTTTCTGCTTGTTACATTGTATGTGTCATTCAGTGGTTAATACCCAGGATTCACTTCATCACATTTTGGTATATAGCTCTAACTTAGTTGTCTTGACTCAATTTTATCATAAGTGAATAGAAAAGGACACCTCCGGAGCAAAACCCACTTTATCCTAAATCAGGTAACTAAAATAGAGGCAGATGTATGAAGACTAAAAGTTCTTATTTCTCTTCGTGAGCTATAAAGGGAGCCTTAAGCCTTCTCTAGCTCAAATACAGACATCTAAACCAGTACAGTTATTCCCATCTAAAATAGCTTGTATTAATTTCATCATTCTATATCATTCTCCTTCACCTAACAAGAGGAATCATCAGCACTCCCTATGACTCACTACGAAACCATCCCATAATGACTGAGAAAATAAGACTCCTTTTTGTTTGTATTTTGAGCCCCACTCCTTGTAAGAGCATGGTCAATGTGGCTGAAAGCCAGTTGCACAGAATTCCTATTATAGAACCATCTGAAATATGTTCACATGAATGCAGTTTTTCTCTGGCCATCCAGGCATGCAGCAGATGGGACGAAGAAGCAACCTAAAACAGAAACTGAAGAAAAAGGTTCCTGCCTTCATGGAAAACCTCTTAGGGCTTGTGAAGGAAAAAAGTCTTCAAGTCTAACCTTCACAGGACAGGCTCTTGTATTACCAAGTTTATGTATTTGACCACTCAGTATTACTTTCAGTCATCCGTTTGGAGAGGGGGCATTTTGTGGGTTTTAGGAACTACCCTTGTATCATTTAACACAGATACTTCTCTTTTTGAAAATACTGCTCTTTGTACATCTTCCTACAATGAAGCCACACATCTGGGGCTGGGTCAAGGTCTCAGATGTTGATCTGACTCAAGCTAAATGTCACAGGGCACAGGGTTTTTAGAAGTCATAGACCACTCCACAGACTTAAGAGTTCCATGGCCAAAACAAGAACTAGTAAGTAACTATAAGCACACACACGAAAAGGTACAGCCGAGCCTCTGAGGCTTTTCCAAAGGTGCCTGTAGCATCTCTGATATGCCTCACTGTCTGCAGGCCTTCTCCACTTCTTTGGTGAGGCGCAGAGATAGCACTTGACAGGTGCTGTGACACCACAGTTTGCTGAATTCTCATTTTAGGTGAAATATGCTAAAAGCTGAAGCTACTATTGCATGAGAAGAAATAAAAATGACAGTTTTAAAACAAAACAGACAAGAAAAACACAAGAGCCAGTCTGTTCTGCAGCTGGAGGTGTAAAATCTGATCCATGTGAGGCAAAGCACATCACGCAGCCCCGACGCACCCAGCAACAACCTAACTCTGACTCTGTAGGTCGTGAGGCGTTTCACAGCAGCGCTGACAGAGGGGAGAACCTGCACAAGTCAAACGCATTTGTAGCTACCATCAGCGTTATCTAACTATGTAAAACCTTAACTTTCATACTAAAGAATGGCCAAGTATACTTAATTACTTACTTGCTCAGGTAACTGCACCAAACGCTTAAAAGTGATGCTGAACTTCAAGCTAACACGTTGTGCATTTATGACCCACGTCCTGAGACTGAGGATAACCATTCCCTGGACACATCAGAAGCCATGCACACTAAAATGAGCTGAGTCTCCAAGCTTTCAAGTGCTTCCACGTCAAGCACGTTGTGATATTCATACATGATTAAGCATTATTTTTCTTTTAAATTGCCTAATTTTGGATTCTGAATTTTAGATTTTATTATTATATGACACAAGTAAGAAAATTACTTCAGAAAGATAAATTCATACTTCCTGTTGCATCAGAGCAACCAGACAATACTCCTTGTGCATTCATTGCAACTGCATGCTCTGAAAGGTTGTTGTCTGGTTGCATTCATTTGTAACAACCAATACAGAGAAAATGCTCCAGATAAAAAAATGCCAGAGGAATTTCTTGTGCTCTAAGAATCCTGTACCAGTATTTTAATCCAACAACATAAAACTATAGAAAACTCAATTCTAAAGCAGCTTATCATAAATGTAACCGGACTTTCACAGTTAATTGGTTATCTAATAACACCAATATTTTAACTTTCAGTGATTCGCTTAATCCACTGACAACATACATACCTGGCATGCCTGTAGCAAGACCCTGACCAAAAGCCAAAGCTGGATTTGCTGCTGCAGCTGCTGCAAGTGACTCTGCCTGCTGCCCTTGCTGACCCTGGTTGGGGGTAAGTGGGCGCTGAGTTGCTCCAGCACGCAGAACCTGGAAAAGACCAATATGACACCTTTTCCTTAAAAGGCAAGAAAGCAATCCTATTACATGCTCAAAAAAAAAAAAGTTCTAGAACAGTTGCTT